>Ga0247779_1000087_pt1 | contig 74823 bp, 81 predicted proteins | sample UWRJL221509R5_FD_179925 | JGI IMG/M metagenome (GOLD analysis project Ga0247779, IMG submission 179925) | Plant litter microbial communities from Arlington Agricultural Research Station in Wisconsin, United States - UWRJ-L221-509R-5 | ecosystem: Environmental > Terrestrial > Plant litter >... | reverse complement strand
CAGCCATGGATGCTCCTCCTCCCCCTGAAAGTCACCCTCCATTACCTCCAAGGCAGTCTGGTGTGCGCACCGTCTTGAGATACACTGGAATACCTCCTTCATGGCTCGACAAGCGACCAAAACTACCTTCCAGGAATTGGCTTATATTTCTTTCGTGCACGTCGTCCATAATCGGACTTTATGTGTATGACCGAAGGCAATGTAAACAGATTCGTCAGTCCTATGTCGACAAAGTAAAGCATCTTGCAGAGGCAACTGTGGACCCTTTTGAGACACCGCGACGAGTAACTGTGCTTGCGGCGAAGTGGCCTGCGGACGAGGACTATGACCAGAGCCTCAGGTACTTCCGGAAGTACGTCAAGGTTCGGATTGCATCCTTTCTGAGTCGTGATGCGTCCTGGACTTATAATTATTCTTTATTTCTAGCCTATTCTGGTGGCTGCTGCTGTGGACTACCACTACGTGCCGGGAAAACGACATGGCGACATTGCGCGATGGGTAGCAGAAGATATTCGTCAGAGAAGGCGGCTGGACACCGGCATCGACGACGACCCCGAACCTACCAAAGCACTCCCGACGTACAAACGGCTAGCTGAAAGACGTAGGACAGAGCTCGAAACAGGTGGAATAGTCATCGTCGGCCGGCCAACGTTCAAGGAGTTCATGTACGGGTTAAAGCGAGGCTGGACCGCAGGAGTAGAAAAGGCCGACGCGGACGAGCAGCTAGCGCACATGTTGGACGAGGACAACGTGTTCGACGAGCCTGAAGATCCTCGTTTCGTGAACTACGATAACGAGGAAAACAACGCGTCTTCGTCGACAACGATGCAGCTTGCCAAACAAGCGTCTCCTGTCTTCTCCCCTCTTCAAATGCGTCCTCCAACTTCAACACCTTCCTCTCAGTCAACGACAACTTATACTTCTGCAACCTCCCCTCCCGCTACAGTAACTCCCTTACCTCCGCTATTGCTGGTACCTTTCACGAATTACATTGGCATCAAGCAAATTCCTCTTATGATATGGGGATTCTTCAACCAAAGGCATAAAGTTCGCGCTGGGTCAGAAGCGGGTTATCGCTTGGTAATGAACACCACAAGGCCTATCGATGTTCCCGAGGTATTCGACGAAGATGAGCAAATATCTGGTACACAGGAAGAACATGACAAGCCTGCGCCCAGTCTCGGGGACCTCGATTTCGACAAGGACGCCGAAGGTTACTACAAAAAGTCCCTTGCCAGTCTTGAAGAGGATATTGACGGGCTCCGCAAAAAGTATTACGAAGCTCTTCCGGCTAAACTTGCCACAGCAAGAGAGCTTGCCAGGGGTACTCGAGAACCCACCAAAGCTGAATACGAAAATCCACCTCCGACTGAAGTCGAATTGCGAGCAGAACGACTGAAGAAGGAAAAAAGATGGCGAAATGACGTGGAAGGGTGGGAGATGATCAAACCTTCGCAAAAAGTTCCCTGGGACAACCGATTTAAACACGCACTTAGAATTTTCGATGACCCTCCTCAAGACGAAGGTTCGGAGACGACATCATAGGCATTTAATAGTACACTTCAACCTAATTCACTATTGTTCCTATTATTTGGATTCTATAATATGACCACTGAACCGCTTTCAAGCCATGCATCCAGTTCTGCAAACTCTTCATCGTCCTCGGCCTTGACTGTCTCTTTCTCTACGGGAGGTTTGTTCTGCGCGGTTGAATTCTTCAGAGGAGAATAAAAGAAATTCTCTTGCTTCTTCTGGGACGCTTTGCTCGCGCGTACTGCAAAGGCAGGTTTCTGTGGACTCGTCATTTCGATAGACCCTTCACTGTCAGAAGGCTCCAGGAACAAAGTCGACTCATTCTTCTTCTCCTAGCGTCCTTTTAGAATCGACAAGGTATGAGTCATATCGTACTCACAATAGGTTCTTTATCATATTTCACTCGTTTAGCCTGAGGTTTTTTGTAATCATTTTCATCCTTTATTGATGTTTTGAAGACTCTAGGAGACTTGACAATTGGAGAGTCCCTCGTATTTTTTCTGTCGGTACCAGACTCGGACTTTGCTTTGCCTTTGATATTCTTGCTGCTTGGCTCAGAGACTGGTAATATTATTTCCGGCAAGTCATCACCAGAGTCGCTCTTATAGTCAGGTATGTCCATGAAAGATTGGGTGTCACTTGGTCCTGCAAGGTTGGTGAAAGAGATGTTGTAGGAGTCAACGGAAAGCCTGCGTTTGCGTTTTGTCGTTTGGCTTGGCTCCAATTTCAACCTTTGTCCTTCTGTTATGTGAAGGTTATCGGCGACACTTGTCCGTTCGTGAATTGTATCCAGTTGCTTCAAGATCTTGTTCTCTCTCGGCTGAACTGAGGGTGGTGCATGTAGCCGCTGTACTGTTGACCGCTGTTTTGGAACTGCTTCTTCCGTTGCTGGAGCCTGCACCCTCTTTTTCGGGACTGGAGGCGGGTCTCGTAGACCATCTCGGCAACTATGGGCGAGTCAGACTCATGTTACTTCATTTCTTTGGAGTAACACCAACCACATGTGCCTGCATTTCGTCTTATCTTTGCAGGTATGGTTGCAGTCATATTTCCCGTCTGATCGCGTCCTAGATACAACTTTGTCGCGGTGTGGCTGAGATACCGGTGGTGGGACCTTTGCGGGGTGCACTAAATAGCATGAAATATGAGAGCCTTGGATTTGATAATCAGTCACTAAACTTTGCCTTCAGCTTTGACTGTCTTCGGTGCCTCGATTGAATTGATACTGTCCATACTCATGTTCCAGAAATCGGGATCATCCTCAAGCCCAGCTAGATCCATTTCCTGATTTTGACCCAAGGTGAATTAGAATTTAGATTGGCTGTAAGCGGAAAGTTTTACCACAGAAGAAAGCGGCCGTGTATCTGGTGTGGGGTATTCACTTGGCGGAAGTTCTGGCCTATACACTTGCTGGAAAGCCGTGCCTGCCATTTTTTCCTGAGAATACGTCAGTCTTGTGGTTTGCCGACAGGACAGGATTCGTTTCACAGATGCAATGAGGACGAGAACGCTCTGACTTGGCTTCCCAAGTTTAACTGAAACATGGAAAGATTTTCCGCCCTTTAAGGCCTTTGTCCTACAATATACTAGTTTACTGATCAAGATGAATTGAAGCCACAAGGAACTTACGGTATACGGCGTAGGTCTATCAATTCGTTGTCGGAGGTCAGGGTGAGTACTGCCGTCATTTGAAACCCTCGCAAACGCTTCTTTGTCTTGCTAGAGCCTGTTTTATCTTCAAGTAGGGAGCATTCAATGGCAAGGTCAATTTGTACGGGATTCACTCCGCCGTCAGAGTGGACTTCTACTTCCTTCACTTTCAAAACGTATTGCGGAAAATCTGCTAAGCATGACAATATTTCTAAACCAAAGGGGGGTCTCCGATTGAGGAGCTGCAGAAATTTAATCACTATTCAGCAAAAGAAAAGGCCGGCGACAGCTTACTGTTTCAATTCTAAGGGGGTTTTGCTTTCGAAGAATATCTAAAGACGTGATTCCATGTTCAGCTAAAACCTAATCAATCGTTGAAGGGGTGGGTGAGTGTTATCAAAATGGTCGTTTTCACGCATTTACTTTGATCCTGAATGTTAAAGATCGTCAGTTAAAGCTCAATATCAAGCGTCTTATTTAACTCACGATTTCTCTCCAATATGTTCAATCTGTCGGAATACAATGGCCCTATCTTCCCAAGCCTTTGCAGAAAGACATCGGACACTGAATCCAAAGAGATCGGTATGCGCATTATTAGAGATTTCACTGATTTGTGCCCACAGTTCGAGACCATTTTTTATCTGTAAACCATCCTTTTTGACCACGGCAACGTCCAGGGCCGCTATGAACCTCTATCAGATGTCAATAACCAGGTATTAAATGATTAAGAACCTCTGGCCACTCTAACGATATGTTTAAACACCGAGAAAGCTTCCATGTGCGGTTGGCTGTCCGTGTTCTTATACTCTGGGCTGTTGAAGGAAACTCCGCCTAACACAGCCTACAATTACGATCATGAGGCTACTTCAAAGTATTTTTATCTTTCCAGGCAAACAACTTACTTGAACGAGAACAAATACTTTGTCCGCCGTCTTCTCAACTTTCTTGATCTGAAAGCGTATGTCGACATCTTGCCTTAGTCTATTAAAAAGCTAATGTAGTTGGAACATGAGAGAAATGCCGACCAGTGTTGAACGGTTCACTCACACTTTTCTCCGACGCCCTTAGCTTAACGTCGTGAAATCTACAAGAGAGTCATTAGAAATGACAGATATATGCAGAGGCATTCGTGTACTCTTCGGCACTACAGATTGTTTCTAGCTAATGCAAAATATATGACTTGAAAAAACGTGGATTTGACATAATAACTTACTATTTCCCTGAGTGATGGCTTCTCTGGCATAGCAAGAACTAGTTCCATCTACAAGTAGATTCCTTATTCCAGTAGTAGCAAACATCGACCTGGTTCTTGAGCTCACAGTGGCACGCCGGATGTAGTACTATGGTAGAAATTTATCAAAAAAATGTCAGCTTTTGATCGATTGACATACTTTGCTCATTATCTCCCCGTATTGCGTAGAACTCAATGCTCCGACGTCTTTGCCGCATTCAACATAGTCAATCAGCTGGGTTTTCTTCAGCTGAAAAACGCTCTCCATAACAACACAATCTTCGTCTGCAGTTTGTTCCTGGGTGCCCCCGCATGGGACCAGTGCATAAAAGTTAGGGTTCTTTAGCATCCGTTGATAGAGAAAGGTGCTGCGCAACCAAGATTTCGCGGACTCGACATCCATTATGGTACCAAGTCCAATTTCGGAATTTAAGTGTTCTGCTAGGTTAGTGTGAAGAGAACTTTCAAGGACTGTTTTCCCCTGTACTAAAGCTCTATACTTCCGTTCTAAATCGGTCTCACATAGTATGACCGCAATGCCGTCTTTGTCTGTATTACTTGAGTTAGGGGGAGTCTTTATGCATAAGAACACGGCATCAAATACCGTATTGAGGTCTTCCCTTGATTACAAGTCAGTGACGAAAGACGAAGAGTAAGTTTATCTTACAGCTCGACCAAGCATCTGCATTATATCCAGATCAGAGTATTCCTTGCATGCATTGTTCTGGTATGTTTTTACACCCTTAATGACGACCATATGGGCAGCTGCCAGAGAATGTTTTTATGACTTCATGACGGAAGAGCATAAGATGATGACGAACGAAGATTGACTCCAACAGCTAAAGTCTGCCACCACATTAGCCTAAAAATCGATTTGAAAAAGAGAAAGGTGAAGTGCTGACTGATGTGGAAATGAGAACTCGAAGAATTTTGGTCAGATACAAATGTTCTATAGCTTTCCGATCATCCATGGCAATGCCGGCATGGTGTACCCCAATACCAACGGAAGCCAAATCTGAAGGTGGAAAAGAGTCAACCTCGAGAGACGGAAACAAAATACAATGCTACCGTTCAGACGTTTGTCCGTGAACGTATAGGAGATTCTATTAGTTTGATTGGTATGAATATACGCAGGTGATCTATCGGATAAACCAACCTATTGGGACGAGACCACGGCAATGAACTTCGTTTCTTTTCGTTTTCGCAAAACTCTTTCATTAAGGTGTCAGCCGTTTCGAATACTCCTGCAGCAATTATCAACATGAATAGGATTTCAGTTGCCCATACTATGCCCACACGTTTGTACCTTTTCTTGTGGAGCAAAACACTAAGATAGGTTTCCCAACGGAATATTCGCGCAAGACTGAGAATAATTTTGAATCTAAGGTCTTAGAAAAAGCGAAGTCGTTTGTTCCGTTCTTTCGAAACACCCCAACAACATGCCTCGTTAGTTGGCACGGACGATACTCATCCCCAAACTAAAGTTCCGGAAAGTTATCGTTGAATAATTGTTTAGAGAATGTTTGTGATCACCTCAAAAACTTGAGCGGGTTCTGTATTTCCAAGCCCGCTTTCAATCCAGAGCGCTACATCCCTTATGTTGGGAACCGTAGCTGATACCAAAATAAATCTGATGGAACTTCCTCGACGTTTCATTCTTGAGGTCACTACTTCCAGTGTGCTTCCTCGTGACTCGTTCAGAATATGAACCTGAAAATATTACAGCCATTAAGCAGTGAGAGTTGGAGTAACATACATACTTCGTCCACAAGGAATAGGCGTATTTGGGACAGTACTTGCTCATGTTCATGCCTAGTTCATGCGTGAGTATTTAGATGGAACACAATCAAGGGATATACCAATTTCTTGTCAAACTATCCCACTTTTCGCACTAGGTAACATTATAGAATATACTCTTGGAGTGAACTGGTTTCGTACTGTTGTAACTCTATGAAAAATACGGGTCAGATAAATGTTGTCATGAGAAGTAACCGAAGTAGTACAGACATGATCGAGGCATTTTTGGCATCTCCCCATGCGTTTTGACCAAATACAACGGTGTCGCCGGTTAATTCACAACCTAAGTCATATTTCAAGTAGTAGTTTTTGGAAAATGTAGCACTTACATTTATACCCAATTGGTTCGAGCTTTGCTGCCCAATCTTGAAACTTTTCTGAGCATAGAGCCTATGTATAATCGTGGGATGGGATTGTGCGAATGATACGACATAGAAGAGAAACGTACTTTGGTAGGAGCCACATAAATGCATTTAGCTGGTTTGCCCGTGGCCTTGCTGATGTCCAGCATACGAATGATCCCCAATTCAAATAACACTGTTTTCCCGCTTCCAGTTGGGGCTAGAGTAACATAAAACGTGAACATGGTCGATATGTTCCCACCGATTCATGCGCACCGCTCACAACCTAGCAATACTCTGTTACTCGTAGTGAATAACTGAAAAGACGAACCCAACTTGCCAAATTTTTGTCGCTATTCATCACCTAAAACAAATTATTTAGTCGTCAAGAAATATCTGTGACCGAGGCACACACCACATCAAAACAGGTTGATTGAACTGCATTGAAGACACCAAATTTAAACATGCTGCGGTAAATGTCAGCTGGAAATGTTATCCTCTTAGTTTTTCGGTTTGCAGAATGAGATATCGAATGTGCTGACGCAAGTCTGAGACTGGGCGCAACCCTATCTCATGAGAATTTCTTGGTTTTGATTGCTCTGACAATTGACTTTGTTGCTCTATGCTATCATATTTAGAGTCAGATCGCGCTGTTGAGCTTCCTTGTTTGGTCCGATAGATATATTCCGGGTCATCGTTGTGAGAGCTAGGTTTGGCTTAAAAAGAGCTCATTGAGAACGGTAAGTTTCGAGGAGAACTTAATCTACCGTGTAAAGCATCTAATTCCGAGTCGTAGCCCACTACATTTGAGTGCAGCCCTCGACCAAATGCAGGACGATCTGTGAGGCGATTCGACACATTGTTTGAAAGCTGGGTGTATGGCGTGACATGATTACGACGTAGATCAACTGGGCTGATCTGCAGTTTAGAGCCTGATGGTGTAGGAGAAGACACTGTATAGGTGATATGAGTAGGTTAGTAAACAAAAATTGCGCATATATTCACCGTGCTGTTCTCCATCATTGTAGTAAAAATCATCGTCTAAAAACGGGTCCGTTAGTACTACGTCCTGATGATTGTTTAAAGACATGATGTTTCGTGGATCCTCATAGAAGGAGTCATCCTCCGAGTTAAACGAAAGAGAAGGATCTTGATAATAATGGTTATTCATCATAGACAAAGCATAGTCACGGTAGGAAAACGCGGGGGTAACTAGTATGCGCCGCCCCAACTGAGCAAATTGTCACCGTGGACGCGACAGATCACGTGAAAGAGACCAGTAACATGACCTCTGTGACAGGCGCGTAAATGATAATACACAACTACGTTCTTGGCGCATAACACTTTCTGCCACCCTCTGCCACCCTCTTGAGCCAGTCAGGTTTACTCTTCTTCCGAACTCCTTACATATCTGTTGCAATGGCGTCTAACGCTCAGACAGCAGCTGCTCAACAGAAAGAGCTAGCCCGGAAACTAGATGAATACATCGAAAAGTGAGATAGCACACAATCCCTCAAATTAATGCTTTATATCTCAAGTTTAATCTAGAATCCACTATTCAGATCGATATTCAGATGATGAATTCGAGTATCGTCACGTCATACTCCCCAAGCAACTTTTGAAGATGATCCCAAAGGAGTACTTTGACGCAGACGGGTCGGGCGTACTTCGATTACTCAAGGAGCAGGAATGGCGAGGTATCGGAATTACTCAAAGTCTAGGATGGGAACATTACGAGGTCCATGGTAATTTACCTTTCATTTCCAGCACTCCCGTTCATATCACTTCTAAAACTATCATTAGCTCCAGAGCCTCATGTCCTCCTTTTCCGACGTCCCAAAAATTTCGGTATCCAACCACCAGCACAACCTCGATTCAAGGACACACGAAGAAAGTAGTTGGACTTTCCCAACGTACGAGTCTTCCAAATTTGTCGGGCGCTGTTCCTGTCGCAACCTTGCTTTCCTGATTCCTTTGTATCCCCTACGCAAGCTGTGTTGCATTTTCATTGTTCTATTTGTATATTCAATTGCATGATTCTGGGTCCTTTCAGTGTTTTTAGACAACAGTTTACACCTTGTTTGAAATGCACAAAAACAATAATATTCTTATTAGATTATACACCTGATAGTTTCTGACACCATTATACTAAGAGCAATTAGAACCGTGGAACAGGAAGATCGTTCCACTCTACCATAGGACCCGGATCCACTGAGGGTATCAGCCCATCCTTGAACGCCTTCCTATCCTCGATGTAAGCGACGCCTGGCTTACGATAATCCCCAACGTCGTTGTTGACCGGATGTTGATCCACCAGGCCGGGAAGCTGTGCCAATAGCTTTTTTTCTTCGTCAGATTTGAGTAGAGGTAACCAGGACTTCCCGAAGTCGACAATGCTAGGAGTAGGGTTATCAATGGATGCCTTCCATGCCTTGACGTCCAAGTCAGGGAATGCTTGATGAACAAGGTTCTCAAACGCTTCGGCGGCAGCTTCACTGACTCCTTTCGGTGGTTCCTTCTGGGAAACCATATGTACCGAAAGTTTAGAACGAATCTTAGAGGATGGGTGCACTTTCTTGAGGAACAGGTCAACAACTTCCTCCTTGGATATAGTCTTGAGAACCTCCAAATTTCTTTCCTCTGGAATTATTTTATTTTTATGTGAGAAATAGTAGCAAAGTTTAATAGCGAAGGACACGTACTTATGAAGAAATCAAGGTGGCCACTACGAACATGGACAAGATACCTCGAGACTTCTTCTGAGAGGTTTTTGTCGGCTTCCAGCCATTTATTCTCCAAACTGCTTTTATGGACTTCAAATTCACTCTCATCCATAGTTTCAAGTCTAGCTTTCATTTCGTCCAAGAAAGCATCCACGCGATCTTCGAGATAAACTGGTTTCTTCTCGCTTTGGATCACAATTCGGATACCTCTTTCAGTCCCCCCAGGTAACGTCCACGAAGTGCACGAAACGATGTACCCTAGTTGCTCCCTGGTCCGCAGCACGTTAAAGGCAGGCTCACTCAAAATTTGAGTGAGGACTTCGGCTGCCACTCGCAACTTATCGTCAACAATGGATCCATAATAAGTGAAGTATGTCAAAGCAGAATTTGCCTGGTTGGGGTTGGGTATAGGAGCCGAGTAGATGTAATTGCAACCTGCGATAATAACTTTGTTTTCAATTTTATTGAAATTAACACATGGAGTATGTTACCTTCGGGCATGAGAAGGGCTCGGTCATTCAATTCGGTCGGGGAAAGGGTCGTTGGTTTCAGACCATCTTCAGCCATTTCAGCTATCTTGATCGCTTCCTTTGAATCGAGACAACTAGTTAAATACTTGTGGTAGTATTAGGTACAATAGCTTACGTCTTTGTAAATGTTTCCGACAGCAAGGATGCGAAGGTTGACCTGAGAAAGGAGCGCCTTGACATGGCTTACTACCTCATCCGCCGTGACAGCTATTTAAAAATAAGTAATTCATCCGGTATTATCAAAATAAACATACAAGGGAGCTCCTTAAGTTTTTCTTCTACGGTCCATTGGCATTCGGTCATGAGGTATCGTCCATAATAGTCAGAAAGAGAGTAAGATTGCTCCAGGAAGAAGTTGATATAAGATCTGCGAGTCTGCCAAGAATCATTAGCTTAGGTCCGTCGGATAGAATGTAGCGAAGCCGACCTCGTCTTTGATAACTTCTAATCTTTGTGGATCCACTACGAGGGCTTTAACTTTCTCCAGAACATGTCCAACGAGGGCTGACATTTTATCGTTGTATCCACTTGTAGCGACATTGAATCCAGTAGAATGAGAAGTAAAGGAATATGAAAGTCCAGCGAGGTCGGCATCATATGAAAACTCGGTCAAAGAATCGTTAACAATGTCTGTGTAAATTCTGCGGACAGGATGGGTACAAACATTCATATTTTAAAAGTGGAGATCACTCACTTCGTAATAACGGAAGCCCGAGCAGAAGAGTTGGCTAGAGGACTAGTGCAACAAAAGGGCTAGTCAGAAAACGGATGCAATCAGTTCTAAAGTATCGAACCTCCGAATGTCGATTATGATATGAGCTTTTGGAACCCAGAACTTATCATCCTTCTTATGCCAGAGCGACGAAAGTGGTGTTTGTCTAATCAAATGTGGGCGTTTAAGGGGCTAGGTAAAATTAGACTAAGTAAATCCAAAAAATCTTGGAACGCACCACAATCCCTTCCTTTTTACCTGTCTCGAGGTTCGTAGGAATGAACTCGTTGGGTCCAGGTAGGTACAGTTCAGGGATATCGTTCGATCCGGTAGCCTGCGATTGCATACATCAAGATTTGTACTTGAAAAGAGACTTCAGGTTGCTTACCTTATCAACAAATTCATCGTTAAACTTTTCCACAACATATCCAGTACCGTACCAAGGTTCTTTCTCCCATGTCAAGTTAGGATGAATTTTAGCATGTTCTTCTTCCTTGGCCATGAGGACTACTCGACTATTCTTTATTGTGAATTGATCAAGATATTCTCGGATTTTGGCCTCTCCGACTTGCTTTTCAGCGTCATTCTCCCAGTCATATGTTAGACGTGGCGCAGAAAGCAAAAGTTCCGCTGGAATGGGCCATGTCATGTGTTCTGTGATCCACGTAGCATAGTCGTCTGGACGCTTCTTCTCGGCGAAGCGGAACCGTATATTAGAGAGATTGACGACTTCTTGATGATGGAAGGGCTCAAAAGTCGAAGAACGCAGAAGTGCAAGATATTTGTATGATGCAAGAATAATTTCTTTGTAATTGGCTATTCATTGGTCAGAAAAGAATTATAGTGTAAGGAAGAAACCGAAACTCACCAAAACCTTCGGGAGTCATGTAGATTGTTAATTTAAACATAGCAAATCCTCTAGCAAGGTTTTGAGGGCCACAGCTTAATGCAGTGACCCAATGTTTATTCTTAAGATAAGAGTGTAAAGATCCAGGACCTTCGTGACCGACGAAATGGGAAATAAAGTTGATAGGTTTGTATTTCCATAAAGGCGGTTGATATTCAAGTGGGAACGAAATTTCAAGAGCGTGGAAAGCCATGATTGTCTGCACAGAGACGAGTGTCTGGAAAACGAGGATTAGTATCGAATTAACATCTCAAGGTCTCTAGCAGCTTTGGACGTACTCCTTTTTCTGCTGGGCCGAATGGGTGGTCATTGATCATCGGTACCGGATCCCGTCCACGATTAGAAATGGGAGAAAAGAGAGCATTAGCAAGGTCAGCCAGTTCATCCAGAGATTCTACATAGTAGATTAGAAGACGTAAGTATAAGGAAGGACAGAAACGACGTGGAATACGTACCTTTGCCCACAACAACCAAACGCATTCTACTAGCACAATATTCTTGCTTCCACCAGTCGACCAGTCGACGACGGGTCTCGCGACCAATAGCACCACCATCTGCATCTGTTTCGCTGCCGGCAGAGGTTCCTGAAGGCGCTGGGGATGCGATTCGAGATGATGCAGGGGTCGGCTCCGCGCTGGATTTCGCCGATAAATTTTGGTCTTTCAACTTGCCCTGTTCTTTGAGCTCTTTGGCTGCTCTAGACAAGCTTTCGAGATTTCCGCTGCCGAATTTAAACCATACATGCCCGGGTTTTGAAAGATGTTTATTCAGTTGGAAGATACGCCACATGTCGGATTGATGATTCTTCTTATGCTCTGAGTTAACAGCGTTTAGCTCGCGAGAAGTACACGATGGTGAGAATAATGGACAATGGAAAAAGGCCGCGAAACGTTCTAAAGCGCCTGGAAGTGCAGAAGTGGCGACGTTGAAGTAATAATTCGTGTTCGAGGTGGAGGTGTAAGCATTCGACGATCCATTGTTATTCGCCAGAAACTAGTAATGAGGTACCTTAAACATACAAAACAGCAAAATAAGTTTGGAAAGGAAAATAATATACCTCTGAATACTCGTTCTCCTTCGGAAATTTCTCCGTTCCCTAGAAGAATTTCAATGACTCTTCTAACGTATCCAAAACATGTAGAAAAGCTCACCATGAAAAGTAGATGTTCACAGAAGTGAGCAAGTCCCGGCATGTCATCCTAAGACCATTATTCAGGAACCTTCAAGAATATCTAATATTGAAGCGACATACTGGATCATAGAGATGCCCAACAGCAACGTCAAGGCTAGCGGCTGCCTTGTCCGTCTTCGCATCGTGAACAAGTGTTGCACGCAGTCCATTTCCTAGTTCTATTATACGATAGTCTCTATTATCCTGTTCTGATTTGACGATTGGTTTGGTGAAAACACGATAAGAACTAGCGCCAGGCTTTTCGACGAGTTTCCAATCAGCGTCCGTGGTTGTTGCCATTCCTCTGGAGATGTGATATGAATGAATAGGCGTATAGTTGTACAATTGATGAAAGAGAAAGCGACAAGGAATACCAGATGGTGGTCGCAATCGAGGAATGAGATTGAACATTCAGCTCGACCGACGGCACACCGTGAACCAACTAACTTTCCAAAAAGGCAACGACACTCAGAGGACCATCACAGTCAGCACTATGTTTACGTAAGTTACTTTAAATGGGCAACCATGACGTAATGGTAGTTTACTGATCGACGATCAAAGCAAATTTGAGATGGACTTTTTTTGCGACCGAGAAAATTCGACAAAAAGAACCAGCGACGCCAGCAAGATTTGAACTTGCGCCCTCAAAGAGGAACAGCTTTCTAAACTGTCGCCGTAACCACTTGGCTATAGCGCCTTGGAGGACTGGAGCACCGTGATAATAGCTTCACGCGCCTCCGGTCTTGGATGCTATACCACGATGCACGCTTCAACACTACCACCCAATTAGCCAACTAGATACCCTCCAAATATTTCTACTCAGCTATATTTTATTATACGTCCCAGTTTACGGCATAATTTCTTAAATGTAACCTTTGGAGGAAGTCCATTTCTAGTGGCCAGACTTCACCGAATGTTGAAAATTATCTGCATGGTCTTTATTGCTTACAAAATAAATTAGAACTTCAATAAGGACGGAGTGTATTGATCTTAAAGGAATAATAAAATGCATAAAGAATCTGCACTGGTCGGCCGGAGCACACTTATGCAGCAGGCAACACACATTAATCTCAATCGAGACAAAAACTCAGCGACGCCAGCAAGATTTGAACTTGCGCCCTCAAAGAGGAACAGCTTTCTAAACTGTCGCCGTAACCACTTGGCTATAGCGCCTTGTATAGGTAGGGGACGCGTGCGCCCAGGCGGGCGGCACACAACTCCAATTTTAGATTCGCTCATTTATGGGCGGAGCGGCAACCTAGTCCCGCGGCGTGTACGTACATATGTACTCATTCTTCAAGAGGCACTGCATCATCATGCATGCCAATCATTAATACTATTCGCATTAGCGAAGCAGCTACGTTATAATATAGGGTCATGTATGTGTGAGAGTTTTTTCTGATTCCCCAGAGAGTGATATTATTCTTACTGACATACGGTAATAAGTAACTAGTCTTGGTGCGTGATTATACGTATACAATTCAATATTCGGAGACACAACAAAGACAGAATGATACAATTAAAATATAATATACAAGCAAGATCGCTAGGTGCATATCGATATAGGCAGATGGGGGCGCAGTTGCATCCGCTATGGAGGGTCCAAAGGGTAATGGTAGACTTTTCTAAAAATATTCCACACAACTTCCATGGTGCCGACAACTTTGTCTGACACCTTACTTAGCACATCGGACTGATCATTTTGAAAAAGGGAGAATAAGTCTTTCAGAGGTATCAGACCATAGGTTTCCAATATGGATTGTAAAGATGTATGTGTTAGAGAGGTTTCTTTCACGGGTTCGTGTTGAGACGTTGTAGATGTGGGGCGTACAGCGTTCGTAAAGGTGGTCATTGGGTCATTAGTTGGCGAAGAGTAGGTCGGGATAGGTATCGTTGTCGTGCTTTCTACAAGACTAGGGGTTTGGGAATATGTAGGCTGAACGATTGTTGAAGAATTTTCGGGCCACCACTGTGTTTCGCTATTTCCATATACTGTCGTAGTAACAGTGAAGGTTGGCAAGTCTGTCCAGACGTCGACATGGTCTACACGGGCATTGTGTACAGAATGGAGTTTGTGCATATCAAGCATGATATGATACATCAAGAAGAGGACGACAAGGAGCATGATCCAAGTAAGGGCAATGTACCGGTTGAATCCAGATCCATTAGGGCCAGGTTTAGCATTAGGTTTCTGAATTGTCAGAGATAATTGAGGCTGAGAAAACTCATCCACCGAGAAGCGAAGAAGCCGGTTCCCTTTAGGGAGAGAATAATGATAATCAAAGTTCGAGCGCAAAGAAGCAATTTCAAGGCCTAACAAAGCCATGGATGATCATTAGTCCAGATATTTTTGAAACATGAGAAAAGAAGGCTCACCGGGGATAGAATCGATAAATACTTCTAGTCGTGCAACAGATACAAAAAAAGTCGGCAGGAGGATGTTGAATGCCGATGACTCGTTTGCCCTGTTTTTACCCTTTTCCAGAGGAACATCTTGTTCTTTGACGATGTAATCAATCGTTATGTCGCCGCTTATTGAAGTACCAATGTTGACTTTACCCCAACACAACCAGCTCTTTCCTCCAATGTCCTCAAATTGTGCAACCCCGGTTACAGCGTCTAATCCTGCTGTACTTGCTTTTGAAGTTTCGGCTTTGACAGGCACTCCATCAAGGCTAGCGCAGATAATGTGTACTTTGTGTTGCACACTCTTAGAATACAAATCTTGATTATTCATAAGTGACGCGTTGGCAATTCCGAATTCCAGCCATTCGGATTCTAACCCTACTGGAGTTGGAAGGGTCAATCTAACGGCATATCCCGTAGGAAACATATCAGCGTCCGGCGCAAGGGCTGTCACATTCGCCTTTACCCAGGGGATGATCGGAGGTCCGTCACGTTTACTACGTGTGGATACAATTGTTCTTGGGAGGTTGGAGTTAGAGGAAACTCGGTTCATGGTATTACTAGGCGTTCGCGGGCGACTTGGGGGACGTGCACTGCCATTGGAAGTAGAAGGATGTCGTGTTTCCACGGAGTACTTTAAAGAGATGCGACCGCCATCTTCACCACACCTTGTGAAACCATTCTTTTGGAGGATAGTTTTCCTGGTTTGTGGATCTTGATGAATGTCGCCATTCGGATTAAAAACTTCCACTAATATGCCGTCAGATTCATTCCGAATTATTGTTGAAGTGGACTCGGAATCCGCAGCAAGAATTGTAAACCGAGGTAGCATGACTGGTTCTTGCTCTGTGTGCTTGCCACTGGCTGAAGAATTGGATCCGTTCAAACCATTCATTCTAGCCAGAGTAGTCCTTGGTGTAAGAAGAATGGTCCCTGTTATCCTGAGATTAAAGACGTTCTTTATTGGTGGTTGCAATTCGTTGATATCAAGATGAAGTGTAATGGGTGAGCCTGGGGAGTGCGTCTTGGGTTGTGATAGACTTGAAATGGATGGAACAGTGAGTGAAGCCATTGAAGATGTTGCCCCGGGCGACAGTGTAGAAGACATGGTGTCGTTCGACCCTTCGAAGGAATAGTCAGCAACATTATGGGCTGGAAGCGGAGCACGAAGTAGAGATGCAGATGAAGTGCTAGTTCTCGCAGTCGAATATGGAGATGCTGTCGACTCTGGACTGGCAATGTCAGAAGGCCGAGACAGACTAGATTCCATGGATGATGCTCTAGAATTGATAGTGGAAGGTGTACTGAAGCATCCATGGTCGAATCCAGTATATCCAGCAGATCCAGAGACTTCCCACTGAGTTGGAAATCCTTGCGGCCAGGATATATCACATCCCTTTGCCTCAAGCCCTACGTCCAATCCAAGAAGCGTTGCAACGCCTGGAAACCATATTCCACTACACTGTCCTTTATATTCAACATCCATCAAAACTCCTTCGACATCTGGATTGTTGCTGCTGGTCCCCTTTCCACGAACTTTACAGGTCATCTCTCCCTTAGCATCTTCAACGCCGACTCGTCGACGCCCGCTTTCATCTCCCGGAATATTGAGCGTTCTCATAGGTTTTGCCCATCTAATCTTGATGTGCTCAGCAGTGGGAAACGTTCCTTGTATGACACAATTATCGACCACATTCGTTGTCGAAGAATCTGAAGATTCGTCATCCGCAAAATGTGTATTCGAACGCGACGATCGTGAAGATGCAATCCGCGTTACGTGGGGTTCGGATATAAGATCCCAAGCAGCATTGTCGTCTTCCACCGATGATAATGAAGCGAAAGAGGAAGAAGTATTCGTGGCAGGTGGAAAAATACGGAGTTTGATGTGGTTGTGTAGACAGCGGGGCGTGGGGATGGAGAGCTGTAGGAAATCGCATAAACGATATGATTTAATATATCAAGGATAAGTATACTTACGAGATATGGCGACCTAGGGGGCTTGCTAAGAAAAGGAACCCACATATCGATAGCTGCCATGAAAAATATCTGATTCCTCTCTCCAATAGATTGTCGTCTCCTCCGATTAAGATTGCCATTAGCAGGGGTTCGGACAACGCTCTCTTCTGTGTCTGATTGGTTGCCTCGACTGGATAGAAACACTTTTGGAGTGACGAAAGATATGCTATATCCACTAACAAGGATGTGGCCTGTGTATTGAACGTCAATAGGAGATACATTTTCACCATTCTCAGGCTTGATTGACCGGCTTGCAGTAGAGTTCCCGTTCGGTTTCGTAAGACCAAATGTCGTATTGAAGTTTTCTTGGGAACGTAGAGGGAGATTAAGGGCCTTTGCCGCGTCGTGAAGGAGAGGGGATACAGAAGTTGAAAAATTGTAAGGTACTCCGTTCTGGTCGAGTGGATGCACTTGAGAAGCATGTATCTTCACATTTTCCTCTGGTAGTGAAACACGTCAATGAATAAGACCGTGTCAGCTGGTATGTAGCTGCTCACCTGGGAAGAGTGGGATGGTCGAGCCTGGAGTAATAGAATCCGCCGGTAAGGATACCTAATTGAATTGAGTGTTGAAAGATGATACGAGGTTCTCGGGGACAGGTGGTACATACCTTGAGAAACATCCTGATAGAAGCACCCTCTTGGCCTCTTTTTGCCTTTCCTTCAATTGCAAGACGACTAACTACATTCAGTTTTGGTTGGTTGCTGACAGAGGTTACAGTGGGTGAGTAACCAGTGTTATTTGAGGGATTTCTGGAGTGGCTAAAGCGCGAGGGAGTAGATATCATTGAAGGAGGGCTGAAAAGCTGCTCATATCTTGAGCTGGTTGGAACAGGCATCTACAGGAATCAAAATGGTGGAAAATGTAGAGATTGGACTCGAAGCGCCTAAGAAATGATAAGAGGAGGAGAACAGTGTTACACTAGCAGAGGATACAGAAAAGACGAAACGAGGGAGGCGGTACTGGACGAGCTGCAGAGAACGCTCGAGACAACGAGCGGAAGCAGACTTTTTGGGTTGTCAGGCCTCTTGGCGCGACAATAAACGACGCGTCAATTATATAAGCACTCACGTGACAAGGCCCTAAATTCGCAGATTTGTTCTGAATTCCCGCACCGACTCAAAAGCCTATTCTGATCAATAAAAGTGGAGATAGACAGCATAGTAGAATTATAGGTGAGAGTTAACTATGTACAATGAAGAATACAAATACAATTACGAGGTGTGGAGAAACCTGAGCAGTTCAAAATAGCCCGACTATGCCAAATGGCGCTTTACCTTGCCCATGGGGTGAAAAGGAGATCTCGCATTGCCATAGCTTCTTCCTTGTAGTTCAACGGCTGAATGCGCGAAATCCCATATCGGACACGAGTAGTATCCTATAAAATAAGAACATGTTATCATGAGAAAGGTCTCACAAAAGAAATACATACATTGTATGTATCTTGTTTTGCACGACAGCTAAAATTGAAGGTGTTGCAGTTTGCTCTATGCATAATCGTGTTATATTCGGCGGTGTCGCGATCCTTAGCATCACGCGTTAGAATTACGGGCGATCCATGATATGTAGATCTTCTTACTCTGATTTCCAGCAAGGCGTTCGCCGTCATCCCAAAAATGGCGATTCCGACTTCATTGAAGCCTTGGAGCCATGCTTGGCCAGAATAATCAGCAACTGCCATAGACATGATATAACTTTAGTGCATCTAGATCAGTTTGACGACTCAAATATGATATCAATTTCTATCTCACCGATGTTCTGGTGCTGGGAAAGTTGCATCACATTTTTCGCATCTCCATCCATTGCCAAGTTCTACAACTTTCTTATTGCAGTTCGGAGTAGGACAAGCAGGATACGAAATGTTGTCAGATTTAATATGCATGACGGTAGCACGGGTCGAGAACACGTCTGGCTTGTCGGGCATACCATATTCAGCTTGCTTTACTTCATCCAAGCTGCGAATCTCTGCGCGATTAAAGCTGAAGGCAGAAGATGCACCATTCGAAATAGAGTGTGCTTTAAATGTCGGTTCGTCACCCAATGAGTCAAACCAGCCACGGAGTGCAAAGCACTCCTCGATGTCCGGATTGATTTGCATCGTGCTCGAACTAAACATAGAAAGCGAGCGACCTATCATCATGATGAGGATTGGCGTGAGTGTAAGGACAATCGCGTGAAGCGCGTACCTCCAAAATCGCCAACTTTGACACCCTTGAAAGCTATAACAGGGGTGGGTTCAGATGGGTTGAATTGCTCAGCCTGTTTACCCCAGAGTGTCAAGCGAACAGAAAAACCGGACTTGTCCACCAAAGTCAAATCCCGTTTAGGAATCTATAGAGTAAGTGAGTGGATTGTAATATCAATACATTTGAGAAGACACACTTGTCGGTTCTGTTTGGCGGATGTGATTTCAGTGAGGGCCCCTGTTTCTTTCACAATGCCGATAACGTCTGCAATCTTCTTTGAGCACAGATCTATTAATTGTCACGAGTCGATAGGGCGTACCACAGATAGCATCTTTATTCAATTTCTCCAATTCATCCAAAGAAACAAAGTTGTACTTGATGGTGGGCATGTTACCGACCTCATGACACTAAGCAGAAAGATAGTAAGTCAGAAAAGTCAAAATGAAACGAAGGGGATACTGTACCTCCTCCACTTCGGTATTACGCTCGAAGCTAAGTTCGTAATCGTTATTGATGTTGGAGAATTTTTTCTTCGCCAAGTTGACTCGGGCCTTTGAGATATAATAAACTTTCCCTTCTTCCAACTTAGGATAGAGTTCGTCAACAGCAAGATTAAAACCGGTGCCTCGAATTTCGCCGGTGTCGTCCATTAAGGTCACGTTGAAGAGTTTACCTTCACCACGCGCGTTCGACCATGTTTTGATATCGGATTTCTGAGTGACACGAGCTTTGATTGTCCAATTGTTTTGATAAGGGCTTAGGCCTTCGATGGGGTAAATGTTCCCATGTCGGCTAGACTGTGCTGTAGCTTGTGGCGGAGGAGCACTTGTCCCGACGTTTCTGGCAGATGGCTTTGTGACGGCCGGCGCTGCTGAAGAAGTGGAAGCAGCGGCGGGCGTATTGATAACAGAATCGTTGGTCTGGTCCGAGTTTGGCCCAATGGAGACCGGGTCACCTATTTTTTCTGGGCACTGAGATACAACGCGAAGAGATAGAACAATGACAAGTCTGAAGAAAAGATAAGAATCAGACGCCGAGTTTACATTGGCGTTTTAGAAAACGCGTAACGCGTACCTTTTGTCTTGCACGTAGTTGCACGTAAGCTTCTCAAGGACGGCTATGGTGTTCTTGGTAACCGAGTTGTCTTGAATCATCGGATTCAGCTGTGTTGCTAGCATAGCTTGCATGTAGTTAACACCATCCGACATAATGATACGATATCGGTCCCCTGAAGAGCTAGCACCCGCAGGTGCGCCAGGATTGCTGCCAACCTTCTTCACAGAAAGAAATTGGACAGTATACTCGTTTTCAAAGACATCCGTGTCTTCAGGATTTGCGGTCTGTAAGAGCTTGCAGCACCCAGTGGAGAGTTGACTCGACATTGGTGGTGAGGATGATCGCGGTCGAAGAAAGAGCTATTAGCGTGACTAAGCGTGACTCGACGCGTTTTTGCATTGATATTGTCTGTCACAGCAATCAACAAACGACGCGTGGCGAGTCCCAGTGGCTGCGTGGCAATGCACCTCCACTAGTTGATTTTTACTTGTATCCATTCTCCTTGCAGCAAGTGCAACTGTATTGCTCTCTTTGGAGATGTCATACAGGGTTTTCGATGGTCAGATTCACTGCAGTACCGTAAATCCGTGCTGTCCCTTTCAACGTGATAGTTTTGCTTTGACAGAACTGTAAAAGCTTAGCAGACTAGCCTGGTCGGCGGATCGTCGCTGACTTAAATATTACCTTTCGGTCTTTGCATTCATTCAGAGCAGTGAATCGAAAGCAATCAAATACTTTGTGGAGTAGAATTGAACAGACTATTTAATTAGTAATATGCATTATACAGTTGACTGGAAAATTATGTATGTTCATATCGTATGAATGTAACTAGGGCAAAGCAATTATTTAGCAATGTGTCAACCAAGATCGATAGCAAATTAAACAAATTAGAAGAGAAGAGATTGAACAAGAAGATGGTACAGCAAGAAGAAAAAGACAGGTCTGACGTCGTCGCAAGAAATACCTCCGCTGGGATATGATTTAGTTTGGTTTCAGCATGGCCCTCTTTGTTGCATCTCGTCCCGCCTTGAGAAGAACTGATAATTCATTTCCTCCTGTTCCACGCACAGGACCATTCCCAGATGCTCGGGCTGCTTGGAGTCGCTCAATCATGGCACTAGCTGGGCATCCCGCACGAGCACCAGGAGTGGATCGCGACATAGTGACAACGTAAAGGCAAGCAATGCGGATGTGGCTGTCTCTGAGACGTTTCAATGCTGACACGGCCATATCGTAAGGCTCACGAAGGGTGGGCATGGATCGAGCCAAGTCGCGAATAGGAAGGGGAACAGCAGAGAGCATATTGAGATATTCTTGGTGTTTGCCTGGCATATATCTTCGCATTCTCTGCATGAAACCGTGGTCGGCGCGTTTGTTCTCTGGCGAGGGTGCGGGATAACGTTTCTGGCGGAGAGTGTGGTCGATATCCAAGAAAATGTCGAGAGCGTGCATGACACTACTTTGGCCGGCTGACGGGCCGCTGAGATCAAGTTGCTCAGAGGGGTCCACTCCTTCGTAGACCCAGCCAGGTTCTGTTGGTCCTTTCGCGTCGCTTCCTTCGAACCACGGTCGGATATCCCAGTAGAAAACGTGAGGGTCACATAATGGTCGAACGGATTGTATCACTTCGCTGATCCCATCGACGACTCCGGCTAGACGGGTAAGGTCTCTAGCCACCTTGGTGATTGAAGTCAGGTCGGATACGTTAGGAAGGGTGTTGTAGTCGTCGATGATACGTAGGATTTCAATACCGCGGAGCTCAGCCATCGCAGAAGCATGGTAAAAATTTCTTTCGTCGTTGGTTCCGGAAAATAAGTTGACGAATCGCATGTTATCGCCGGACAAGGGTAGTGCTGGATTAACGAGTTCCCAATTCCACAGGACTGTGTCAGCAAAGGTGAGAACAGGAGCGAAGCCAAGATGACGGGATATTTGAACTAATGGGATAGCCAATGTCTTGGGGACCACAGTGGGCGCTCCTTCTTGATGGGACATGGAATGAACGTAGAAATTAACTAGCCAGGCGAGGACCATATGAGCGCGTTGCGAACTGCGAATATCAGCATGAAGATATGTAGTATCAAGAACAGGCCACTGCACATGAGACAAAACGCGTCAATTAGCTGGGCTTACTCAGAAAAATAGATAAATGAATATTCACCGAAACTATATTGGCTCGCCACCGTTCCCCGAATGCGCGCTTAGCAAGCGCATCTTCCGAAGTGTCTTCACCCAGACTAAGGTTCCCGTTCGCGTCGCGCAGTGCGTGTTCCCAAATAGCATAGTCCCCGGATAGATGCGATAAAGGCGTTGGAGGGAAAAAACCAGTCTTGGGGTCGACATCGTAAGATGCCTGTGGGCGTCTTTCTGGCAGAGCCTTGTAGTTGACATTGATAGTCGAATTAAACAAGGAGAGAGCGAGTTTTATGAAGAGACGGAAGAAGATAGGTGGTGTTTGGAGAACATTGACTACGTCCATGGCTGGAAAAGTAGAAGATAGTCGATGAGTAGACTGATGAAAATAAGAAAAAAAAGTCAGGCTCTTATATGGAATTGAGTGAAAGGCGACGCCACATCAAACCTTTCATGGCTGCATTGAAATATAGGACCCTTGTCGGGGAAGAACCTGTTTTGTGCATCATGAGGCAGAGCAGGAGTCTAATCTCTGGGTCTGTTATTGCCGTGATGATGACTGGATCTTTCAAGCCTTTCAGAGCATGATCTATATCCATTTCCCACGATTTCCCCTCCATAGCAATCATGTCCACAAATAGTTCTGTCTTGGAAACACTCTGTGTTGCTGCGCTGTGTCAGGAATGTCACCCATGCATCTATCGTTTTTTATTTTGTTTATTCAAAAAAATTTATTGATTGTTGTTCTCTCAGGGCTCACTAACTCTCAGATCTGCAGCCGGTTTAAGCCCTGTGTCGTCAAATTGAAAGGCAGAGAATCTCCTTTCATCTGCCACCGTTTCGATCGCGTTTGAACCCCAGTACAGGGTCTGTTCAGGCTCCCTCTGCTCCGTCTTTGCTCATCTGGCTTTTATGTACTTTTTGGGATATGACATGAAATCGGAATTTGGTATTCCCGGCAAACATTCAGCGTGTTTGTTAAGCGAGGTTACGCGAGGTCAAAGTAGTGAAAGGAAAATCAATGAAAGGCCTTTCATGACGGTTAATGCTTCCATTTAAGCCAGACCCGGTTTCCATCCGCATTGTCCGTCAATTCACATCTTCTTTGCACAACATCGATAATCTTTTCTTTCACCCCCATTTTGCCAGGTCGCAACTCTGCGAATCTGGCTAAGAGTTCTTCGAACCGAAGGCCCAGCCCCCCGCCAGAGGCGTGCGAACCCGTCACGACAGACCCAATCTCTTCCTCTGTAGGCAACGCGTACTTCAGAGGGTTTGATATCGTGCCTGACGTCAATTCCGCGGGAAGGCTGAGGGTTGGTGCCGATTTAAGGAAAGGTGATTTCGGGTCGAAGAAGGAAGATATGATGTTCGGGGTAATTTCATTGAGGGTGGAGGGAGACCATTCGGGGCCTTCCTTGCTTTTGTTGACAATTACGCTCTTTACCCCCGTGAAGAAATCGGGACTTGCCCCACTCTGTAAAATATAGATTAAATCAGACAAATGAATCAAAGGAACGGGAAGATCGTACGTACGCAAAAGGCTGTGGCTATATTAAGTTCCATTTCAAGCGCCTGTAGAAGTGATAATTTCGCGCCGCGACGAATGGCTTCCAACGCAACCTTGAGACTGGTAGGACTACGCATTTCCAACATCTTCAGAGTATTGGACGCCCACGTGGCTATACTTGAATCTTCATGTTCGGCGAATATGGCGAGGTCATTGATGATCAATTCGACGGAGTTATGACGGAAAGCATGATCCAGTGCAACGCGTTTAGCGCCAGTGAATGGGGCAGGAGGTTCGGTTGGTTCCCGTTCTGAGCTCAGATCTTCTATAATGCGATCTATCAGGCTGGGGTGAGGGTTGTGTAGTTCAGCAAGTCGTTCAAGCAACATCGGGATTCTCCTAGATGGGACATAATGAGTTGCGAGGCCGTGTTCACTGGAAAGGACATGATTAGTACGAGATATTAATAAAAAGGAACTAACGGAGGATGACCAAGCTTACAAAACTGCTCGTCCAGTGAGTGTATCGGAAGTAAGAGCGAGATATGTCCCGAGTTGTCCATCTAATCGCGACAAAAAGAAACTACCGCCAACATCTGGGCAATAGCCTATTTTTGTTTCGGGCATAGCGAATACAGTCTTTTCAGTAGCAATTCGGAATTGGGCATTAGCCGCCAACCCCACTCCACCGCCCACTGTAATTTACAGAAAAAAAAGCTGTTAGAGCGCGTTTTTTAAATATGATTGAGATATAGACGTACTAGTCATCCCGTCCATGATGGCTACGTATGGTTTCTTTAAAGCTGCAAGAATAAAGTCCATCTCAAATCTGAAGAAGATCGAAATATAAATACGTAGTAACCCCAGACGAGATAAAATGTGCCTTACTCTCGTTTAAAATATTCGATTGCTAGGGAAAGTGTGGCAGGATCTGCTGCATTTTTTACAACACCTTCCAATGCCCATATTAGTTTAAATTTTGCTTGTCCTTTACGACAGATTGTACTCACTGGCCACATCCCCACCCGCACAGAACGCTCGACCGTTTCCTCTACCTACAATTGTGCCGCAGAGATCGGAAGTACTCCATTCCTAGTCAATTGTTATCACTTCAAAGTTTGTAAGCAAAGATGTAGAAATTCCACACACCTCGATTTTAGGCCGTAAAAGAGACAACATTGAGTCATCGAGAGCATTTAGTTTAGACGGCCTGTTGAGAATATAACTTCTCACGGAAGAGTTGGACTCAAACAGGACAGTTGGCTACGAAACACGGGAGATATGGTCAAAATGAGGCGATACTAATAGTGACTCGGGTTCATACCTCGGATGGGTGTGTAGATGGAGCAGTCGTAGACATCATATGTTGACCAATAGCTGCAGTTCTCTGTGAAGCAGCACGAACAGCACCGCGGGACATACTGCTGCGGAGAGAGATAGCTGCAAGCATGGTTGACCTCAGATACGACGTGATTTGGAGAATCAACGCGGCTTCCGACGGAGGCCGAGTAATTATTTGGACGTGAATGTGCAAGGAAAGAGCGTCACGGCTTGCCGCAACATGTCAATTTGAATTAATTCCTTAGGTTAGGGTTTGCCTTTCCCTTTCCTCCACATCCATCAGACCCCTATGCTTCCTCTTCCTGCTACCCGTATCTCTCTTAGCGGCTTTTTGGGAACCGTCAAATATGTCGGTCCAGTCGACAACACCGCCGGCACTTGGCTTGGTGTAGAGTGGGACAATCCCAGTCGTGGTAAGCACAACGGGAGCAAGGACGGCAAGCAATACTTTACATGTCGGTCGGTCTTCTTTACCACTCATTGTCGTTCTTTCAATGTGATCCTCGGTCTCTAGCTTTGAAACTGCTGGCTCGTTCATCAGGCCGTCGCCACAGGTACAGTATGGCGTATCGTTTCTAGAGGCTTTGTCGGCAAAGTATATCGAAGCTCTACACGGTGATGGAAGCCAAGAGACAGTCACCCTTGGATCTTCTGCAGGCGCTATTCAGGTTGAGGCCGTTGATCTAGACAAAATTAGAGAGAAGTTTTCCCGCCTAGATCGTCTGCGCGAAGTCAGTTTAGATAATGCCAATGTGGTCAAAGGAAATCAACCGGGCGAGATTTCTAAGACGTGTCCGAGTGAGTATTTCAATTGCTAATACACACGCTGCTGATGCTGTTGGGAAGATGTTCGTGGGCTTGATCTCTCCCAAAATCTTATACCAAGCTGGGAAGTTGTGGCCCAGATCACCCAAGAAATGCCATGGCTCTCGCACCTTTCCCTAAAGTGAGTTTTCCAATAACTCCAAATTATTCATCCATATCAATTGTTTGAGCAGTCGCAATCGTCTTCAGATACCCACCGATTATGAGCACCTGACAGGCTCTTTCCGAAAACTAGTTGAGGTTCAGCTGAATGATACGTCAATGAATTGGATAGATATGCAGAAGATCACATCGTTCATGCCCGAGCTCCGCGTCGTGGAGATGGGGTACAACTATCTCACCCGACTTTGCGGCGATAAATCAGCAACGCAATTATCCGACTCTGCCATCGAACTCATCAATCTGGATGCCAACCAGCTCTCGGATTGGACTCATATCTGGACTTCTCTTAAGGAATACAAATCGTATGTCTTTCATTACATATCAGCCATCGCTGTGTTATCATTATCATCATTCCGTGTCAAGTTTACAGCGCGTTGTCTTGACTTCCAATATTATCGAAAATATACCATTTCCAGAGCGCCCTTCAGACCCTTTACCTGGTATCACTTATCTTTCATTATCCGAGAACCACATCAAGTCGTGGGAAGACATTGATGCTCTGTCCTGTTGGCTGCCTGCTCTGAGGACACTGACAATGAGTGGAAACCCACTTTTTAATGGTGAATACATGGGATCGTTTTTTCCGAGGCATTACTAAGGCATCATGTAAAAAAGATAAAGAATTGGGACAACAGTCTCGTCCTTTCCTGATTGCTAGGATCCCTTCTTTGACAACATTAGATGGAACAGCCGTGAGTTATCTTGGGCCATTCTTGTATTTATGCAGTCTTGTTGGATCACACTATAGATATCAACGAGGGAACGGAATGACTCCGAACTTTTTTATATGTCATATATAACTCAGCAGGGGCCTCTGGCCGATGAAGTAAGAAGTAAAACGCACTATCAATGGAATAATCTATGCCAAAGTCAGTCTATCCGACTGAATGTTTTTTCCTTCTGCTTTGATTGGTCATTATGTCAATAGAACACGGCAAGCCCGACGAAATACAGAAAGCTCACAAGTCACAGAATAAGCTGAGCAATCATCTTATAGGCAAGTCAAAAGTTACAAAGACCATCTAAGATGACAATTTTTACGGTACACAGACGTTCATCTTTATCGTTACAACGAATCGATTCAGAAAAACAAGGATTCTCTGAAAGACACACCAGAAATTACGCTTCGAGTGCTTCCAACTATGACCTTCCGCGTTTTGCGCTTGAAGATTTGCAAAGCTTTAAAGCTCGATGCACGGCAGGTTATAATCACCTTCTGGATACGCATGGGTCATGGATCACTCTCGAAAATTGACAATGAATATGACTCCAGGGATTTAGACTGGATAGGGGTAGAGAATGGTTCACAAATTATATATCAAGTGCAATAATACAGGCGCAACATGACGACAAGATAACAACAATGAAAGCATACCTTGCTGTGAAAAATGTTATTTAGTGGATAGGATATCCGGCATTTGTCCGGACAGGTAATAAAGCGATCCCTCCAGAAAGCACACCGTTCTGCCTTGTTGTGTACGTGCGCGAAGGACAATGCCTAAAGTAATTAACGTGCGAAGTTTGTGCGCCACATGCTATTTGCACCTTGTTTGCTAGTTTTTTGAACATACCCATGGAGAGAAGAAGACCTTGACCAGTCGTTGTTCGCGTTCGCTTATAACCATAACGAGTTTCTACTTTCAAGAGGCCTTAAGTCTCGACCAGGACAGTTGCGTGGCTCCTTCCAATGGGCCTGTAGTTCCTTACGCCTTCCGAGAGGGTAGAGACCAACCAATAGAGAAGTACACGCTCCGGGTAAACGACAACACCACAAAGATCGGAGAGTCCAGTAAAGAACAATGAAAAGCATTCGACGATGTCCGTTTTTTCCACACGACCATATTTATCCTCAACGAGACCATCCTTCACCATTTGCCGCCCTCGATGGCCTGTCCTCGAATCGTTCTTCTTTGTCGTCGCGTCTTCGGTCATCCCTGCGACGGTCTTGATCATCCCTACGTCGATCATAATAAGAATCAGGCGCTCTGCGGTCATCATAACCCCCGCGCCGGTAATCATCGTACCCTGCAGGCCTTTTATCATCATAATCCCTCCTGGGAGGCGGAGACCTGGGTGCACGACGATCGTCATATTCCCCACGACGAGGTGGGGACCTAGAACGATCGCGACGGTACTTGTCACGATCATCCCTGTAACGGTCATCGCGGCGATCATCTCGACGATCATCACGACGATAGTTATCAGGGCCAGAGCGCTGTTGGGATTGATAAGTACAAAATGAATGAACTAAAACAGTAAGACTCACAGAATCATCAAGAGTGACACGGACGGGCCTGCCGCGAAGTTCCTTGCCGTCAAGGTCCTTAACGGCGCGGTCAGCATCTTCCCGAGAAAGATACTCTAGGATTCTGAAAAATAATTAGTAACGAGACGCAGGGGTAAGTAAATACAATACCCACCCTTGTCCGGGAACGTCGCGGTCAATGTCTGCAAAAGACACGCTGCCAGCATCCCGACCGAAATCTTTCAAGTCCTGTGTATATATGGTAATCAAGGGTTAGGTCCATCCAGATTATTCGAAGTAAACGAGGCCATGAGTGCTGCGAAGGACAGGCTTCCAGTATTCGTAATAGGCACATATACGGTCCCGAAAAAGAAGGCTACAACCGATCCTGGGAATTTGTAAGAGATTTCGTACCTGCCAGCTGGTATCACGCGAAACACCAGAAACAATCAAACGAATGCCAGGAGGCCTGCGGGAGCGTGGAGCTCTGGGAAAGAAGAGTTTAGCACTCATCATAAGCAATATACTCCATCATACCCATAGCTTCTCTCCTCAAAAGCTTCACGACGCGGGCGACTTTCTTTGGCGAATTCAACGACAATGCTACAATAAAGGGCACAGGATTAGAAAACAGTGGCTATGGAGATGTAAGATACCGTTGACATACTTGGTGCCCAGGAAGGGCTTGCCGTTGAAGTTGTGCACAGCATCTTCGGCGTCCTACGAAATTGTGAATAAAAAAGTTCGAAAACCTTCTGCTTATGTATACCTTCGCATTTTCGAATTCGACGAAACCGAAGCCTTTGAGGAATATCAATAGATAGACGCAGATATACTCACTGAATGTAACGGTACCTTTGCCTGTCATGACGCGACAGTCGACGATTTGACCATACCCATCGAAAAATTTGGAAACATCTTCAGAACGAGCATCAGGGGGAAGGCCTGAGAGGCGCAGTTAAGAGCGTGGAACAAATTCACAGACGGGAAACAGACTTACGACCAAGGTATAAACGTCTGGACATAGTGGTAAGAGAGTAAGATTGAACTTGAGCTGGGTTTTAATTTTCATCAATACTTGGATGGTAAGTCTTCCCAGGGCACGGACCACCCACGTAGGTATACGACATAACATGAATTCATAGTCATTTACGCAAACAAAGTCGCGATTTGTGTATTTAGACTTGCAACTGCAAGTATGTGAATAAGCATAGATGAATTATATAACATAAAGAAGAAGAAATCGATAAGAGAGCGCTGATGTTATCTAATGTTGCGACCAGTCAATGGAATTGATGTCAATTCCTTCCTGGACCATTTCCCATAGGGGACTGGCGAGGTGGTTAGTTTCAACAAAGTGCAAAACGGAAGAAAATAGGCGTACCTCATCTCACGCAGCTTGTGCACTGTCTTAATGATATGGTCCACAACAAAATCTACTTCAGCCTCAGTGGTAAATCGGCCGATTCCGAAACGCAGTGATGAATGCGCCATGTCTTCCGCGGCACCTGACAAAAAAAAATCAACGCTCTTCTCAAACTAAACCAAAACGTATGGCCGTGAACTTACCGAGGGCCCGCAGGACGTACGAAGGCTCTAATGACGCTGAAGTACACGCACTTCCAGATGATAGTGCAATGTCCTGGAACAAATCAGCCACATCGAAGTAACACCATCATACTTTACCATACCTTCAAGGCCATTAACAAGCTCTCGCCCTCAACATATGAGAAACTCAGGTTGACGCATCCAACGTAGCCGTTAGGGTCCCCGTTCCTCACAACATGTTCCACTTGCGAGTTGATTTTTTTGATGAGACGATCCGACAATTGTTTGACATGAGCATGATCTCTCTGGAAAAAAAGAGGTCAGTTTAAGTGATTCAAATAGGACTCAAGTAAAAAGGGTCAGAACCCCTGCACAAAGATCACTGCCAAGCTGGTTCAGAAAAATACAGCTGTGTACTGTTTTCTAAGATAATCCACTTGACTCGGCGCACTCCAGCGCCAATGGGTACAAATATCCATCCTGATATTTTCAAGGAGGAAAGGGACTCACCGCCATTTCTTTTTGTGCGATCCGTGCTGCTTCACCCAGTCCTACGGCTAACGCAGTTGGTACAGTACCGCTGCGTAAACCCCGCTCTTGTCCGCCTCCGCTGAATATGGGTTCCAACCTGACTCTTGGCCGCCTTCGGACATACACGGCACCGACACCTTTAGGTCCATATAATTTATGTCCAGAGATACTTAACAAATCGATGTTCATCTCATTAACATCCAAAGGTATTTTTCCGACAGCCTGGGCGGCGTCTGTGTGGAAGTAGATGCCTCGATGTTTCCGCAGCAGAGCACCGATTTCTTTAAGTGGCTGAATGACACCAGTTTCGTTGTTGACTGCCATTATAGATACGAGGGATGTGGTCGGTCGGATTGCGGCCTCCAACTCTTCCAGGGAAATAACACCGTTGGTTTGAACAGGTAAATATGTGATATCGAAACCTTCCTCCCCCAGTTTCCTGCATGAGTCTAAGACACATTTGTGTTCCTGAGAAAAGATATATTGAATTTAAATTATTGTGCATTTCTGAGATATACTGACGGTTTGAGTGGTGATGATATGTCGACGTTTCTCTTTGTGGAAGCGAGCAACTCCCTTGATAGACATATTGTTCGATTCAGTGGCGCCAGAGGTGAAGACGATATCCTTTGTATCTGCGCCAATCAGCGTAGCAATTTGCTGTGAAAGTCATGAGCGCAGGTTCACTGTAAAAATATGAATTCGCACACCTTCCGGGCTTCCTCCACGGCCTGTTCAGCTTCCCATCCATATGCGTGAGTCCTACTGTGTGGATTACCATATTGCTCAGTCAGGAACGGCAACATGGCGTCAAGTACTCGGGGATCGACGGGTGTTGTAGCCTGTTGCATGTTAGAATTGTGAACGCGCAGGTAGGCAAAGTACTGACCTGCATATCTAAGTAGATTGGTCGAGTTTTTGCCTCGAGTGATCCTTCTCTCAAAGGAGCATCCAATTTGAATCCTAGCATATCTTCAAAATATCTTAGTTGCGTAGTTTTCGTGCCATGATATGAGGAGCATACCAGCCCTCGGTGAGAAATGGTTGTCATCTTGATATGTAGAGGGAACGTCCACCACACTCGCTCTGTCTGCCCCAGATGGCTGAACGAATGTACGACATCTTGAAGCAGAGGCGATCAAAGACTTTCTGGATACTGCACGGGAAACTCTTGACAACATCGTAAAAAAAGTCTAAGGGAAAGAAGGGCTGGTGGACTTTGAGAAACGAGAGACAGAAAATACTGCTGCCGACTCATGTCATAAGCACCGCAAGCGGTAAGCCGAATTCCGGGTGAGTAATAGTGCACGTGATCAATTCCCTCCAATCAGCGCTCAGCAGCGACCCCTTATGGCAACAGAAAGCTTAAAGGCCATAGGAAACGCGCAATCTCCAGTTCTTTACCCCACCATCATCTCCACATTTCCTTTTGCATAATTGAAACTACACGCTACTACATTTGTCAAATTCTTTTATGCGCAGAAAAAAGGTCATCAAACACAGCAACTATGAATCAGGATCACTTTGAATCGAAGAAATTATTTCATCCACTATATCCACACGCAGTTCAGGCTCGATTCGATTCGCCTTGATATAATTCATGAAAATACAACTGAGATAAATGTAGGAACGATGACTTTCATTCCACTTCATACATAACAATATACAGCTCTACATATGACGAACTTAGCTCCTATTATGTACTATGTTTTGTTCATACTTGTTTTGTTCATACTTGAAGATCTTCACTTTTGTAATACAAATTTAGAGGGATGGGTTAGCATTCTTGACCAAGGTCTCGAAGTAGGCTTGGAACCAGGTTCCGGCTTCAGGAGCAGGCTTGGCGGCATCACTGCGTTGTTGCAAATTCGTTAGCGAATGCAAGATATGTTGATTTGGAGATAGGAACTTACTTGAGACCACAGTGGGCGTCATATCGGACAGCAGAAGTGTTGGAAGTACCGTCACATTCACCTCCGGGCTTGACCCAAACGATGGAATCGACGAGACTGGAGCCAGTGTTGGTAGTGGGACGAGTTCCGAAGCCAGCGTTGACGACGTTGCACCAGTCACCCCATTGGTCACGAAGACCTTGTTGACCAGAGCGGCCTTGGTCGACGATGAAGTGTGCGGGGAATCCTTCTGAGGTGAGCATGGGAGCAAGAGCCTGGAAGAAATAAAATTAGCCCCATTTTTGCAGACATATTATCATCCATAAACGTACGTTGATGTAGTGGATCTCATCGTAGTTGGGGTTACCTTGGGTGATCTTGGTGTCGGCGGAAGCAGCGCCTAAAAGGATGTGAATCGAGTGATGTAATAGTTAGAAATTAGAGACATACTCAGAGCGTTGTAGTTGGCAACGTTGGTAGCAAGACCACGGACGAACTTGGGCGAGCCGGCGTTCTTGTAGAGGCTACCGAAGAGCTGAGCAGCAGGGCTCAAGTTGGCAGGCCATCCGAGCCATCCGGCGTGACCAGCATCAAGGTACATGTAAACACCGACAGTGTTGAGTTGTTGAATGGCGTATGTAACACCAGCCTGGGAGGTATTTAAGTTTCAGTTACGAATCAGGCTTCGAGAGTGTCGAACTCACAGTGTAGGCTTGTTGAGCATTGGCGCACTTGGCAACGTTCAAGTTGGTGACGAGGTTGGCAAGAGAATCAGGTTCAATAACAGCGACGACACGAACATCAGGGTATTCTTGAAAAAAAAAGGAGTTTGAACTTGGATGATTTGAAGATGAAAATGAACAAGGAACTCACGTTTGATCTGAGCAACGAGTTGATCGATGTAAGTTTTGTAGTTGTTGAGACCGTTGTCAGCAATCGAGAACTCTCCGTTAGAAGCAAGAGCAGCACAGTCACGGTCGGGCAAATCGTAAACGACAATTTGGACGAGGTATTTTTGGCCGGAAGCCTTGGCTTTGGCGGAGGCATCGGCGAGGTATGTTCCCAATTGAGAAGTTTTGGCAATAACATCGAACCAGGTAAAGGTTGGGATGTTAGCAACAGACGCGGCCTTAGCTTTCAAGGTAGAATCGGTAATCTGAGCGGCAGCAGCTTGAACCTCAGAGGCGTAGAAGGGAGACAAGTAAATCTTCAAAAAAAAAAATTCAGTAACGGTTCTTTTAAAGCGGACATCGCTATAATTTACTTGGTAACCAGTGAAAGGGTTTCCAGCGTCAGGGGTGGTTGTGGGCGCAGGGGCAGAGGAACTTGAACCGCCACCTCCAGTGGTTGTAGGAGTGGGTGTATTTACAGGTGTCGATGAAGTTGTGGGTGCGGGGTTGGCCGAACCGGGACTGGGTAATGCATATATATAAGTAGATGAAGTGTATATAGAAGGAAGTAAATGCATACAGGCACTGAGAGTAGTATGGGTTGGAGAATACGCAAGTAGAGCCAGATGCGCAGGTTGTGTCACCAGCTTTTTGACCTTTGTCAGTACATGTCTGCCAGAAAGATTGCAAGGTACTTACACCATCCTTGTCCTCCACATTGCCCATAGATGGGACTGGCTGCCTCCACAAAGGCGGGGATCAGAGAGGCCAAAGACAAGAGAGCAGCGAACTTCAACATTGTTGTTACCCGATAGACTGGAGACCAAGGGAGTTCTGAGGAAATTGTTGTCGATTCATTCCTTGTTTTATACCTATGCTGTTGACGTTACGAAATATATATATATCCGGTATTGAACCGACCCAGTTTTTGCGGAAGGAAGTCGGTGACCATGAGTAGCTCAGCCGTCGGTGGTGTGGCGATGATCACAAGACAAAATTCATCCGACATATGGGACCTCACGAGAACGCCAAAGATGGGACGCGTACGCTTTCAGAAGACGGCACATCATCGGACAGATGAAAGCAGAGGACAGTGCAGGCAGTGGTGATGCGATAGGGTCTCTAGATGTTCCAAAATACAGAGTATCCTCTGCCGCTACTAGTTCCGAATAAATAGCGCCGTATACTACACATTGGTTCCGTTCTGGAGAGAATCGTGACTGAGGAGAGAGATCGATCACGTAGACGTGTTTGGCGTCAGACCTAAGAGAAAGGTAGTGGGACACCTAAAGCGCGTGTAAAATGTTAAAGCCGTGATCCCATGTCATACGGAGCTTTTAAGCCTCTCGAGTCCCATGGCCGCTGACTCGATGATCACCGTCACTGGGGGCCTATGCCAGTTCACCACCTTTCGCTGGAGGGCTGTGTGAGACAAGAATGAACAGAAAAATTGTCATACGACACTACTTATGACCATGTAGCCCTATGAATATACACGATGGAGCAGCTAAACGCACACATAACAACACCTATCGGCCAATGGTCACATACATTTGGCGAGTGTTTGTTATAGCTGTGGTCTGTTGTACATAATTTCAAGTGATTTTTGTCGACACGGGGGCAATTCAAATAAATGAAGATTTCAATTCAGTTCAACTTTTTTCCCCAATTCAATTAAGCGAATCTCATTAGAAACTGCCCTTGGATGCCAGATGCCAATGTAAGAAATACCTGGGAGTCAGTAATATTCAGGCAACGAAAAAAAACAAAAGTGGACATCTGATCAGGCAATATTTTTAGACCTTAGACAGGAGAGGAACAGAAAACTCGTTGAGCACTTGTGTGAGTATGAGCTATCATAGGACCTACATTGGTAAAACACCGCACCGGCAGGTGTTTTTCAACGTCATCCCTGGGCCCTGGCCGTTGGTTGCTACTTCCTGCATTCATGTGGGCCTCGTATGCACTTTCAAGGTGAACGCAATACTGCACGTTTATGTGCATGTTATCCGAAGATCCGCTTTTAAGCCTTTATGCAAGGAAGAATATTTTCCGGGGCTTGGCCGAAGTAATAGCAAACGGGAAAGTGAAAAGCTAAGCCGAAGAAGTTGATCATCTAGAGAAGACTGAGCGTACAGTACCAAATTTTCCATGACTACATATTATAGGCGTCCTGTAACCTCGGATACCGGCTTGGAGTCACAATAAATATGTTAAATGCTCCATGATTTCAGAAGACGCGCGAGAACCTCGAGCAATGTCTTTATCACAATGACATATATATGGAAATATATTGCACAATAAAAGCCATCAACGTCTCTTATTTGCACTGGGTGGAGGAGGCAAAAGAGGGATAGCAGAACTGTTCGAAGTTGTCCCGGACGAAGATGTTGCCGTCCCAAGTAAGCTGTTGCCTGCAGCTGCCTTCGTTGCACGGCCAGGAATAGATATAGAAAAGGTCTGTCCTTCTTTCAAGCTATAATCTTTCTTGGGTCCTGCTGGAACATGTGGAGATGAAACGTTGGTGTCAACTTCCGGATTCAGGGCCGCCTTCCAGCGCCTATGGAAGACATCAGTGGGACAAACACAAGAAAGCATAATCGACATTACTTTGTGTAATCTTGGAGGGCAACGTCTGCAATGAGAACTTAGTATATAAAGTAGCTACTTAGCATAACTTATGAGGACTTACTGAAGTCAAAGCTATCTGTTCGTTCAGCAAAGCCAAGTCCAATATAAGCCTTTCTTCCTGCATCTTCAACACGGATCACGAAGTATCGAGATGAATCCAGAACTGCTTCAACTGATGGGCGCTGAGGGTCGTAGGGAGTCTTTGCAAATACTATCACAAGGTAAGACAGAGCAGAAGTTTAAGCAAAAGCTTTACATTCTCCTGAGTTGATACTTCAATATACAAATACTTGAAAGGACAAGGGGTTTACCTGTTTGAGTATCTTCCAGGTATAAGGAAGCTCCTTTAGAGTTCTCAATAATACGAAGTCTTCCCTTCCAAAGCGGTGAAGCAAGATCACCCCAATCGTTAGCACGATGTCCTTCGTTTGCATTTAGCGGAGGAATCTTGTAAACTGGGTAATACGAGTCAATGATTGACAAGTCGATACTACGACAAGTGTGTCGATTTGCGCACCAGAAACTTCCCGTGCGATGTAAAGAATGGAGTCAATCTCCTCCTCGATGTCCATTGTGAGATGGTAAGTGCAGAGAGTATACGTGAACGTAAATGGGTGAACAGTGCACTCATAGTTTGACTGTGGGAAACTTGATTGGATTGATCTGTCCATAGACGCGTTCACGAAACATTTACTTGACTTTACCACCACCAAGAACAAATAGATAACGGCTGACATATTAGCATTGCTCTTTCTTTTCTGGTGATTTATATAAAGACAAATTATTCTTCAGAAATCCCAGAATGTCGAACGGGCCACCTACTCCTCCAGCAACAACCCCCGCAGAACTCCAGGATGAAGCGCGTTTTTCGGGCCAATCCATCACAGAATCATCGGTATCTGCAGCTCCAGAGCCCCCTCAGACTACACAAAGCGTGCCAGAGAGCTATCAAAGTGCCCTTCCTGCGATGATAGAAACAATCGCTAGGAACGACTATCAACAACTAGTGAAGATCGCTGAGTATACTGATTATAATGTGAGCCCTCACACATGTAATGCTCCCCTTAAGCTCACTATTAATCGGAATAAAAGACTCCAAATGACCGGCATCCGTCTAGATTGCTTATTGTAGCCCCTATGGTGTTGGGGCATCTGATCCTTGATGACCTGTACGTATACCTTCCCTAATACCTTCCCTACTACTTATTCATTCGCGATGTAGAACTCTTGCTCGTTATGCCCTTGTCAGATTGCCAGAAAGTCTGACTTCTCTCCCTCTATCTCGTGCCCTCATGTCTCTGGTGCTAGTGACAATGAACAGACAACATGCCGCGGTTTATGATCAAACTATTTCCTTGCAAGATCTTGTATTACAGCCAGATTTCCTGGACAAAGATTTAGCTTCAGTCATTAGCGGACTCCTCGAGGCATTCACAGGTTTGTTAAGAATGAATAGATATTGTTAGCAGCTTATGTGTACTGATACAAAATTAAGAACACTTCCGTCAAAGGACGTTCGCATTGATATCGAAGGCGTACACGTCTCTGCCGCTCTCCCTTGCCTGTACCTATCTCTCTTTGCCTCCGGATCAAGTCATACGTGGTAAGAAGGGTCCCGGAAGGCGTGCACAACAGTCACTGATGCTTTATAGTCGCACAAGAACACTCCTGGTCCTATGACGCTTCTACTGAGATCCTTAGTCCTAAGGCGGGCTCAAAAGCCCAAACTTCAAACAAGCCATCTAGTACGTCCCTCGTCCCGGTTCAAAGACAGGCATTCACTCTATGCAGGTTTCTCCTCGTTATCGACCTTCCACTTTGTCGCGGATAGTGTCGCAAAACTGGAAGGGTAAATCAATGTAGTCCCTGTGCAGTAGGGTTGTCTTGAAGCCCCTCGGTACGAATACGAGGACAGATGCGTATTTTTCGACCCTGTTGTATAATATCGCTTTCGAATATAAGGCCTTAACGAATCAAGCGCTGGAAAGTCCTGGTTCCGATAGGGAGGCACGAGGCATAATAAGGTTTTGGCACGGAGCTCCGTGGTAGTAAAATGCGAGACCTCTCTGTTAACTTGGACTCGTCCAGATCCTTCATTAGGTAGCGCAATGGCCATGAAACATTGTTGAAATCTGATATTTTGATCGGATAGCTCTTGAACGACAATTTGCTCGAAGCCTGAGCAAGAAATTCGACCATCTCGTCGTCGTCCAGTGATTCGACTCTCTTTCTTTGCATCGGTAAAGGTTTGAAATCGTCGAAAAGACGGGAGGATGAAATTCCTTCATTTAGGTTCAGGCCTGCTCGAATGTATTTGCGTGCGTGTTTTTGGACATCTGGTAGATTCTGTGGAATCGTTTAGAAAGAAAGTCTCGAGTTGAGTTAAACGACTTACGCGTAGATTTTGCTTTACCATGCCACGCAACCTCTCCAATTCACCTGGAGGAACGCGCGTCGCGGTATATAAGTTGGAATGTTCAACCTCTTTCACGGTAGGAAGTGCAAAAATAAAGCTGGATCTATCCATGCCGAGGATTGGAGGAATGGTTGCAATGCTTGGGGTTTGGTTTATCCATTGGGTTTGGCCCAGAGGTACTCCGAAGTTACGCGCAAGTAAACCAAGATTGCTTAGAGTTTTTGCCCCTCCAAAAGTGGTCAATAAAAAAACTTCGTAGGTGTTCCCTTCAATGTGCCTGTTAACGATACAATATCTAAATGGCATCTCAAAATCCCCGCGTGGAATCTCGCGCTCCCTCAACGGGATACCCAGGCTAGCGAGACATGCAAAAAATGTATGCATGACGCTTGCCCTGCAAACCGCTATGTGACCAGGTTCAAAAATTTGCGTCCTCTCATAGCTATAGCGAGATTCGTAGTACGCCCAAGCATGTTTCATGCGGATTTTTTCCCATACAGAGCCTGCACTCACTGCTGCGTAGTAAAACCAAGACGTTAACATTTGGAGGGGGATGAACAGTTGGAATACTGGCGCACCACCGGAAGTCATACAGTCGTCTACTCCTTCTAAAAGTCTATCGGAGCTCTACTTTTTGTAAACTGATTCTAGAGAACCATGTCAACCAAGGACGGCCAACTAAATTATTTTGGGTTATGATCGAGGAGGTTAGGAATAGCCTTACTAACCATCTCATGGGGATTTCAACCCTGTTATTGCTGACATAATCGGGTCTTTACTCAACATTCGAACAATGTTGGATTTGAATTTGAACAGTGAACTCTGCTGGGCCATTGGCTTGACTATTTAGTTACTTTCCTTTCTTTGCTTGCTTTAGCCCTGTCCGCTGAAATCCATCTCTTTTCTGATTGATACTGTCAACAAAGGCTCTTGATATATCCAGTTTCCTGCATTTTCTTCAAGAAATTTCGTGATCAGAGATACTTTCCAATAAGTACAGGCTTGATTCAGAAATATGGATCCTGATGCTGCAGTCAACGCCGCCCATGTTTTGGAAGAGGTATGTACCCTGCATACTCTATCAAAATGTTGAATGACTTTCTTGGGACAACTTAATGCCGCAGATGTCTAGTCAAGAACGTTGGGTTGAACTTCAGTTTACATGGGCGGGCAAATCCTACAAATTAAATGTCGCCGAATCAGATAGGTATCCTGATATATGTAACTAGAAATACTCAAGCTGCATACTAATATTATGTTAACCACGTTCTACGAAAGACTCTTCGATTTCAAGACAGCTATATACAATGTCACAAAAGTTCCTATTGAACGACAGAAGATTCTTGGTTTCGTGAAGGGAAAACTACCTCCGGATCAAACTAGGATGTGAGCGTTTTGAATTTATAACCGTAGATCTGGTTTGAAACGTCAGTGAATTTGATACCCTAGCTCTGAACTCCCAATTATACCAACGAAAAAGTTTACTCTCATTGGGACGCCAGAAGGAGATGAAATCAAGGATCCTTCCCGTTTGTCCCTGTGTGATGCTTCCGATGGAACTATGTCTGACCTTATGTTTCTCCCCAGAATTGGCTATGCTGCCAGATGTTGTTAACGATTTAGACGTCGACTTTACGGAGAATATGGACGCAAGTTCTCGGTATAAGAATGATGCCAGAAACATTCGTAAAGTGCAAGAAGCCACGAAAAACCTGCAAGTGAATATAATTCATCCTCTTCGTCAAGGCAAGAAGCTCCTCGTCCTAGACATTGACTACAGTAAGTGTTCTCGTTATATTTATTTGAATGCAATCCCGACTTCAGTCAGCCATCTTGGATACCAAACCTTTGACTAGTGGAAGTCTTCCTCCTGCTGAATGTGCAAGACCGGGGTTGCACGACTTCTTAGAAGCGATATATCCATATTACGACAGTGAGCATAGCATAATTTTTTCTTCGGATTTTTTTCTAAAGACACCAAACAGTTTGCATATGGTGCCTTACATTTCCTACCCATTTAACCCACGATTAACGGTTGTACAGGTCGCAAACCAGTTGGATATGGCTCGAAGCCAAATTGGTTGAGCTGGAAATGATTGGCGCTCAAAGGAACTATCACGTATGTAGCCAATTTTAAACATTCTCGATATATTTTACTTCTATACACTGACGTTCTTACCTTCAGATATCTTTTGGTATTAAATGCGTCACTTTTTAGCTTGTTTCCAATTCTAATGTGCACCGCATTTTCTCCAGTTCTTGACAAAACCTGCATGTTTACTGTTTTTGGTGAAAGAGATAACAAACCATGGACTCATTCTGTTAAAGCACTGCAGATTATCTGGAATCACTTTCCGCAATTGTGAGAGATTACTTTTATATAGAGAGAGAGCTTTCTGAACTATTCCATTCCAGTAATGCCACCAATACGATACATGTCGATGATCTGGTAAGCTGTTTGATAGAATTTCGGTTTTAAATGCATGAGTACTGACGCATTTTCAGAGCCGAAACTTTGCATTGAACCCTAAGGAAGGCCTGAAGATTTCTGCCTTCAAAAATGCGCATACCCCCGAAGCGATGGCTGACAGAGAGTTACAGAAATTAGCCCGCTATATGAGACATATCGCGACAGTAAGCGATTTCACAACCCTCACACATAAGGTTTGTCACTTTTATTATTCCTCCCGATTCTCTCGCTGACTGATTTCCGGCTTAGAATTGGAAACATGTCGTCAAACACTTACCTCCGAGTCTGTGATGGAGGGCTTGACCTGGGCGTTACATTATCTCACTGCTACTACGGATCTCACGGACACTGTAATACTAGATATTAGACACATAATCATGCCGCCTAGCACTATGTAGTGATGCCTTTCTTTGATAATGGAGGAATAAATCAGAGCGCAAATTGAGCATTCACCTACCGGTAAATGGCTAACGCCGGATCCCGAGCGAAGATCAATGGATGGCGGCGCCTCGCCCCTCAAGGCCTCACGGCCTAACTTGTTGGACATTTATCTCAATTACATGGGCCTGTGAGCGCTCACATGCCCATTCGTGTGAGAGGACACGCCTAATGCCGCGTCCAGCTGTCGGAATTTATCACATTCTCATTACGAGCTTCGAAAAGTGCGGGCCATGTTGCATTTGAAACATTTGAGCTCCCGTCGCTCCTTATACCATCTTGCTTTGACACCCAACTTCAAGGTTTATTCCCTGACAATTCTTTCCAATATCAAGTCAATGTCTTCCTCGACTACCTCTCGTTCAACTGTGCCGGTTCCTCGTCCTTCGGCTAGTCTGGTGGTCGTCAATGAACGAAACGAAATACTATTAGTTCATAGGAATCCGAAAGCAAGTGCTTTTGGTGGCTTCCATGTAAGTTGGCTTCGTTCAAATACACTTTATACAATAAGCTCATCCCGACGCATTTGAAAGGTCTTTCCGGGGGGAAACTTTGATAAAAAGCAGGATCCATCTTTAGCCATCACTGCCCTTAGGGAGACATTCGAAGAGTCGGGCTTATTACTAGCTTCTTCACCTTCTGGACAACAACCTAGCGACCGCACCTTAGATGAAGCACGCCATGCTATCCACCAACAGAAACTCCAATTCCAAGATTTCTTACAATCCCATAACCTACAAGCCGATGTACATTCCTTACTACCGTTCACACAGTGGACAACACCCATTGGTCCTCCCAAGTATGTATGAGGTTGATGTTCGAGCAAATTACGTTCAACTTGACATGTTTACCCTGACCAGACGATTTCAAACTCAGTTCTTCGTTGCTTTCCTACCAAAAGCACCATCATCTGGGTTCTCGTCGGGAGTTAAGCAGGAGCGGATTCCTAAGCATGGTTGGTATCCGTCAAGTAGCTCTGCCATAAACAACCGATTAATTCACCGCTCATATAGATGGAGGTCAAGAAGTCATCGAGGCGCGTTTCGTGCATCCGAGAAAAGCTCTGGACGAATGTCGCGAAGGGAAGATCAGCGTGATGCCTCCGCAATTCTATATCATGTCTACTCTAGCGGACATTCTGCAAGGCGCCGTAAACACTCCGGATCAACGAAAGAAAGTCGAGATTCTCTCTCGGGGTAATTTTGGCAAGATGGTAATCAATCCTCGCAAATTGAAAGAGGATGAAAACGGCCGATCGATTCTCACATACGAAGGTGATGAGACCCGTGGAGGACCCAAGGGGCGAATGCACCGGGCACTCCTAAAGATGCAAGGAGGGGTATGTTTTTTGTTGCATTGAACTATTCATTCCTTACGTGACCTTCTGCAGGCGGCGAGCGATATATCGTTGATACGCAATTTCGACATCTTCACGGAAATTGAGTTACCACCTTCTAATTCTAACGCGAAACTCTGAATTCTAGTTGGAAACTCATGGATATACTGGATATATGCTCTTTGACGCTACAACTATGGACCGCATGGACCTCTCAATGGTCGTGTCCTTATCGTCAATGAAATACCCTATTCACTCAATGTATAGACCTCACCGGTATGGATCTTTAGAAAGATATCTTATTTGTATTACTATTTATCGTGATTACTTCCAACATGGACATACTCACAATCATAGAATGAAAGCTACTCATGTAGTCATGAATCCATGTCAAGTGGTGACATATAACATTATTCCATGTATAATCTAAAGTCAAAGGGTGGTCTACCGCCCCAAGAATATCTTCCTGGTGGCAACGATACATATAGTAGTTAAAACAGACAAAACAGGTATAAAAAGGGACACAAATACATGCTACAGTGGGCGACAGACAAAGTAAGTTACCAATAGATTAAGAAGTGAGTAGATAGGTCTTCAAAGAAAAAGGACATGTCGACGGAAATAGGCGAATGAAACTTAGATGGTCGTTAATCAAGGAGGAATAATGTTGTCATGCATATATGCATTTATTCGTTGAAGAATTGATAGTCGTATTGCACAGTCGATCCCCAGAAGGTGGGGTCGCATGCTCCCACAGTGGCCAGGCCGGAGCCTCCTAGAAGGAGTGAAGGAATATTGCTGGAAGTAGCAGGTGACCATGTAGCAGTTCCGGCCACGTTAGGATTACCGGTCTCAAGGAATGCCTTATAACGCTTCTGTATCTCGGTAGTCAGGGTGGATTGTGCAGTGGTTGGGTTTTGTACAGTGCCAAACTAGTTTGAGAAAGGAAGGTGATATTTAATAAGGCACAATATTACAGGCAGGAAATATACTCACCACTATCTTAATGTCGTCCTGATGACATACGATACCGGATTGGGTGCAGAATGGAACGACTTCGTTACCTGGGTAGGTAGAACCGACTGTGAACTGTCCGACGAATGCAGAACCGCCATGTCCCACCCAATTTCTTGTGAATGTCCATCCAGAACATTTCCACAGATAATCTGTACCGACAGTCTGAAGTTGGGTTCGAGCATCGATAGAACCATTAATGGCAGGGATGGGGGAATAATGCGAAGAGGAAACAACCAAGGATGTTCTAGGTTCTCCGAACGTCATGTCGCAGATGGGTTCAAAAGCCTCTTCTGGGAGAGGGTCTGGGAAGCTGCTATAAATCGCAAATGCGGCCTCCTGGCTAACAGTGGTAATCAAAAGAGGTTTGGTTTGTGTAGGGAAAAGGCGCGTGGAGTCCAAGGGAGAGGTGATCAATGAACCGTCGAGGACAGGTCGGATAGGCTGATTTTGACCTGCTGCCGGGTCGAGACTTGCAGCACTACCAAAAAGATCCATTTGAGCATCCAAGATAGTGTCCAAGGAAAGGGCGTTTAAGCAAGCTGAGTCTGTAGCTGAACAGTTGACTTCTTCAGTAAAGAAATTTTGCATAGTGGCTTGAGTTTGTGTGCTCAAGAACCCAAAATTCTGATAATTAAATGCGTTATGCTAATTCTCAATTAAACCAGGATGAAGACATACCATGGGATCAGATTGTAGAATAGCTGATCTGAAAAGTGAAGACGCGGAAGGAACGGCAAGAAGAGCTCTAATCATGTTAGCACCAGCACTTTGCCCGGCCAGTGTTATTTTAGAAGCGTTTCCGCCGAAAGCCGAGACGACTTTCTTTAAGAACTGTAGGGAATTGACCAGGTCCTGAACAGCCAGATTGGTTCGTCCACTGGGGGCCATAAATCCAAGCTACACCGACGAACACAGGAGGAAATAAGTAATCGTACGGACATATATGTAGAGGCAACTCACAGCGCCAAGACGATACTGGACGACCGCTACTATAGAATTGGTTGCAACTGCGAGCTTCGAACCGTCTAAACCTGGACCAGTAGCAGATCCAATTATAAAAGAACCGCCATGGATCCTGGAAGAAATTAAACTCGTGTTAAAGAGAAGAATAAGATAAGATCATACCAGACGAGGGTGGGCGCGCTGCTCAGTAGAGTCAGGGATGGTGGTACATAAAGAACCATAGAAAGACAGTCTTCGGAATACGCGGAAGAGTCGACATCTGGTTGTGGACAAGCCAGAGGCAAACTTGATGCGTTTGTAAATCCATTGCTGAGGAGCAAATTGAGCCTAATTCCTATATAATGAGTTACGAAGTGACGTACGGAAGATTCCAGGAAGTGACAACAGTCGACGGGGTCCATCTACCTGCAGACGCGTACCTGACAGCAAATCTGTACGCGCCTGAAGGATCTTCTACACCATTTGCCGTTCCAAGAACAGTCGCCCTGGTAAGGGCTGCCTTTCCGTTTAAAGGGCACAGAATTTTGCTGATTATAGGAAGTTGACATAATATCTTGGTTGGGTCGGTATGGGGAACCTTGAGGGGGATGACAGGGAAGGCGAAGACCGTAGAAAACAGAGAAAAGACAGCCAAAACATCAAGGAGGAACATTCTTGAAATGAGAGTGGGCTACAGAAGTGAGAAAGTTGTTTAGAGGCCGATTTATAGGAATTATCGTGTAGCATGGCTTCTAGCGAGTTGAACAATGACAGGGAATAATGTCCAAATTAGGAAGGCACTTTTCGCGTGGAAAAGTTGCGATCCTTGTTCCTGTTTGGGCCACTGCCATTAGCCTCCGTACCTCTTTGTTCCTGTTCGCCATATCTTTCTGCGAGTCAGGTACCGGTGTCTTGTACTATTCCACACTTCGCGATTGACGCGCTGTTCAGACTTCTAATCGCTTGTTTTCATCTTCACGCGCCTGATCAAATCAACTTCAATTTAAGCGATATCAGCCCGCAGTTTGCTCTGAAATCCTTGAAGTTCGTGTCGTATTCCCAACCGTTATATCTCCTGCACAGCTGTGTTAGATTTCTTTATACATATAAGGACTCCATGCAGACATCTGGTTGACACATCTTGAACTGTTACAAGAAATAGACTGTATCGACTGTATCCCACGAACTATAATGGTCCATTCTCTGTAACCAGTGGCATCACGTCTCGGAGAGTGCATCTACCTGTACCCCTCAAGTCATAATTACAACGACTTCTTGTGCTGACTTCTGAAGCATGATTGAGTCGCTTTACCGAAACTTGTGGAAGGTATGTAGCTGATCTGAAGGTTGGGCTGGACTGAATACACTGTCTGTAGGCCTGGTCTGTCCGACATGCGCCCGAGATCAAAAAAATATCATACTCAAGCCCAAGAGTTGTTGTGCCAGAAAAAGATCCTCGCACGCGGTTTTTATTTATATGTACCTCTTTTACAAATTATATCCTCTTAGTGACATATTTTCCGCCAAGACGTCTAAATACAACAGAGAGGACACACGCATCCTGCACGCCAGGGCCAACCAAATGCTGATGCCGAGTAGGCCGAGTGTACTGAAAGCTATGGTCAATTTTAAAATGCCTTGCCGTTCTTCTGATAGACGGATGCAAAGCTCTTTTTCTGGACCTTGTGACTTTCTTGTCAACCCGTAAACGTTGGTGTTTCTTTCTATCCTGACAAATTATTTGGTCTACATCGGGGTTCATGAGCACGACATTGTATTCTTTTTAGATACCAGGAAGATAATACTTTAAAGTCCCTGAAGGAGAAATACTCGACGAAATGAATGGTTTACGTTTATAACTCTAGGTACATGGACACTTTCTAAACATTTTTCCATACATATGGCTCGAAGTCAGGACATGTTTGAGGTTAGCACACCTTTACTTCCATCTGAAATAAATTCACCCCCTCTTTTGGCTGCTCTTAGGTAAATACTGATTTCATTATATCTAAGACGAGACTTATGTGGCCGTCCTCGCTAAGCAGAGTCAACTTCGTAACAGATATCTACCTCTTATTACATCAATTTGAAACCAGTTTCATTTACTTAGTGATATAATTTTAGGTGCTTTTATTCTCATGAGATTTGTGCTGTCGTTCTTATGCGAAAAGCGATGGGAATTGAAAACACTTTTTCGAAATTTCAATCGTCCCGCGTATGTCATTGTAACTTTAACTTTACGGCGCTTAACTGTCACGTGCGAGAGCGCATTATTTGGCCGCTTTGTGCGACCAAATAGAACGGACTCGCGACGAGCCGACGACGCGACATCATATCACAACACGTCCACTCTGCAGCCCTCATCGTTGAGAAATGACGTCTCCATCTATCAAAATGTAAGCAATTACTTGTGAAAATGTAATTTTATCTAATACCTAATGAAATATTGTTCCTTAGTTTGACTGTTGGCTCAGCAATAGGTTCAATTCGCGACCTTTTTGCAAAAGTCAAAGCTGTAGATGCAAAGCATGGGAAATTTGATCTTGTTCTCTGTACGGGTGACTTCTTTGGGCCGAAGTTGGACAGGGAAAACGAGGCCGATGGAGAAAGTGAAACCAATCTATTGCTAGAAGGGAAATTGGAAGGTACGGCTCCGAATTTCGTATGTCAAGCAAGAGCCATATTGAGGTATATGGTTCTATTCTTTCCAGCGCCCATCGAATGCTATATCATGCAGGGCGAATATCCACTTCCGGAGGAGGTTGTCGAGAAATTTGCGAAAACGGGAGGAGAGCTTTGCAAAAATGTTTTCTTGATGAGTGTGTGAAGGAACATCCATTGCTTCTTGCTTGCCCATCCTTAATGCCCTCTTACCCGTTCAAATAGCTAAGTCTGGTGTCATCACTACGGCCAACGGACTACGGATCGCGTGCTTAGGTGGTGTGCACGACCCTAATATATACAACACAGCAGAAGCTGCTCCTGTATGCCTTGAGTTTTGCTAACCGTGATGCAACACTCATCAGTTTGGATAGGGATTCTTCTCGCCCTTCTTTTCTCATCACACAGTTGACCGACTTTTGTCGAACACACTGGTAAAGGCATCGACATCAAACCAAAAGAGCTACTCATCGCTCGCCTCTATACAAGCCACGGCTGCATCCTCCCAATTGGTCGACATCCTTTTGACAAATGTGTGGCCCCTTCCCATCACCCAACTTTCCTCTGCTCCCCTTCCTGATCCTCAGCTCTCGTCAATAGGCGCTTCACCTCTAAGTGACGTCATTCGTAAAACAAAGCCCAGATATCACTTTGCAGCAGGAGGTGGGCACCCACCCAAATTCTGGGAAAGAGAACCCTATGTATGGGATGATGAAAATGGCCGCGTGTCACGATTCATTAGCTTAGGTGCATTTGGAGGAGAACCAACCCAAGGGAAGAAGCAGAGGGTAAGTTCATAGATTATTATAGGAGAAACAGCCAGTAATATTTATTCAGTGGTTTTACGCATTCAGCATAGCGCCTATTACACCAATGTCTGAAGCTCAGGGACGACCAGCTAATGCGACCAAAAATCCGTTCCTGGAGTCCACCTCACGGGCACCCAAGCGTCCATTGGATATGAGTGGGGGCGAGAATTATATTTTTGGCAATAATGTCCAGCAACCTCAGAAACGGAGTCGAACAAGTATGATATATTGATTTCCTCCGTTAGGTCTTCAATCTCATATCTTGTGGTTTAAGTTGAACAGGGCGAAGGTGGGAAACCTCCACCTGGATACAAATGTCGTCGATGCGAGTCTACAGAGGTAAGATTAATACTTGTATTGGCTTTACAGATCTTATCATGTTTCTGTCATAATCAGCACTTCATTAATGACTGCCCAGAACGTAGCAAGCCTGCCGATGATTATATATGCAAGATCTGTAACCAAGTACGTTACATCGACTCTCACAGCATTCATGAACCTGAATTAGTTACTAGCCAGGACACTTCGTTCGTGATTGCCCTACTAAAGATGCCAGAGGAGATACTGGTGGACGGAAGCCCAAACCAGGTTATGTTTGTCGCGCATGCGGAAGCGAGGGTCATTACATTGATGACTGCTTGGTGGCTAACCAACGTCCGCAACACGGAGAACGCCGTGGTAAACGCGGACCACCTAAAGAAATTGCTCGTTCGTGATTCCCCTTCCAGCTCCACAACTGCAGATTGATTATCCTTTCACAGCTGATGAATGTTGGTTCTGTTTGTCGAACCCGAATCTCGCGTATGGCTTCTTTCTATCTGATATATACCGGTGGGTTGACTGTGCTTTACAGGAAACATCTCATTGTCGCCATTGGTTCTGAGTGTTATGTGACACTTCCCAAAGGCCAAATAATTCCTACTCAGTCAGCTGCAGAACATGTCGAAGTACCAGGTGGCGGGCATGTCCTTATTGTGCCAATTACGCATTACCCAACGTATTCTACGATACCACCCGATCTCGCTCCGCCTATCGTTGATGAAACAGAGAAGTAAGCGGTTCGAATATTCAATTCTATTCATCCCGCTGAAATTTATGCCCTGAAGGTTCAAGTCAGCATTAACAGCCATGTATGCCAAGTATGGCTCGGTTCCCGTCTTCTTCGAAGTCGCTCGTCTATCCGCAAAAGGAGGGCACGCACATGTTCAAGCAGTGCCCATACCTGCACGTCTAAAGGACAAGGTCGAAGAAACATTTATCAGGGAAGGTCGGCCACAGAGCATCGATTTTGAACAAGATGCAGACGCCGCATTGGCATCCTGTGCAAACGGAAGGGGCAGTTACTTCAAGGTCGATCTACCAGATGGACGTAAGATGGTACATCTTCTGAAGGACCAGATTCCATTCAGTATTCAGTTTGGCAGGTTAGTCTTTTCCTTTTTTTGTTTTTTTTGTTTGGCTGTCTGTCCGATTGATCTTCCTTGGCTAATTGACTTCGCTCCACCTACAGACAAGTTCTGGTAACATTACTTGAAACACCCGGTCGAATGGATTGGAAAGCATGTATGCTGCCAGAAGACGAGGATAGAGCCGATGCTCAGGCATTCAAAGCTGCTTTTGCACCTTTCAACCCTGAGGTCTGAATATAACAATGTTCTTATACATGGACTAGTATACACATAAAACACTGATAAAAAGTAATGCAGTTATGCAGCGGTATACGCCGTAATACACGACAAATCCATTGAATCATACTTGGACGGGTGAGTCGGGTACTTCAGTGGTTGTTTTGTATCTGTGAAAAATTAGCCTTCATGTGCACCTCGCTCGATAATTCATCGCTCACCCTTGACCGAATTCCTTCATGCCAACCTTCCTGGCCCTCTTCAAGACTCGTTCTATGGCATCGAGACCTGCAGATAATACTAATGAGTGGCTCGGCCTTGAAGCAAATCGAGAAAATATGTGCAAACCTTTGTCCAAATCTGCCATAGGGGGACCAAATGAAAGGCGAACAAAGTGATGGCAAGGCGAATTAAACAAGTTCCTGCGGTGTGCCGGGTTGATATCGAAGAAGATACCAGGAATGACAATAGTCTGCTCCTTGAGAAGTTCTTCAAAGAATGTCTGATGATGATTTTTGAATACGTCCAGTCAGAACTAAATACTCGAAAAAGTGCACGAGGAAATGGGGCGCACCAAACCGTTGTTGAGAGGAGAGGGCAACTTTTCGAGGTTAAGCCAGATGTAGAAAGTGCTCGTAGGAGGAACATCGACATCGAGATGAAGTTCCTTAAGACGCGCAAGGACGTGATCACGCTTAGCCTTGAAGTGTTTTTGGAGAGCAATCTATGGTTTTATATACGCGTTAATGGGATGCTCGGACGTATGCGTATATTTTTAAGCCTTGCCTTTTCTTGCTGGACATGAAGTGGGTCCAACAGTGGGATAGCAGCCAACTGCAAGCTATATTACACATGTTAGAGATTGATATCTGAGATAAACGCCATAGGACATACGGATGGTTCGCGCCTCCGTCCAGGAAAGAGCCTGACTGAGAAAGAGCTGTAATCAAGTTCTTCGGGCCAATGACCCAGCAAACTCTCCATCCTGGAAGACGCCAATTCTGCTAAAGTGTCAGCTAACAATATCTTACACCTACGCATAATGTAATGACCTTGGTAAGACCGTCGATGATGACGGTCGCATCCTATATAGCCATCAAAGAATTCATTAGAAAGTTGACGGTGATACAATTGTCTATGCGTACCTCATTCACGTCCTCGACATATTGCGCAGAAGAGACAGATTTTCCAAGATCGTGATTGTTTTCGGGGTAGATGTACCACGAGTAAAACTGGGGTCATATACATGGGCAACCACGTCATTTCGGCGTCATATATTTCACTTACCTCGTCAAGGATAACAGTAGTCCCTTCGCGACTCAGAGAAACGAGTTCTTTGAGGTCATTTCCCCTATATGAAAGTTATTAACAGCTCATCCATGTCGAACGATCGTTGAAGCATACTTGATAACCTAATTACACTAATTCAGCAGCAGAAAAAAAGGTAAGAATATGGACACGAACTTGGCCGGTTGGATTACGGGGATTAGATGCGAGGACGACCGCCAGTCCTTGAGTACGAATATCTTTCTGTTTACAAGTCCGTATGACGATGGCTCAATATTTTGAAGACATAGGCTGACCTTCGTTTGGTCGATATTCAGGCGGTACTTGTCCTATTATTACGGATTGACTGTCAGTAGCTTCTCAAGTCAAATTGTTCTTGCGCCTAACCTTGGGGTCGAGCCTAAAAGTATATCGGGATAAGTAATTTATAAGATGTGAAATAATGCTGCATCTTACGCAGTCGGCACCGGAACTAATCGCTTGAAAGCACTGAGAACTTGGTCGTAAGCAGTGTAATCCGGTACTTGGTAACTCTGGAGAAGACCTTAGGTTGACCGCATCTAAGAATAAACAGAGGTAAGCTCACCGTGTAAACGTCACCAATAACAGCGGCAAGTCTGGATAAGCCAGAGCGACCACCAGGGACGATGCATACATTTTCGTATGTATATTGACTTGCTTTACCTTGACGATAAGTATGGTTGTACAGGTTAGCCACAGCATCTCGCAAGTCTAAAAATAAGGTAAGCCGGGTACACGGTGGAGTAGACAGCAATAGATTTTTAGTATATTTATACCTTTGACTCCAGTCGTTGGGGCATATTCAAGGGAATCCATGGGCAAGGAGATAGTGTTTGGGCGCTCGGGGGCGTTTGGAATGGGTCCTACTTCTGGGGCGCCTTGGCCAAGATTTGCCCATTCATGAGAACTGGCGTAGCTGAACCCATTGGCCATTGCACGATCGGAGCAATAGATAACTCCAGTGCTACCAGGGTGCTCAATACCGGGCACAGTTTCCTCATCCTGCAAACGATTGAGCATACTTTAAAGTACGACATACATTACTATCTTACTGGATTGACTGTCTGTGGAAGTCCTTTAGGTTGATGTCCTCCAGCTTGACGGAAAATCTGCGAGGATAACGGTAAATGTTCTGAGAGATAATTATGACCTCATCGCCTCGTACCTGATGAGCTTCCGACTCCTTCTCGTGCTTGTAGTGCTTCATCACATCTCGAACCTGGTCAACGATATGGGTGAATGACTGGACTCTGGGGAGATGGAAATGCATTGTATAAGTGGGGTGTAAGAACGTACGATATCTCTGAAAGAAGGGGTGCCAGCCCGTGAAATACTCAGAGGAGTCTGTGCCATGATGCTAGCGCAAGGGAAACAGGACTTGTAGGTGCGACGAGTTTATCGATCGTAAAGTGTGAAAAGCTGATTATCGTAGGACTGGCTGTTAGCGGCCTGCTTTCGATAGTTCTGGTTTGTAGAATGTACGGAGACTTGCACGAGGTAAGTTATTTCTTATAAATAGCCATTTCCGTGATGTCCAGTGGATTTCGCAACTCCGCAAAGGCCTCCTTTCTGCGCGGGGCGCTGCAGACCCGTTTACCGTAGTAGCAGTAGTCTCTTTGTTGACGAGTAAGACATATATTGCAGCATGAACGCGTGTGGCAGGAAGCAAGAAAGATCTGAAAGGGGACTGCCTGCATGTATCTTGGACGCGTCGTGCCGACCATTGGCCGAACCAACCATGCAGAGCTATCTAGTTGAAATCGATTTCATCAGCAGAATTTCCTTCCCAAATATCATCGTCATGGTAAAAATAATATCCAGCCTTTCACTTCCGGCTCGGGAGCATATCGGAATTTGGAGTACCACTGTTGAGGTTATTGCATGGCATACAGCGTGCACGGCGCCGCACCGCCAGTTGTCGGGAGATGCCAGAACATAAAAGGAGGAGTGAAATGCAGTGGTCAGCCTACTAAACACTAACTTGAGCGCTTGTTCCGGATCTTATTCTCCGACCTTATATACCCTCCTGAACTCCAATATCTCGCTCCGCTCTTCTTCTTTGAACACTCAACCATGGTAGAATCGCGTTTCATTCCCGAGCCAAAGACCCTTGCAGTGAGTATTTCTCCGTTCTTACCGACACCGAATTTCACTGTATTCACGGTCTCGCTTGTCAGATTGTCGGATGTCCCTTCAGGTATGTTTTCCACGCCCGACGCAACAAACCTCGACCGCTGACAGAAGCATCTCGGTTTTAAGCGGTGGTCAAGTGAGTGTTGCGACAGTATATATTCAACTGCATACTCATGGTTAAATATTTTATCCTATAGCCTAAAGCAGGTGTAGACCAAGGTCCCATCCATCTCGTTCAAGCGGGCCTGATTGGCCAGTTGGAAAATTTGGGATGGAAAGTCATCTTTGATGGACATCACCAGTTTGAAGAAATCAATGTCGCTCAAGACCCACCTATCGGTATCTTGAAGAACCCAAGGCTGGTTTCTCGAGTTTCGCAAGCCGTCGCCCAAGCAGTGGGTGATCATGCTTCGAAGGGTCAGATACCCGTCACCCTAGGAGGAGACCACTCACTAGTGAGTGTTTTTTTGGGAAATGGATGTTATGGATAGTATGTTCTAATGCATGACTTGCAAGGCAATGGGAACTATCTCAGGAACACTATCGTGAGTCCCCAAGATTCTTCTTATCGCTTACTGATAAGATTGATCCTTTTTAATCGCAGGAAATACCCAGATGCTTGTGTCGTCTGGATTGACGCCCATGCGGATATCAACACTACAGAAACAACAGAGTCCGGTAATTCAATTCAAATTTTGTTCAGGGCCAAAATAAGTTGATCTCACTTTGACCTATGCAGGAAATATTCATGGAATGCCGGTTTCCTTCTTATTAGGACTTGGCTCCAAAGTCGAAGAGTTTTCATGGGTCAAGCCCCTCTTGAAGCCCGAACGATTGGTTTACATCGGTTTAAGAGATGTCGACGCTGGTGAAAAGAAGATTTTGCGTGACAACAACATCAAAGCTTTTAGTATGCACGAAGTCGACAAATACGGTATTGGCAAGGTCGTTGAGATGGCCTTGGACCACGTCAACCCTAACAGGGATAAACCTATTCACCTAAGTTTCGATGTCGATGCGTTGGATCCCAGTGTTGCCCCGTCAACTGGCACACCAGTAAGCAAATGTCATTTTTTTTAAAATAATTTTTTTTCTTGACGTCAATTTCAATTCCCAGGTGCGTGGCGGCTTGACCTTCCGAGAAGGACATTACATTTGTGAGGCTATTTATGAGACCGGCCTACTGGTTGCTCTTGACTTAATGGTCCGTTGCACTTTCCAACTATGCGTTATTGAATGCATAAACTGAAACTGTTATAGGAGGTCAACCCTTCCTTGGAGAATGAAGAAAGCGTAAAGCAGACGGTGGCAGTTGGATGTTCTTTGTTACGATCTGCCTTGGGTGAGTGACATTTAGACGATCCTGAGTATATTTCTGACGGAGTTGGCTTCAGGAGAGACTCTATTGTGAGGTAGAGGGCCGTTGCAATCTTACCATAAACTACAATATACTTCGCTAACTACTGTAGAGGGCATAAACGCGCCACCGTAGAACAAGGCGCGCGTTTCATGCTTAACTTAATGATCAGTATCCTCGGTCTTTGATAAAGGAGACCACCAATGACCTGAGTAAGGCGCATTTCTATGCCCGAACTGTCATCATTCGCGAACATACATACCAAGTACCGTCGTCGTGCTGGTTACCAGACTTCTTGGTAGTAGGGTGAAGAAGACTACGGAAATACAATCCTATTACCCGGCGACAGCGACAACGACAAGTTACAAGTTAGGGATATCGGAAAGTTTAAACACTCAGATATTCTTTCGACTTCCTTTCTTATCTCAAGAGGAAGGACGAGTCGAGGTTGTCGCAGTCTTTCTGATTCCACTGATTTGTCAAGAGAGTTCATGGGAAAGCAATGGATATTGTAAGGAATTGCAACACTTTGCAAGTAACATTTTTTGTTCGGACCAAAACGCATTTGGACATTTGTTCACAAAAATACACACCAGGTCCAGGGTATCCAGGTTTCGGGAGACACATACGCGGCCGCTAAGAGTATGGAGAAGTTTTGCTGAATCATTTTCTCTGACTACAGTTCTAGTGAAGGATACGAGGCTCTGCATTGGGTTGGAAGCTCCTATCTTCGGTCAGTACAAGTTGTGAGAGAGATGCCCGTCAAATGTCATGTAGGCATGATACAAGGAAAGGTTTTTGAAAGAGGTCGTATGTTCACAAAGATGAAGGAAACGGATATAGAAAAAGTCATCTGACAGGGGGATCAGACGTCCACATGGGAAGTTCGGCAAATGCCGTAACGGCTTGATTTGTGTGAAAGAGACCAACTCGAGGACTTTGAGAAGAGCAGCCATGGCCCCCTCGACCTCGTCGTCGTCGTCGTCAGCAGCGGCGACGTCGGTACAAGTTGGTGAGTGTAATTTTGAACTGATGTCATAACCTTGGGTCTCATTGTGTATCTCAGCTCTTCGTATACGACCTCCGACTACACAAGACTCGACATCCATCCCCGCTCGTTTCCAGCGTTCGGTCATACAAGCTAGCTCTTCTACCTCTGTTTCTATTGAAACGCCTTCAGGTGGTGCTGGTGGGCCACAAACCCCACAAGCTTCGTCTGGAGGTTCCGGTCCCAAAAAGCAAGTCTTCACATTCGACCAAGTGCACCCACCGCCGACTACACAATATGAACTCTTCGAGTCCACCGCGCGTCCTCTTGTATCCCGCTTTACTGAGGGATTCAACTGCACCATTCTTGCCTACGGACAGACGAGTAGCGGGAAAACATTTACTATGACTGGTGTTGATCTCGACATGGACCCATCAGATCCTGGCAACGGCATGGGGATTATCCCCCGCGCAGTTTCCTCAATATTCGCAAGCGCAAGGCAACTCAAAGAAGAACGCGGGAATGCATGGAACTACAGCCTGAAGGGCTCTTTTGTCGAACTTTACAACGAAGACCTAATCGACTTACTTAGTTTGGAAGACCCGAACGGCGGGAAGCGAGAAGTTCAAATCAGAGAGGATAAGGACGGTCATATCATTTGGGGCGGTCTTCGCGAGGTGAACGTCAAAAATGCGAACGAGGTTATGAAGTACGTCCACTTTTTTTTTTCAAAAAAATTGTACACGCGAAGGAAAAAGGCTAAATTTCAATGAATAGCCTTATTAAGAAGGGCACTTCCATTCGTCGAACGAATGAAACTGACATGAATGCTCAGTCATCTCGATCCCATGCGATTTTTTCTCTTACTCTGACGCAGAAGAAGTATACTGGTTCGGGGTTTCCACCTAGGTCGTCATCTCCGCTTCCCCCCGGTGGTCGCTCGCCTTCAAGACTCGCACGTCCTGGTTCTATGTATGCAGGTGGTCCTTCAACGCCTACGCGAGTTGCATCACCTACATCAGGACGTCCATCTACCCCGAGCTTTGCCTCAGCAATGAACAGAGGTGGATTACGGCCAGCTAGTGCTCTTGGTCACATGAGCGAACGGTCGACACCAATCGATGAGGATTCTGGTGAATGGGTAACCATCGTTTCAAAATTCCATTTCGTCGATCTCGCTGGTTCCGAAAGGGTATGTGGTATTTTTAAACGATTGGGATGTGTGTTTTGACAATACACTATCATTCCTTAGCTCAAGCGCACTGCCGCCGCTGGCGAGCGTATCAAGGAGGGTATTTCCATTAACAGCGGTCTTCTTGCTCTGGGGAATGTTATATCAGCTCTTGGTGATCCATCACGGGCTAAATCAAACACAGCAACCCATATTCCATATCGTGACTCCAAGTTGACAAGGCTTCTGCAAGATTCTCTCGGAGGAAACGCCCATACTCTCATGATCGCGTGCGTCAGTCCAGCGGAATGGAACGCTGCAGAGACGATCAACACGTTAAAATACGCCAACCGTGCACGAAATATCAAGAATCGTGCTACCGTCAACGAGAAAGAGGACGGTTGGGATGATGTAGAGTGGTTACAGGGCACTGTTACTCGACTCCGGAAGGAATTGAAAGTCATCAAGGAAGGCGGTCCAATCACCATTTCTGACAAAGAACCGGAAGTCATTGAGGGTGCCGGCAAGAAGGTTTTGGCCCAGATGACCTCACTTCAAAACAATTACGAGGATTTACGGGAGAAATACGTGGAACGTACAGAGGAACTCACCCGCCTTAGACGTGAATTGGGTGAAAAGCATCGATCAAGTACATCTGGTGCTGTAGCTGGAACCGGGAAGTATGAGGAGATCGTAGGACCTGTCATAGAGGAATACGAGAAAACCATCAGTGCAATGGAAGCAGAGCTTAATCTAAATAGAGCGGCTTTGAGGCACACAAACGAAATGGTCGAAGAAACGGAAGCGGAACTGGCGGTCATTACAGAAAGGCACGCTGCCACAGAGCTGTACGTTGAGGAGTTGAGAACAAGGGTTGCTAAATTAACCGAACGGGAGGCATCAACTGAGGTACAGTGATTTCATAGCCATTTGCTGTCTTGTAGTCTTGCTGAAACACTTGCACAGGCTTATGTCCGTGACCTTGAAGAGAAGATAAAGACGTATGACGAGTCATCTATCACATCTAGTGAATCCATGACGGACCTCAAGCGTGAAATAACTCGATTCAAAGACACAGAAGCTCAATCCAGCAAATACATTGCCGATTTAGAGGCTCGCCTATCTCGGTCAGATCAATCTATCCTCACCTTACAACAAACAGTCGAACGCTTGGAAAAGGAGTCCGAACGCCGCCGTGAAGAGGCCGAGACACTGCAAGCTCGTCTAGACTCGTTGAGACAAGACGGAGAAAACTGGCGCTCGGACCTGGAGGCAAGGGAAATGAAAGTCAAACAGTTGGAAGAGAAGATGCGTGAATGGGAACAGAAGAAGAAAGAAGCAGGCGAGGCTCGCGTTCGACTAGGAGAAGTTGTTGGGGAAGTTGAATCAGCTCGAAGGAGTCTCGAAATCAATATTGAAAACGCTCCGTCTGAGCCAACCTCTGCAGAGACGAGTGATCAGTCACCCAACTCTCCGCCTTCCCCAATGAAGAGCCTCGAAGGAGAAACGCCTATGACCTCCCCCGCGTCTGACATCGAATCACAACTTCTCGCATTGCAGCAGACGCACACTGCCACTTTGGCCGATTTATCGTCTGTGACCTCCAAGTACAGGGACGCTTTGCGGGAAATTTCAGACTTAGCTGCACAAATACAAGAGGCTAAACTCAACAGCACCGGGATCACGGAAACCATTGCAGAAGTAAGTACGGAATCCCCAGCCTCGGAAAAGTCGCCAGAGTCAGTTACTTTCAGACGAAGAGTTGCCAGTGGTCGAGGGAGGGACTCCGGAGAGTCACAGTTGAGTTCTTCTGGACGACGCCTTTTTTTCCGCCAAGCGGCCTCAGCGGAATCACTTCACGCGAGGCATGTCATTAGGTTTCATTATCTTCAGTATGCTGACTGATTTGCTTTACTATAGGTCGCTTTCCCAATCGCAATCGCTCTCGCAGGAGCTATCCTCGGTGCACTTGCGCAAAGCTTCTTTTTCAAGCCACGGGACGAGTAGTTCACACTCACCCTCGAACTCCTATTCCTCAAATCTTCAGTCCATGGGTTTGAAACCCAATCTTTCTATATCTATGCCTAGTTTATCCGTCCAGAACGAACGGTCGGTTTCTTCTCTGGAGAAGGAGATCATGCGTCTACAGGAAGTGCTCAAGGAGCGGGAAGCTGAGATTTCTGTACTTGAGGTGTCTTTAAAAGAGGTACAGCAAGAGAAATCACTCAGCACACCCATTATCGAAGTACAAGAGGCCGGAGCCTCTGTCAATGTGGCTGAAAGTACGCTGTCGCCTAAAACTTTGAATCGGTTCGATCATATTCGCAAGACGATGGAAAATGCCAATGTCACTGGGTCTACTGAGAATGGGTCATCATATTCCGACGGCGACTCATTGGAGAGGCTTAATGAACTCATGCTGTATGTCGCTCATCTTGGGATTATGGTCATCACTTACTCATGTTGTGTTTCTCCTAGTTCAATGGCCCAAAAGGAGTCGCTACACAAAGAAACCGTCGAAGCTTTGAACACACAGCTTTCTCAGACGCGTCGGCAACTTGAGGACTTGACTAACCTTTCGCGAGACCAGGTATTTTTTTTCTTCAATTTAATGACATACAATTCCACCTTCTTACGAACACCTTTTAGACCCTCAACATGTCAACAGAGATAGCGGCTCTTCAAAAGGACCACAATGATAACATTGCCCAGTTGGAGGAGGTTCGCAAGCATGAAGCTGAATTGGTTGCTTCCCTTAAGCAGGCCGAGGAACGACATGAGGCGGACATTGAACAGCTTCGCATCTCCCATGAAAATGCTCTCAAGGCAAAAACACAGGAACTAGAGGAACTAATGGAATCAACAAAACACGATCACGAACTATCCATTTCATCTCTTCGTCTTGAAGTAGAGGCTGGCGCCGCAGCTCTCGAGAAGGCTCAGCGTGACCATGAACAAGTATTCGGCAAACTCAAAGCTGAACACGAGAAGGAACTTCAGTCTAAACTTCAAGATGCCAACAACCTTCTTGAGAAGACGAAAGCTGATCACGAGCGAACGTTGACGAAGCTCCAGGCAGATCATGCGTCACTTCTTCGTCAGAAAGAAGAAGAAGCAGCATCCGCTTTGCAGGCTACAGAAGAGGAATACTACAATGCGCTTACGAAACTTCGAGTCGATCACGCCGAAGCTATCAAGACGGTGGCAACCGAAACCAATGCTACGATTGAGAGGCTTCGGGAAGAGCATGCTGCTGAACTGCGAATGACAGAGATCGCCAAGCAAGGGTCACTTTCCGAGAGTGAATCTGCACGTACTCTTTCTCTTACGACTCTCCAAGATGAACATGCTTCTGCTATCGCACGGAAGGAAGCTGCTTTCGCCGAAGAGATCGAGAGTCTCAATGCGGGTTTCCTTCGCACATCCAAGGCCAAGGATGATGATCATGCCCTACGGATAGATCGCCTCAAACTCGAGCACGAGACAGCGGTATCTAAACTCAAGAGTGACTGGCGAACTGAAGTCGAACAGGCTAATGCTGCGTTGGCAACGCAAAAGGACGAACATGCCATCGAACTGCAAAAGATTCGTCGGGAACACGAAGCTGCCGTTCGTGCCGTTCAAGAGCAGCAAGCAGCAATTCTTCAGGAAATTGAACGCAGTTATCAAGAAGAGAGTGGTTCCGCGAATACTAAGCATGCCAATTCAGTTCAAGAAATCAACGCGAAGCATGAAGCAGATCGTGCGTCTTTGGCCCAGGTTCACTCCGATAAAATATCGTTGTTGGAGGAACAACACCAACTAAGCTTATCGAAGGCTGCGGCTGATCTTGCCAGGGTGCAGGCAGAACTTGCCAAGGCAGAAGAACAAATTCGTGGACATGGTGATCAAGTTGCTATGGACGAGAAGGCTCGCGAATTGCTCGTACAAGCTCACACGGAGGACATGCTCAGGTTGAAGGCCCAACACCAGCAAGATATTTCAAAGTTGGAAGCGGAGTTTGTCGCTCTTCAAGAACAACATAAGGATTCTCTTGAGGACCTCCGCCTGCAAAATAGGCAACTCCTTCAAGCTGAACAAGAACGTCTAACTGCTACTCTGGCGGACGTCCGAATAAAGCATGCCGAAGAGTTGGAAACTTTCGCCAAGGATCGTGATCTCCTGCTGCAAGAAATTGAAGCCTACAAAGTTGCCGCCGACGAATTCACGATGTTGCGTGAACAAACGCGCGAGAATCACGAGGCTGACTTGGGCGAGAAAGACAAAGTCATCGCTTCTATGGAGCAAGATCTGAATGATGTTGTCACTGAACGGGACTCTTTGGAGGCCGAAGTTGCAAAACTGCGAGCTGAGCTCGGAAAGACTCGCAATGAGCAAAGTAAACTTATCCAAGAGGCATCAAAACGGGATTCTCTTGTTCTGGAGCTCGAGCGTCATCGGTCCGTGTTAGCCGACTTACAGGAGAATTTACAAAGGGTCAAGGATGAAAAAGATACTTTGCAGACGGAGAAGAACAAGTCGGACAATCTTGTTCGGGAGTTGCAAGCTCAACTAGCTCGCAGCGCATCTCCTCCAGCCATTCGCTCTCCAGACCGCGGTATTGGATTCCAACGCGGGCAAAACCTGCCTGCCATCAAACTGCCTCCTCCCACACCTCCACCATCAGTTCCTCCTCCGCCAGCCCCTAGATCTGCTACTAGCCAACATGTCAATGGTGACTCTAATCTTAGCACTTCATCGCACGGTTCTGCGTTCAACTCTTCCATATCATCGAGGGAATCACAGCCTGAATCCCCGTCCACGTCGGTGGGGCATATGCCATTGAATGGACTCTCGTCAATGGACCCTAAGATTAGTCTCAAAGTTGAGCAACAGGCGAAACAAATTGATGAACAGGAGGCAATGATCAAGACGCTCAATAAACAACTCATGCATTGTGAAACTGATCTACAGACACACATGGACTTAGTTGGCACTCTGGAAACACAGTTGGGCGACTCGGAAAAGAATCGTGAGTTTTTTTTTTTTGGTTTCACTCGTTTGACATGGATGATTTCTAATCGTATGGGTATAGTGCGGAAAGCTCGTATGCAGGCCACAGAACTTGCTCGCGAGAGAGACACCCTTACCTCCACACTGAACGCAATGCGCAATGAACTATCAGAGGCTAAGCGCGAGGTCGTGACTGTTCGAAGATCAATTGTGGAGGAGAAGCAATCTTTAGAGCAAAAGTTAGATGAAGAACGAAAAGCCAAGGAACGTGTTCGTCAACAGCTGGATTTCCGGATGGAAGAGCTACAGAAACGCAAGTCCAAATTTGCTTGTCTATGATTATTTTCCGTTATCCTTTCTTTTTTCTCGTGTTTGTGGTTCACACTTAATTACTGTTGCTATACTCTCGTTTTTATGATTATCTGGCTTATATACCAGATCCGCTCTTTGTACACTTATTTTTTGACTACTTTCGTACTGTAGATACCCGTCCTATCTTTCCTCTATTTGTCTATACCGATTTCTCTCTTATAGTACACATGTACGCCGTGGATGAATATTACTTCTTAGAATATGATACAATAGATAGCTGCGTCGGATTGCCTTGCAATCGATGAGATAGAATGAAGCTCAAGCTTAGACAATTCGTTGAGTGCATTCTCCTGGGCCGGCCCTCCGCTCCTCAGTGTATAAAGCGCGCCGCGTTATCAAGACATTCAAACTCGTTTTCACATCTACTCAGAATCTACACCTGCCATGGCCAACCGCCCCCAGCCTATTACATTGCCGTCTTACTCAATGCAGGGCAAGGTAATATCGGTTAGACAACGATTACTTTGACGGCGCTTAAGGACATTCCAAGGTCTGCCTGGTCACAGGTGCAGCAAAAGGTCTAGGATTCGAATTTTGTCGGGCATTCATTCAGTCGTGAGTTATTTTTCTGGGATCCGCACAGAATTTACCGACGATACTTGCATATGCAGAGGGTGCACGGCTGTAGCGATCCTGGATCTTAAAGCAAGCGAAAGTGAAGAGGCGGCAGCAGAGCTTTCCAAGTACGCGATAGGTGCGTGCTTGATCTTCTAGTGCTGCTCTCATCTGCTCCTGCTTGTTGACCTGGAAGAACTAGAAACATACAATCACCGACCAGAAGATGTCAAGGTTATCGGGATCGAATGTGATGTATCATCAGAAATCGCCGTCCAAAAGGCGTTCAACACGGTAATTGACACTTTTGGACGAATAGATGCCGTGGTTGCCTCTGCTGGTATTTTTTATTTGTAGATGATCTGTTTACAAAATTTCATCCGACCAATTTCACCTCTAGGAATTGTTGAAAATCATCCTGCTCTTGTGTACGCCATCCTTCGTTTTATACTCTCAGTCCTTGACATTTGTTCTAGATACCCGACTGAACGGATGAAACAATTATATGACGTCAACGTGCACGGCGTATTCTTTACCGCTCGTGAAGCAGCGAAGCGGATGATACCACAAGGAGGAGGCTCTATTATTCTGATTTCTAGTATGAGTGCCAACGCGAGTCGCCTATTAATGCTGAAGGAGAGCTGTGAGATGCTAATTGAACTCAATCCACCATGTAGATCGTCAACACACCGCAAGTACATGAACTTTACGGACAGTACCAGTCGATGTATTAACAGGAAAAATCTCAGCTTCAAACACCTTACAACGCGTCGAAGGCGGCAGTCAAGCACATGGCGGCGAGCCTGGCTGTCGAATGGGCAAAACAGAACGTGCGCGTAAACAGTCTTAGGTGAATAGTAACGGTCTGCAGAATGGATAATTTGAACGAACATCCAATATAGCCCTGGTTATATGCTGACGAAGCTCACCGAAACCATCCTTGAAAAGAACGTTGAATTGAAGGTTAGAAAGACAAATGCTACTTCGTTTATTTCTGTGAACCAACCTGAACTTGATTATTTTTATCCAGAACACTTGGGAAGGTCTCACTCCTATGGGCAGAGTAAGCATTCCCTATGCAGATCTTCGAAACTAGAAGCGCATCTGATTGCCAACTATTAGCTGGGCAAACCAGAGGATCTCTCAGTGCGTATTTACCTATCTATATCTTCTTGATCAGACGAACAAACGTTATACAATATATGCAGGGTGCTATTGTTTTCCTTGCTAGCGATGCGTCTAGCTTCGTTACCGGTTCAGAAATCCGGGTAGACGGAGGGTATTGCTTGATTTAACATCTTGAACTAATAATCTGACATAACCTGCCATTATCTGATGATATATCTGTACTATCTGTACTAACTTCTTCATTCCGGAGACCGGAAGCTGTAGCCTTTTTACAAGTCATGTAATATGTCGAAATATGTATTAAGCTTACGAGCGCAAAGCATCCATCAATTGGGAGTCATCTATTCGTACTTCATATGGCAAGATAATTACTTACTAGCTAGTCTATCGTCTATTTTCCAAAATTCCATTGGAGCAGAGCAGCCAAACATCGGTTGAGAGGGAAAAGGCAGGGAAATATAATAAATTCCAATTGATTACATATCATAAATTCAGCACGAAGGATATTTATCTATGCTCGGTCTTTTTTATCTGCCTTGACCTTTTTGCGCTTGGTGGTTTTAGGGGCCGGTGCCTCTTCCTCGTCATCTACGGCGACATCCTCCATTTTTCGTTTGGAGGCCTTTGGAGACTTATCGCTGTTCTGGGCCACAGCGAGCTCTGACGCCCGAGCAATTTGCTCGCACATCTTTTGAAGAGCAGTGGATTCCGATGATTCAGCCTTGATGCGTTCCTGTAGTTTCCTCCATGACACTGGTCCCCATATTGATTGCACTTCAGTGACAGCAATGCGCTTGGTCTGCCTTACGGCAAGTAGAGCCAGTTTGGACATTTCCTTCACCTGGGGTGTCGAGATGGCCGTTTTCTGGTCAAGTGAATCAGTCACCATCTGGACGAGGGACTCCTTCAGCAGAGGTAGGTACTCGATGGCATCCTCGTTGCAATCGGTCTAGAAAAAAAAAATGAAATCATTAATTCAATGAAGCTGATAACAGCAGATCATAAAACATACAATGGATGGCAATAGGCTGAGCATGAGTTCAAGTAGAACCAGGATCTTGCGTTCGCGGTAAGCGTTCTTTGATTTTCTAGTGAATTCGAGAAGATCTTTTCGTAATTGCCATCCTTGAGTGGGATAACGACGAATAAAATCTTGCAAAAATTGCGAGTTGAGACCCGGGTTTTTCTTGGTAGCAAATTCAATGAGAGTTTGTCTATAGATATTGACCAAGGCATCCTCCGCTTTAAGATGGACCATGATCTTGGCGAGATATATACTGCACGAACTGAATAGTGATAGGAGATCGGTCGAAGGAGCTTTGCGCGCTAAAGTGTGAATGTTCGTAATAACGGGAAGGACTTGCTCAAGATCGACTTCTGTTGGAACGTCCTTTGCCTTGCCGAAGCGAGAGCGGAGGACTCCTCGTGCTTTATCTGAAAGTTGCTTCTCGTCCTTGCTCGAATTAGCAACAAGATCCATGAGAGGAGTGATCAAACGCAGGCTAAGAGGATTCGAAGGTTGCTTCTTGAGGTAGGTGTCAACAAGGTCGAGAACACGATTCTTGAAATGAGTCGCTTCTCTCTGAAGATCGATATCTAGCGAAAAGCTTTAGTATGAGGTCGCAAAGAAGGGTTGCATTACTTACTCTTTCCAGATTTCTTCTCCTTGGCCTGTGAACGGAAGACCTGGACTAATTGTTCATCTATTGCCATCATCTGGTCATCATCCATAAGCTCTTCGTCCTCGCTATCGGTTTCTCCTGTGGCAGGTTCAATTCCATTGACACGCAAAGCTTCCTCGATTTTATTCCTCAGTTCGATATCGGCCTCTTCCTCGTTGCTGTCATTCCCAGATTCATCCGCATCACTTTCTTCGCTTTCTTCATCTTCATCCTTCGCATCCTCCTCCTCATCTTCGCCCTCCTCCTCCTCGTCTTCATCCATATCCTTGTCTTCATCATGCTCCATAAGTTGAGAAGGGCCTTTTCGTTCTAATTGCTATTAGAGGAAGCGGTGTACGTGTCAGTTGCGCTTAATGATATATAACAAAAATAATTACCGTTACAATGAGATCAATTGTCGACTCCTTCAGAGAGCTAGATAGCAAAGAGAAAACCTGGTTGCCAACTGTTCGCATATATGCGGTCGACTTCTCCAAAAATCCGATAATAGTATCGACGATGACGTCTACAGGTTCATCTGCTTGCTCTTCGGATTCATCCTTTGCATCCTTTGCCTTCTTCTTCTTCTTCTCCGGCAAAAGCATGCGCGAAGCGGCATCGACGCAGGCCTATACAAGTCGTCAGTAAGACATCATTTGGATGATCGGAGTGGCATTACCTCCAAAGAACTTGAATCTGCACTCTCTTGATCGTCACCTGAACAATAAAGCTCAAGCAGTGTTCCAAGCAACAGCAGCTCGGCGCCTTTCGCAGAGTCTAATCCTTGACCAGTAACCTATTTTTATAAGCGATGGGTTCATTATGGTTAACTGTTGTTTAAGTACCTTGCGCAATTTGTCAACTGTCTGTTGAGCCTTCTCGAACAGAGCTCTGTCCTCTTCATCGATGTCAACAATCAGTTCAACATGTTTTTTGTCTTCCTCGACTGTTTTAATTGTTGAAAGAACCTTAGATATCCAAAATTCGCCGTCAGAGGCAACTGCTGAAACCTTGGTGGGTTTATCATCTTCTCGATAACGGTTACTTCCTCAGAGTACTCAAAAGTCGCAGAGAGGCGCACCTTGCTTCACAACAGTAGTTTGACCACCGAGATCACCGAGGCATGTAAGCAACCGCATACGACAGGCTTTTCTCAGGTCGTCGGAGAAGGGAGGAGTGGTAATTATTCTCAGCTTTTTTTTTAAGAAAAAAAAGATGAAAGATTAGCCAGCAGCATGGTTAGAATGAAGAAGGAAACTAACGGGAATTATGGAGCTCTTCGAAGATTTTTTCTTGACGATAAAGAGTCCTTGTACAACCAACCAATTAAGGATAGCGAAGACCCATCCGTCTTCCTTGGGAATTTTTCCGTTACGAATGAGACTTCCAAATTGATCAATAACCCATGCCCTTCTAGAATTAACAGCTTGAATATCGACACTAAGGGCCAGACACGGAAGGTTAGCTAGCAAGCGCATTGATTTTTCCCATCGCTTACGAAGTACTTTCTGGTTCATCGATTTGCGACACCAGATGGTCAATGTAACTTTGAATACCATTTGCATCCAGAGATGACAAGATCGATTCAACAGTCTTTGTCTTGGTCAACTTGTCAAATTGCTGGCTACCGTTAACTCCGGTGAGTTGTAAGATCAGAGCAAAACCTAATTGTGGCTTTCCCTCTACAAATGCCTGCACTTCACTAGCCTTACGACCGTACATTAGTTACCAAAGACACTTTCAGTTTAGCAGGATATTTACCGTTTGTTGGGCAACCTTGTGCAAGTATCGGTCTTTCTTGGAGAGATGGTTAATCCAGGAGCGCATGAAATTTTTCGTGAACAACATAGGCATCGTATCCTCCGTGACGCGCTTGAGTGATCTTTGGAACACCTGGAAACCCCAGAACTTTTTCTGAGGGGAGGAAGAGGAGGCAAATAATGATTCTACGGAAGAAGATAAGTTAAATGCACTTGCGGTTAATCTTACCTATTTTACTCACCATCAACCACAATTCTGTAGAAGTCTTGGAATGATCCCTTGGACTGTTTCGTTGAGTTTGGTCCCGGTAACATCTGCTCAAGAATAATGTCCCAAGCAAAATTCAGTTGGGGTTTCCACGTTCCACTAGGAGCTTTGCTAGGGTCTTTGGTGCCATCTTCGTCGGTTGTTGACTCCTGTAAGCGTGTTAATATACATACTTCACAGATAAGCAAATGTAACCAACCTTCAAGATGCGCGAAATGATTAATAAGTTTCCTGAGTTGAGAAGTTCTGGATTTTTGAAGGTTGGTGACAAAAGTGCTTTCCAATCACGTTTGGGATAGAGATCCTGGAGTTTCAGCGCCAATGCAACTTTCTCCGTTGACCATAAAGTGTTTTCCACAAATAACACCTGAAGAGACCTTTCGACAGCACCATCTTTCCATGTCACTTCAGATTCATATAGAGAATCTACTGCAAGGCTAAGTGCAAACCATGCGCTCTCTCTCAGCCAAGATTTCTTCTCTCCCAATTCAACAAGACGGGTAATGATTTCCTCGTAACTCTCTGCGGATGAAGCGGAATCTGAAGAAGATGCAGAAGTGGGAAGGGGCTTTGTTCGCACAGCAAGTCCGGATTGCACGACTGACAGAATTCCAAATAACTGCGCAAATAATATGTCGCGTTCTTCTTGCCCGTTCGTTGAACCTTGATTTTTGGTGCTTTCCACAATTATTGTGAGTATTTGAGCACAGGTTACGGTATCTATACGAGATAATAACTATGCAGATAGAATATTGAGAATACAAGATTGACGAATTCGGAAAGTAGATACTCACCTCTGTGAGGGCGACCGCAAAGCCTAATCTACTACTCTCTCTAGAACTCGCCAACCCTCTAATCAGCCTCCGTATTGAGTATGACACATCTTGTGCATTCAACAAGTCCAACCCGTCCGACTTCGAAGGAGAGTCTTCGTCTTCGTCTTCATCGTCCGAAGTCAACGCAACTGGCGCTGCTTTTTGAGTGAACTGAGCTTGGAATTGTTCAAGTGATCCGACAAGCTTCACGGAGGCGTCAACACGCTCTTTCTTTGACGCAGAAGATAGGTGCCAGAAAAGAGGAAGGGTGGTGGTCATTATATCGTTATAGAGTTCGCCGGGAGCTAAGGCTACCAAACGCACAACTTTTTTTTGACAATAATGATCGGCATCAATTGTGTGTTTGTTCTTGCTTCCTTTAGATTACCAAACCAATCAGGAACAACCTAATATTCCCAATGAGGCACAACTCCATCAATGCTGCACATGCTATAAGTCGAAAAACGCGACCCCATACTAATAGAGATTGTGCAGCTTCTTTGAAGTACGTCACTTACAATATCCTTTATGGACGAAATCTCAATAATCACATTTTGGATGCGGTACTTCATAGTCGATTAAAAAACGAATAGAATATATTGTTCTAGCAAATGCGTCGAAAGCAGGAGGAGATTGAAAGCAGTTGTGCAAAGAAACCTGTCATTCGTCGTGATCGTAATGGATAAAATTATGGCGTTCTCCAAGTCTGCACTTTTCGCAGTTTGATCTCGGTCCAAAAACGACGCGTCTTTTGATCCTTGGAGAGGCGACTTGAGAGAAGGAAGCGGTGGGCGAAATGGCCATTGGAACCGGGCTTCCTGGAGGAGGAGTCGGAGGATGCGATACTGGATATACGAGGGAAGACGAGTTCGCTATGTGGTGTAGTGGTCGGGTGTCTGTGACGGGGGTGGCCGGGACGACATTTATATGCGGGGCTATTACCGCAGTTTGTTGCCTTTCTACATAACGGTAAGGGGTACTCATGTGTTGAGAGTGGCCTGACTGAGGGTACGACGAGGCGCTCATGTTTGTGTGTTGGGACTTCCGGGGGGTTTCACTTGCCAAATCACTAGTCTCTTCAGCTTCCATTGTCTGTTCAAGGATGGGTGAGCTGTACATCAAGAGGGAGCTAACAGACATTCGTACGTACCATATCGACGTCTGCCAGCTCTTCTTGGGGAGTATACGGATGACTATGCTCCGAGGACGTGTAAATAGGGCTATCAATGCTCAACACACCCGCTTGCTGTACCCAGTCTTCTGAAGTTTGCCGACTGCTGTTTGCAGAACTGTGACTTAGGTATGAATATTTTGAATGTGCCACATTGCCAGTCGCCAAAGAGGGTCGTTTCTGAGAACTTCTGTTAGGTTACTGGAGGTGAGGAGCACTCTGTCTACGTACTACAGGCCTATTTCCCGATTCCTCATTGTCCTCCGGTGAACGCGCCCGTTTCGTAGAGTTCATATTATGTCGAAGATTTCTAAGATGCGAAGAGAATGAAAACTTTGTGTTGTCCTCCATCAAGATCATGATGACTTGGACTAGTTATAGAGTCCTGGAAAAGGCCTATGTAGTGGGCATGTGGCTCCGGCTTTCGAGAACACAACACAATGGCAACCTTGGTGACAAAGAAGTTGAATGTAACAGTTGAAGGAAAGCTTTTCGACATATTTTGGATCACGCTGGTCCAACCCCGTTTTAGGGGTAAGCTCATTGTTCCTTCATCTTTGACGACGGCTTATTTGTTTTCAATTATTGTCAGTCACTAGCTTCTTTAACTTTGACAATTAATAACAAGTTCGGAGTTCCTTTAATACTATATTTCGTCGAGGAAATTTAATGGACAACCGGGGTTCTGGGTCCCAATCATTCAAGGTAACTTCCCCCAGGGTGAGTAATCATCCATATCCATCTTTATGTATATCCGGAGAAGATTCTCTAATAATTATTCTTCATTGGCGTTGGCGGAGTAAGAACAACTTTGACCGAGCGTTCAGTATTCTTCCCGTCTCCGAAGATCGCTGGATGCGAAGGTGAAATCTGTATCGCGTTTGGGTCCATAAGGCTTCTCCTGCCAAAAATATTGGATATTCCACGCAGAGGAAAACTATCTTCAGTGTAGAAGAGAAGACCTCGGCGGTGATGTCGTGTGTTCCCTTCATCAGGATGGGTATTTTTGCCAGAAGGTTGTCGATTTGGTCGTGCAAAAGGAAGGCGCGAGCGGGGAGAACAGCTGCAGACAAATAGACCAGCGATAACCAACAAGAGGAGCGCAACACTGATAAAAATCAGAACTGCCACTGTTTCTTGTCAATCTTTTGCATCGATAATCTGCACATCGGGGACTAACCAGTAGATGGCTCCGCCTTAGTATCTGCCATGGTTCCTCCTTATTGTTCAATTAATCCAGATATTAGGTATATTGAGTCCCTGGGTTATCCGGACAAGATATATGAGATATCAAGCACTTGTCGTCGGATGTCCAAAGGAGTGGAGGCTGACGGCTTGCCCTTTCCATTAAATCCGTTCATTCAACAATTATCCAGCCCTAAATCTAATAGAATTTTCCGTGTTGATGTCACCACCGCAAAATACACAAAAGCACAGATATCATCTATATGCATGGAAAATACCTTTAGATGAATGCAAGGTGGTAGTTTTTTTTGTGGAAAACCTATTTCTATTTTTTCGCAGGTTGTCCTAATTCACTGGCTCGTTCGGTAGCGACTTGAATACAACGAGCAATAGTTGAACGAACTCTGCCGTCTTCCAAGGCAAGCAAACCTGCGATAGTACAACCTCCAGGAGCTACAATAACGTTAGCGAATGTCAAAAGGTTAAATCTGGGGAATATTCACTTGTTACGGAATCCTTGATCTGAGCGGGATGCGCACCACCTTGCAAGACCATGCGAGCAGCCCCTTGCAATGCTACGACAAGACGGAGAGTTTAGCATTTTGGTTACTTTATCCTTACAGATAAAACTCACTTTGAGCTGCTAATTCCAAAGCTTCGGCTCGAGGTAGACCCATCATGACTCCACCATCCGCCATGGCCTCCATAAATATACAGGCAAAGGCAGGTCCTGAGCCTGATAAAGCCGTGCAAGCATCGAAATGTTTTTCATCTAGGAAACGGCAACGTCCAATTGAGGAGAAAATCTTAAGGATGAGAGCACGGTCTGTTTCTTGATGCTCTGAAGGTTCGAGGGTTGAGACAACAGTCATACCCTCACGGATCTGAATGGAATATGAATATCAGATACGATAATCTTCGTAAATAATGCATACGGCACCTTGCAAGGAGTGTTGGGCATAGCCCGGACAACTCTTGTACTCGGAAGTACCCATCCTGTGAGCTGCTGCAAAGTGATACCAGCCAAGATGCTGATCAAAAGTTTGCCATCGAGAGCCTCCTTAATTCCTGGTTCAGACAGAATTGTGTATGCAACTTGGGGTTTGCAGCTACATCAGCATTTATTAATGAGATTGCTATACCAAAGAGATATTTAGTTCTTAACTCACCATAGAATAACAACATCTGCTGTTTGGACTGCCTCGAGATTTTTTGAAGCGAGGACTTGCACTGTGGCTCCAAGTGGTCCGAGATCGGAAAAGATCTTCCGTAGTTTCGTTGCTGATTCCTCACGACTAACACATGCGGTGAATTGACTAGGTACGGATGCGTCAGGAACTGGAGTCAAAGTTCCTGGTGTATGTGATTCCCATTTCGGGTGCCCATTAGGCGCTTTGGACAAGGTTGAAACTGGGTCAAGGCTGTCGATCACACCGGACAGAACGGCAATGCCCATTGTGCCGCATCCTGGAACGAATTTCCGATTTGTTCAAGATATAAAGGACACCAACAAAATTGACTAACCTAGAATACATAACGAATATCCCATGATAGTTGGCAAGAAGAAAGTTAATCAAGGTTATTCCATCTCGCACTGACACAAGTTAAAACCTTCATCCGAAGGACCGAAGAGTAACATAGATAAACATCGGACATGGTGTCAGAAGTTTCACGCTTGGCAGTGGATGGGCAAAACAAAAATTCTGTATATTTAGAGGCTGCAGAACATCGTATTTACGGCGTATACATCAACACTTAAGATGTCACCTAGCACATCTTCAGTCTTCTACAGCAACAAAGAAGAACGAAAACAATGCAGGCTCCCATCCTCCGAAGGAAGAGGGCCGATATATTTTTTCTAGCTTCCGTAAAATGAGGACGTGCGCGTGGTTTATCAACGCCGCCCAGAGTGTCGAGAAAGCAATTCCAAATAAAAAAGATACTGGCAGAAAGAAAGCAAAATGAGATAAATGCGCCAACGACTCAACTGTGAGAAATCGTCGACAATAACTTCAGGATTCATGCTTCGGTGGATGAATAGGATGAATAGAAAAAATGGTGTAAAATTTGAATGATTTGAGAAACGTAGGAAGGTGTATATAATCTAGTTTGAACGCTCGTCAGTCTAGATATTACGGGTAGGTACTCATCTTGGAGGAATGTATCAGATTCAATTCGTTTCTCTGCCATATCCAGGCTGCCTCCACGAAGGACACAGTCGAATTATGCCGTAACACTGGTCGAGAAAAAGAGGAATAGAATGGGAGAAATCGATATTGCTCTTTTGAATGGGCGCCAATCCGTCGAGAATAATCGGAAGGACGCTAAAGTGAGGAGAGCGTAGTTACAAGAAAATCTTTCGCGCTGTAAATGTTGAAAAAAGTGGAATTGCAGGAAATCGGAAAATAGAATACAGGTAAAAGACCTTGAGGAAGAAAAAATCAGGCAATGAACAGTGACGTGGCAAATGAAAAGAACTCACAAAGACATGCAAAACAAAACTATCGGTCTGGGAGAATTTGCATAAATAAAAGAAAGAAGTAGCGAAGAAGAGAACTTACAAAACTCGTGAGTCTCGTCCGACCTTTTGACGGTTTGCTGGGAAGGAAGAAAAGAGTTGTGTTGATAAGAAAATGATGGAGAAGCCAAACACAGACAAGCAACTTACTTTCCACGCCTCCTCAAAGTCTACAGGCAGAATGACGTATCGGTTCTTTCTAACAGCTAAAAGTACGACCAATGAATACGATGAATATGAACGAAAGTTTTTTATAACCCGTTTACCTTGAAGACCAGCAGCTTGTGCGATGGAAGCAATTTCCGCAGAAGATAATCTATCTGGTCGTGAAACATCTACGAAAGTTGTGGTCAGTACTCATTCTAATGGAGTATTCAGATAAACATACAATCTTCCAAGTCGACGTCCGGGCCCAAGTTCATTTTACTTGTCACAGTCTGGAAAATCAACCGTTTCTCTCTCCGTGATGGCAAGGGGAATTCAATTTTACGATCAAGACGACCAGGACGAAGCAGAGCAGGATCCAGGGTATCAGCGCGATTCGTTGCCATAATGACCTATGGTTAATTAGACGTATATGAAATTAGAAAAACATGTATTCATACCTTGACATTGCTTCCTTGGTCGAAACCGTCCATTTGGTTGAGAAGTTCGAGCAAGATACGTTGGACTTCTCGATCGGCACCGGTTTGAGCGTCAAAACGTTTTGTGGCAATAGCGTCAATCTCATCGATGAAGATGATGGCAGGTGAGTTCTCGCGCGCCAGTCGGAAGACATCGCGGACCATACGTGGACCTTCTCCAAGATACTTCTGGACGAATTCACTTCCAACAACCCGAATAAAGGAAGCCGATGTGTGGTGGGCCACGGCTTTGACCAACATAGTCTTCCCCGTTCCTGAAATGACACGTTAGCCCTTGAATATGGAATTAAAGCTCTGATAAAACATACCAGGAGGTCCGTATAACAAGACACCTCGTGGGGGATCAATACCAATCTTCTTGTACAAGTCGAAGTGCGTTAGAGGCAATTCAACTGCTTCCCGAATTTCTTGTTTCTGGCTATCCATTCCCCCTACATCTGCGTATGCCACATCTGGTTTTTCCTCAGCCCCAAGCATGGCAATTGACGAATCGGCTTCGGGGGGTAGAATGTCCACCAATGCGTTCGAATGACGGTGTAAAGCGACGGAAGATGATGGCTTGAGCAACTCCCGGTCAAGAGTAGACAGAATGCGAACGACATAGTTTGAGCCCGTAGTAGACCCGACAATTCCTGTATGTTGGTCGATAGGTTCTAAGAATTGGCCAATGACTAGTGGAACGGATTTTATCCGTTTCACTTCTTCCTGAGCACGGATGAGTTCTCGCTTGAGGTTTGCTTGTTCGTCCTTGATGTAGCTTGTTTGAATATCGAGCATCTCTAAATGTCGGTCGAGCTTCTTCTTCTTGACATACAAATCCTCCTCTTGGAGTTCTTGGAAGAGAGATGCCTTCTCGCTCACAACCGAATCAAAGGTCGGTTCCTGGAGAGTGTAATTGATATGGATATTAAAAGCCGGAGAAGATATGACTAACTGTTCTTTGTATTTCAATCCCAATTTCATCCATAGCGAGATATAAAGTGTGTAAACAGAGAGATGTGTGATGAAAGGAGAGCTGACGCGGCTTGGACGCGTTGGGTCCCAATTCGGTAAATACAGCAGACCGTGAGAATATGTGCCCTGAGCAAATCTCTGCCTCTGTAAATACTTGCCTTCT
>Ga0247779_1000086_pt1 | contig 75668 bp, 80 predicted proteins | sample UWRJL221509R5_FD_179925 | JGI IMG/M metagenome (GOLD analysis project Ga0247779, IMG submission 179925) | Plant litter microbial communities from Arlington Agricultural Research Station in Wisconsin, United States - UWRJ-L221-509R-5 | ecosystem: Environmental > Terrestrial > Plant litter >... | reverse complement strand
CGAGGTAGGGCTGAGCGCCGTTGCGGATGATCCAGGGCACCGCGGCGAAGGTCTCGGTGTTGTTGATCGTCGTCGGCTTGCCATAGACGCCGAAGCTGGCCGGGAACGGCGGCTTGAAGCGCGGCTGGCCTTTCTTGCCTTCCAGCGACTCCAGCAGCGCTGTCTCTTCGCCGCAGATGTAGGCGCCGAAGCCATGGAATGCGTGAAGCTGGAAGCTGAAGCCGCTGCCCAGGATCTTGTCGCCGAGGAAGCCGGCGGCGCGGGCTTCTTCCAGGGCCGCCTCGAAGCGCTCGTAGACCTCGAAGATCTCGCCGTGGATGTAGTTGTAGCCGACCTGGATGCCCATCGCGAAGGCGGCGATGGCCATGCCTTCGATGACGATGTGCGGGTTGTACATCAGGATGTCGCGGTCCTTGCAGGTGCCCGGCTCGCCTTCGTCCGAATTGCAGACGAGGTACTTCACACCGGGGAACTGGCGGGGCATGAAGCTCCACTTCAGGCCCGTCGGGAAGCCCGCGCCGCCGCGGCCGCGCAGGCCCGAGCCCTTGACCTCGGCGATCACCTGGTCGGACGTCATCGGCGTGCCGTCGGCCGTGCCCTCACCGGTCAGGATCTTGCGCAGCGCGGCATAACCGCCGCGCGCGACGTAGTCCTTCAGGCCCCAGTTGTCGCCGTTCAGGCCGTCATAGATCTGCGCGCCGATGTGGCGGTCGTGGAAGCAGGTTTCGACGCCCTTGGCTTGAAACTTCGAGAGATCCAGCATCTCGTTCATCCCTCAGTTCTTGACAGCGTTGGCGCGCAGCACGTCGACGAGCTCGTCGAGGCGCTGGTGGCTCATGAAGCTGCACATCTGGCGATCGTTCACCAGCATCACCGGCGCGTCGGCGCAGGCGCCGAGGCACTCGCTCTGCTGCACGGTGAAGACGCCGTCGGCGGTCGTGCCGCCCATCTCCACGCCGAGCTTCGTGCACAGGTGTTCCAGCGCCTTCTGGCCGTCACGCAGCTGGCACGGCAGGTTCGTGCAGACGTTCAGCTTGAACTGCCCGACGGGCTTCTGGTTGTACATGTTGTAGAAGGTCGTGACCTCGTACACCGCGATGGTCGGCATGCCCAGGTAGGCAGCGATCGCGTCCTCGCTGGAGCGCGAGACGTAGCCCTGCTCATGCTGGACGATGGCCAGGCAGGCCATAACGGCCGACTGCTTCTGGTCCGCCGGGTACTTCGCCACTTCACGGGCGAAACGCGCGGCCGTGGCCTCGCTCAAAACATATTGTTCGCTCATCGGTCGCTCACCGGTCGATTTCACCGAAAACAATGTCCATCGTGCCGATCACGGCCACGGCGTCGGCAATCATGTGGCCCTTGGCCATTTCGTCGAGTGCGGCCAGGTGCGGGAAGCCCGGCGCGCGGATCTTCAGCCGGTAGGGCTTGTTGGCGCCGTCGCTGACGATGTAGATGCCGAACTCGCCCTTCGGGTGCTCGACGCCCGCATAGGCCTCGCCCTCCGGAACGCGGAAGCCCTCGGTGAAGAGCTTGAAGTGGTGGATCAGCTCTTCCATGTTGGTCTTCATGCCCACGCGGTGCGGGGGCGCGACCTTGTGGTTGTCCGTGATGACCGGGCCCGGGTTCGCACGCAGCCACTTCACGCACTGCTCGACGATGCGGCAGCTCTGGCGCATCTCTTCGACGCGGACCACGTAGCGATCGTAGGTATCGCCATTGGTGCCGAGCGGGATGTCGAAGTCCATGTTCGCGTAGACATCGTAGGGCTGCTTCTTGCGCAGGTCCCAGGCGATGCCCGAGCCGCGCAGCATCGGGCCCGAGAAACCCAGGTTCAACGCACGCTCCGGCGAGACGACACCGATGCCCACCGTGCGCTGCTTCCAGATGCGGTTGTCGGTCAAGAGCGTCTCGTAGTCGTCGACGTTCTTCGGGAAGCGCTTGCAGAAGTCTTCGATGAAGTCCAGCAGCGAGCCGCTGCGGTTCTCGTTGAGCTTGGCGATCGTCTTGGCGTTCCGGACCTTGCTGGCCTGGTACTGCGGCATCGAGTCCGGCAGGTCACGGTAGACGCCGCCCGGGCGGAAGTAGGCCGCGTGCATGCGGGCGCCGGAGACCGCTTCGTACATGTCGAAGATGTCCTCGCGCTCGCGGAAGCAGTAGATCAGGATGTTCATCGCGCCGCAATCCAGCCCGTGCGCGCCCAGCCACAGCAGGTGATTCAGGATGCGGGTCAGCTCGGCGAACATCACGCGGATGTACTGCGCGCGGATCGGCACATCGACGCCCAGCATCTTCTCGATGGCCAGGCAGTAGGCATGCTCGTTGGCCATCATCGACACGTAGTCGAGGCGGTCCATGTAGGGCAAGGACTGGATGTAGGTCTTGCTCTCGGCCAGCTTCTCGGTGGCGCGGTGCAGCAGGCCGATGTGCGGATCGGCGCGCTGGATGATTTCGCCGTCCAACTCCAGGACCAGCCGGAGCACGCCGTGGGCGGCCGGGTGCTGGGGACCGAAGTTCAGCGTGTAGTTCTTGATTTCTGCCATGGCTTACTGACCTTGGATTCCGCCGTAGTTGTCTTCGCGGATGACCCGCGGCGTGATCTCGCGCGGCTCGATCGTTACCGGCTGGTAGATCACGCGGCCGGCGTCGGCGTCGTAGCGCATCTCGACGTTGCCGGAGGTCGGGAAGTCCTTGCGCATCGGGTGGCCGATGAAACCGTAGTCGGTCAGGATGCGGCGCAGGTCCTCGTGGCCATCGAAGATGATGCCGTACATGTCGAAGGCCTCGCGCTCGAACCAGTTGGCCGAGTTCCACAGCGCGTTGACCGAGGCGACCAGCGGCAGCTCGTCGTCCGGCGCGAACACCTTCAGGCGCACGCGCTGGTTCTTGCTGACCGACAGCAGGTGCGAGACGACCGCGAAGCGCGGGCCTTCCGCAACGGGACTGGCGCCCATGCCGTAGTCGGAGTAGTCCACGCCGCAGAGGTCGATCAGCTGCTCGAAGCGCAGGTCGGCGTGGTCGCGCAGCGTCTGTGCGGCGGCGTAGTAGCTGCCCGGCTTGACGGTGACGGTGATCTCGCCGAACTCGTTCTTGATGCTCTGGATCTGCTCGCCGAGGACGCTTTCGATCGCGCCCTTCAGGGTGTCGAGGGAGGTGCTCATCTTGTGTCGGGTCCTGGCTCAGCGAGCGATCGTGTTCTCGCGGCGGATCTTGGCCTGCAGTTGCAGGATGCCGTACAGCAGCGCCTCGGCCGTCGGCGGACAGCCGGGCACGTAGACGTCCACCGGCACGATGCGGTCGCAGCCGCGCACCACCGAGTAGCTGTAGTGGTAGTAGCCGCCGCCGTTGGCGCAGGAGCCCATCGACAGCACCCAGCGCGGCTCGGCCATCTGGTCGTAGACCTTGCGCAGCGCCGGCGCCATCTTGTTGCACAGCGTGCCGGCGACGATCATCAGGTCCGACTGGCGCGGACTCGGACGGAACAGCATGCCGAAACGGTCGATGTCATAACGCGCAGCGCCCGCGTGCATCATCTCGACGGCACAGCAGGCAAGACCGAAGGTCATCGGCCAGAGGGAACCGGTCTTCGACCAGTTGATCAGCTTGTCGACCGAGGTGGTGACAAAGCCTTCTTTCATGACGCCTTCAATACCCATTGCAAGCTTTCTTTCGTTGCGGCTACCGCCGCATTTCGGGCCGAGCGCCGGGCCGCTCCCAAGCCGGCCCGCCTGGCGATGTGCGAGGCGGTCAATCCGCCGAGCATCGCCGTCCCCTCGGGGGACCGCCCGGCGTACCCGCCGGGCGAGGGGTCAATATTCATTCCCAGTCGAGGGCGCCTTTTTTCCACATGTAGATGAAGCCCAGCACGAGGATCGTGAGGAAGCTCATCATCGACCAGAAGCCGACCTGGCCGATTTCCCGGAGCACGACGGCCCACGGGAACAGGAAGGCGATCTCCAGGTCGAACAGGATGAAGAGGATGGCGATCAGGTAGTAGCGGACGTCGAACTTCATCCGCGCGTCTTCGAAGGCTTCGAAGCCGCATTCGTAGGGGGAGTTCTTGGCCTTGTCGGGCTTGTTGGGGCCCAGCAGGAAGCCGAGGACCTGGGGCGCCACGCCGACGCCGGCGCCGACCAGGATGAAGAGGATGACGGGGAGGTACTGATCCAAGTTCATAAGGTGACGCTGCTCGTTTTCGCCGCCCGCGGGCTCCGGCCCGCACGCGGCAATGATTTTTCGGTTCCACAAAAGCAAAAGGCGCGCCGTTCGCGATCTCTGATCGCGCACGGACCGCGCCCGCCTTGTCTCCCTGCCTCGGAGGTTATTTATTCCACCGATGGGCCAGGGCGCTCCGGCCAACATACTCGGGTTCAACAAACCTGAGGATGCTACCCGTAAATCCTTGGTGCGGTCGGCGAGACTCGAACTCGCACAGCTTTCGCCACTACCCCCTCAAGATAGCGTGTCTACCAATTTCACCACGACCGCACGTCGTCTTTTCGTTCCGACTCGCTTGAGGATTGCTCGTCTGAACAGCCTCAGATTCTATACCGATTTTTCAATGCCCCTGAGGAAGAGGCATCAAAAGTAACGTCCTGCGCACACGCGCCGGACGACGACCCGCAACTTCAGTTCGAAGCTGCGGCAGAGGCCGGAGCGACTACCGGCGCGGCGCCCGGAATGGCCGCGGCACCCGAAGCCGGTACGGCCGGCGCGACGATCGGCGCACTGCGCTGGATCGGGCCGCTGTCGGCCGGGGCAATGCCGCCGCGGTGGTTGGACAGGTAGGCCAGGCCCAGCGTGCAGCAGAAGAAGATCGTCGCAGCCACGGCGGTGCTGCGCGACAGGAAGTTCGCGCTGCCGGTAGCGCCGAACAGGCTGCCCGAAGCGCCACTACCGAAGGACGCGCCCATGTCCGCGCCCTTGCCGTGCTGCACCAGCACCAAGCCAATGATCGCCAGCGCGCTGAGCAACTGCAAAACCAGAATCAGATTCGACACAAATTGCATTTGGGAAAACTCCAGAGAAACTGTTCTATATCTTTTAAATAATTTACCCGGCGGCCCGGCAAATGGCGCCGAAATCCGTTGCTTTCAAGCTCGCGCCGCCGATCAGGCCGCCATCGATATCCGGCTGGGCCAGCAGCGCCGCGGCGTTGTCCGCCTTCATGCTGCCGCCGTAGAGGATGCGCATGGCGTCGGACTTCTGCGTCGCCGCATGCAACTGCGTCCGCAGCACGGCGTGCACGGCCTGCGCCTGCTCCGGCGTGGCCGTGAGGCCAGTGCCGATCGCCCAGACCGGCTCGTAGGCCAGCACGATCTCGCCGATGCAGTGAGTCAGCGTGTGGATCACCGCGGCGAGCTGGCGCTTGACGACCAACTCGGTCTGGCTCGCCTCGCGCTCGGCCAGCGTTTCGCCGACGCAAACGATCGGCGTGATGCCGTGCGCCAGCGCTGCCTTGGCCTTGTCCGCGACCAGTTGATCGCTCTCATGGTGGTACGCGCGCCGCTCCGAATGGCCAACGATCGCGTAGCGGCAACCGAGGTCCGCCAACATCGCCGACGAGACCTCGCCGGTGTAGGCGCCCTGCTCGTGGGCCGAGCAATCCTGCGCACCAAAGCCGACGGCTGTACCGGTCAGCGCCAGCGCGGTTTCGGTGATGTACGGGAACGGCACGCATACAGCGACGTCCGCGGTCCATGGACCGGCTTCCCGCAGGCCGGCGAGCAGCACCGCGTTGGCGGCACGGCTGCCGTTCATCTTCCAGTTGCCGACGACCAGTTTCTTGCGCATCGTTGTTGCTCGCTCCGCGTTCACCAGGACAGCACGATCTTGCCGACGTGCTCGCCCGACTCCATCAGCGCATGCGCCTCGGCCGCCTGCGCGGCCTTCAGCTCGCGATAGACCACCGGCGCGATGCGACGCGACTCCAGCAGCGGCCAGACACGCTGCTTCAACGCCTGCGCGATGGCCGTCTTGAACGCGAGCGGCCGCGGCCGCAAGGTCGAGCCGACGATCGTCAGCCGCTTGCGCAGCAGCAGGCCTGCGTCGAACTTCGCATCGATGCCGCCCTGCACGGCAATGACCGCCGCGCGGCCGTCCTCGGCCAGCGCCTGGACATTGCGCTCGACATAGCTGCCGGCCACCATGTCCAGGATCACGTCGACGCCACGTCCGCTGGTGGCGGCCTTGACCTCGGCGACGAAGTCCTGTTCCTTGTAGTTGATCGCCACATCGGCGCCCAGCTTCAGGCAAGCATCGGCCTTGGCTGCATTGCCGACGGTGACGATCACCTGGCTCGCATCGAAAGCCTTGGCGAGCTGGATGGCCGTGACGCCGATGCCGCTCGTGCCGCCATGGATCAGGATCGACTCGCCCGGCTGCAAGCGCGCGCGGTCGAACACGTTGGACCAGACGGTGAAGAAGGTCTCCGGAAGGCTCGCCGCCTCGACCATCGACCAGCCATTGGGCACCGGCAGGCACTGGCCGATCGGCGCCACGCAGAGTTCCGCGTAGCCGCCGCCCGCCACCAGCGCGCAGACCGCATCGCCCACCTTCAGCCCGGCCGCACCCAGTTCCGACGGATCGCCGGCCACGATGCGCCCGGCCACTTCCAGGCCGGGCAGATCGCTGGCGCCCTTCGGCGGCGGGTAGTGGCCCTTGCGCTGCAGCACGTCCGGTCGGTTGATGCCGTAGGCCTCGACCGCGATCAAGCATTCGCCCGCCCCTGCGACGGGGTCGGGTCTTGCCTCGAGCTGCAGCACCTCCGGCTTGCCGGGTTGGGTGATGGCGATGGCTTTCATCGTCGTCGACGGATCAGTTTGCCTCGTCGGCCGGCGCGGCGGGGGCCGGAGCCGGAGCGGCATCGCGATCGATCAGCGCCTTCATCGACAGCTTGATGCGACCCTTTTCGTCCGTTTCCAGCACCTTGACCTTGACGATCTGGCCTTCGGACAGGTAGTCCGTGACCTTCTCGACGCGCTGGTGGGCGATCTGGCTGATGTGCAGCAGGCCGTCCTTGCCGGGCAGCAGGTTGACCAGGGCGCCGAAGTCCAGGATCTTGGTGATCGGGCCTTCGTAGACCTTGCCGATTTCCACTTCAGCGGTGATCTCGGCGATACGCTTCTTGGCGTACTCAGCCTTCTCCGCGTCGGTCGAGGCAATGGTGATCGTGCCGTCTTCGCCGATGTCGATCGTCGTGCCGGTCTCTTCGGTCAGCGCGCGGATGGTGGCGCCGCCCTTGCCGATCACGTCGCGGATCTTCTCCGGATTGATCTTCATCGTGTACAGGCGCGGAGCGAACTGCGAGACCTCGGTGTTGGCCGTGCCCATCGCCTCGACCATCTTGCCGAGGATGTGCAGACGGGCTTCCTTGGCCTGGGCCAGGGCGACCTGCATGATTTCCTTGGTGATGCCCTGGATCTTGATGTCCATCTGCAGCGCGGTGATGCCGTTGGTCGTGCCGGCCACCTTGAAGTCCATGTCGCCGAGGTGATCTTCATCGCCCAGGATGTCGGTCAGCACGGCGAAGCGGTTGGCGTCCTTGATCAGGCCCATCGCGATGCCGGCCACGTGGGCCTTCATCGGCACGCCCGCGTCCATCAGCGCCAGACAGCCGCCGCAGACGGAAGCCATCGACGAGGAGCCGTTCGATTCGGTGATTTCAGAGACCACGCGCACCGAGTACGGGAAGTCTTCCTTGCTCGGCAGCATCGCGGCCAGCGCGCGCTTGGCCAGGCGACCGTGGCCGATCTCGCGGCGCTTCGGCGAACCCACGCGGCCCGTTTCGCCGGTGGCGAACGGGGGCATGTTGTAGTGCAGCATGAAGCGGTCTTCGAACTCGCCGGCCAGCGCGTCGATGCGCTGCGCGTCGCGGTCGGTGCCCAGCGTGGCGACGACCAGCGCCTGCGTCTCGCCGCGCGTGAACAGCGCCGAGCCGTGAGTACGCGGCAGCACGCTGTTGCGGATCTCGATCGCGCGGACGGTGCGGGTGTCGCGGCCGTCGATGCGCGGCTCGCCGGCCAGGATCTGGCCGCGCACGATGCGGGCTTCGATCTCGAACAGCAGGCCTTCCACCTCGACCTTGTCGAAGGCAATGCCCTCGGCGCTCAGCGCGGCGAAGACATTGCTCGTCGCCGTGCGGCAAGCCTGCGTGCGGGCCTGCTTGGAGCGGATCTGGTAGGCCTCGCGCAGCGGGCCTTCGGCCAGCGCGTTGATCTTGCCGATGAAGGCTTCGTCCTTGGCGGGCGCCTTCCAGTCCCAGGCCGGCTTGCCGCCATCGCGGACCAGTTCGTGGATCGCGTTGATGGCAATCTTGCCTTGGTCGTGGCCGTAGACGACCGCGCCCAGCATGATTTCCTCGGACAGCGCATCGGCTTCCGACTCGACCATCAGCACGGCAGCTTCGGTGCCGGCGACGACCAGATCCATCTTGGAATTGGCCAACTGGGTCTTGCCTGGGTTCAGCACGTACTCGCCGTTGACATAGCCGACGCGGGCGGCGCCGATCGGGCCGGCGAACGGGATTCCGGACACGGCCAGCGCGGCCGACGAGGCGATCATCGCGGCGATGTCGGCCTGCACTTCAGGGTTCAGCGACAGGACGTGGATGACGACCTGCACTTCATTGAAGAAGCCTTCGGGGAACAGCGGGCGGATCGGGCGGTCGATCAGGCGGCTGGTCAGCGTCTCCAACTCGCTCGGGCGGCCTTCACGCTTGAAGAAGCTGCCGGGGATCTTGCCGGCGGCGTAGGTCTTCTCGATGTAGTCGACCGTCAGCGGGAAGAAATCCTGGCCGGCCTTGGCCTCGGACTTCGCGACCACGGTGGCGAGAACCACGGTACCTTCGATGTCGACGACGACAGCGCCGCTGGACTGGCGGGCGATCTCGCCCGTTTCCATCACGACCTGATGCTGGCCCCATTGGAAGGTCTTGGTGATCTTGTTGAACATGCTCATTGCGTGTCTCCTTGATTGCAATACGGAGGAGCAGTCTGGGTTTGACGCAATGCCATTCCACCGGCTCTGCCCTCATGCGTGACGGCAGAACCCGTGGAATGACACAGCAGCGTCACGTCAGCCCAACTCCGGTTTTTGATGATTGCGAAAAGACAAAAAGCCTGTACTGGCAGACGTTCCAGACAGGCTCCTTGTCATCGCGGGCGAATTACTTGCGCAGGCCCAGCTTTTGGATCAGCGCGACGTAACGGTCGGCGTCCTTGCGCTTCAGGTAGGCCAGCAGGCTCTTGCGGGCGTTGACCATCTTCAGCAGACCGCGGCGGCCATGGTGGTCCTTGGCGTGGGTCTTGAAGTGCGGGGTCAGCGTGTTGATACGCGCGGTCAGCAGAGCGACCTGGACTTCCGGCGAGCCGGTGTCGTTGGCGGCGCGGGCGTTGGCTTGAACGATTTCAGCCTTGTTGATCGACATGATGTGTTCCATTTCTGGTGCGGAAGAGCCGCTGGAACACGCAGTTATGTCACTGCGTCGATCACAGACGGTTTCCAGGTTTGACTTGCGAATGGAGATGAAACCGATCTCCACCGTGCTACAGCATCCCGCCCCGGAGTCACCCCCACGAAGCAGAACCGAACGATTATAGCCTCAGAAACGATCTGAGCCGAGCGACGCCTTCCACGAGCCGCTGCGGATCGCGCGAGGCGAAGCACCAGCGTAGCCAGCCTTCCCCCTCGTCGCCGAAGGCCGCGCCCGGCGCGAGGCCCAGCCCGGCCTCGGTCACCAGCCGCTTCGCGAGCGTCAGCGAATCGTCGCCCTGCCCCTCCAGCCGGAAGAAGGCATACATGCCGCCCAGCGGGCTGGCAACGCTGACACCGGGCAGTGCATGCAGCAGCGGCAGCAAGGTGTCGCGGCAGGTCTTCATTCGCGCGGCCAGGTCCGGCACGAAGTCATCGGCCATCCCTGCCGCCACCAGGCCGCCGCGCTGCACGAACACCGGCGCGCAGGAGGTGTTGAACTCGATCAGCTTGGCCACGCCGTCGAGCAGCGTCGGCGGCAGCACCATCCAGCCCAGGCGCCAGCCGGTCATCAGGAAGCTCTTCGAGAAGCTGTGGATCACGATCACGCGATCCTCAGGCTCCGCAAGGTCCAGGAAGCTCGGCGCGGCCTTGGCGCCATCGGCGTAGTACAGGCGCTCGTAGACCTCGTCGGCAACGATCCAGGTGCCGGTCTTGCGGCAGTGGTCCAGCAGCGCCTGCTGCTCGGCGCGGGTAAGCGTCCAGCCGGTCGGGTTGTTCGGCGCGTTGACGAGCAGCACCTTCGTCGCCGGCGTGATCGCATCGAGCAGCACCTGCAGGTCCAGTCGCCAGGCACCGGCTTGCGGCGTCAGCGACACCCGCTTCACTCGAGCACCCATGATCGCCGCCTGAGCCACCAGGTTCGGCCACAACGGCACCACGGCCACGACCTCGTCGCCCGGCGACACCAGCGCCTGCATCGCGATCATCAGCGCGCTGACGCCGGACGAGGTCACGGCGATCCGATCGACACCCACCGGGCGGTGCAGTGCGCTCGTATAGCCGGCCAGCGCCTCGCGCAGTTCGAGCAGGCCCAGGTTGTGCGCATAGAAGGTCTCGCCGCGCCGCAGCGATTCGGCTGCCGCCTCGCGCACCGGCTGTGGCGTCACTTCGTCGCTCTCGCCGAACCAGAAGGCCAGCACGTCGTCGCGGCCGATGCCGGCATTGGCGACCAATCGGATCTTGGAAGTCGGCAGTTCGGAGATCAGCTCGCGCATGCTGGCTTTGCTCGTGGTCAGTTCGTCGTCGCTCCATTCTGCACGGGCCGCCGCATGCGGCAGGTGCTGGGCGGTTCGGTCGGCGGCAGGTAGCGCAGCGTGCGGAAGCCGTAGCCTGATCCTTCGTTGTCGAAACGAACGCCATCCGCCCCGGCCGGCTTCATCATCGTCACGTACAACGGCTGGATGAACTGGTGGTCGGCCACGCGCATCACACCCTGGTGCGGGATGCCCTTCGCACGGCCGTCGAAGACCATGCCTTCCATGGCGCGCGCTACCGCCGTAGCCTCGGTCGAACCCGCCTTCTCGATCGCCTGCGCCAGCAACTCCACCATCGCCTGCATGCGCGCATGCAGGTAATCGTCCTCCGGCCGCGGGAAGCGGCGTCGGAAGGCCTGGTAGAACGCATCGGAGCTGGGCGTTCCGACGTTGGGATGCCATTCGGCCACCGCCAGCACGCGGTCGATGCCGGCATCGCCGAGTGCCGCAGGTACGCCCAGCGCATTGCCGTAGAAGGTGTAGAACTTCGCGTCCAGGCCGATGTCGCGCGCGGCCTTGATCAGCAAGGTCAGGTCGTTGCCCCAGTTGCCGGTCAGCACCGCCTGCGCCCCGCTGGCCTTGATCTTGGCGACGTAAGGCAGGAAGTCCTTCACGCGGCCGATCGGATGCAGGTCTTCGCCGACGATGCGGATGTCCGGCCGCTTGGCAGCGACCATCTCGCGTCCGCGCCGAAGCACCTGCTGCCCGAAGCTGTAGTCCTGCCCGATCAGGTAGAGCCGCTTCACCGAGGCATCGTCGCGAAGCTGGTCGGTCAGCGCGTCAAGGCGCATGTCCGCGTGCGCATCGAAGCGGAAGTGCCAGAAGCTGCAGCGTTCGTTCGTCAGGGCCGGGTCAACGGCGGCGTAGTTCAGCAACAGCGCACGATGCCGGGGATCCCGTTCGTTGTACCTGTCCAGCGCGTCGATCAGTGCCGCCGCGGTGGCCGAGCTGTTGCCCTGCAGGATGAAGTGCGCGTCGCGCTCCACGGCCGAGCGCATCAGCGCCAGCGCCTCTTCGGTGCTGCCCTTGCTGTCCAGCCGCAGCACTTGCAGCGGCCGGTTACCGTCGGGCAAGCTCACACCACCGCGCGCGTTGACCCGCTCGGTGGCCCACACGAGATTGCGGAACACCGCCTCGCCGGCATTGCCGAACGGGCCGGACAGCCCCTCGACCAGCGCGAGCGTGATGGGCTCGCCCGCCTGCGCCGCCGCACTGCCCAGCAGTGCGGTCAAAACGAAAAGGCTCGTCAGATAGTGGCATCCGAAGCGCTTCCAAGAGGCCCGGAACTGAATTTTTCGCGGCCCTTGAAAGGCTTGCAGGCAGGCCAAGATTCGTAGCCATGGGGGCTGCGCCCTGGCAAGACATTCAGCAGCGAACCGTATCAACACTTCGATATTTCCTGGAGTCAGACATGTTTGTTTTCCCCGTTGCCCGCACCCGCTACAACCCCGAACTGTCGCGCCGCATCGAGCGCCTGTTCGACGTCAACGACAAGGCCGTCACCCTGCGCAGCCCGGCGCTGGACGTCAGCGAGACCGACACGGCCTACACCCTGCAGCTTGACCTCCCGGGCATCGCCAAGGAAGCCGTCAAGGTCCGCATCGAAGGCCGCAAGGTCAGCATCGATGCCGAACAGACCCCGGCAGCCGCCGCACCGGAAGGCACCCGCGTCGTCTACAGCGAGCGTGCGGTCACGCGCTTCTCGCGCAGCCTGACGCTGCCGGTCGAAGTCAGCAAGGCGGACTCGGTCGCCAAGATCGAGAACGGCGTGCTGACGCTGACCCTGGTCAAGCGCCAGCCCGACAACGCGGGCGAGCTGACCGTCAACTGAGCAAGCGACTAGGCCGCACCCAGCGGCCAGCGCGGGCGCACCTCGAAGCTGCCCCGCGCCGCGTCATGCAGCGTGGCCATGCCACGCTGCAGGCGCATGGCAGCAGCCATGGCGATCATGGCGCCGTTGTCGGTGCAGAGGCTCAACTCCGGATAGTGGACGCGCACCTGCCGCTTCGCGCAGGTCGCGTTCAACTGCCGCCGAAGCTCGGCGTTAGCGCCGACGCCACCAGCCACAACCAGGCGCTTCAGCCCGGTCTCCTTCAGCGCCAGCAGCGACTTCTTCACCAGCACCTCGACGATCGCTGCCTGCGTTGCGGCAGCCAGGTCGGCGCGCTGCTGGTCGCTAGGACTATCCCCCAGCTTCTTCACCTGCGTCAGCACCGCCGTCTTCAGGCCGGCGAAGCTGAAGTCCGGCTTGCCGCTGTGCAGCAGCGGCCGCGGCAGCTCGAAAGCGCCCGCATCGCCCTGCTCCGCCAGCCGCGCCAGATGCGGTCCGCCGGGATACGGCAGGCCCAGGAGCTTGGCACTCTTGTCGAAGGCTTCGCCGGCGGCATCGTCGATGGTCTCGCCGAGGATCTCGTACTGCCCGACATCGTCGACGCGCATCAGCTGCGTGTGGCCGCCGGACACCAGCAGCGCGACGAAGGGGAACTCGGGCGGATCGTTCGACAGGAAGGGCGACAGCAAATGCCCTTCCAGGTGATGCACACCCAGCGTCGGCCGGCCCAGCGCCGCGGCGAGCGAGACCGCCACGCCGGCGCCGACCAGCAGCGCACCTGCAAGACCCGGCCCCTGCGTGTAGGCGACGACGTCCACGTCCTTCAGTTCGGCACCGGCCTCGGCCAGCACCCCACGCGTCAGCGGAAGCACGCGGCGGATGTGGTCGCGCGAGGCCAGCTCGGGCACGACGCCGCCATAGGCCTGATGCATCACGATCTGGCTGTGCAGCGCCTGCGCCAGCAGCCGTGGCGCTCCACCCTGCTCCGGCACCTCGACCAGCGCCACGCCGGTCTCGTCGCACGACGACTCGAAGCCGAGGACCTTCACTTTTCTTTGGCGTGATTGATCGAGTACTTGGGAATCTCGACCGTGATGTCCTGCTGGCCGAGGATCGCCTGGCAGGAGAGACGCGAGTCGGGCTCCAGGCCCCAGGCGCGATCGAGCATGTCCTCCTCGCCCTCGTCCATCTCGGACAGCGAACGGCCGCCCTCGCGGACGATCACGTGGCAGGTCGTGCAGGCGCAGACCTGGTCACAGGCGTGCTCGATCTCGATGTCGTTGTCCAGCAGCGCCTCGCAGATCGAGGTGCCGGGCGGCACTGTCACGGTCGCGCCCTGCGGGCAGTATTCGGGGTGAGGAAGGATCTTGATGATGGGCATGGCGTTCGACTTCCTCTGGCTCAGATCTGTTCGATGTTGCGGCCGGTCAGCGCCTGCTGGATGCCGCGGTTCATGCGCTCGGCAGCGAAGGCCTCGGTGCCCTTGGCCAGCGCCTCGACCGCGGCGTCGATCGCGTCGGCATCGCTGGCCTGTGCGGTCACGTTCAGCGTGCGCAGCAGCTCGTCGATCGCCTGGGTCTGGGCGGTGTCCAGCAGGTCGCCGTCGGCGGCCAGCGCCGAGCGCGTGGCCAGCGTCATTCGCTCGGCCTCGACACGAGCCTCGCGCAGCTTGCGCGCGTGCATGTCGCTATCGGCGCTGGCGAAGCCGTCCTTCAGCATGCCGGCGATCTGGTCGTCGGACAGGCCGTAGCTCGGCTTGACCTGCACTGCGGCTTCCACGCCAGATCCCAGCTCCTTGGCCGATACGCTGAGCAGGCCGTCCGCATCGACCTGGAAGCTCACGCGGATGCGCGCGGCACCCGCCACCATCGGCGGAATGCCACGCAGCTCGAAGCGCGCCAGCGAGCGGCATTCGCTGACCAGCTCGCGCTCGCCCTGCAGCACGTGGACGGCCATCGCGGTCTGCCCGTCCTTGAAGGTGGTGAAGTCCTGCGCCTTGGCGATCGGGATGGTCGCGTTGCGCTCGATGATGCGCTCAACCAGACCGCCCATCGTCTCCAGGCCCAGCGACAGCGGAATCACGTCCAGCAGCAGCAACTCGCCATCGGCGGCATTGCCGGCCAACTGGTTCGCCTGGATCGCGGCGCCGAGCGCCACGACCTCATCCGGGTTCAGGTTGGTCAGCACCTCGCGGCCGAACAGCTTGCCGACCGCCTCGCGCACGCAGGGCATCCGCGTCGAACCGCCGACCATCACCGTGCCCTGCACCTCGTCGGGCTTGAGCTTGGCGTCGCGCAGCACGCGGCGCACGCTCGCCAGCGTCTTCGCCACCAGCGGCTCGGCCAATTGCTCGAACTGCGCGCGGGTGACCGGCACCTCGATCGCGCCGGTGTCGAGCCGGGCCGCCAACAGCGTCGAGTCCGCCGAGGACAGCGCTTCCTTGGCGGCACGGGCGGCCACCAGTACGGCGCGCTTGTCGTGTGCGCTGCTCGCCGCAACCTTCGCTTGGGCGAGCGCCCAGTCCGCCAGCAGTTGGTCGAAATCGTCGCCCCCCAGCGCAGCATCACCGCCGGTGGCAACGACCTCGAACACCCCCTTCGTCAGGCGCAGCAGCGAGATGTCGAAGGTGCCGCCGCCGAGGTCGTAGACGGCGTAGAGACCCTCGCTGGCGTTGTCCAGGCCATAGGCGATCGCGGCGGCGGTGGGCTCGTTGATCAGGCGCAGCACATTCAGGCCGGCGAGCTGCGCGGCGTCCTTGGTCGCCTGGCGTTGCGCGTCGTCGAAATAGGCCGGAACGGTGATCACCGCGCCGAAGACGTCGTCGGCGAAGCTGTCCTCGGCGCGGAAACGCAGCGTGGCAAGCACCTCTGCCGAAGCCTGGACGGGAGACACCGTGCCATGTCGTGTTTTCACGGACAGCATGCCGGCCGAATCATCGAATGAATACGGCAGCTTGTCGCGGCCGGCGATGTCCGCCAGCGCCCGGCCCATGAAGCGCTTGAAGGACACCAATGTGTTCTCCGGATCCTCGGCCTGGGCTTCGAGCGCCGACGCGCCGATCTGGCGGCGACCTTCGTCGAGGTAGCGAACGGCCGAAGGCAGGATCACCCGGCCCTGCTCGTCGGGCAGGCATTCGGCGACGCCGTGGCGGACGGCCGCCACGAGCGAATGGGTCGTGCCCAGGTCGATGCCGACCGCGATGCGGCGCTCGTGCGGATTGGGCGAAGCACCCGGTTCGGAGATTTGCAGCAGAGCCATCGTTTTTATTGGTTTTCCAGCGCTTCCAGGCGCTTGTCGATATCGGAGCGGAACTTGGCGATGAACATCAGCGCGCGCACCTGCGCGGCCGCGCCGGCAGCATCGTCGGCCTCGTCCAGCAGGCGCCCGACCTCGGCCAGCAGCGCCGTCTCACGCGCAGCCACCTGATCGTCGATCACCTGGACCTCGGGCAAGGTAGCCGCTTCGTCCAGTCCCTCGCGCCATGCCATCTGTTCCATCAGGAAGCTGGCAGGCATGCGCGTGTTCTCGTTGGCCAGCAACGGCGCGCCGCGCAGCTCGCACAGGTAGGCGGCGCGCTTGAGCGGATCACGCAGGCGCTGGTGCGCCTCGTTGACGCGCAGTGCCCACTGCATCGCCTGGCGCTGCGAGGCTGCGCCTTCGGCCGCGAACTTGTCCGGGTGGACCTGCGCCTGCAGGGCCTTCCAGCGGGCATCGATCTCGGCGCGCTGCTGCGCCTGCTGCCGGGGCAGGCCGAACAAGCTGAAATCGTCGTCGTCGAGTCGCATGGGTGCGTCGTGAATTTGCCAAGAAAAAGGCGCGGCTGGTGGCCGCGCCTCGTATTGCTGATGGCCGAGGATTTTAGTCAGCGAATCAGATGCGGAACGATTCACCACACCCGCAGCGGTCTTTCTCGCGCGGGTTGCGGAACTTGAAACCTTCGTTGAGACCTTCGCGGACGAAGTCCAGCTCGGTGCCGTCGATGTAGGGCAGGCTTTTGGGATCGACCAGGATCTTGACGCCGTGGCCCTCGAAGACGACGTCGTCCGAGGTCACTTCGTCGGCGTACTCGAGCTTATAGGCCAAGCCCGAGCAACCGGTCGTCTTGACGCCCAGGCGCACGCCGACGCCACGGCCGCGCTTGCTCAGGTAGCGCGTCACGTGGCGGGCGGCCGCCTCGGTCATGGTCACGGAAGCAGACATCCGCGGCGCTCCCGGCTCAGTTCGCCGCGCGCTTGGCGCGGTAGTCGTCGACGGCGGCCTTGATCGCGTCTTCCGCCAGGATCGAGCAGTGGATCTTGACCGGCGGCAGCGCCAGTTCCTCGGCGATGTGCGTGTTCTTGATCGTCAGTGCCTCGTCCAGGCTCTTGCCCTTGACCCATTCGGTGACCAGCGAGCTCGACGCGATCGCCGAGCCGCAGCCGTAGGTCTTGAACTTGGCGTCCTCGATCAGGCCGGTGGCGGGGTTCACCTTGATCTGCAGCTTCATCACGTCGCCGCAGGCCGGAGCGCCGACCATGCCGGTACCGATCGAGTCGTCGCCCTTCTCGAAGGCGCCGACGTTGCGGGGGTTTTCGTAGTGGTCAACGACCTTTTCGCTGTAAGCCATGATTCGTTCTCCTTCTGCTGTCTGGTTCGGGGCCGCTTCAGTGCGCGGTCCACTGGATGGTGCTGAGGTCGATGCCGTCCTTGTACATATCCCACAGCGGGGACAGTTCACGCAGCTTGGCAACGCGGTCCTTCAGCACCGATACCGCGTAATCGATTTCTTCGACCGTCGTGAAGCGGCCGATCGTCATGCGCAGCGAGCTGTGCGCCAGCTCGTCGCTGCGGCCCAGGGCACGCAACACATAGCTGGGCTCCAGGCTGGCCGAGGTGCAGGCCGAGCCGGACGAGACGGCCAGGCCCTTGACGCCCATGATCAGCGACTCGCCTTCCACGTAGTTGAACGAGATGTTCAGGTTGTGGGGCACGCGGTGCTCCAGGTCGCCGTTGACGAAGACCTGCTCGATGCCGGTCAGGCCGTCGAGCAGGCGCTTGTGCAGCATGCGGATGCGCTCGCCCTCTTCCGCCATTTCCTTGCCGGCGATCTCGTAGGCCAAGCCCATGCCGACGATCTGGTGCGTCGCCAGCGTGCCGGAGCGCATGCCGCGCTCGTGGCCGCCGCCGTGCATCTGCGCTTCCAGGCGCACACGCGGCTTGCGGCGCACAAACAGCGCGCCGATGCCCTTCGGGCCGTAGGTCTTGTGCGAGGCCAGGCTCATCAGGTCGATCGGCAGCTTGGCCATGTCGATCTCGATCTTGCCGGTCGCCTGCGCGGCATCGACGTGGAAGATGATGCCCTTCTCACGGCAGATGTTGCCGATGGCGGTCACGTCCTGGATCACGCCGATCTCGTTGTTGACGAACAGCACGGAGACCAGGATGGTGTCCGGCCGCAGCGCGGCCTTGAAGGCTTCGAGATCCAGCAGGCCGTTCTCCTGCACATCCAGCAGCGTCACGTCGAAGCCCTGGCGCTCCAGCTCGCGGCAGGTATCCAGCGTCGCCTTGTGCTCGGTCTTCAGCGTGATGATGTGCTTGCCGCGGCTCTTGTAGAACTGCGCGGCGCCCTTCAGGGCCAGATTGATCGACTCGGTAGCGCCGGAGGTCCAGACAATCTCGCGCGGGTCGGCATGGATCAGCGCGGCGACCTGCTCGCGCGCCTTCTCGACCGCGGCTTCAGCCTCCCAACCCCAGGCATGGCTGCGGGAGGCCGGGTTGCCGAAGTGCTCACGCAGCCACGGGATCATCGCCTCGACGACGCGCGGGTCCACCGGCGTCGTCGCGCCGTAATCCATGTAGATCGGGAAATGCGGGGTCATGTCCATAACGGAAGGTCGGTTTTCTTATTTGAGGAAGGCGTTGCCCAGGGCAAAGACCGAATTCGGGGCGGTGATGCGGATCGGCTTGACCACCGGCTGGCTCGAAATGGCGCGCTTGATCGGTGCCTCCTCGATCGTCACGCCCTTGGCAAGCTGGTCTTCCACCAGCTTGCGCAGCGAGATCGAATCGAGATATTCGATCATCTTGGAGTTCAGGCTGGTCCACAGCTCGTGCGTGATGCAACGGCCGGTGTCCTCGCCCATGCAGTTTTCCTTGCCGCCGCAGCCGGTGGCGTCGATCGGCTCATCCACGGCGACGATGATGTCGGCCACCGTGATCTCGCTCGACTTGCGACCCAGCGAATAACCCCCACCGGGGCCGCGGGTACTCTCCACCAATTCATGGCGGCGCAGCTTGCCGAACAGTTGTTCCAGGTAGGACAGCGAAATCTGCTGACGTTGGCTGATCGCCGCGAGCGCAACCGGCCCGCTGTTCTCGCGCAGCGCCAGATCGATCATCGCCGTGACGGCAAAACGGCCCTTGGTGGTGAGACGCATGACAACTTCTCCTTCGGTCCTGGGACCCCGAGCCGCCGCCGGATGGCGGGAGATTTCGGGTTAACCCTTGGGAATCTCCGACCATTTTACTCAATTACTCGCGTCTTTGCTTGCCGTGGCCCGGCCGGACGCCGCGGGTTGCTCCGAGCCGTCTAGGACCGGATACCGGGGACGTTGTCGTGCACCGCCGCGCCAAAGACTTGCTCCCGCAACTGCGCCAATTGGTCGCGCACGCGCGCCGCCTTCTCGAACTCGAGGTTGCGGGCGTGCTCCATCATCTGCTTCTCCAGCAGCGCGATGCGCTTGCCGAGATCCTTCTCGGACAACTCCTCGACCGCCGCCGCCTGCAGCAGTTTCTGGTCGTCGCGCCCGGGCTTCTCGGAATAGACGCCGTCGATCAGATCCTTGATCCGCTTCGTGACCCCGCGCGGGACGATGCCATTCGCCTCATTGAAGGCCAACTGCTTGGTTCGGCGGCGCTCGGTCTCGCCCATCGCCTTGCGCATCGAATCGGTGATCCGGTCGGCGTAGAGGATGGCCTTGCCGTTCAGATTCCGCGCCGCGCGGCCGATCGTCTGGATCAGGCTGCGCTCGGCCCGCAGGAAGCCCTCCTTGTCGGCATCGAGGATCGCCACCAGCGACACCTCGGGGATGTCCAGGCCCTCACGCAGCAGGTTGATGCCGACCAGCACATCGAACACGCCGAGCCGCAGGTCGCGCAGGATCTCGACGCGCTCGACGGTGTCCACATCTGAATGGAGGTAGCGAACCTTGACGCCGTTGTCGCTGAGGTAGTCGGTCAACTGCTCGGCCATTCGCTTGGTCAGCGTGGTGATCAGCACCCGTTCCTGGATCTCGACGCGATCGCGGATTTCCTGAAGTACGTCGTCCACCTGATGAGTGGCCGGCCGCACCTCGACGATCGGGTCGACCAGGCCCGTGGGCCGCACCACCTGCTCGACGACCTGGCCGGCGTTCTCCTTCTCGTAGGCGGCCGGCGTGGCGGAGACGAAGATCGCCTGGCGCATCTTGCGCTCGAACTCGTCGAACTTCAGCGGCCGGTTGTCCAGCGCGGAGGGCAGCCGGAAGCCGTACTCCACCAGCGTCGTCTTGCGCGCGCGGTCGCCGTTGTACATGCCGCCGAACTGGCCGATCAGCACGTGGCTCTCGTCCAGGAACATCAGCGCGTCGCCGGGCAGGTAGTCGACCAACGTCGGCGGCGGATCGCCCGGCGCGGCGCCCGACAGATGGCGCGTGTAGTTCTCGATGCCCTTGCAGTGGCCGACCTCCTGCAGCATCTCCAGGTCGAAGCGGGTGCGCTGCTCCAGGCGCTGCGCCTCGACCAGCTTGCCCTCCTTGACGAAGAAGTCCAGCCGTTCGCGCAGTTCGGCCTTGATCGTCTCGATCGCCGCCACCACCCGGTCGCGCGGCGTCACGTAGTGGCTGCTCGGGTAGACGGTGAAGCGGGCGATCTTGTGGCGGATGCGGCCGGTCAGCGGGTCGAACAGCTGCAGCGTCTCGACCTCGTCGTCGAACAACTCGATGCGCAGCGCCAGCTCCGAATGCTCGGCCGGGAAGACGTCGATCGTGTCGCCGCGCACGCGGAAGGTGCCGCGGCTGAATTCCATCTCGTTGCGCGTGTACTGCATGCGAATCAGGTGGGCGATGATGTCCCGCTGACCCAGCTTGTCACCCGCACGGACCGTCATCACCATCTGGTGGTAGTCGCTCGGGTTGCCGATGCCGTAGATCGCCGAGACCGAGGCCACGATGATCACGTCGCGCCGCTCCAGCAGGCTCTTCGTGCAGGACAGGCGCAGTTGCTCGATCTGCTCGTTGATCGCGCTGTCCTTCTCGATGAACAGGTCGCGCTGCGGCACGTAGGCCTCGGGCTGGTAGTAGTCGTAGTAGGAGACGAAGTACTCCACCGCGTTGTTCGGGAAGAAATCGCGGAACTCGCCGTAGAGCTGAGCGGCCAGCGTCTTGTTCGGCGCGAACACGATGGCCGGCCGGCCGAGACGCGCGATCACGTTGGCCATCGTGAAGGTCTTGCCCGAACCGGTCACGCCCAGCAGCGTCTGGAAGCTCAGGCCATCGGCGATGCCCTCGCAGAGCTCGTTGATCGCGGTCGGCTGGTCGCCCGCCGGCGCAAAGGGCTGGAACAGCTGGAACGGCGAACCTTCGAAAGAGACGAACGCGCCCTTCGGCGCAGCGTCGTCAACGGCGGCTGCCTCGGTGGCGTTGGGGGTGTCGTGCATCGGGTAATCCCTGGATCGTGTCGTCGAGACGCCTAGAATTCAGCGCTCGCGCAATCCGACAGGGTAGCGCAGGCCCAATGCCCGTGCTAACCCGCGCCCTGAGCGCATCCTTCCGCAATTGCCACCGTCCTGTCAGGAACGACCACCATGTCCTTGTTTGCCGCCGTCGAAATGGCCCCCCGCGATCCGATCCTGGGTCTGAATGAGCAGTTCAATGCCGACGCCAACCCCGGCAAGGTGAATCTGGGCGTGGGGGTCTACTACGACGAGAACGGCAAGCTGCCCTTGCTGAAGTGCGTGGCCCAGGCCGAGGCCGCCCTGCAGGCCGACCCCAAGGCGCGCGGCTACCTGCCGATCGACGGCATCGCCGCCTACGACAAGGCCGTCCAGGGCCTGGTCTTCGGCGCCGACAGCGCGATCCTCGCCGCCAAGCGCGTCGCCACCGTGCAGGCCATCGGCGGCACCGGCGGCCTGAAGATCGGCGCGGACTTCCTGAAGCGCCTGAACCCCACTGCACTGGTGCTGATCTCCGATCCGAGCTGGGAGAACCATCGCGCGCTGTTCACCAACGCCGGCTTCAAGGTTGACAGCTATCCGTACTACGACGCCGCCAAGCGTGGCATCAACTTCGACGGCATGCTGTCGGCGCTGAACGCCGCCCAGGCCGGCACGATCGTCGTGCTGCACGCCTGCTGCCACAACCCGACCGGCTATGACCTGACGCCCGCCCAGTGGGACCAGGTCGTCGGCACCGTCAAGGCCCGCGGCCTCGTGCCCTTCCTCGACATGGCCTACCAGGGCTTTGGCGAGGGCATCGCCGAAGACGGCGCGGTGATCCAGCAGTTCGTCGCCTCCGGCCTGGATTTCTTCGTCTCCACCAGCTTCTCGAAGAGCTTCTCGCTATACGGCGAGCGCGTCGGTGGCCTGAGCGTCGTCTGCGCCACGGCCGAGGAAACCGCCAAGGTGCTGAGCCAGCTGAAGATCGTCATCCGCACGAACTACTCCAACCCGCCGACACACGGCGCCCAGGTCGTCGCCAACGTGCTGTCCACCCCGTCACTGCGCGCGCTGTGGGAGGAAGAGCTGGCCGGCATGCGGCTGCGCATCCGCGCGATGCGCGTGGCGCTCGTCGAGGCGCAGCAGAAGGCCGGCGTCACGCAGGATCTGTCGTTCGTGACGCGCCAGAAAGGCATGTTCAGCTACTCGGGCCTTTCCGCAGAGCAGATGCAGCGCCTGCGCAGCGAATTCGGCGTGTACGGTGTCGACTCCGGCCGCATCTGCGTCGCCGCGCTGAACGAGAAGAACCTGCCGGTGGTGGCCGCCGCGATGGCGGCCGTCATGAAATAACTGGCAACCCCTGTGCATGAATGGCGGGTTTGCCCGTAAGCAACCCCGCTTACTGCTGCACCGCACAAGTTCTGGCAGTATGGTTGGATATCGTCAGACTACTTCGAGTTCAAATCCATGCTGTATCAGTTGTTCGAAACCCAGCGCGCGCTGATGAGTCCCTTCGCGGAATTCGCCAGCGCCGCGGCGAAGCTCTACAGCAACCCGCTGTCTCCTTTTGCCATGTCGCCGCTGTCGCAGCGCGTCTCGGCCGGCCTGGACCTGATGCACCGGCTGGCAAAGGACTACGAGAAGCCGGAATTCGACATTCGCGGCGTCGAGGTCGACGGCGTGGATGTGGCCGTCCAGGAACTGGTGCCGCTCACAAAGCCCTTCTGCCGGCTGCTGCGCTTCAAGCGCTACACCGACGACCTGGCCGTGCTCGCCAAGATGAAGGACCAGCCGACGGTGCTGGTCGTGGCGCCACTATCCGGCCACCACAGCACGCTGCTGCGCGACACCGTCCGCCAGCTGCTGAAGGATCACAAGGTCTACATCACCGACTGGACCGACGCGCGCATGGTGCCCGCCGAGGTCGGCCCCTTCCATCTGGACGACTACATCGCCTACGTGCAGGAATTCATCCGTCACATCGGCGCGCGGGAGTGCCATGTGATGTCGGTCTGCCAGCCGACGGTGCCGGTGCTGGCGGCTATCTCGCTGATGGCCTCCAACGGCGAGGCCACGCCGCTGTCGATGACGATGATGGGCGGCCCGATCGATGCCCGCAAGAGCCCGACGGCCGTCAACAACTTGGCGATGAACCGCAGCTACGAGTGGTTCGAGAACAATGTGATCCACCGCGTGCCGACGAACTTCCCTGGCGCCGGCCGCGAGGTCTACCCGGGATTCCTGCAGCACACCGGCTTCGTGGCCATGAATCCCGACCGCCACCTGTCCTCGCACTACGACTACTTCCTCGACCTGGTCCGCGGCGACGACGACAGCGCGGAGTCGCACCGCCAGTTCTACGACGAGTACAACGCCGTGCTGGACATGCCAGCCGAGTACTACCTCGACACGATCAAGACGGTGTTCCAGGACTTCGCGCTCGTCAACGGCACCTGGGAAGTGGGTGGCCAACTGGTACGCCCGCAGGACATCCACGACACCGCGCTGCTGACCATCGAAGGCGAGCTGGACGACATCTCCGGCGCCGGCCAGACGCGCGCCGCGCATGATCTCTGCTCGGGTATTGCCGCTCGGAACCAGGCGCACTACGACGTCGAGGGCGCCGGCCACTATGGCATCTTCTCGGGCCGCCGCTGGCGCGACAAGGTCTATCCCGAGGTGCGCGCCTTCATCGCCAAGTACGACAAGCCGGCCGCTGCCAGCAAGGCGCCGCGCAGCAAGAAGAGCACTTGACGCCCGTTCACTCCCTTGCCGACCTGACGAGCCGCATCGACGCTGCCCTGCCGCAAACGCAGTGCACGCGCTGCGGCTACCCTGACTGCCACGCCTACGCTGCTGCCATTGCCGCGGGCGAAGCCGAGATCAACCAGTGCCCGCCCGGCGGCGCGGAAGGCATCGCCCGCCTGGCCGCCCTCACCGGCCGCGCCGCCCTGCCACTGAGCGTCGAGCACGGCGTCGAGGCGCCGCGCAAGCTTGCCGTCATCGACGAAGCCTGGTGCATCGGCTGCACGCTATGCATCAAGGCCTGCCCGGTCAACTCGATCGCGGGCATGGCCAAGCAGATGCACGTCGTCATCGATGCGCAATGCACAGGCTGCGAGCTGTGCGTGCCCGCCTGTCCGGTCGACTGTATCTCTCTGGTCGAGGTCAGCGGCGAGGCCACCGGCTGGGCTGCCTGGAGCGCCCCGCAGGCCCGCGAGGCAGCCGAGCGCTATGCCTTCAACAGGTTCCGCCGCACGCGCGAGAAGCAGGAGAACGACGCGCGCCTGCGGGCCAAGGCCGAATCGAAGCTGGCCGATTTGGCAAGTGCCTCGAAGATCACCGACGCGCCCGAACTGGACCGCAAGCGGGCGATGATCGAGGCTGCGCTGGCGCGTGCCCGCGCCCGCCGACCGTCCAAGCCCTGAGCGATGAACAAGCAAGACATCGAGACTTTCTTCGCGACCCTGAAAGCAGCCAATCCTTCGCCGCAGACCGAACTGGAGTACTCCAGCGTGTTCGAACTGCTCGCCGCGGTGCTGCTGTCCGCGCAAGCAACCGACGTCGGTGTCAACAAAGCCACCCGCAAGCTGTACCCGGTGGCCAATACGCCCCAGAAGATCCTCGCGCTGGGCGTCGACGGCCTCTCCGAATACATCCGCACGATCGGTCTGTATCGAACGAAGGCGCAGAACCTGATCAAGACCTGCCAGATCCTGATCGAGCGCCACGGGGGCAAGGTGCCCGGCACGCGCGAGGAACTCGAAGCCCTGCCCGGCGTCGGCCGCAAGACGGCCAACGTCGTACTGAACGTCGCCTTCGGCCAGCCGACGATGGCGGTGGATACGCACATCTTCCGCGTCAGCAACCGCACCGGCCTGGCGCCCGGCAAGACGCCGCTGGCGGTGGAACTGGGCCTGTTGAAGCGGGTGCCGGCGCAATATGCGGTGGACTCCCATCACTGGCTGATCCTGCACGGCCGCTACGTCTGTCAGGCACGGCGTCCCCAATGCGAGGTATGCGCCGTGCGGGCCCAGTGCGACTACTGGCGCCGCCTACAATGAACGCCCTATTTCGAGACGGGACGCCATGCCTAGCTTCACCGACCTGACCGAGCGCGTCGAAAGACTGCTGCTGCGCCACGAGGAACTGCAGCGCACCAACGCGCTGCTGCAGGAGCAGGTGCAGACGCTGGGCCAGGAGCGGGACAGCCTGCGCTCGCGCCTGAACGCGGCACGCGCGCGCATCGACGCGCTGCTGGCACGGCTGCCCGTCGAAACCGGCAGCGGCGCCGACAGCAGTCCCGACAACGGCGGAAAGAACCCATGAAGCAGATGGAAGTAACGATCATGGGCCAGAGCTATCTCCTCGGTTGCCCCGATGGCGGCGAGGCGGCGCTGAGCAAGGCCGTCGCCCAGGTCGACAAGGAAATGAGCGCGATCCGGGACGCCGGCAAGGTCAAGGCACGCGAGCGCATCGCGGTGCTGGCCGCGCTGAACCTGGCCTATCAGCTGGCCGAAGGCCAGCCACCGGTGGCGGCAAAGACTGCGGCGGCCGCAACGCAGCCGGCGGCCGATGTGCCGGCCGATGTCGAGGGTCTCATACGCCGTCTGGATGAAGCGTTAGGCCACGACGGTCAACTGCTCTGAAAGCACCCGTACGGCGTTGCGGACATCGCCCGGAACGCTTCTTCATCGGGGCATCGCGCCGTAGAATGAACGGGTCCATCGCGGCCTCGCGGGCTTTATATTTCCTGTTCCGATGCTCATATGAGCCTGGGCCTGGAACATCGCCCCGCTGGTGTGATCGTCTCGCGTCAGATGAACCCGAAGCGCGGCTGACCTCGCCCACCTGAATCCCAGGATTCAGGAATGCGGCCCGCCTGGCAGGCGGTGGACACCTGATTCCGTTCGATCGCGCATGAACTACTGGCTGATGAAATCCGAGCCCGACGAGTGCTCGATCGACGACCTTGCCGACGCGCCGGACCAGACGGTTCCCTGGGTGGGTGTGCGCAACTACCAGGCGCGCAACTTCATGCGCGACGCGATGCAGGTCGGTGACGGCGTTCTGTTCTACCACTCATCCTGCCCGGAGCCCGGCATCGCCGGCTTCGCCGAAGTGGCGAGCGACGCCTATCCGGACGAGACGCAGTTTGACCCGGAAAGCCCGTACCACGACGCCAAGGCCCGGCACGAGGAGCCGCGCTGGCTGCATGTGGACGTCAAGCTGATCAGGAAGACACGGCTGCTGCCGCTGCCGGAAATGCGCTCTGATCCCGTACTGGCGACGATGCGGACACTGCAGCCGGGCAACCGGCTTTCGATCACGCCGGTGAGCCCGGCGGAGTGGAAACGGATCGTCGAACTGCTCGGCTAGGTCTGGACGGCGTCAGGTCGCGAACGCGATCGACGCGAGCACCACCTGGTTGCCGCCCCGTCGCATCGCCTCGTCCACCGCCGCTTCGGCCGCCTTCAAAAGCTCGTCCTGCTTGGACGCCGTGTGCGGGAAGCTCGACACGCCCATCGACAGCGACAAGCCCAAGTCCTGCCCGTTCAGCACGACGATCTGGGCCGTGCATTGGCGGCGCAACTGTTCCATGCGCGCATGCGCCGTGGCCAGCCCGACGCCGGAGAGCAGCACGGCGAAGCGCGCCTCGCCCACGCGGCAAGCCGCGTCCATCGCCCGCGTGTTCGCACGCAGCATCCGGCCGACGCCTTCGAGCATCCGCTGCCTGCCTTCGTCGCCCAGCGACTGCGCGGCCGCTGGCGCCGGGTCCAGCGCGATCATCACCAGCGCAAACTCACGGTGCTCGCGGGTGGACAGATCGATCTCGCGCAGCAACTGGTCGTCGAACTGGCCGCGCAGGTACAGGCCCGAGGTGTCGTCGCGCCCGCTGCCGCGCTGCGCCTCACGCCGCGCCTGTTCCAGCGCCTGCTGCTGCTGCTCGATCTGCTGCAGCGCACGTTGCAGATGGGTCTCGCGGTGGCGTTCCTCGGTGCGCTCGTGCCAGACGGCCAGCAGGTGCTCGGGGCCCAGCGGCGAACGCGTCACCGTGAATTCGCGCCGGCGGCCCGACAGCTCCAGCCGATGTTCACTGATGATCATCTGACCCTGAGCCATCACCGATTGCTCGATGCGGCGCATCGCGATCGCCTCGTCGGCACGCACCAGTTCGTTGTCGTTGCTGCCCAGCACCGAACTGCGCTCGAACCAGGCCGAGAGGCCACCGCTGGCGTAGACGTAACGGCCGGTCGCCAGGGACTTGATCGTCACGAAACTGCTCTGCGGCTCGACCAGCTTCAGCAGCACCGCACCGAACTCGGAGCCCAGGTCCGGATGCGCTGCGAGCCACTGGGCCATGCTACCGGGTTGGGGCGATGCGTCGGTGTGCTGTGCGTTGTCCATGAATCCTCGGTGTAAACCGGGCCGGCAGGGCCGCGTCATTGTCCTTGTGAAGCGGATGGTAGCGAAGAACGCTACCGGTGACGGCGGGTGTCAGCAAATATCTGGACAATGCGCGCTCCCCTCCCGCTCTCCCCCTCCATGCAAACATTCGATCTGGTCGTCGTCGGCGCCGGTGCCGCGGGCCTGTTTTGCGCCGGCATTGCCGGCCAGCGCGGGCTGAAGGTGCTGCTGATCGATCACGCCGAGAAGGTGGCCGAGAAGATCCGTATCTCCGGCGGCGGCCGCTGCAATTTCACGAACCGCGACGCCGGGCCGGCCAACTTCCTGTCCGAGAACCCGAACTTCTGTCGCTCGGCGCTGGCGCGCTACAGCAGCCAGGACTTCATCGCGCTGGTCCAGAAGCACGGCATCGCCTTTCACGAGAAGCACAAGGGCCAGCTGTTCTGCGACGACTCGGCCGAGCAGGTCATCCGCATGTTGCTGGCGGAATGCGAGGCCGGCGGCGTCACACGCTGGCAGCCCTGCACCGTTCAGGATGTACGCGACGCCGTCGATGGCGGCTTCGAGCTCGAGACGGCGCGCGGCCCGGTCAAGACGGCACGCCTCGTCGTCGCCACCGGCGGCCTTTCGATCCCGAAGATCGGCGCCAGCGATTGGGGCCTGCGACTGGCGCGTCGCCTGGACCACGCGATCGTCGAGCCTCGGCCGGCGCTCGTGCCGCTGACCTTCGACCCCGCCGACTGGGCGCCGTTCGCAGCGCTCTCGGGCCTCTCGCTGCCGGTCGTCGTCAGCACCGGCAAGGGCAAGGCGGCGGGCCGCTTCGTCGAGGACTTGCTGCTGACTCACCGCGGCCTCAGCGGCCCGGCGATCCTGCAGATTTCCAGCTTCTGGACCGAAGGACAAAGCCTGCAAATCGACCTGGCGCCCGAGGTCGATCTGGCGGAGAGGCTACGTGAAGCCAAGACCCAGTCGCGTCGCCAGCTCGGCAACGAACTGGCCGAGCTGTTCCCTCAGCGACTCGCCCAGGCGTGGCTCGAACGGCTGAAGATCGACGGAACGCGCGCCATGCCCGAATGCAAGGACAAGGACCTGCAGACGCTTGCCGAGCAGCTCCAGCGCTGGCAGCTGACACCCAACGGCAGCGAAGGCTGGCGCAAGGCCGAGGTGATGCGCGGCGGCGTCGACACCCGCGAGCTGAGTTCGCAGACCATGGAAAGCAAACGCCGACCCGGGCTGTATTTCATCGGCGAGGTGGTGGACGTGACCGGCTGGCTGGGCGGCTACAACTTCCAGTGGGCCTGGGCCAGCGCCGCGGCCTGCGCGCGATCTCTTGACGCCAGCGTGGCAAACCCTTGATTTCCGGGCTATACTCGCGGTCTTTGCTGGCAAACTTGCGTGTCGATTCGGTAGCAGAGCTCCCGGAAATTTGCAAAAGCCATCTGCTTCAGTCACCGAATTCAATCCTGAATAAGGCGGCTGTCGAACACCGACCGCATTCATAGGAAATACCGTTACATGACCACGATCCGCGTCAAAGAGAACGAGCCGTTCGACGTCGCACTGCGCCGCTTCAAGCGCACCATCGAAAAGCTGGGCCTGCTCACCGACCTGCGCGCCCGCGAGTTCTACGAGAAGCCGACCGCCGAACGCAAGCGCAAGAAGGCTGCGGCCGTCAAGCGCCACTACAAGCGCGTCCGCAGCATGCAGCTGCCGAAGAAGCTCTACTGATCTCCGGATCTTGAGTTTCTCGTGGGTCTGAAACCCCACGGCAAAAGCCCGTGCAGGACGCTGCTACGGGCTTTTTCGTTTTTGTGCCCTCCTATTCGAACAAGGACCGATCCATGAGCTTGAAAGATCGCATCAACGAAGACATGAAGGCCGCGATGCGCGCCAAGGAAGCCGACCGCCTGCTGACGATCCGCATGCTGCTGGCCGCGATCAAGCAGAAGGAAGTGGACGAGCGCATCACGGTCGAGGACACCGACACGATCGCCATCGTCGACAAGCTGATCAAGCAGCGCAAGGACTCGCTGAGCCAATTCCAGGCCGCCGGCCGCACCGACCTCGCCGACAAGGAAGCCGCCGAGCTGAAGGTGCTGGAGGCCTACCTTCCGCAGCGCCTGTCGGCCGACGAAATCGCCGCCGCCGTGAACGCCATCGTGGCCGAGCTCGGCGCCAAGGGCCCGGGCGACATGGGCAAGGTGATGGGTGCGGTCAAGGCGCAGTTGGCCGGCAAGGCCGACATGGGCCTGGTTTCCGCCGCCGTCAAGAAAGCATTGAGCAACTGATCGATCGGAGCATCGTCATGGTCCAAGCCCTAACGCCTGATTTCAGCGTCTCCCCGCAGCTCGCCCCCGAAGCGATGGCCCAGGCCGCCGCCGCCGGCTTCAAGAGCATCATCAACAACCGACCTGATTTCGAGGGCGGCCCCGAGCAGCCGACCAGCGCGGTGATGGAAGCCGCCGCGAAGGCTGCAGGCCTTGAGTACCGGCACCTGCCGGTCAACGGCGCCTATCAGTCGCCCGAGCAGATCGCTGCGATGCGCGAATTGCTGGACGAGTTGCCCAAGCCGGTTCTGGCCTTCTGCCGCTCGGGCGCTCGCTCGACGAACCTGTTCGCGCAGGCCATGGCACTGTGATGACGCACTGATCCGGACTTACCCGGGTCGCGCACCAAAACGGGCTGAACAGAGGCAGCGACTCGATACAGTCGCTGCCCATGAATGGCCTCCTTGCATTTGCACGGGTCATTGACCGCCTGAACGATCGCTTCGGCGCGCTGGCCCGTTGGGCCGTGCTGTTGTCCTGCCTGATCAGCGCGGCCAATGCCATCGTCCGCTACGCGCTGGACTACAGCTCCAACGCCTTCCTCGAGATCCAGTGGTACCTGTTCGCCGCCTGCGTGATGCTCGGTGCCGCACAGGTTCTGCGCGTCAATGAGCACGTCCGCGTCGACCTGTTCTACAGCCGGCTCGGCGGCCGCGGCAAGGTCTTCGTAGACCTGTTCGGCCTGCTCGTCTTCTTGCTGCCGGTGATCGGCTATATGGCCGCGCTGTCCTGGCACTTCTTCATCGTCAAGCTGACGACCGGCATGGCAGCGGGCGACAGCGTCGCCAGCCTTGGCATGGCCGGCTACGTGTCGAAGCTGCTGACCAGCGGCGAGCTGTCCGGCAATGCCGGTGGCCTGATCCTGTGGCCGGCGGCGCTGCTGATGCCCGTGGGCTTCGCAATGGTCTGGCTGCAGGGTGTCGCCGAGCTGATCAAGCGAGCCGCATGGCTGATGCACCGCTACGAGATGGAGACGCACTACGAGAGGCCTCTCCAATGAGCGGACTCACGATGGACCAGTTCCCGCCGCTGATGTTCGCGGGCCTCGTGATCATCATGCTGATCGGCTTCCCGGTCGCCTTCTCGCTGGCCGCGCTGGGCCTGGCCTGCGGCTTCTTCGCGGTTTCGCAGGGCTGGTTCCCGCCGGAGTTCATGACGGCGCTGCCGCAGAACGTGTTCGGCATCCTGTCCAACGACCTGCTGCTAGCGATCCCCTTCTTCACGCTAATGGGCTCGCTGCTGGAGCGCTGCGGCCTGGCCGAGGACATGCTCGACTCGATGGGCCAGCTTTTCGGCCCGATGCGCGGCGGCCTCGGCTACTCGGTAATCATCGTCGGCTTCATCCTCGGCGCGATCACCGGCACCGTGGCCGGCCAGGTGATCGCGATGGCGATGATCTCGCTGCCGGTGATGATGCGATGGGGCTACAGCATGCGCTACGCCACCGGCGTGCTGGCCGCCTCGGGCACGATCACACAGCTGGTGCCACCGTCGCTGGTGCTGGTGGTGCTGGCCGACCAGCTCGGCCGCTCGGTCGGCGACATGTACAAGGGCGCCTGGGGGCCGTCGATCCTGCAGGTGCTGATCTTCGCGCTCTACACCTTCGTGCTGAGCCGGCTGCGGCCGCAGGACGTGCCCGGCGTGCCGAAGGAAGCGCGCACGCTGCAGGGCTGGGCGCTGTGGGCCAAGTGCCTGCGCGGCATCATCCCGTCGGCGGTGCTGATCTTCGCCGTGCTGGGCAGCATGGGCGGCCTGCCGGGCATCGACACGGCCGTCTGCACGCCCACCGAGGCCGGCGCGATGGGCGCCGCCGGCGCCTTCATCCTGGCCGCGCTGCACCGGCGCCTCACCTGGCCGCTCGTTCAGGAGGCGATGGCCGGCACGATGCGGATCACCGCGATGGTGGTCTTCATCCTGATCGGCTCGCGCACCTTCTCGCTGGTGTTCCAGGGCGTCGAGGGTGGCGCCTGGATCGAGCACCTGCTGTCGAACCTGCCGGGCGGCCAGATCGGCTTCCTGATCGCCGTCAACGTGTTCATCTTCTTCCTGGCCTTCTTCCTCGACTTCTTCGAGATCGCCTTCATCATCCTGCCGCTGCTCGGGCCGGTGGCCAGCAAGATGGGCATCGACCTGGTGTGGTTCGGCGTGATGCTGTGCGTGAACATGCAGACAAGCTTCATGCACCCGCCGTTCGGCTTCGCCCTCTTCTACCTGCGCGGCATCTCGGACACGCTCTTCAAGAGCGGCTCGATCCCACGCAAGGTCGAGTCCAGCGACATCTACATGGGCGCGATCCCCTGGGTGCTGATGCAGCTGCTGCTGGTCGGCGTCGTGATCTTCTTCCCCAGCTCGGTGACGATGTTCCTGGAGAAGGAGAAGGCGGTGGACATGAACAAGGCCGCCGAGATGTTGCAGGACATGGGCGGCGGCGCGCGCGATAAGGACGAGAAGAAGGACACCTCGCCCGACGATGCGGCCCGGCTGTTCGCCCCGCCCGACGGGGCGAGCGGCGCGGCGAGGTAATTCAAGGAAAGCTCAGAGCTTCTGCGACTGCATGAAGTCGTCGAAGCCGGCCTCGGTGAAGCGGAACCAGAGGTTGGCGTCGCGGCGGAACACATTGAAGTCCTCGTAGACCTTCTTCCACGCCGGGTTGCTGGCGGACAGCTCCGCGTAGTAGGCCATCGATTCCTTGAAGGCCGCGTCCATCACGTCCTTCGGGAAGCGGAACAGCTTGGTGCCGGAGCCCACCAGTTGCTTCAGCGCCGCCGGGTTCTTGGCGTCGTACTTGGCCTGCAGCTCGATGTGGCCCATGGCGGTCGCGGCCTCGACGATCGCCTTGTACTCGGCCGACAGGCCCTCGTAGGCCTTGGTATTGACGTAGAAGTCCACCTGCGGGCCGCCTTCCCACCAGGCCGGGTAGTAGTAGTTCGGCGCGACCTTGTTGAAGCCCAGCTTCAGGTCGTCGTAAGGCCCGACGAATTCGGCCGCGTCGATCGTGCCCTTCTCCAGCGCCGAGTAGATCTCGCCGCCGGGCAGGTTCTGCGGCACGCCGCCCATGCGCTCGAAGATGCGGCCGGCCAGGCCTGCGATGCGCATCTTCAGGCCCTTGATGTCGGCGGCCGACTTGATCTCCTTGCGGTACCAGCCGCCCATCTGCGCGCCGGTGTTGCCGCCGAGGAAGTTGATGATGTTGTAGTTGCGATAGAACTCGCGCATCAGCTTCAGGCCGTTGCCCTCGACCATCCACGAGGTCATCTGGCGGCTGTTCAGGCCGAACGGGATCGCGCAGCCCAGTGCGAAGGTCGGGTCCTTGCCGAAGAAGTAGTACGGCGCCGTGTGCGCCATCTCGACCGTGCCGGCCTGCACGCCGTCGACCACGCCCAGCGCCGGCACGATCTCGCCCGCGCCATGGACCGAGATCTGGAACTTGCCGCCACTCATTTCGCCGACCTTCTTGGCGAACAGCTCGGCCGCCCCGTACAGCGTGTCCAGCGACTTTGGAAAGCTCGACGCGAGGCGCCAGCGGACATTGGCCTGCGCGTGGACGATGGCCGGTGCAGCACCGGCAGCCAGCACGCCGGCGAGGCCTGCGCCGCGGACGAAGGAACGTCGCTCGATCATGGATTCGTCTCCTCTTTGTATGAATCGATAGGGCGAATCGATTCTAGGAGCGAGTACCCGGCCGGCGACCGGGGCAAACCCCGTCAGCTGCCGGCCAGCTTCATCCGCGCGATCAGCATCGAGCCGACCGTCTTCGTGCCCATCGTGTAGGTGTCCGTGCCGATGCCGACGATGTCGCGCAGCATGTCCTTCAGGTTGCCGGCAATCGTCACCTCGTGGACCGGGAATGCGATCTCACCGTTCTCGACCCAGTAGCCGCTGGCGCCGCGCGAATAGTCGCCGGTCACGTAGTTGACGCCCTGCCCCATCAGCTCGGTGACGAAGAGGCCGCGGCCCATGCGGCGCAGCATCGTCGGCAGGTCGTCGCCGGGCGCCGTCGCGCGGCTGCTCATGCGCAGGTTGTGCGAGCCACCGGCGTGGCCGGTGGTGCGCAGGCCGAGCTTGCGCGCTGAATAGGTCGACAGGAAATACCCCTGGAGAACGCCAGCGTCCACGACCTTGCGCGCGCGCGTCGTCACGCCTTCGTCGTCGAAGGGCGAGCTGCCCTTGCCCTTGAGCACGTGCGGGTCCTCGTCCACGTCGATGTGCGAAGCAATCACCTGCGTGCCCAGGCTGTCCAGCAGGAAGCTGGTGCGCCGGTACAGCGCACCGCCGCTGGTGGCCTGCACGAGGCTGCCCAGCATGCCGGCCGCGATGGTGTTCTCGAACAGCACCGGCACCTCGGCCGTCTTCACCTTGCGGGACTTCAGACGCGACAGCGCGCGCTCGGCCGCATAACGCCCCACCTGTTCGGCCGAGGCCAGCTCGGCCGCATCGCGCATCGAGCTGTACCAGGAGTCGCGCTGCATGCCGGCACCGCGGCCCGCGATCGGCGCCACCGAGATCGAATGGCGCGAGCTGGCGTAGCCGCCGCGAAAACCGCGCGTGTTGCCGCTGAAGAAGTGCGATTGCTGGGCCGACACCGCCGCGCCCTCGCTGTTGGTGATGCGTTTGTCCACCGCGAAGGTGGCGGCCTCGCAGCGCAGCGCCAGTTCGGCGGCCGCCGCGGCGTCGATCGCCCAGGGGTGGAACAGATCCAGCTCGGGACGGGCCGCGGTATCGAGGGCCAGGTCTTGCTCGTCCGGCAGGCCGGCGAAGGAATCCTCGGCGGTGAAGCGAGCGATGTCGAAGGCGGCGCGGACCGTGTCCTGCAGCGCCTTGGTCGAGAAGTCGGAGGTGCTCGCGTTGCCGCGGCGCTGCCCGATGTAGACCGACACGCCCAGGGATTTGTCGCGATTGCGCTCGACGTTCTCGAGCTTGCCCAGCCGCGTCGAGACGGACAGGCCGCAGCCTTCCGACACCTCGGCGCCGGCGTCCGTCGCGCCCAACTTCTTCGCCTCGTCCAGCACCTGTTCGACGAGTTCACGGAAGCGATCCGGGCTGTAGGCAAAGCCGGAATCGGCGCGATCGGGTGTGGGCATTGGGGCTTTGAGCGTTGATCCTGATGTGGGCGACAATCATAAGTTCTATGAGCACACCGCACGACGACACCGACCAAGACCCCGAAGGTCACTTCGACGACAGCGGCTACGACCGTCCGAGCAAGACGCAGAAGAAGAAGGAAATGCACGAGCTGCAATCGCTCGGCGAGGACCTGCTGACGCTGCCGATGAACCGTGTCGAGCCGCTGAACCTGCCCGAGATCCTGATCGACGCGATCCAGGCCGCGAAGAAGATCACCAACTTCGAAGGCAAGCGCCGCCAGATGCAGTACATCGGCAAGCTGATGCGCAAGATCGACCCCGAGCCGATCAAGGAAGCGGTCGCCGCCTTCAAGCTGGGCCATGCGAAGGACAGCCTGGCGCTGCACCAGAGCGAGCGCTGGCGCGAACGCCTGCTAACGGAGGACGGCGCGCTGCACGAGTTCATCGAGCAGCACGAAGGCATCGACGTCCAGCAGCTGCGCAGCCTCGTGCGCGCGGCGCGCAAGGACGCATCGGCCGCGCCCGAACAGCGCAGCGGCCGCGCCTTCCGCGAGCTGTTCCAGTTCATCAAGGCCGAGCAGCTGCGTGTCGAGGACGGCGACGATGAGTGAGCCGGTCAGGATCGGCATCGTCTCGATCAGCGACCGCGCCTCGACCGGCGTCTACGAGGACAAGGGCCTGCCCGCACTGCAGCAATGGCTGGCAAGCGCCTTGCTCAACCCGATCGAGTTCGTGGCGAAGCTGATCCCCGACGAACGCCCGCTGATCGCGCAGACGCTGCGCCAGCTCGTCGACGAGGCCCGCTGCGATCTGGTGCTGACCACCGGCGGCACCGGCCCCTCGCCGCGCGACGTCACGCCCGAAGCCACCTTGGACGTGGCCGACAAGGAGATGCCCGGCTTCGGCGAGCAGATGCGCCAGATCTCGCTGCACTTCGTGCCGACGGCGATCCTGTCCCGCCAGGTCGCCGTCATCCGCGGCAAGGCGCTGATCATCAACCTGCCCGGCCAGCCGAAGGCGATCGCCGAGACGCTCGCCGGCCATGCGCAGGCCAGCGGTATCTTCGCCGCCGTGCCCTACTGCATCGACCTGATCGGCGGCCCCTATCTCGAAACCCGCGACGAGGTCTGCAAGGCCTTCCGCCCCAAATCCGCAATCCGACCCCAACCCGAACAATGAAGATTCAAAAAGACACCGTCGTTACGCTGACCCTGAAGGTGGCCGACCACCTCGGCCGCGTGATCGAAGCCTCCAAGGAGCCGATGGCACTGCTGATCGGCGGCTACGGCAACACGCTGCCGGCGATCGAGGCGGCATTGGAGGGCCAGGAGAAGGGCTTCGCGACGACGCTGGACCTGACGCCCGAGAACGGCTTCGGCGAGCGCGACGAGAGCAAGGTCCGCACGCTGGCGAAGAAGGACTTCCCGCCCGGCGTCAAGGTCGGCGGCCAGCTCGAGCTACGCGAAGGCGACAGCGGCGAGTTCCAGCTCTACAACGTCACCAAGATCAAGGGTGACACCGTGATGCTCGACGCCAACCACCCGCTGGCCGGCATGAACCTGAAGATCTCGCTGAAGGTGGTGTCGGTGCGCGCGGCCTCGGCCGAGGAGACCGCGCATGGCCACGCCCACGGCGACCACGGGCACCACCACTGAAGTAACGCGTTACTTGAACGCTACTTGACCAGACGCGTCAGCTCGGCAGCGTCGAAGTTCTCGTCCTGCTGCGCATCCTGGGGCATGCAATCGGCCTTGGTTTTGGCGCAGAGCTGGCTGACCGCCTGCCACAGCAGCGCGATCTGGTGCTCCTGCGTGGAGGCGTTGTCGATCAGGCCCTTCATCGCCTGCGCCACCGGGTCATCGCCCTGCGTGACCCCGTAGGCCGAGAAGCCCATCTTCGCGGCGGCCTCCTCGCGCACCGCGTCCGATTTGGCCTCGATGATGCGCGCCGGATTGCCCACGGCCGTGGCGCCGGCCGGCACCGGCTTCGTCACCACCGCGCCCGAGCCCACGCGCGCACCGGCGCCAATCGTGAAGCCGCCCAGCACACAGGCATTGGCACCGACGATCACGCCGGGGCCCAAGGTCGGATGTCGCTTGGCGCCCTTCACCAGCGAGGTGCCGCCCAAGGTCACGCCCTGGTAGATCGTGCAGCCCTCGCCGATCTCGGCCATCTCGCCGATGACGATGCCCATGCCGTGGTCGATGAAAACCTTGTGGCCGATCTTGGCGCCCGGGTGGATCTCGATGCCGGTCCACCAGCGCGAGAACTGCGAGATCGCGCGGCCCATCCACTTGAAGCCATGGTTCCAACACCAGTGCGCGCGGCGATGCAGCAGCAGCGCATGCAGGCCCGGGTACAGCGTCAGCACTTCCCAGGCCGTGCGGGCGGCCGGGTCGCGCTCGAGGATGCAGTCGATGTCTTCGCGAAGGCGCTGGAACATGGAGAAAACCGAAAGTGGGCGGCCAGTCTAGCGATAAGTCCTAATCCTCGCTGGAATCAGAGGCCTTCACCATCTGGCGCGCGATGCCGCGCAGGATGTGGACCTCCTCGTTCGTCAGCTGCGCGCGGTTGAAGAGCTGGTTCAGGCGCGGCATCAGCTTGCGCGGCGCCTTCGGATCGAGGAAGCCGATCCGCTCCAACGAAGCCTGCAGGTGAGCGAGCATGCCCTGCACCGCCTGCGCGTCGGCCAGCTCGGGGTCGACGGTGCGCGGCTCGACGGCGAAGCCGCCCAGCGCCTGGCGCCAGTCGTAGGCCAGCAGCTGCACGGCCTGCGCGAGGTTCAGCGATCCGTAGTCCGGGTGTGTCGGGATCGAGAGCACCGCGTGGCAGCGGTACACATCCTCGTTCGACATTCCGTAGCGCTCGGAGCCGAACACCAGTCCCACCTTGTGCTTCGACGCGGCCAGCTCGGCGAACAGCGAGCGGGGCTCACGCGTCGGTGGGCCGAAGTCGCGCGGCGTCATCGCGGTGGCGCAGGCAAAGCTGACGCCGTCGAGCGCCTGCTCCAGCGTGTCGACGATGCGCGCACGGGCCAGGATGTCCGCCGCGCCGCTGGCCATCGCGACGGTGTCCTCCTGGCTCAGCACGTCGGCGAAGCGCGGTGCCACCAGCACCAGCTCGCGAAAACCCATCACCTTCATCGCCCGCGCGGTCGCGCCGACATTGCCCGGATGGCTGGTGTTGATCAGGATGAATCGTGTGGTTTCCACTGCGGGAAATCCCTTGGCTCGGTTAAACTCATCGATTATCGCGGCCCGCTCACCCCGGGTCGCTCGCTCTTTCTCCCCGCCAGTCCACCCCTACCAGCCCTAACGAAAAGGTTCAGCGCCCTATGTCGTCGCAGCAAACCAGTCTCCATCCGATGCTCAACGTCGCCATCAAGGCGGCACGTGCGGCCGGCGCCATCATCAACCGCGCCTCGATGGATCTCGATGTGCTGAAGGTCAACACGAAGGCGCCCAACGACTTCGTGACGGAGGTGGACCACGCGGCGGAGCAGGTGATCATCGAGACGCTTCTCGGTGCCTACCCCGACCACGGCATCCTGGCCGAAGAAACCGGCCGCGAGCACGGCGCCAAGCACTCCGAATTCATCTGGATCATCGATCCGCTGGACGGCACGACCAACTTCATCCACGGCCTGCCGATGTACTGCGTGTCGATCGCGCTGACGCACCGCGGCGTGGTCCAGCAGGCGGTCGTCTACGACCCCACCCGCAACGACCTCTTCTACGCCACCAAGGGCCGCGGCGCCTTCCTGAACGACAAGCGTCTGCGCGTCTCCAAGCGCACGCGCCTGTCGGACTCGCTGGTCGGCACGGGCTTCCCCTACCGCCGCGGCGACAACCCGAAGCGCTACCTGAAGATGTTCGAGGCGGTGATGACCGAGGTCGCCGGCGTGCGCCGCCCGGGCGCCGCCGCGCTGGACCTCTGCTACGTGGCCGCCGGCTACTACGACGCCTTTTTCGAGACCGGCCTGCAGCCCTGGGACGTGGCGGCCGGCTCGCTGATGATCACCGAGGCCGGCGGCCTGATCGGCAACTTCACCGGCGAGAGCGACTTCCTGCACCAGCGCGAAGTGCTGGCCGGCAGCCCGAAGATCTACGGCCAGATGGTACCGATCCTGGCGCCGTTCACCCGCGTGATCAAGGAGGAAGAAGAAAGGGCCGTCGCCGAGGAGAAGCAAGCGACGGCCGCGGAAGTGGTGACCAAGACGGCCGAGCCCGCCAAGAAGCGCGGCCCGGTGCGGCTGAAGAAGGGCGAAGCCGATGCGGCTTGAGTTGAAGCCTGATTTGAGGCTTTAAGGCTCAGATCACCTTCTCTTCACGCAGCGCCGCCAGATCGCCGGCGCTGTAACCCAGCTCGGCGAGCACCTCGTCGGTGTGCTCGCCCAGCAGTGGCGAGCGCGTGACCTCGGTCGGGCTGTCGCTCATCTTGATCGGGTTGCCCACCGTCAGGTGCTTGCCGCGCACCGGGTGGTCCACCTCGACGATCGTGCCGCTGGCGCGCAGCGACTCGTCGGCGGCGATCTCCTTCATCGACAGGATCGGGCCGCAGGGGATGTCGTACTGGTTCAGGATCTCCATCGCCTCGAACTTCGTCTTCGTCATCGTCCACTTCTCGATGCGGGCGAAGATCGGCTTCAGGTGCAGCAGCCGGGCGGCCGGCGTGGCATAAGCTTCGTCGTCGATCCAGCGCTCCTCCCCGATCACCTTGCAGATGGCCGGCCAGACCGCTCCCTGCGTGATGAAGTAGATGTAGGCGTTCGGGTCGGTCTCCCAGCCCTTGCACTTCAGGATCGAGCCGGGCTGGCCGCCGCCGGAGGCATTTCCGGCACGCGGCACGGCGTCGTCGAAGCTGCCGTCCGGGTACTGCGGGTATTCGTGCAAGGTGCCGGTGCGCTCCAGGCGCTGCTGGTCGCGCAGCTTGACGCGGCACAGGTTCAGCACCGCGTCCTGCATCGGCGCCAGCACCTTCTGGCCACGGCCGCTGTGCGTTCGCTGGTAGAGCGCGGTGACGATGCCCAGCGCCAGGTGCAGGCCCGTGCCGCTGTCGCCGATCTGCGCGCCGGTGACCATCGGAGGGCCATCGTCGAAGCCGGTGGTGGAGGCCGAGCCGCCGGCGCACTGCGCGACGTTCTCGTACACCTTGCACTCGGCGTACTGGCCCGGGCCGAAGCCCTTGACCGAAGCGACGATCATGCGCGGGTTCAGCTTCTGGATGTGCTCCCAGGTGATGCCCATGCGGTCCAGCGCGCCCGGGGCGAAGTTCTCGACCAGCACGTCGCAGGTCTTGATCAGCTCGTCCAGCACCTGCTTGCCCTTGGGCTTCTTGGTGTCCAGCGTGATCGAGCGCTTGTTATGGTTCAGCATCGTGAAGTAGAGGCTGTCCGCACCGGGGATGTCGCGCAGTTGGCCACGCGTGGCGTCGCCCTCCCCGGCGCGCTCGACCTTGATCACGTCGGCGCCGAACCAGGCCAGCAGCTGCGTGCAGGTCGGGCCCGACTGGACATGAGTGAAGTCGAGGACGCGCACGCCCTCCAGTGCCTTGCTACCGCTACTCACGTTGCCACCTTTTGAGATTCGAGTTCCGTCAGACGTTTGCGCAGCTCGCGCATTTCGGCGAAGCGCGCCGTCTCGTCGCGGACGATCGCGACGATGCCTTCCACCTTGCCCGCATCGTCCAGCAGCAGCGAGACGGTGAAGGCGATCGAAAGGGTCTTGCCCGGCTCCTTGTGCAGGGCCGGAACGCGCAAGAGATCTGCGCCGTATTTCGTGATGGCCGTCGCCATCGTGTGGGCGTAGCCTTCCCAGTGGCGGCCTCGTTGGCGCTCCGGGATGATGATGTCGAGGTTCTTGCCCAGCGCTTCCTCGGCCGTGAAGCCGAAGATGCGCTCGCAGGCCGCATTCCAGAGCGTGATCGCCCCGGACGCGTTGCAGACCATGATGCCGTCGCCAGCGCCGGCGACCAGTTGCTGGAAGTCGATGTTCACGGCGACGGCTAACTCCTCAATTGATCAGACAGCCTTCAACGCATGCAGCGTTGCGATGTTGTCCGAGTTGTACCCCAGTTCGGCCAGCACCTCGTCCGTATGTTCCCCGAGCAGCGGCGAGGCCGTGACCTCCACCTTCATGTCCGAGAACTTGATCGGGCTGCCGACCGTCAGGTACTTGCCTCGGGCCTTGTGGTCCACCTCGACGATCGTGCCGCTGGCGCGCAGCGACGGATCGTTGGCGATTTCCTTCATCGAGTGCACCGGCGCGCAGGGGATGTCGAACTTGCGCAGGATGTCCACGGCCTCGAACTTGGTCTTGTCCTTCAGCCATTCCTCGATCGTCGCGAAGATCTCGGTGATGTGCGGCTGACGGGCCTTGGCGGTCATGTAGGCCGGGTCCGTCTTCCACTCGGGCTTGCCGATCGCGTCGCAGATCGGGCCCCAGGCATGGCCCTGGATCGTGAAATAGATGTAGGCATTCGGGTCGGTTTCCCAGCCCTTGCACTTCAGCACCCAGCCCGGCTGGCCGCCGCCGCCGGCATTGCCGCCGCGGGGTACCACATCGGTGAAGGTGCCGTGCGGGTACTGCGGGTACTCTTCCAGGTAGCCCAGGCGATCCAGACGCAGCTGGTCACGCAGCTTGACGCGCACCAGGTTGATCACCGCATCCTGCATCGAGCAGGCGACCTTCTGGCCCCGGCCCGTCTTGTTGCGCTGGTGCAGCGCGGTCAGGATGCCGATGGCCAGGTGCATGCCGGTATTGCTGTCGCCCAGCGCAGCGGCCGACACGGTCGGCGGGCCGTCCCAGAAGCCGGTGGTGGACGCGGCGCCGCCGGCGCACTGCGCGACGTTCTCGTAGACCTTCAGGTCTTCGTAGTGGTGGCCGTCCGAGAAGCCCTTGACCGAGGCCAGGATCATCTTCGGGTTCAGCTCGAGGATGCGCTCCCAGGTGAAGCCCATGCGGTCCAGCGCGCCGGGGCCGAAGTTCTCGACCATCACGTCCGAGACCTTGATCAGCTTCTCCAGGACTTCCTTGCCTTCCTGGGTCTTGGTGTCCAGCGTCAGCGAGCGCTTGTTGCCGTTGAGCTGCGTGAAGTAGAGCGCGTCCACGTCGGGAATGTCGCGCAGCTGGCTGCGGGTCACGTCGCCCGATCCGGGGCGCTCCACCTTGATCACGTCCGCGCCGAACCAGGCCAGCATCTGCGTGCAGGCCGGGCCGGCCTGGACGTGGGTGAAGTCGATGATCTTGATGTCGTCGAGTGCTTTGGTCATGCTCTTATCTCCTTGTCAGTGCTGGTAACTGGTTAGTGGCCGGCAGGCTTGCCACTTTGCGGGTTCAGGTTGGTCAGGCGTCCGCTCTCGGTGCCAGCCGTTTCGTCGATGACCGCGTTGATCAGCGTCGGCTTGCCGGAGGCGATGCCCTCGCGCAGCGCGGCGGCGAGTTCCTCGGGCGTCGTGACATGGCGGCCGATGCCGCCGAAAGCCTCGATCATCTTGTCGTAGCGCGCGTCCTTGACGAACACCGTCGGCGCCACGTCCTTGCCGCCGGTCGGGTTGACGTCGGTGCCGCGGTAGACGCCGTTGTTGTTGAAGATGATGGTGGTGACCGGCAGGTCGTAGCGGCAGATCGTCTCGAGCTCCATGCCGCTGAAGCCGAAGGCGCTGTCACCCTCGATCGCGACAACCGGCTTGCCGCTGGTCACGGCCGCGCCGATCGCGTAGCCCATGCCGATCCCCATGACGCCCCAGGTGCCGGAGTCGAAGCGCTTGCGCGGCTGGTACTGCTCGATGATGGCGCGGCAGAAGTCCAGCGTGTTGGCGCCCTCGTTGACGAGGTTGATGTCCTGATGGTCCTTCAGCACGTCGCGGATCGAGCCGAGCGCGCTGTGGAAGTTCATCGGGCTGGGGTTCTGCGCCAGCTTCTGCGCCATCGAGGTCAGGTTCTTATCCTTCTTCGAGGCGATGTTGGCCAGCCACTCGGCCGAGGGCTGCGGGAAGGCCGCGTCGACGCCCTTCAGCATTTCGCCGATGCAGGAGCCGATGTCGCCGATCAGCGGGGCCTCGATCGGCACATTGCTGTCGATCTCGGTCGGCGAGATGTCGATCTGGATGAAGCGCTTGGCGCCCTTCTCCGCACCCCAGGTCTTGCCCTTGCCGTGCGAGAGCAGCCAGTTCAGGCGTGCGCCGACCAGCATCACCACGTCGGCCTCGGCCAGCACATAGGAGCGGGCGGCGGAGGCGCACTGCGCGTGGGTGTCGGGCAGCAGGCCCTTGGCCATGGACATCGGCAGGTAGGGGATGCCGGTCTGCTCGATCAGCGCGCGGATGTCTTCATCGGCCTGCGCGTACGCGGCACCCTTGCCCAGCAGGATCAGCGGGCGCTTGGCGGTCTTCAGCACGTCGAGTGCCTTGGCCACCGTGTCCGGCGCGGGCAGCTGGCGCGGGGCGGCATCGACGACCTTGATGAGCGATGCACGGCCCTTGGCCGCATCGATCGACTGCGCCAGCAGCTTGGCCGGCAGGTCGAGGTAGACACCGCCCGGGCGGCCCGAGACGGCGGCGCGGATCGCGCGGGCGAAGCCCACGCCGATGTCCTCGGCGTGAAGCACGCGGAAGGCCGCCTTGCAGTGCGGACGGGCGACGGCGAGCTGGTCCATCTCCTCGTAGTCGCCCTGCTGCAGGTCGACGATCTCGCGCTCGCTGGAGCCGGAGATCAGAATCATCGGGAAGCAGTTCGTCGTCGCGTTCGCCAGCGCCGTCAGGCCGTTCAGGAAACCGGGCGCGGAGACGGTCATGCAGATGCCGGGCTTGCCCGTCATGTAGCCGGCGATCGCGGCGGCATTGCCGGCGTGCTGCTCGTGGCGGAAGCCGATGAAGCGCAGGCCTTCGGCTTGCGCCAGGCGGGCTAGGTCGGTGATCGGAATGCCGACCAGACCGAAGATCGTGTCGAGGTCGTTGAGCTTCAACGCTTCGATGACGAGATGGAAACCATCGATCGTCTCGGGTTCGGGTGCGGCGTGCGCGGCAGCCTGGATTTCCGATGCGGCGACGGCCTTGGATTCGAGTACGGTGGACATGTCTCTCCTTTTCTCGGCACCGCTCGCGATCTGCGTTAGGTGCCCTCTCAATGACGTGTGTTGACTATGATGGGCGAGTGGAAAAGCGGCTGTTGACGGCAGTCAAGAATCTGAAAAAACCGAGACAAACCCTGTCATGACCTTCCTGGTGAACCACTCCGAGCGCAACGTGATTCGGCTTCAGCTGAGGCAGAACGCCGCGCTCGCCAAACTCAGCGAAGAGGACCTGAAAGAGCTCGAATCGCAGCTGCTGATCGCCGATGGCGGCAAGGCGGAATTCCTGCAGCAGCAGGGCATGCGCGAGATGTCGCAGTACTTCATCGTCGACGGCATCCTCAAGCGCGTGGTGTCGAACCCCGAAGGCAAGGAAATGATCCTGCGCTTCGCCTGCGAACGCGACATGGAGACCGTGTACGCCGCCTGGCGGCTCGGCACCCCGACGCCGTACGGCATCGTCGGCGTCAGCAAGTTCCGCATCGCGAGCCTGCCGATGAAGGACTGGGGCGCTTTCCTCGATGCGCGCCCCGAGTTCAAGCAGGCCTTCGAGTACGACGTGATGAAGGTGATGAGCGACATCATGGCCCACGTGATCACGCTGCATCTGCTCGATGCGCCGGGGCGCGTCCAGCGCTTCATGCGCAAGCATCCCGATCTGGTGGACCGGATTCCGCAGAAGGAACTGGCGTCATACCTGAACCTGTCTGCGGAAACCTTGAGCCGTCTGCGTCACAGCGGAAAGATCACCAATCCGCCGTGAGCCTTGCGGCAGTAGCGTGGGGCTGCCTCAGCCCTGAGCGCTCTTCTCCATGTGCGCCTTGCGCATCGGGCGCAGCACGAACCAAGCGAGCAGCGCGGCCGCCGCGTTCATGATGCTGGCCACGATGAACACCGCATGCCAGCTGCCGGTGCTGGCCGCCAGCACGCTGGACAGCGGCACTAGCAGCGAGGCCGTACCCTTGGCGGTGTAGAGCATGCCGGCGTTGGACGCGGCGAACTTCGAGCCGAAGGTGTCGGCGCAGGTCGACGGGAACAGGCTGTAGATCTCGCCCCAGGCGAAGAACACGATGCCGGTCAGGATCACGAAGAGGATCGGGTTCTCGCCGAACTTGTACAGCGCCAGGATGCCGACTGATTCGATCGCGAAGGCGATGAACATCGTCAGCTCGCGGCCGATCTGGTCGGACACCCAACCGAAGAACGGACGGGTCAAGCCGTTGAGCACGCGATCGATCGCCAGGGCGAAGGTCAGCGCCGGCAGCACCAGGCCCATGATATTGACCGGCACGCCGTCGATCTTGAAGTCCTTGGCGATCGGGCCCAGCTGCGCGGTGGCCATCAAGCCGCCGGCTGCCACCATCACGAACATCAGGTACATGACCCAGAACACCGGCGTCTTGGCCACTTCGCCCGGCGTGTAGTTGCGCTTGCTCTGCTGCAGCGCCGACGGGGCCAGCTTCTTCAGCTGTTCCGGCGCACGCGTCAGTGCCCAGGAAGCCAGGAAGACGATCAGGCCCTGGCCGATGCCGAAGTACAGGAAGGCATCCTGGTAGCCATTGGACTTGATGAAGTTGGAGATCGGCACGATCGTCAGCGCCGAGCCGGCACCGAAGCCGGCCGCCGTCAGGCCGGCGGCAAGGCCCCGACGATCGGGGAACCACTTCAGCGCATTGCCCACGCAGGTGCCGTACACGGCGCCCGCGCCGACACCGGCTACGGCCGCGGCGAAGTACAACATCGCCAGCGTGTCGGCGTAGGAGTTCATCACCCACCCGATGCCGCAGAGGATGCCACCGCCCATCACCACGGGACGCGGGCCGAAGCGGTCGACGAGGTAGCCCTCGATCGGCACGAGCCAGGTTTCAGTGAGCACGAAGATGGTGAAGGCCACCTGGATCGCGGCGCGGCTCCAGCCGTACTTCTCGGAGATCGGATTGACGAACAGCGTCCAGCCGTACTGCAGGTTGGCGATCATCGCCATGCACAGGATGCCAAGCAAGAGCTGGCCCCATCGGTAGGAGCTACTGGGTGCGGCGGCGTCTGCCCCCGCGTGGGTGTCATGGGCCGTGGCGACGGCTACGGGCGGTCGAATCATGATGGCGATTCCTTTGCGGAAGTTTGTCTCGTCGTTCGTCGTCGAAATCCGCGCATCGCCCTCTTGGCGCCTACGGGCTTTCTCTTATTTCTCGCCTCGGACCGGCGTCGTGAACAACGGCTGATCAGACCGGAATCCCGGCGCGTCGGAGGCGGATTCAATGTCGGACTGCACAGCCGAAAAACTCTTGATCCGAAGCAAGTTTTTTGAAAAGCGTTCTGCTGGTTCACCCGGATGAGCGCCGTCGCCGATGCGCTAACCTTCAGACACGGCGCCAGCCCCTAACGTCGATCTTCGACGGCATGCGGGCGAGCAGCAACAGGGCCTTCCACGACACGAAAACGGAAACGATCCATGACCATCACCGTCACCCGCGACCGCAGCGGCAAGATGAAGCACCGCATCGCGGTGCACCAGCACGAAATCATTGCGGACGAGCCCGTCGCCAACGGCGGCGATGACCTCGGCCCCAACCCGCACGATCTCTACGACAGCGCCCTGGGCGCCTGCAAGGCGATGACGGTGCTGTGGTACGCGAACCGCAAGCAGATCCCGGTGGAAGACATCGAGGTGACCGTCGAGCGCGACGCCAGCGAGGAGCGCCAGGGCGTCTACCGGCTCGCGGTGACGATGAAGCTCGGGGGGCCGCTCAGCGAGGACCAGCGGCAGGAGTTGCTCAACGTAGCGAAGAAGTGCCCGGTCCACAAGCTGATGGCGCAGGTCACCACCGAGATCTCGACCGAGCTGCTCGCCGATGCCTAGCGCCAATACATAACTTGTTGTGAATGGTTCGCAAAGAAAAGATTGATTGTTCTTTATCGATGCGGCTCTCTACATTTTTGGACATCCCACCGCAACAAAACGAGGCTGTGAATGTTCAACGATCTGCAGAATCTCCAGCGCGACGAACTCGAACTCCGCGCCTATAACGCCGCCTTCTACGAACTCGGCTTCCGCTGGTACTGGGACGAGGCCACGTACCGCGCGCTGCAGTCCCACTGCGACGACCCGGTCGAGCGCCTGCTGCACTACATCCGCAGCGAGCACGCCCACCTGCTGCGCGCCTACGACGCCGCCTTCCTGCTGCGTGTGATCGTCGAGAAGCAGGCCGCATGCCGGCGTGAGGCCGAAAGCGTCGCGCACATCTCGTCGAGGCCGGTGGACTGGTCGCAGGTGATCGGGCGTGAGGTGGGCGCGTGAACGCGCCGAGCCTCGCGCCAGTCAAGCGCTGGCTGCGTTTCGAGCATGACGGGCGCCTCGGCTTCGGCGTTCTCGGCGACGGGGACATCGTCCACGAGCACGCGGGCGACATGTTCAACGCGCCGGAACCCACGGGCCTGCGCTACGAACTGTCCCGGCTCAAGCTGCTGACGCCGACGCAGCCGACCAAGGTCATCGCGATGTGGAACAACTTCCACGCGCTGGCCGCCAAGCTGAAGCTGGCCGACCCGGCCGAGCCGCTGTACCTGCTGAAGGCGCCGAACTCCTGGCTGCCGGGCGGCCAGACGATCCGCCGGCCGCGTTGCGAAGGCAAGGTCGTCTACGAGGGCGAGCTGGGCATCGTGATCGGCAAGACGGCTTCGGGCATCTCCGTCGAGCAGGCGCTGGACCACGTATTCGGCTACACCTGTGCCAACGACGTGACGGTGGCGGACATCCTGAACCGCGACACTTCGTTCACCCAGTGGGACCGCGCCAAGGGTTTCGACACCTTCTGCCCGATGGGGCCGGTGGTCGCGACTGGCCTGGATCCTGCAACGCTTACGGTGACCACGATCCTCAACGGCGAGCAACGCCAGCATTACCCGATCAGCGACATGCGCTTCGCGGTGCCGCAGCTCGTCAGCCTGATTTCGCAAGACCTGACCCTCTTTCCCGGCGACGTGATCCTGTGCGGCACCTCGGTCGGCGTCGGCTCGATGAAGCCGGACAGCCTGGTCGAGGTCGCTATCGACGGCATCGGGCGCCTGGTCAACCGCTACGTCTAGATTTTTTGACTATGTCCAAGGAACTTTCATGCAGAAGATCGCAATCATCGGCGCGGGGGCCATCGGTGGACTCGTAGGCGCCCGGCTCGCGCTGGCCGGCAGCGACGTCACCTTCTTCGTGCGCGGCGCCAACCTCGCGGCCATCCGCGACAACGGCATCGAGCTGATCGAGCACGACGGCAGTGCGCGCGCCACCCGCCACGTGCACGCCACCGACGACTACGCTGGCCATGCCGGCCAGTTCGACCTTGTCATCCTCGCGATGAAGGCGCACCAGCTGGAGGCCTGCGCCGCCCGGGTGCCCGCCCTGCTCTCACCCACCGGCGTGATCGTGACGATGCAGAACGGCATCCCGTTCTGGTACTTCCAGAAGCATGGCGGTGAATACGCGGGCACGCCCGTGCGCAGCGCCGATCCCGGCGGCGCGGTAATGGCGGCGCTGCCGGCCGAGCGGCTCATCGGCTGCGTGGTCTATCCGGCCTCGGAGCTGGTGAGGCCCGGCGTGATCCAGCACATCGAGGGCGATCGTTTCCCGGTCGGCGAGCTGGATGGTTCGAACAGCGAGCGCGTCCAGCAGGTCGCCGCGCTGCTGGCCCATGCCGGCTTCAAGGCACCGGTGCTGGACAACATCCGCGCCGAGATCTGGCTGAAGCTGTGGGGCAATCTCACCTTCAACCCGATCAGTTGCCTCAGCCACTCGACGCTGGTGGACATCTGCCAGTACCCGCTGAGCCGGGAGCTGGCCGCCGCGATGATGACGGAGGCGCAGGCGGTCGCGACCAAGCTGGGCATCGAGTTCCGCGTGACGCTGGAGAAGCGCATCGCCGGCGCCGAGAAGGTCGGCAAGCACAAGACCTCGATGCTGCAGGACATCGAGGCCGGCCGCGCGCCGGAGATCGATGCGCTCGTCGGATCGGTGGTCGAGCTGGCCCGTTTGACCAACACGCCGACGCCGCACATCGACAGCGTCTACGCGCTGGTCAAGCTGCTCGAGAAGACGATGGGCGAGCAGAAGGCACGCTTGAGTTTGCAGCCCTTGACCTGAAGCAAGTGCAGATTTCACCCGGCCGACCAGAATCGGCCGGGTGAAACACGCCACCCTGCGCCAGTTGAAGGTCTTCGAAGCGGTCGCCCGGCTGCTGAGCTACTCGCGCGCTGCGGAGGAGCTGTGCCTGACGCAGCCGGCCGTCTCCACGCAGGTGCGCAAGCTGGAGGAGCACGCGGGCAACGCGCTGTTCGAGCAGTTCGGCAAGAAGATCTACCTCACGGCCGCCGGCACCGAACTGCTGCAAATCAGCCGCACCATCATCCAGCAGTTCGAGAACGCCGAACATGCGATGACGCAGTACCGCGGCGTCAGCGGCGGCAGGCTCAACGTGGGCGTGATCAGCGCTGGCGACTACTTCTTCCCGCGTCTGCTGGTGGAGTTCGCGGGCCGGCATCGCGGCGTGGCGCTGAACTTCACGGTGCACAACCGCGAGGGCCTGCTGACCCACATCGCCGACAACCTTACCGACCTGGCGGTGATGGTGCGTCCGCCGGTGGGCCTGGACACGGAGAGCGTGCCGTTCGCGCCGCACCCTTACGTGATCGTCGCCGCCGCCGGCCACCCGCTGGCCAACCGGCGTACGGCGCTGACAATCGACGCGCTGAAACGCGAGCGCTTCGTCGCCCGCGAAAAGGGCTCGGACACCTGGAACTCGATGGCAGACGCCTTCGGCCCCCACATGGCCGAGCTGCCGATCGCGATGGAGATCCGCAGCACCGAGACGATCAAGCAGGCGGTGATCGCCGGCATGGGCCTGGCCTTCGTGTCCGTCCACACGATCAGCCAGGAGTTGGCCGCCGGCAGCCTGAAGGTGCTCAAGGTCCAGGGATTCCCGATGGTGCGCAACTGGTTTGTCGTGCACCGCAAAAACAAACGCCTGGCACCAGTGGCCCAGGCGTTCAAGGATTTCCTGCTGACGGACGGCGCGACCTTGATCGATCGCTTCGTCCCCTACCGGTTCTGACCCCCGGTAGCGATATTCGATTCAGCGGAACGAGGCGCTCGGCAGATTGCCTTGGGGCAGCGACGCGCGGCGGCCATTGCCGGCGAACAGGCCGCGCACGGCCTTGAACAGGATGACGATCGGCATGTTGGCGATCAGAGACTTGGCGGCCGGGGTATTCAGGGTGCTGATGATCATGATGTTTTCCAGACGTTTAAGTTAATGAAGCACTGAAACGAAGTTTAGGGTTAACCCCTGATTTGTGACAAGCGAATATTGTGCGGCGCAGCAATTGATTTCGAGATTCTTGACCTGGATCAAGTTTTCAGATTTCCCGCGCCCACCACCCCTCCTCGAAGTGGCCCTGCAGCCAAGTCATCAGGCGCGTGACCTTGGCCGGCACGAGCCGCGGCGACGGGAACACCACGTGGATCGCCTGTGAGGGCAGCGACCAATCGGCTAGCAAGGGCTGTACCGTGCCGTCCTTCACCGAGGCGTGGGCCACATACCAGGGCAGCGCGGCCACGCCCAGGCCCGCGCGCGCCGCGGCCAACAACGCCGACAGATTGTTCGAACGCAGGGGCCCCTGCACCGGCACCTGCACCGTCTCGCCCCGGCCGGCAAAGCGCCAGCGCTCGTCGCCCTGCACAGTGCTGTAGATCAACGCGGCGTGGCCGGCCAGTTCACTCGGATGCACCGGCGTGCCGTGCGCACCGAGGTAAGTGGGCGAAGCAACCAGCACCCACGGGTTCACACCCAGGTAGGACGCGCCCAGCGAAGAATCGGCCAGTTGCCCCATTCGGATCGCCAGGTCCACGCCCTGCTCCACCAGGTTCACGTAGCGGTCGTCGAAGCCCAGGTCGATCTGCAGCGCCGGATGCTCGCGCATGAACTCGATCATCAGCGGCACCATCACGCGTCGACCAAAGGCCACCGAGGTGCTGATCCGCAAGGTGCCGCGCGTCTGCGACTGCTGCAGCGTGGCCAGGTTGTCCGCCTCCTCCATCTCGCGAACGATCAGCAGGCACTTCTCGTAGTACAGCGAGCCGATCTCCGTCGGCGTCACGCCGCGGGTGCTGCGGTGGAACAGGCGTGCGCCCAGGCGCTTCTCCAGCGCGGCGACGTGCTTGGTCGCCGTCGGCTGGGTGATCCCGAGGTCGACTGAAGCCTTGCTGAACGAACCGGTTTCGACGACGCGAATGAAGAGTTGCATTCCGAGCATGCGGTCCATGAGGCCCTCCTGGCATTCCACGGTGGAATATCTGTTATCGGCGGGCTTCGATTCACACTGCGCGGCGCAAAAGACACCATCGCGTCATCAACAAAAGGAGATGACCATGGCAATGATGAGAGCCGTCGACGCAGCCGTGCTGGTGATGGAGAAGGAAGGCATCACGCAAGCCTTCGGCATCCCCGGCGCCGCGATCAACCCGCTGTACTCGGCGCTGCGCAAGCGCGGCGGCATCGCCCACCTGCTGGCCCGGCATGTGGAAGCCGCGTCGCATATGGCCGAGGGCTACACCCGCGCCAAGGCCGGCAATATCGGCGTGTGCATCGGCACCTCGGGCCCCGCCGGCACCGACATGATCACCGGCCTCTACTCCGCCCAGGCCGACAGCATTCCCATCCTCTGCATCACCGGCCAGGCGCCGCGCGCGCGGCTCTACAAGGAAGACTTCCAGGCGGTCGACATCGAGTCGATCTCCAAGCCGGTGACCAAGTGGAGCGTCACCGTCCGCGAGCCGGCCCTGGTGCCGCGCAGCTTCCAGCAGGCCTTCCACCTGATGCGCTCGGGCCGCCCGGGCCCGGTGCTGATCGACCTGCCCTTCGACGTGCAGATGGCCGAGATCGAGTTCGACATCGACACCTACGAACCGCTGCCCGTCTACAAGCCGGCAGCGACGAAGAAGCAGATCGTCCGCGCGCTCGACATGCTGCTGGCCGCCGAGAAGCCGCTGATCGTGGCCGGCGGCGGCATCATCAACGCGGACGCGAGCGACTTGCTGGTCGAGTTCGCCGAATTGACCGGCGTGCCGGTGATCCCCACGCTGATGGGCTGGGGCACGATCCCCGACGACCACCCGCTGATGGCCGGCATGTGCGGCCTGCAGACCAGCCACCGTTACGGCAACGCCACGATGCTGGCCAGCGACTTCGTGCTGGGCATCGGCAACCGCTGGGCCAACCGCCACACCGGCAGCACCGAGGTGTACTGCAAGGGCCGCAAGTTCGTCCACGTGGACATCGAGCCCACGCAGATCGGCCGCGTGTTCTCGCCCGACCTCGGCATCGTCTCGGACGCGAAGGCGGCCTTGCAACTCTTCGTCGAGGCGGCGCGTGAGCGCAAGGCCGCCGGCACGCTGCGCGACTACGCCGACTGGCAGTTCCGCTGCGCCGAGCGCAAGCGCCTGATGGGGCGCAAGACGCACTACGAAGAGAAGCCGATGAAGCCCTTCCGCGTGTACGAGGAGATGAACAAGGTCTTCGGCCGCGACACCACCTACGTCACCACGATCGGCCTCAGCCAGATTGCCGGCGCGCAGTTCCTGCACGTCTACGGCCCGCGCCAGTGGATCAACTGCGGCCAGGCCGGCCCGCTGGGCTGGACGATTCCCGCCGCGCTGGGCGTGGTCGCCGCCGATCCGTCGCGCAAGGTGGTGGGCCTCTCGGGCGACTATGACTTCCAGTTCCTGATCGAGGAACTGGCCGTCGGCGCGCAGTTCCGCCTGCCCTATGTGCACGTGCTGGTGAACAACGCCTACCTCGGGCTGATCCGCCAGGCGCAGCGCGGCTTCGAGATGGACTACTGCGTGCAGCTGGGCTTCGAGAACCAGAACCTGCCGCCGGATGCCAACGGCCTGCAGGGCTACGGCGTCGACCACATCGCCGTCGTCGAAGGCCTGGGCTGCAAGGCGCTGCGCGTGACCGACCCCGAGAAGATCGAGCGCGCACTGCTCGACGCGCAGGAACTGGCCCAGAAGTACCGCGTGCCGGTCGTCGTCGAATGCATCCTGGAGCGGGTGACCAATATCTCCATGGGCACCGAGATCGACAAGATCAACGAGTTCGAAGCGATCGACTGCAAGCACCCGCAAGGCACGCAGGGTCTGGAACTGGCCGGCCTGCTGGACTGAACCGCATCAAGGAGACAACCATGCCCCGCTTCGCCGCCAACCTCACGATGCTGTTCAACGAGGTGCCCTTCCTCGATCGCTTCGAGCGCGCCGCCAAGGCCGGCTTCAAGGCCGTCGAGTTCCTGTTCCCCTACGACTTCCCGGTCGAAGAGATCAAGGCCCGCCTCGACGCCAACGGCCTGGAGCTCATCCTGCACAACCTGCCCGCCGGCGACTGGGCCGGCGGCGAGCGCGGCATCGCCTGCCTGCCCGGCCGCGAGAAGGAATTCCGCGATGGTATCAGCCGCGCGATCGAGTACGCCACGGCTTTAGGCGTGCCGCAACTCAACTGCCTGGCCGGCAAGGCGCCCGCCGGCGTCGCCAGCGCCGAGCTGAAGCACACGCTGGTCGAAAACCTGCGCTGTGCCGCCAAGGGCCTGCAGGTCCACGGCCTGAAGCTGCTGATCGAGCCGATCAACACCTACGACATCCCCGGCTTCTTCGTGAGTCGCACCGACCAGGCACTTGCCATCCTCGATGAAGTCGGCGCCGACAACGTCTTCGTCCAGTACGACATATACCACGCACAGCGGACGGAAGGCGAGCTGGCGGCCACGATGCAGAAGCACCTCGCCCGCATCGGCCACATCCAGCTCGCTGACAACCCCGGCCGCAACGAGCCCGGCAGCGGCGAGATCAACTACGAGTTCCTGTTCAAGCACATCGATCGCATCGGCTACACCGGCTGGATCGGCTGCGAATACAAGCCCGCCGCACAGACGGAACTCGGGCTCGGGTGGCGTCAACGCCTGGCCAGCTAACTTTCAAATTCCACGGAGCATTCATCCATGACCACCACCACTCCCCTCAAGATCGGCTTCATCGGCCTGGGCATCATGGGCGCGCCAATGGCGGGCCATCTGATCAAGGCCGGCCACCAGCTCTTCGTCAACACGCTGGGCAAGCTGCCGCCAGCGCTGGCCGACAGCTCCGCCACCGTCTGCACCACGCAGCGCGGCGTGGCCGAGCGGGCCGACATCGTCATCATCATGGTGCCGGACACGCCGGACGTCGAAGCGGTGCTGTTCAGCGAGCAGGGCGTCGCCTCGGGCCTCACCCAGGGCAAGCTCGTGATCGACATGAGCTCGATCTCGCCGATCGCCACGCAGGCCTTCGCCAAGCGCATCGCCGCCATCGGCTGCGACTACCTCGACGCACCGGTCTCTGGCGGCGAGGTCGGCGCGAAGAACGCCACCTTGTCCATCATGGTCGGCGGCCCCGAGGCGGCCTTCGAGCGCGCCAAGCCGCTGTTCGAGCTGATGGGCAAGAACATCACCCACGTCGGCGCCAACGGCGACGGCCAGACCGCCAAGGTGGCGAACCAGGTGATCGTCGCGCTGACGATCGAGGCCGTGGGCGAGGCGCTGCTGCTCGCGGCCAAGGCCGGCGCCGATCCGGCCCGCGTGCGCCAGGCTCTGATGGGCGGGTTCGCTTCGTCGAAGATCCTCGAGGTCCACGGTGAGCGGATGATCAAGCGCAGCTTCGACCCGGGCTTCCGCATCGCGCTGCACCAGAAGGACCTGAACCTCGCGCTGGATACCGCCAAGACCTTGGGTGTCTCGCTGCCCAACACCTCCACGGCGCAGCAGCTCTTCAACGCCTGCGCCGCGCACGGCGGCTCAGGCTGGGATCACTCGGCAATGGTGCGCGCGCTGGAGACAATGGCGAATTTCGAGATCGGCCAGAAGGTCGAAACCAAGGCCTAAGCCGGCACCGTACTGGCCCGGACGATCAGCTCGCAGGGCATAGTCCGGCTCACCGGTTCGTCACCGGTGGCCAGCGCGGCCAGCACCGCTTCCGCCGCCGCCTGGCCGATGCCGGCGCGCGGTGGCCGCATCGTCGTCAGCGCCGGCAGCAGCTGGCGGCCGATCGGGAAATCGCCGAAGCCCAGCAGCGCGAGCTGCCCCGGCACCGAGATGCCCAGCGACTGCGCCTGCATCAGCGCACCGCAGGCCAGGTGGTCGTTGGCGAAGGCCGCCGCGGTGACGGGCCGCTTCGCATCGCTGCCCAGCGCCATCAGCACCGCGCGGCCGGCGTCGAAGGCGTCGCCGGTGCCGGCCGTCAGCGCATGCACCTTCGCACCACGCGCCTTGCACTCGGCGGCGAAGCCCTCGCCCCGTTCGTGCGCGCGGTAATCCTCGGCCACGCCGCTGTCCACATAGGCCAGCGCGCGGTGGCCCTGGTCCAGCAGGTGCCGCGCCATCGTGCGGCCGATCGCCTTGTGGTCGAAGCCGATACGGGCGAAGCCATCGTCGCTGCCCTCATCCTCCGGGTGGTCCCAGATCTCGATCACCGCGGTGCCGCCGTCCTGCGCGTCGCGCAGCATCCGCAGCGCCGCCGGCGTGTGCTGGCGGCCGGTGACGATCAGCGCGCCCGGCGCCCAGCCGAGCAGCGCGCGCAGCTGCGACTCCTCATGCTCCAGCGAATAGCCGGTGGCCATCAGCAGCAGCTCGCGGCCGCTGTCGCGCAGGCCTTCGGTGAGGCCCTGGATCGTCTCCGCGAAGATCGAGTGGCCGACGTTCGGGATCAGCGCCGCCACGATTCTTGACGCCCCGCTGGCGAGCTGGCCGGCCTGGTGGTTGGGCACATAGCCCGTCTGTTCGATGGCGGCCTGGATGCGGGCCGCCGTCTCCGGCGCCACCTTGCCCGGCTCGCGGATGAAGCGCGAGACGGTGATGCGGGTCACGCCCGCCGCGTCGGCCACCTCGTGCAGCGTCGGCCGTCCGTGCCCGCGGCGCTGGCGTTTCACAGAATCTTCGTTCGCTTTCATGACCTAGGGTTTTTGCTGATGCGTACCGCTAACATGATGCCTTAATGTTACCGGTAACACGACAGGAGACAAGAAGGCACATGCCATGAGCCGTTCGCTTAACGAACTGCGCAGCCGCCGCTGGTTCGCCGCCAACGATATGCGCGGCTTCGCGCACCGCCAGCGCATCCAGCAGATGGGGCTGCGCCGCGAGGACGTGCTGGACAAGCCCATCGTCGCGATCATCAACACCTGGAGCGAGCTCTCGCCCTGCCACGCCCACCTGCGCGAGCGCGCGGAGAGCGTCAAGCGCGGCGTGCTGATGGCCGGCGGCATGCCCTTCGAGCTGCCGGCGATGAGCCTCGGCGAGGTGATGGTCAAGCCCACCACGATGCTCTATCGCAACTTCCTCGCGATGGAAGTCGAGGAGCTGCTGCGCTCGCTGCCGATCGACGGCGTCGTGCTGCTGGCCGGCTGCGACAAGACCACGCCGGCCACCGTGATGGGCGCCGTCAGCGCCGGCCTGCCGACGATCTTCTGCCCCGCCGGCGGCATGCTCAGCGACCGCTATCTCAAGCGCGGCGAGCCCGCCCGCTCGATCGGCGCCGGCACGCACACGCGCATGTTCTGGGACGAGTACCAGGCCGGCCAGATCCCCGAGCCCGAGTGGATCAAGCTCGAAGCGAAGATGACCCGCTCGCCCGGCACCTGCAACGTGATGGGCACTGCCAGCACGATGACCTCGATGGTCGAGGCGCTGGGCCTCGCCCTGCCCGGCGCCACGGCCATCCCCGCGATGGACGCCGGCCACGTGCGCATGGCGACGAACTGCGGCGAGCGCATCGTCGACATGATCTGGGAAGACCTGACGCCGGCCAAGCTGCTGACCCGCGGCGCCTTCCTCAACGCCGCCGCCGTGCAGATGGCGCTGGGCGGCTCCACCAACGCCGCCGTCCACATCATCGCCATGGCCCGCCGCGCGGGCGTGGACCTGACGCTCGCCGACCTCGACACGATGGGCCGCAAGGTGCCCGTGCTCGCCAACCTGTTCCCCAGCGGCGACCGGCTGATGGAAGACTTCCACTACGCCGGCGGCCTGCCCGCGCTGATGAACCGCATCCGCCCGCACCTGTCGCTCGGCGAGATGACCGTCACCGGCCAGACCATCGGCGAGAACATCGAAGGCCGCACGAGCCTCGACGACGAGGTGATCCGCCCGCTCGAGCGCCCGGTCAGCGCGGCCGGCGCCCTGGCCGTCTTGCGCGGCAACCTCGCGCCCGAGGGCGCGGTGATGAAGTCCAGCGCCGCCAGCCCGAAGTACTTCCGCCACACCGGCCGCGCGCTGGTCTTCGATTCGCCGGCCGAGATGAACAAGGTCTGCGCCGATCCGGAGCTGGACGTGGACGAGAACACCGTGCTGGTGCTCCGCAATGCCGGCCCGGTCGGCGCGCCGGGCATGCCCGAGTGGGGTGGCCTGCCGATCCCGAAGAAGCTGCTGGACCGCGGCGTGCGCGACATGGTGCGCCTGTCGGACGCCCGCATGAGCGGCACCCACTACGGCAGCTGCATCCTGCACATCAGCCCGGAGTCGGCCGTCGGCGGCCCGCTGGCGCTCGTCAGGACCGGCGACCTGATCGCGCTGGACGTCGAGGCGCGTACGCTCGAACTGAAGGTCGGCGACGACGAACTGGCCCGCCGGCGCGCCGACTGGACCCCGCCCCCCCGGCCGGTGACGCGCGGCTTCACGCGCCTGTACCAGGACCATGTGCTGCAGGCCCACGAGGGCTGCGATTTCGATTTCCTGCAAGGCGACGCCAGTTCGCCGGAACCTGCGATCTTCTAAGGAGACAACAGCGATGAATGCCTTCCGGCAAATGATGTCGGCCGCGGCCGGCAAGCCGCCCGCCGGCACCTGGATCATGTCCGCCAGCCCGCTGGTCGCCGAGGCGATCGGCTGCGTCGGCTACGACTGGGGCGTGGTCGACATGGAGCACACGCCGATCGACCTGATGACCCTGGTGCACATGCTGCAGGCCGTCGCGGGCACCCCGATGCTGCCCATCGTGCGCGTGCCCTGGAACGACAGCGTCATCCTCAAGCGCGTGATGGACGCCGGCGCCACGACGCTCTTGGTGCCCTTCGTGCAGAACGCCGAAGAGGCCCGCGCCGCGGCGTCCGCCTGCCGCTATCCGCCGCAGGGCGTGCGCGGCATGGCCGGCATGAGCCGCGCCTCGCGCTTCGGCACCACGCCGAACTTCCTCGGCACCGCCAACGAGACGATCAGCGTGATCGTGCAATTGGAAACGGAAGAGTCGATCGCGAACGTTGACGAGATCGCCGCCGTCGAAGGCATCGACGCGCTGTTCGTCGGCCCGGGTGACCTCTCCGGCACGATGGGCCACATCGGCCAGTTGACGCACCCGGCCGTGCTGGAGCGCACCCGCCACGCGGTGGCGCGCGCCAAGGCCGCGGGCAAGCCGATCGGCACCGTCGGCGGCACACCCGAGGTGTGCGCGCTGTACCGCGAGATCGGCTTCGACTTCGTCGCCATCGCGTCTGACCTGGGCCTGCTGATGCGCAGCGCGCAAGCCGCGCTGGCCGCATTGCGCAACGAGAATGTCGCCCCCGTGAAACCGCAAGGAGCGTACTGAGATGGCCGCCGTCGAACTGAAGAACGTGGCCAAGAGCTACGACGGGAAGATCCCCATCATCCACGGCATCGACCTGGAGATCCAGGACGGCGAGTTCGTCGTCTTCGTCGGTCCCTCGGGCTGCGGCAAGAGCACCTTGCTGCGGATGATCGCGGGCCTGGAGTCGATCAGCAGCGGTGAGCTGCGCATCGGCGGCGACAAGGTCAACGACAAGCCGCCGCGCGCCCGCGACATCGCGATGGTCTTCCAGGACTACGCGCTCTACCCGCACAAGAGCCTGTACGACAACATGGCCTTCGGCCTGCGCCTGCGCAAGACGCCCGAGGACGAGATCAAGAAGCGCGTGATGGACGCGGCCAGGCTGCTGCGCATCGACCACATGCTGGAGCGCAAGCCCGCGGCCCTGTCCGGCGGCCAGCGCCAGCGCGTGGCCATCGGCCGCGCGATCGTGCGCCAGCCCAAGGTCTTCCTGTTCGACGAGCCGCTGTCCAACCTCGATGCGCAGCTGCGCCAGGAGATGCGCAGCGAGATCAAGCGCCTGCACGAACGCCTGGGCGCCACCATGATCTACGTGACCCACGACCAGGTGGAGGCGATGACCTTGGCGGACCGCATCGCCGTGCTGAGCGCCGGCCACAAGATGCAGTACGACACGCCGGACGCGATCTACAACCGCCCCGCTGCACTGTTCGTCGCCGGCTTCACCGGCGCGCCGCCGATGAACCTGGTGGACGCCACCGTCAGCGGCGGCCAGGCCGACGTCGGCGCCGGCATCCGCGTGGCGCTGCCGCCGGCGCTGGCCGGCAAGAGCGGCCCCGGCAAGCTGGGCGTGCGGCCCGAGAACCTGCGCCTGGCCCCCGAGGCCGGCGACATCACGGTACCGGCCCAGGTCTCGCTGCTGGAGCCGCTCGGCTCCGAGACGCTGGTGAGCCTGAAGCTCGGCGCCAGCGAGGTGATCGCGCGGCTGGCCGCCAGCTTCCGCGAGCCGCCGGGCACCACGGTGAACCTGCACCTGAACCCGGCCCACCTGCACCTGTTCGACCCGAAGAGTGGCATGGCCCTGGCCTGAGACCTAACGACAAGATTCCACGGAGACAAATCATGCAAAAACGTACCCTGCTTGCCGCCACGCTGCTGGTCCTCGGCAGCGTCGCCGCGCCGGCCTTCGCGCAGACCAAGCTGCGCGTGTTCGCCGGCGGCTCGGGCCAGCGCCCCGACCTGATGCGCAAGCTGTTCGACCAGTACCAGCAGAAGAACCCGGGCGTCGCCGTCGAGATGGAAACCGGCGGCGCCACCTCCGAGCTGCAGCGCCAGTACCTCAGCACGGTGCTCAACGCCAAGGACCCGGCGATCGACGTCTACATGATCGACATCGTCAACCCGGCCCAGTACTACGGCGCCGGCTGGCTGGAGCCGCTGGACGCCTACCTGGGCGCACCGGCCGCCGCGCTGAAGCCCTACCTGCCCTTCTACGCCAGCGCCGACGTCGTCGACGGCAAGCTGGCCGCGATGCCCGCCTTCGCGGACGCGCTGTTCATGTACTACCGCAAGGATCTGCTGGAGAAGTACAAGATCGCCGAGCCCAAGACCTGGGACGAGCTGAGCGCCGCCGCCAAGAAGATCCAGGCCGGCGAAGGCAATGCCAATCTGCAGGGCCTGTCGATCCAGGGCGCGCCGATCGAAGGCGCCGTCTGCACCTTCCTGCTGCCCTACTGGAGCCAGGGCAAGGACTTCAACGACGCCGCCGGCAAGCTGACGCTGGACAAGGCCGCCGCCGCCAAGGGCCTGAGCAACTGGCTCGGCATGGTCGACGCCGGCGTCATCAAGAAGAACGTGGCCGAGGTGAAGACGCCCGACACGGTCAACGAGTTCAAGGCCGGCCAGGTCGTGTTCGCCGTCAACTGGGGCTTCGCCTGGGACCGCTTCCAGGACGACAAGGACAGCAAGGTGCAGGGCAAGATCGGCGTGATGCCGCTGCCCGCGATGGCCGGCGGCAAGAGTGCCACCTGCGTCGGCGGCTGGCAATGGGCGGTCAGCGCCTTCTCGAAGTCCAAGGCCGAGAGCGCGAAGCTGGTCAAGTTCCTCGCCAGCCCCGAGGCGAGCAAGTTCCTCGCCGTCGAAGGCTCGCTGCTGCCGACCTACGCCAGCGTCTACAACGACGCGGACGTGGTCAAGGCCGTGCCCTGGTTCAAGGAAGCCGGCACCGTCGTCATCTCCGGCCGCAGCCGCCCGATGTCGCGCGACTACGGCCAGGTCAGCGATGCGATCCGCACGACGACCAGCGCCGTGCTCGCCCGCACGAAGAAGCCGGAAGAAGGCGTCGCCGAAATCGAGTCCCGCCTGCGCCGCGTGATGCGATGAGGCCGCGATGAGCGCCACCGCAACGCCACCCGTCGCCGCTGCACCGACAGCGGGACCGGACCGCAGACCATCCTCCGACGAGGACACGTCCATGTTTGAAAAACTCAAAGACCCGGGCGAGAAGACGCTGGCCTTCCTGCTGCTGGCGCCGGCCTTCCTGCTGCTGGCGCTGATCGTGGTCTACCCGATCGGCCGGCTGATCTGGAACAGCTTCTTCGACCTGCGCCTGTCGGGCGGCGCGGCCAAGTTCGTCGGCATCGAGAACTACGCCATCGCCCTGCAGGACCCGGACTTCTGGAACGCGGCATGGAACACGCTGCTGATCACCGTCATCACCGTGCCCGGCGCGCTGGTGGTGGGCCTGGGCCTGGCGATGCTGGCCAACCTGCCCTTCCGCCGCCGCTGGCCGGTGCGCCTGGCACTGCTGCTGCCCTGGGCGCTGCCGCTGGCCTTCGTCGGCCTGATCTTCGCGTGGTTCTTCCACACCGAGTTCGGCGTCGTCAACGACGTGCTGCGGCGCCTCGGCGCCAGCGAGCCGACGATGTGGCTGCTGTCGCCGAAGCTGGCCTTCGCCGCGATCTGCCTGGCCATCATCTGGAAGACCTCGTCCTTCATGGCGCTGATCCTGCTGGCGGGCCTGCAGATGATCCCGAAGTCGCTGCACGAAGCGGCCGAGGTGGACGGCGCCAGCAAGTGGAACCAGTTCTGGCACATCACCGTGCCGATGCTGATGCCCTCGATCATCGTGGCGCTGATCTTCCGCACGATCACCGCGCTGCAGACCTTCGACATCCCGCAGACGATGACCCACGGGGGCCCCGGCAACTCCACGCAGACGCTGGCGATGCTGATCCACGCCACGACGATCGACTACCTCGACGTCGGCTACGGCTCCACGCTGGCGGTGCTGATGTTCCTGATCTCGATGGTCGTCACCGGCTTCTACCTGAAGCGAATCGGAAGGAGTGCATGAACGTGAGCCCCTCGCCCAGTCCCGCCCCGCTAAACGCGGGCGTGCCCGGCCGGTCCCCCGAGGGGACGGCGATGCTTGCGGCATCGAGCCGCAAGCACATCGTCAGCGGGGCCGACTTGGGGCGGCCCGGCGCTCGGCCCGAATATCGCGAATGCGGAACGGAAAACTGACATGAACACTTTTTTCGGATCGAAATGGCTCCGCTTCATCGCCGCCACGATGGTGGTGGTGAACGGATTTTTCCCCGCCGTCTGGATCCTGCTCACCTCGCTGAAGACCGAAGGCGAGCTGGTCAGCAAGCCCATCACCTACTGGCCGCACAACCCGGTGCTGGAGAACTACGTCCGCGCGTTCACCGATCAGCCGCTCTTGAAGTACCTCGGCAACAGCTTCGCGGTGGCGCTGATGTCCACGGCGCTGTCGCTGCTGGTGGCCTCCGGCGCGGCCTACGCGATCGCCCGGCTGAACCTCAAGCGCCGGCAGTTGATCCTGACCTGCATCGTCGCGTCCAGCATGTTCCCGCTGGTGACCTTGCTGGTGCCGATCTTCGAGACGATGCGCCAGCTCGACCTGCTGAACACCTACACCGCGCTGGTGCTGCCTTACACGGTGCTGAACCTGCCGGTCTGCACCCTCGTGCTGGTGAGCTTCTTCCAGAGCATCCCGAGGGACCTGGAGAACGCCGCGATGATCGACGGCTGCACGCGCCTGGGCGCGCTGTTCAAGATCGTCGTGCCGCTGGCAGCACCCGGCGTGTTCACCGCCGGCATCCTCGGCTTCGTCAACGCCTGGGACGAGTTCCTGCTGGCGCTGTCGCTGAACTCCAGCGCCTCGATGCGCACGCTGCCGGTCGGCATCTCGCTGTACCAGGGCGAGTTCACCTTCCCCTGGCCGACGATCTCGGCCGCGCTGATCGTCGCCATCGTGCCGGTGGCCGTGCTGATCGCCGTGTTCCAGGAGCGCGTGGTCGGCGGCCTCACCCAGGGAGGCCTCAAAGGCTGACCCGCCGACCTAGCTGACACACCAAGGCCCGCCACTCCGGCCCGTCGAAAAACGGGCAGGTAGGGCAGCGCTTTGCCCAAAAAAAGTTTTCATCACCACCACCAACCTCGATAAGAAAGACGGAGACGACATGAAGAAGACCGCACCGAGCCTCGCCGCGCTGGCACTGCTGACCGGCACTGCCGCATTCGCGCAGACCAGCAGCGTCACGATCGCCGGCCGCGTGGACATGGGGCCGCAGTACGTGGACACCGGCGTCAACAAGACGACTCGTGTGGACAGCGGCACCTACACCGCCTCGCGCCTGATCCTGCGCGGCAACGAGGATCTCGGTGACGGCCTGTCCGCGCTGTTCTACCTGGAGCACCGCTTCAACGCCGACACCGGCGCCGCACAGAGCGCCGCCAAGTTCTGGAACGCCGGCTCCTACGTGGGCCTGTCCAGCAAGGACTGGGGCACGATCACGCTGGGCCGCCAGTACACGCCGATCTTCTGGTCCTTCCTGTTCGCCGACGACACCGGCCCGCTGAAGCTGCACGGCTACAGCGCGCTGCAATCGGTGCAGCGCAGCAACTTCGCGCGCATCCGCGCCAGCGCCTCGCCGATCAAGTCGGCCGGTTCGATCGACTCGATCTCCGGCGGCGTCTATTCGCTGGGCATCACCTCCGCCTTCGAGGACAACCAGATCGTCTACAAGACGCCCGACTTCAACGGCTTCACCGCGATGATCTCGGCCGAGGCACCCGAGGGCTACGCGGCCGGCAGCGGCAAGCTGTTCAGCGGCAACGTCGAGTACCGCAAGGGCCCGCTGTACGCCTCAGTCGCCGCCACGACCAAGGAAGGCACCGTGCCGGCCGGCGGCGGCCTGAAGCAGCGGGTCAGCGAACAGCTCGCCAGCGCGATGTACGAAATGGTCCCCGGCTTCAAGCTCTGGGGCAACATCCATCCCTGGCAGATGAAGTCGGTCGCCAGCACCGAGCTGAAGGGTAACGACTGGATGCTCGGCGCCTCCTACTGGTTCCCGCAGAGCGAGCTGTGGATCAACTTCGCAAGCAAGAAGCTGAAGAACTGCACGGACTGCGATTCGTCCGGCTGGGGCATCGGCTACCACTACTTCCTGTCCAAGCGCACCGAGCTGTACGCGTCGATCGCCCAGGTCAGCAACGACGCCAATTCGGCGAACACGCTGAACGGTTTCGCGCCGGACAATTTCGGCCTCAAGGTCCGCGCCACCTCGGTGGGCATCGCGACCACCTTCTGAGGCCGCACACCCGCCCACCCACCACCTGACACGAGCATCATGAACACCACGATCACCCGCTACGGCATCATCGGCTGCGGCAGCATGGGCCGCGAGCACATCGAGAACATCAAGGCGCTGCCCGGCGCGCTGGTGACGGCGGTCGCCGACACCCACCGGCCGAGCATCGACGCGGCGCTCGCGCTGCTGCCGTTCTCGCCGCCCAAGGCTTTCGCGGACCACAAGGAGCTGCTCGCGAGTGGCTTGTGCGACGCGGTCGTGATCGCCACGCCGAACTTCACGCACATCCAGATGATGCGCGACGCGCTGGCCACCGACCTGCACATCCTGGTCGAGAAGCCGCTGGTGACGAAGATCGAGGACGGCGTGGAGATGATGCGCTTGGCTGAACGTCGAGAAGGGGGCCGCAAGGGCCTCGTGTGGGTGGCGCAGGAGTACCGCTACATGCCGCCGGTGGCGGAGATGATCCGCATGGCGCACCAGGGCGCCGTCGGCACGATGCACCAGGTCGCCATCCGCGAGCACCGCGAGCCCTTCTATCCGAAGGTGGGCGACTGGAACCGCTTCAGCGCCAACACCGGCGGCACCTTGGTGGAGAAGTGCTGCCACTACTTCAACCTGATGGACCTGATCCTGCAGGAGAAGCCCAAGCGCGTGTTCGCCAGCGGCGGCCAGCGCGTCAACCACCTGGACGAGAGCTACGGCGGCAAGCGCCCCGACATCCTCGACAGCGCCTTCGTGATCGTCGAGTACCCCAGCGGCGCCCGTGCCAGCCTGGACCTGTGCATGTTCGCCGAGAACTCGGTGGACAACGAGCAGATCGTCATCGTCGGCGACGAGGGCAAGCTCGAGTCGCTGCTGCCCTCCCTCACGCTGCGCTACGGCCGGCGCGAGGACTGGGGCCGCCGCGAGGTGTGGGGCCAGCCCTCGGGCAGCGGCAAGGGCGTGTCGGTGCGCCGCGTCTGGGACACCAACATCAAGTACGCCGGCCAGCACTTCGGCGCCTCCTACATCGAGCACCAGCATTTCCTCGACGCGGTGCGCAACGGCAAGCCTGCGCAGATCACGCTGGAAGAAGGCCTGCGCAGCGTGGCCACCGGCCTGGCCGCGCACCGCAGCATCGAGCTCGGCCGCGCGGTCGAGCTGAGCGAAGTGCTGCCGTCCGGCTGGTAAGCAGGTAACGGGTTATGCAAGCGGTGGAACTGAAGGCCGGCGAGTTGCGCATGACGCTGCAGCCCTCGCTCGGCGGCAGCATCGGCGGGCTCTGGCGGGCCGGGCTGCCGGTGCTGACCACCGGCCCGCGCGGCTCCGCCTGCTTCCCGCTGGTGCCCTACTCGAACCGGCTCGGCGACCGGCGCTTCCGCTGGCAGGGCGTGGACCACACGACCGCGCCGAACTTCGAGGGCAGCCCGCATTCGCTGCACGGCGTCGGCTGGTTGCGCGAGTGGTCGGTCACCACGATCGATGAAGACGCCGCCACGCTGTTCTACAGCCACCTGCCCGACGAGCACTGGCCCTTCGCCTTCGCCGCCGAGCAGCGCTTCGAGCTGAGCGCCGACGCGCTGGCGATGACGCTGCGCCTGACCAACACCGACCACCGCGAACAGCCGGCCGGCCTCGGCTGGCACCCGTATTTCCCCCGCCGCGAACGCAGCCATCTGCGGATGACCTTGGCCGAGCGCTGGGAGGCCGATGCACGGCAGATCCCGACGCATGCGGTGGCGCTCGACGGCATAGACGCCGCCGTGGCCGACCTGGCCTGGGACCACTGCTTCACCGGCTGGCAGGGCGCGGCGCTGATCGAGGACGAGTGCATGCGCCTGCGGCTCTCGTCCACGCTCGGCCGCGCCGTCGTCTTCACGCCGCCCGGCCGCGACTTCTTTTGCGTGGAGCCGGTAAGCCATCTCAACGACGCGATCCACCAGGCGGACCCGCTCGCCCACGGCTTGGCCGCGCTGGCGCCCGGCGCATCGCTGGCGGCTTCGATGAGGCTCGACATCGCATGAACGCCCTTCCCGTCCCGCGCTGCATCGTCGGCGAATCGCCGCTGTGGCATCCCGCCGAGCAGGCGCTCTACTGGTGCGACATCGTCGGCCGCCGCCTGCGCCGCTTCGACCCGGCCACGCAGACGCACCGGCAGTGGGACTTCGACAGCGACGTCGCCTGCTGCGCCCCGCGCGCCGCTGGCGGCCTGATGCTGGCCCGGCGCGACGGGCTGTGGACCTTCGACCCCGCCAGCGGCTCGACGTGGAAGCTTGCCGAGCCTCCCTACGCCCCCGCCGTCGAACGTTTCAACGACGGCAAGGCCGGCCCCGACGGCGCCTTCTGGGTCGGCACCATCTACGAGCCGCGCGACAAGCCGGTGGCATCGCTGTATCGCTGGCACGGCGGCGTGCTCGAACGCATTGCCGGCGAGCTCACCGTCAGCAACGGCCTGGCCTGGAGCCCGGACGGCGCGACGATGTACTGGTCCGACACCTGGGGCCACGCGATTTATGCCGTGCAGGGCGGCGAGCGCCGCGTCTTCAAGACCTTCCCGCGCCGCGAACCCGGCGCCTCGCTGGACAGCTACGGCGGCCGGCCCGACGGCGCCGCGATGGACGCGGAAGGCTGCCTGTGGGTCGCGATGTTCGAGGGTGCGCGCCTGCTGCGCCTGTCGCCCACCGGCGAGATCCTGCGCACGATCGAGCTGCCCGTGCGCTGCCCGACGATGCCCTGCTTCGGCGGCGCCGACCAGCGCACGCTCTACATCACCAGCGCCAGCGAGAAGCGCCCGCCCGAGGAACTGGCAGCCATGCCGCTCTCCGGCCACGTGCTCGCGCTGCGCGTCGACATTCCGGGCCTGCCCGCCCATTTCGTGAAGTGACTTCACCATGAACATGACAACGATCTACCCCTCGCTGAAGGACCGCACCGTCTTCATCTCCGGCGGCAGCTCCGGCATCGGCGCCGAGCTGGTACGCAGCTTCGCCGCCCAGGGTGCGCGCGTGGCCTTCTGCGGCCTGAGCGCCGACGGCGGGCCCGCCGTCGTCGAGCAGGTCGTCGCGGCCGGCCATGCGGCGCCCTACTTCGAGCCCTGCGACGTGCGCGACGTGGCCGCCTACCAGGCGCTGCTGGGCCGCGTCGGCGAGAAGCTCGGCCCGGTCCGCGTGCTGGTCAACAACGCCGGCCGCGACGACCGCCACGCGATGGAAGACGTCACCTCCGAATACTGGGACGACCGCGTGGCGCTGAACCTGAAGCACTACTTCTTCGCCATCCAGGCGGTGGCGCCCGGCATGGCGGCGGCCGGCGGCGGCTCGATCATCAACATGGGCTCCGTCTCATGGATGCGCGGCCGGCCCAACCTGGTGGGCTACACCACGGCCAAGGCCGGCATCCTGGGCCTCACCCGCACCCTGGCGCGCGAGCTGGGCGCGCGCAACATCCGAGTCAACGCGGTCGTGCCCGGCGCCATCGTCACCGAGCGGCAGACCACGCTGCACCGCGACCCGGTGGCCGACCAGCAGTTCCTCGACGCCCAGTGCCTGAAGATCCGCCTCGACCCGGGCCACGTCGCGCGGCCCACGCTATTCCTCGCCGCCGACGACAGCGACGGCATGACCGGCCAGCATGTGCTGGTGGACGCCGGCATCGCACAGCAATCGGTGGTCAGCTGAAGCCATGACCGCAAGCATCGACCGCGCGGCCCAGCTGGCCCGGCTGCGCGAGGAACGGACCTGGGACCTCATCGTCATCGGCGGCGGCGCCACGGGCCTCGGCGTCGCGCTGGATGCCGCGGCGCGCGGCTTCGCCGTCGCGTTGATCGAGGCGGAGGACTTTGCCAAGGGCACCTCCTCGCGCGCCACCAAGCTCGTCCACGGCGGCGTGCGCTATCTCGCCCAGGGGAATGTCTCGCTGGTGCGCGAGGCCCTGCACGAGCGGGCCACCTTGCTGGCCAACGCGCCGCACCTGGCGCAGCCGCTGGCCTTCGTGCTGCCGGCCTACCGCTGGTGGGAGCCGGCCTTCTACGGCATCGGTTTGAAGCTGTACGACGCGCTGGCCGGCCGCCGAGGCCTGGGCGCGACGCAGCTGCTGTCCAAGGCCAAGGCGCTCGCCCGGCTGCCGACCTTGCGCCAGCCGCGGCTCGCAGGCGGCGTGCGCTACTGGGACGGTCAATTCGACGACGCGCGCCTGGCGGTGACGATCGCCCGCACCGCCGTCGCCCAGGGTGCGGTGGTGCTGAACCACTGCCCGGCCACCGGCCTGCTGCGCGAGGACGGCAAGATCCGCGGCGTGATGGCGCGCGACGCAGAAACCGGCGAGACCTTCACGCTGCGCAGCCACGCGGTCGTCAATGCGGCCGGCGTCTGGGTCGATGCGGTGCGCGACATGGACCGCGAGCCCGGCGCGGCCGCCCGCCCGCCGATGGTTGCGCCGAGCCAGGGCGTCCACGTCGTCGTCGACCGCGCCTTCCTGCCCGGCAGCGACGCGCTGATCGTGCCGAAGACGGCCGACGGCCGCGTGCTGTTCGCCGTGCCCTGGCTGGGCAAGACACTGCTCGGCACGACCGACGCACCGCGCAGCGACCTGCCACGCGAGCCACTGGCCACCGAGGAAGAGATCGGCTTCATCCTCGCCGAGGCCGGCCGCTACCTCGCCCGCGCGCCGCGCCGCGAGGACGTGCTGTCGGTCTGGGCCGGCCTGCGCCCGCTGGTCAAGCCCAGCGACGAAGACGGCGGCACGACCCAGAAGATCTCGCGCGAGCACACGGTGCTCGTCGGCCGCTCGGGCCTGGTGACCGTCACCGGTGGCAAATGGACCACCTACCGCGCGATGGCCGAGGACGTGATGGGCCGCTGCTTCGAGGCCGGCCTGCTGCCACGCCGCGGCGGGGCCGACGCCACTTCCGCGTTGCGCCTGGCCGGCGCGCCCGAGCGGGCGGCGGGCACGCTGGACCTGCCGCCGGGCGAGCACCTCTACGGCACCGACGCCGCCACGCTGCGCGCGCTGCCCGGCGCCGGCCGCTGGCTCTGGCGTGACGAAAGTGGCGGACGAACGGGAGGCCTCAGCGAAGCGATGCTGCGCTTCGCCGTGCGCCACGAGATGGCCCGCACCATCGAGGACCTGCTGGCCCGCCGCAGCCGCCTGCTGTTCCTCGACGCCGCCCGCGCCGGCGCGCTGGCCCGCCCGGTCGCCGCACTGCTGGCCGAGGAACTGGGCCGCCCGGTGCCCGAGGCCGAGATCCAGGCCTTCGAGGCCCTGGCCCGCCGCTATCGCGGCCTTCCCCCATCGAACGAATTGAAAGCCGCATGAGCACTACACCATCACCTCTCGACCGTCTCGCCCGCCCCGAGCTGCTGCGCACCGATGCGCTGATCGGCGATGCCTGGATCACGGGTAACGCACGCTTCGACGTCACCGACCCGACCACCGGCGCCGTGCTGGCAAACGTCGCCAATCTCGGCGCCGCCGAGACCGAGGCCGCCATCGCCGCAGCGAACCGTGCAGGCAAGACCTGGCGCGCCACGCCCGCCAAGCAGCGCGCCGCCGTGATGCTGAAGTGGTTCCAGCTGCTGAACGCACATGCCGATGACCTGGCCACGATCATGTCCGCCGAGCAGGGTAAGCCGCTGGCCGAGGCGCGCGGCGAGGTCGGCTTCGGCGCGAGCTTCATCGAGTGGTTCGCCGAGGAAGGCCGCCGCGTCTACGGCGAGACGATCCCGACGACCGACAAGGACAAGCGCTACCTGGTGCTGCGCGAGCCGGTGGGCGTCTGCGCGGCGATCACGCCCTGGAATTTTCCGATCGCGATGATCACGCGCAAGGTCGCGCCCGCCATCGCGGCCGGCTGCACCGTGGTCGTCAAGCCGGCCGAGCAGACGCCGCTGAGCGCGCTGGCCGTGGCCGCGCTGGCCCGCGAGGCCGGGCTGCCACCGGGCGTGCTGAACGTCGTCACCGGCGACGGGCCGCAGTCGATCGCGATCGGCAAGGCGCTGTGCGAGAGCGACACCGTGCGCCATCTTTCCTTCACCGGCTCGACCGAGGTCGGCCGCATCCTGATGCGCCAGTGCGCGCCGACGATCAAGAAGCTGTCGCTGGAACTCGGCGGCAATGCGCCGTTCATCGTGTTCGACGATGCGGACCTGGACGCCGCCGCCGAGGGTGCGCTGATCAGCAAGTACCGCAACGCCGGCCAGACCTGCGTCTGCGCGAATCGGCTCTACGTGCAGTCGAAGGTCTACGACGCCTTCGTCGCCAAGCTGGCCGAGAAGGTCCGCGCGATCAAGGTCGGCAACCCCTTCGAGACCGGCACGACGCAGGGGCCGATGATCGACGAGGACGCGATCCTGAAGATCGAGCGCCACGTGGCCGACGCCACGGCCAAGGGCGCGCGCCTGGTCGAAGGCGGCCACCGCATCGACGACCGTTTCTACGCGCCGACGCTGCTGGCCGACGCGACGCCCGACATGCTCTGCGCCCGCGAGGAAACTTTCGGCCCGATGGCGCCGGTGTTCCGCTTCGAGACCGAGGAAGAGGCCATCCGCCTGGCCAACGACACCGAGTTCGGGTTGGCCAGCTATTTCTACAGCCGCGACGTGGGCCGGATCTTCCGCGTCGGCGAGGCGCTGGAGTACGGCATGGTCGGCATCAACACCGGGCTGATCTCGACGGCGGAGGTGCCCTTCGGTGGCGTCAAGCAATCGGGCCTCGGCCGCGAGGGCTCGCGCCACGGCATCGAGGACTACGTGGAGGTGAAGTACCTGTGCCTGGCGGGTGTCACGTCATGAGGCGGGCCGAGCGCCGGGCCGCTCCCAAGCCGGCCCGCATCCCCTCGGGGGATCGGCCGACGTACTCGTCGGACGAGGGGCTGACATGACGCGCGGGCTGTTGCTGGCGCTGGACCAGGGCACGTCCAGCTCGCGCAGCATCGTGTTCGACCATGAGGCCCGCATCGTCGCGATGGCGCAGCGCGAGCTGCCGCAGCACTACCCGCAGGCCGGCTGGGTCGAGCACGATCCGCGCCGCATCTGGGCGGATCAGCTGGCCACCGCCCGCGAGGCCATGGACCGCGCCGGCGCCACGCCGGCCGACATCGCCGCCATCGGCATCACCAACCAGCGCGAGACCACGCTGCTGTGGTGCCGCCGCACCGGCGAGCCGCTGCACAAGGCCATCGTCTGGCAGGACCGGCGCGCCGAGCCGATCTGCGCGCACCTGCGCGAACGCGGGCTCGAAGCGCTCGTGCTGCAGCGTACCGGCCTGCGCATCGATGCCTATTTCTCCGGCCCCAAGCTGCGCTGGCTGCTGGACCAGGTGCCCAGCGCACAGGCCGCCGCCGAGCGCGGCGAGCTGGCCTTCGGCACGGTGGACAGCTGGCTGCTGTGGCAGTTGACCGAGGGCCGCGTCCACGCCACCGACGTCAGCAATGCCTCGCGCACGATGCTGTTCGACATCGCCCGCCAGCGCTGGGACGAGGAACTGCTCGATGCGCTGGACATCCCGCGATCGTTGCTGCCTGCCGTCCATCCGTCCAGCCATGCCTTCGGCGAGACGACGCTGCTCGGCGGGCGCGCGATCCCGATCGGCGGCATGGCCGGCGACCAGCAGAGCGCGCTGTTCGGCCAGGCCTGCTTCGAGCCGGGCCTGGCGAAGAACACCTACGGCACCGGCTGCTTCATGCTGATGCACACCGGCAAGGCCTTCCGCCCATCGAAGAACGGCCTGCTGGCGAGCAACGCCGCCCAGCCCTCGGCCACGCCGCAGTTCGCGCTGGAAGGCAGCGTCTTCGTCGGCGGCGCGGTCGTGCAGTGGCTGCGCGACGGCCTCGGCATCATCAACAGCAGCGGCGACGTGCAGGCACTCGCGGCCAGCGTGCCCGACAGCGGCGGCGTGACCCTGGTGCCGGCCTTCACCGGCCTGGGCGCGCCCTACTGGCAGGCCGAAGCGCGCGGTAGCATCGTGGGTCTCACCCGCGGCACGACGGCGGCGCACATCGCCCGCGCCGCCGTCGAGGCCATCGCCTTTCAAAGCGCCGCGCTGCTGCAGGCGATGAGCCGTGACGCGAAGCCGATCCACGAACTGCGCGTGGACGGCGGCGCCTCGGTGAACGACCTGCTGATGCAGGTGCAGGCCGACCTGCTGGGCATCCCGGTCGTGCGGCCGGAGAGCATCGAGACGACGGCGCTCGGGGCGGCCTTCCTGGCCGGCCTGTCCTGCGGCGTCTACTGCGGCACCGGCGAGCTGGCCGCCTTGTGGCGCCCCGGCCGGCGCTTCGAGCCGCACATCGGTGCCGATGAGCGGGCTGCTCGCATGGCGCTATGGGAGCGCGCAGTGCGCCAGACGATCGCGCCATGAATGCGCACGACATCGGCATCTACGGTGGCTTCATCGCCTGCGTGGCGCTGGCCACCTGCATCCAGAACCTGACGGGCTTCGCCTTCAGCCTGGTGCTGCTGGGCCTGGTGGCGCTGTTCGACCTGGTGCCGGTGATCGACGCGGCCAACGCCGCCACCGTGCTGACCCTGGTCAACGCCGCGTCCTTCTTCCGCATGAACCGGCTGCAGCCCGAGTGGCGGGTGATCAAGCCCTCGCTATTGCCCAGCCTGGTCGGCGTGGCGATCGGCGTGGCTCTGCTGGCCTGGCTCAGCGGCAATGCGGTGCAGGTGCTGCGCGGCCTGCTGGGCCTGGCGATCGTCGGCTGCGCCGTGCTGCTGATGCTCGATGCGAAGCCGCGCAGCAGCGTTTCCGGCGGGCCGGCCTTCGCGGCGATCGGCCTGGTGTCGGGCCTGATGGGCGGCCTGTTCTCCAGCGCCGGGCCGCCGATGGTCTATCACATGTACCGCCAGCCGCTGCCGCGCGAGCTGGTCAAGCAGTGCCTGATCCTGATGTTCGCGATCAACCAGGTGCTGCGCTTGCTGCTGGTGCTGCTGTCGGGCCGTTTCTCCTGGCAATCGGCGCTGCTGTGCGCCACGGCGCTGCCCGTGGTGCACGGCGTGGGCTGGCTGCAGCATCACCACATGCCGCCCGTGAGCGGCGCGGCGGTGCGGCGCGTCGTCTGCGTGCTGCTGCTGCTGTCGGGCGGATCGCTGCTGCTGTCCTTCCTGCGCGCCTGAGCCTGGATGAGCCTTTTCAGAACTCCTGCACGGTCGGCCGGAACACCACCTCGTTGATGTCCACCTCGGGCGGCTGCTCCAGCGCGTAGACCAGCGCGCGGGCGAACACGTCCGGGGAAATGGCGTTCGCGTAGGTCTTCTTCACGCCTTCGAGCACGTCGGGTTCGGTGATGTGGTCAATCAGCTCGGTATCCAGCGCGCCGGGCGAGATCACCGTCGTGCGGATGTTGTAGGGCTTCACCTCCAGCCGCAGGCCCTCGGACAAGGCGCGCACCGCGTGCTTGGTCGCCGCGTAGACGGTGCCGCCGCCGCGCACCTTCAGCCCCGCGACGGAGGCGACGTTGACGATGTGGCCGGACTTCTGCGCCTGCATCGTCGGCAGCACCGCGGCGATGCCGTAGAGCACGCCCTTGATGTTGACGTCGATCATCTGGTCCCAGTCGGCGATCTTCAGCCGCTCCAGCGGCGAGTGCGGCATCAGGCCGGCGTTGTTGACCATCACGTCGATGCGGCCGAAGCGGGCCAGCGCGGCGTCCGCCAGCGCCTGGACCTGGGCGGCATCGGTGACGTCGGTGGCCTGGACGATCACGTCGCCGCCGAGTTCCTGCGCCAGCGCCTGCAGGCGGTCGACGCGGCGCGCGCCGAGCGCGAGCTTGGCGCCCATCTCGGCCAGCAGCCGCGCGGCGGCTTCGCCGAGGCCGCTGCTGGCGCCGGTGATGACAATGACTTTGTTGGTTATGCCGGGGGTCGGGGTGGGCATGAATGAGTGCTCCGGAACGGTGTGGAATGGAATGATTTTGCGCGCTGGCACCGATCCGCGTCGCAGGTGATGCGCGGAGCTCGCACGAACAGGCGGCCTCATCAACGCTGTGGTTGGCTCTCGATGCTTCCCGTGTTCAAGTCGCGGTACTTCAACCACCGGGGAGACACCATGACATCAGTTGCCGTTCAGGGATGGCGCTATCGGATGCGGCCGGATGACACCGACAAGCTCGGGCCGTTCGACGAGACCTATCTTGCCGAAGGCGATTCCTGGATGGACGCGAGCGGCGCGCTGGTGCTCTCGCTGCCCTACTACCTGGCGAAGGAGTTCGACAAGCGTGGCAAGTCCGTGCTGATCATCAACATCTCGACCTCGGGGCAGACCCTGCAGAAGATCGAGGACATGATGAATGAGGACTTCGTCTGGTGGCTGAAGCAGTACCGCTACAAGGGCATTCTGTTCAGCGCCGGGGGCAATGACTTCATCGATGCGGCCAAGGAGCCGCCGGCGGGCCAGGGCCTGCTGCGCGACATGGCCGGGCAGGCCCAGCCCGCCGACGGCTACGCGTGCGTGCGACAGGACGCGCTGACGACGCTGGTTCAGGGCTACCTGAATCCGAACTTCGGGGCGATATACCAGGCCCTGCGTGCCAGCACTAAGAATCGCGACACGCCCATGTACCTCAATTCCTATGAGACGCCGGTGGCCCGCGATGCTCCTGCGATCAAGAATCTCGTCGGCCCCTGGCTCCATGCCGCCTATCGGACGAACAGTATCGCCAGCCCCCTCTGGCCTTCGTTGACGAGCGGTCTGTTCTCCGACATTCGCAGCACCATCCAAGGCTGGACCGCCGGGCGTACCGGCTTGCAGGTCATCGGGCCCACCGGCCTGCTGACGCCGGCAAATCCCGCCAGCCAGGGCAGCAGCGGAGACTGGCTCAACGAGATCCACCCGAATGCCGCAGGTTGGGCGAAGCTCGCGAAGGTCTGGGCGGACGCCCTCGCCTAGGCACGACAATCCCGCGCCATGAACGCGAGAACGCGATGCTTGGCGCTGGCGCTAGCCCTGGCGAGCCTCTCTACGAGGAACGCCTGTGCCCTCGACCCGACCTTAGACGTGGCCGCGGGCAAAGCAGCCTTTGCCGCCTGCGCCTCCTGTCACCAGGTCGGGCCGCAGGCCCGCGGCGGCTTCGGGCCGCAGCTCAACGGCATCCTGGGCCGGCGGGCCGGGTCTTCTCCCGACTACAAGTACTCGGCGGCGATGGCGAACTCGAAGATCGTCTGGACCGAGGCCTCGCTCACCGCCTTCATCCTCGACCCCGGCAAGACCGTGCCGGGCACCAAGATGCGCTTCTTCAGCCTCGGCTATGACGAGCAGAAGATCGCC
>Ga0247779_1000085_pt1 | contig 76759 bp, 59 predicted proteins | sample UWRJL221509R5_FD_179925 | JGI IMG/M metagenome (GOLD analysis project Ga0247779, IMG submission 179925) | Plant litter microbial communities from Arlington Agricultural Research Station in Wisconsin, United States - UWRJ-L221-509R-5 | ecosystem: Environmental > Terrestrial > Plant litter >... | reverse complement strand
CCTCGTCCAGGGTCTGGCTGTGCTTGGAGTAGTTGGTGGCGCTGTAGACGGTATCCCGGCTGCTGGAGGTCTGCAGGGTGCCCAGGGTGATGTCGTGGCCGGCCTGGATGACGATGCCGCCGTCTGCCCCTTGCGCGGCGCCGTTGTCAGTGGCCGCGCTCCCCTGGCTCAGCTGCACGGCCTGCAGGGTCACATCGCCGCCGGCCTGCAGCACGATCACGCCGCCGGCGCTCAGGCTGGCGACCTGGTCGAGCACGGTGGAGCGGGCGGTAGTGGCGCCGTGGCTGCTCTCCCGGTCGCGGGTGGTCGAGGCGATGTCGATGTCCTGGCCGGCGCTCAGGGAGAGGTCGCCGCTGGCGGCCAGTTGCCCGCCGAGGCTGCTCAGGCTCCCCTGCGCGCTCAGCGCCAGCGTGGTGCCGCGCACGTCGCCGGTGTTGGCGATGTCCTGGGCGCTGATGTCGACCACGCCGTCCGCCCCGCTGCTTCGGATCGAACCGTCGTTGTTGAGGCTGCCGCTCAGCGCCATCTGCACCCGGTCGCCCGCGATCAGGGCGCCGCTGGGCAGCAGGTCGCCGTCGCGCGGCACCAGGTAGACCTGCGGCACCAGCACTTGCTGCACGGTCCCATCCGGCAGGGTCACGTCCTGTTCCACCAGCCACACCAGGTCGCTGGTCAGCTGCGTCATCTGCTCGGCCGTCAGCGCCACGCCGGGCACCAACTGGTGTTCCTGTGCAAAGGTTGCGCCGTTGGTCAGCAGGGCGCGATATTCGTCTTCGTCGTTCGAGTAGCCAGGCAGGTAGCTGGTGCCCGTCAGTTCGCCGATCTGCTCGCGCACCAGTTGCTGCTCATAGAAGCCATCGCCCAGGCGTTTCTGTGTCGTCGTGGGGTCGAGCGACAGCGCTTCCAGCAGGTAGTCGCTGGACACCCAGTCCTTGTAGTCCGCGAAACGCGGGTCGGTCTCGACCAGATAGCTCGAACTCGGCTCCGGGTGAGTCTTGAGCAAGCTGTTGTTGGGCACGGTCAGCTTGACCTGGACACTGAGCGCCAACGGTCTGCTACTAGAGCTGCCGGTACTGCCCCCCTGTGGAGTCGATCCCTGCATGCCAGCCGGCCGCCGCAAGGCCTGCGCGGCCGAGGTGCTTACCGTGCCGGCCTGCGCGGTCGCCTGGCCTTGCGCCTGTGCGGAAGCGCCAGACTGGGCCGCTTGTGCGGCCCCCAGGGCCTGAGCCACCGCCGAGCGACCGTTGCGCAGTCCACCCTGCACGGCCAGTGCAGCGTCGCCGGTCTGCACCGAGGAAACGGCCTGTGCGGATGCGGTACTGCCATCACGCAACTGCGCGGTCGCCTGCGCACCCTGCACGTCCTGCGCACCGCTCACCTGGGCCGCCGTGCCGGTGCTCGACTGGCGTACGTCGGCCTGCGCGGACACAGTGGTGTCTGCAGCCTGCGCGGAGTTGATCGTCTTCGTCGCCGGCCCGGTGCCGCTGCGCAGGCGTGCCTGGACCGCGCCAGCTCCGCTGGAGCTCCCCGGTGCATCGACCGCCTGCGCCGCAAGCTGAGCGCCGCTGCGCCAGCCCGTGCCAGCCGTGGCGCCGGACTGCGCCGCACTGCCGGCCTGCAGCGCTTGCGCCTGCTGGCTGGCCGGGCTGTCGAGGCCGGCGCCATCGCTGGGAGCCGCCCGCCCGGCCGACTGCACCTGTTGCGCCGAGGCCCCGCCGCCGGTGCCAGCCGAGCCGGCCTGCGCGCGGTCTCCTGGCGTCGACGCGGCGGGAATGAAGGACTGTGCCGTGCCCGGCAGCACCAGTTTCACGGCGAGGCTCTTCCCGGTATTCGGGTCGGTCACGGTGACCTGGTGGTCGATGTTGTTCACCGTCCCCGCGCTGATCGACACCCCGTTCTCTCCGACCACGCGGCTCATGTCGTTGGTGATCGTGGTGCCCTGTACCTGCAATGTTCCGCCCACGATGATGTTGGCCGCCAGCGACTGGCTCACCGTGGCCGGGTCCTCGTCGCCATACACCTGCGTCCGGGACACATTCATATTGCGGTGCTGGGCCTGCCAGGCCTGGATCACCTGGTCCGCCGTCTGCCCATTGAGCGGCACGTTGGTCGCGTATTCCTCATAGAGCATCGGCGGCCGGGTCGAGTACTCGATCTCCACATAGGGATCGCTGAGGTTCGGACTGACCCGCCACATCAGGTAGGGATTGAGGTTGTCGATCCGCCCGGCCGACAGCGCCAGGTTGCCGCGCGCCTCGATCGTCGCGCCGCTGTTGGTGAGGTTGGCCGCCGTGATCGCCATGTCCCCGCCGCTGCTGATGAAGGACTGCACCTGCAGCGTGCGTACGGCCGTGCCCGCGGAACTGTCCAGCCCGGAGCCGACTCCCTGCAGCACGGTCCGGTTGACGATGTCCCCACTCATCTGCAGCACCAGCGCGCTGCTGGCCTGGATCGTGGAGTTCTCGTTGAGCAGGCTGGTGCCGGCGATGCGCAGGTCGCCGTCCGCATAGATCAGGGCGCCCCCGGTGTTGGACAGGTCCTGCGTGAGCGCGGCGTCGAGCGAGCGCCGCGCTGCGATCACGGCGGCGGTGCCGCCCTCCGCGCCGTTCGCAAGCCGCCCGCTCGTGATGACGATGTCGCCGCCGTAGATGCGGCCGGTGCCGACGTTGAGCACCTGGTCCGCCTGGAGGCCGACGATGTCGCCGTCGATCAGCCCACGGTTGTTCAGCGTGCCGCTGGCCGTGAGCACCGTCGCCGCGCCGCTGAGTTCGCCAGTGCCAGCGTTGTCGATGTTGGCCGCCGTGATGGCGAGCGTGCCGCCGCTGCGCAGGGTGCCCTGGTTGCTGAAGTTGCCCGACAGGCTCAGTACCGTGTCGCCGGCCGACTGGAACTGGCTGCCCGCTCCGTAGCTGAAATCACCTTGCAATGCGAGGCTCAGGCTGCCGCCGCTGCTGATCTGGCCGCCCACGCCGCCGGCCAGCTGCGCCAGGTTCAGGCTGAGCGCGTTGCCGGACCATATCTTGCCGCTGGCGTTGTTGAGCGCGAGCGCGGACACGTTGGCGCCGTCGCCGATAGTCTGCGCGCCGCCCGCGCCGAGCGTGCCGCCGCCGTTGTCGAGCGACTGGCCGATCGTCAGCCCGAGGTTGCCGTTGGCAAGTACCTGGCCGCCGGCATTGGCCAATTGCAGCGCCTGCAGTACCACGTTGCCGCCCTGGATGCCCAGGCCAGCGCTGGCTGTATTGGTGTTGTCGATGCGGCCGGAGACGCTCAAGCTCAGGCTCTCGCCACCGTAGATCAGCCCACCCTGGTTGAGCACCTGCTGGGCCGAAGCGGCCAGTGACGACGTGCCGATCAGCCGGCCGGTCTGATTGTCCAGCGTGCCGGCGACCGCGAGGCTCAAGTTGGCGGCTGCCAGGTCCGCGCGGTTGGTGAGGTCGCTGGCGCTGATCTGCGCGTTGCCCGCCGTGGAGATGCCGGCCCCATTGAACAGTGCGCCGCTGTCGATCGACAGCGTTCCCTGGGCACGGATGCCCGTGGGTGTGGCCACCGAGGTGTCGAGGGCGTTGGTGAGCGCTGCGCCACGCGTCTGGATCGACAAGTCGCCCAGCGACTGCAGAAGGCCACCGGTGTTGTCGAGCGCACCGCTATCCACTGCCAGCGACTGTGTCGCCAGCAGCTGGCCGCCTCGGTTGTCGAGTGCCTGGCCGCGTGTGTCGATCGACACGGCAGCACCGGACACCTGGCCCTGGACATTGGTGAGCGAGGATGATGTCAGCATGGCCGTCTGCGCAGCCTGAATCCTGCCCTGGGTGTTGTCGATGCCCCCCTGGGCCTGCAGGCGGATGTCGCCCTGCAGGCTGGCGATCTGCCCTTGCTGGTTGCCGAGCGAGGCCACATCGGCGCTCATGCCCTGCTGTGCCAGCAGGCTGCCACCGGCATTGAGCAGCGCGCCGGCGGTGTTCACGTCGAGCGAGCCCTCGCTGCCGACCGAGCCGGCGCTGTTGTCGAGGCTGAGCGCCGAGAGCGTCATCGCGGCGCCGCTGCGCAGCCGGCCCCCGTGGTTGTCGAGTGCGCCGTTGAAGCTCGCCTGCAGCGTCGTGCCGCTCTGCAGCAGACCAACGTTGCCGTTGGCCCCGCTGCCATTGGCGAGGCTGCCACCCTGGACATCCAGTGCGCCCGCACTGGCGATGGTGCCGCCGCGGTTGTCGATGGCGCCGTCGATGCGCAGTTGCTCGGCGCCGGTGCTGAGCAGGTTGCCGCCGCGATGGTCGAGGCTCGCGCCAGACAGGCTCACACCCTGGCCCTGCGTCTGGGCACCGTCCAGCGCGAGCGCACCGGTGGCGGAGATCGTCAGGGCGCCGCTGCTCAGGATCTGGCCCGAACTGCCGGTCAAGCTGCCGGTGTTCATCGTCAGCCCGCCAGTGCCTGCCTGCATCAGCACGCCGCCGGTGTTGTCGACGGACTGAGCCTGCATGGTCATGCCCGCTCCCGCCGCCTGGATGCGGCCGCCGGCGTTGCCGAGGGCACCGCCCACGGTGGCGGTCAACTGGCCCGTGCTGCCGGTCTGGGTCAGCGAGCCGGCCGCGTTGCTCCAGTCGGTGGCCGTCAGGCCGACATTGGCGCCGCTCAGCGTCGCGCCGTCGGTCGAAAGAAGTCCGGCGCTCGACAGCGCCAGGTCACCACGGCTGCCCAGCACGGCTCGGTCCAGTCGCAGTGAACCGGAGGTCGCGCTCAGCGCAGCGCTGCCCACATCGCTGCGGCTGTCCTGCAGTTGCAGGTTCTGACCGGACAGCGCCATTCGGCCGGCCGCCAGCATCGCGCCGCTGAACTGCAACGTGCCCGCCGCGTGCACCGTCATCTCGCCCTGCGCCGCCATCGAGTTGTCCGGGCGCAGGCCCGCCGCCAGCGTGCCGCTGCCCGACACCGTGCCAGCATCAACCGTCAGCGCGCCCTGGCTGGCCAAGGTGCCACCCAAGTTCAGCACGCCGCCCGCGGTGAGCGACGCATTGTCTTGCGCATAGACCGCACCGCTGTTGTCGACGTTGTTCGTCACGACCAGCCGCGTGTCGCCACCGGACTGCAGTGTGCCGGCGTTGTCGATCTGGTCGGCACCGATCGTCAACGCGCCCAGCGCGCTGACCAGGCCTTGCCCGCCATTGGTCAGCGTGCCCACCGCAAGGTCGACTCCATGGCCGCCGATCTGCCCCGCGGTGTTGACCAGCGTGGCGGCCTGGGCGTGGAGGTCGCCGGCAGCGACCAGCGCGCCGCCGGTGTTGTCCAGTGAACCGGTCACTTGCAAACGCACGTCGCCGCTGCTGAGCAACTGGCCACCCTGGTGCTGCAGGCTGGATGCATCGAGCACAAGCTGCGCGCCCTGGGTCTGCGCCTGGCGCAGATCGGCGGCGCCACTCACTTCCAGCGTAACCGCCTGCGCACCAAGGATCTGGCCACCGACGCCGGTCAGCGTCCCGGTGTCTATGCGCAGCGAGCCGCTAGGGTCACTACCTGCATGGACGATACGGCCCACCGTGTTGTCGACCGATGCCGCGTTGATCGCAAGCGTCCGCCCCGCTGCGGCGACGCTGCCACTGGTGTTGTCGAGCGCGCCCTGCAGCGTTGCATTGAGGCTGCCGCCGGCCTCGGTCTGCGACAGCACGCCGCCAGCGTTGCTCCAGCTCTGCGCGGAAATGGCGACGCTCGCGCCGTCCACTGTGGCGGCACGGGTGTCGAGCGTGCCGGCGCTTGTCAGTACCAGCGCGCCGGAGGCGGCCAGGGTGGCGCGATCCAGGCGCAGATCGCCGGAGGTCGCCGTCAGGCTGGCCTGCTTGGCCTGGACGCGCGCATCCTGCCACTGCAGGCTGGCACCGGAGGCCGTCAGCAAGCCGGCCGCCACGACTTGCCCGCTCTGCTGCAGGGTGCCGGCTGCGCGCAGTACCAGGTCCCCCGAGACGGCGAAGGTGTTGTCGGCATTGAGCCCGGCGACAAAGCCGCCGCTGCTGGCGATGCTGTCAGCCTGCACGGACACATCCCCCTGTGCAGCCATCATTCCGGTCTGCGTCAGCGCACCGCCGGCCGACACCGTGAGCGGACCGCGCGCATACACCGTGCCGGCATTGCCCAGCGATCCTTGCACTGACAGATCCATGGCAGCCTGCGATTGCAGGCTGCCGGCGTTGTCGAGTTGCCCTGCCGCGATGGCGAGCGTCTGCCCCGCTGCGATCAGGCCCTGGCCGCCGTTCGCCAGCCGACCTGAGATATCGAAGCGCAAGGCCTGGCCGCCCAGTTGGCCATCCTGGTTGTCGAGCGAACCCGCTCCGACCTGCAGATCCTTGGCCGACTGGACCACACCGCCGGAGTTGTCGAGCCCGCCGGTGACGTTCAGCGTCACCCCGTCCTGCCCGGCCATCTGTCCGCCACGATGGCTGAGGCTTGCGGCCGTCAGCTCGATGATGCCGGCCTGTGTCAGCGCACCGTCAAGCAGCGCGGCGCCGGTGGCCTGCACGGACAGCAAGCCGTTGCCCAGAATCTGGCCGCCGTTGCCATCCAGTTCCTGGACCTTGAGCGCCAGCGTATCGGTGCCTGCGTGCATCAGGCTGCCACCGCGGTTGTCCAGCGTGGCCGCAGTCAGCGTTACGGCGGCAGCGTTCGCGGCGATCTTGCCGCCCTGGTTATCGAGCAAGCCAGCCACCGCAACCTGCAACGTGCCGGCCGCATCGGTCTGGGCCAACTGACCGCCAGCATGCCGCCAGTTGGCGGCGTCGATCACGACCGACCCACCGCTCAACACGGCGGCCGAAGTATCCAGTTGCCCGCTGGCCGACAAGACCAGTTGACGCGACGACGCTACGCTCGCCTGGTTCAGAGAAAGACCCCCCGACAGCGCGTTCAGCGTGATCCGCTGCGCCTGGAACTGACCGTCCTGCAAGGCCAGCCCAGCGCCGCTGATCGACAGCGCGTCGCCAGCGATCGCCGCACCGCTGTGATGGAGTTGCCCGGTCGCCATTAACGTCAGGTCACCGGTCGCCGCAATCGTGTTGTCGGCCTTGAGCCCGGCCGCGAATTCCCCGCTGCTGTCAATGGTGCGTGCCGACACGGCCAGGCTGCCCTGAGCGGCCAGCAGGCCGGTGTGCGTCAGTGCATCGGCCTGAACCTGAGCGTTACCCTGGGCATAGATCAGACCCGTGTTGTCCAGCGTGGTCCGTGCGCTCAGGGCGATGTCACCCGCGGCCTGCAGGGCGCCCGCGTTGTTGACCCGGTCCATCTCGATCGAGAGGCCAGCCGTCGATGCCACCAGGCCTTGGCCGGCATTGGTCAATTCGCCACCGCGCAGCGTCACGCCCGCGCCGCCGATCTGGCCGTCGCGGTTGATGAGCGTCGCCGCCTGCAGCGCGACCGAACCGCCGCCCTGCACCAAGCCGCCGGTGTTGTCCAGCGCGCCCGTGGCCGTGATATCCACCGTCGTGGCGGCCAGCACCTGGCCGCCCTGCAAGGACAGGCTGTCGGCCTGCAGCGCAATGCGATCGGCTTGCGTCGTCGCCTGGCTGAGGTCGGCAGCGCCGCTGGCGTTCAGCGTCAGCCCGCCATTACCGAGGATCTGGCCTTTCGCGCCGCTCAGCGCACCGGTGTCGATGCGCAGCTCGCCGCTGCTGGCTCCTGCGTGGACGATCTGGCCCGCCGTGTTGTCAAGGCTCAGTGCCTGCAGCGTCAGCGCGGTGCCGTTGGCGGCGATCCGGCCGCCGGCGTTGTCGAGGCTGCCGCCGATCGCAGCGGCCAGGTAGCCGTGAGCATCGGTCTGGCCAATGCTGCCTGCGGCATTGCGCCAGTCGGCAGCAACGATGTCGATGCTGCCGCCGCTCAGTTGCGCACCTTCGGTATTCAGCACCGCGGCGGTATTCAAGCCGAGCAGTCCTTGTGTCGACACCAGGGCGCCGTCGAGCCTCAACTCGCCGTTGCGCGCATTGAGCGCCACCGTAGCGGCGACCGTCTGGCTGCCCTGCAACTGCAGCGACGCACCCTCGAGCGATGCGTTACCGGCCGCCTGGCTCAGGCCCGAATGCTGCAGCGTCTGCGTCGCCGAAAGCATGAGGTCGCCCTGCGCGTCCATCGTGTTGTCCGGCTTCAGCCCGGCGGCGAACACCCCGCTGCTGGCGATGCTGTCCGCCTTCACGGTCAATGCGCCCTGCGCTGCCATCGAACCGCTGTGCGTCAGCGCGCCACCTACCGTCACCGTTGCCGCGCCCTGCGCGTAGACAGTGCCGTGATTGCTCATCGCACCGGCCACGTCCAGCGTGGCGGCGCCTTGAGACTGCAGCGCGCCGGCATTGTCCAGTTGCCCGGCCTCGATGCCGAGCGACTGAGCAGCCGTCACCAGGCCCTGGCCGGCATTGCTCATCAGGCCGTTGGCCCGGAGCTGCACGGAACGGCCATCGATGCGGCCATCGTCGTTGACCAGCGAGCCAGCGCGTGCCTGCAACTCGCCGGTCGCCTGCAGCAGGCCGCCCGTGTTGTCAAGCGCTCCGACGACCGCCAGCGCCGCACTGCCCAGGCTGAGCAACTGGCCTTGGCGATGGCTGAGGCTGCCGGCCTCCAGCGTCACCGTGCCGCCTTGCGTCCAGGCACGGTCCAGCGACATCGCGCAACTGGCCACCAGAGCCAGCGTTCCGGCGCTGGCGATGCGCCCGTCATCGCCGGTCAGTGTGCCGGTCGTCAGCGCCAGCACACCGCTGCCGGCATGCGTGATGTCACCGCCGCGGTTGTCGACCTGACCAGCGGTCAAGGATGCCGACGCGGCGTTCGCGCCGATGCTTCCGGCCTGGTTGGCCAGCAGGCCGGTCACGGCGATATGCAAGTCGCCGCCGGTGGCGGTTTGCGCCAGATTGCCACCGGCGTTGTGCCAGTCGGTCGCGGTGATCGAAAGCGATCCGGCACTGAGCATTGCGGCCGCGCTGTCCAGCGCGCCAGCGGCCGACAAGTTCAGTCGGTCGCTCGCCGACACCGCCGCATGATCGAGATGCAGGTCGCCGGCAAGCGTGCTCATCGTGACCTGCTGCGCCTGCATCTGGCTGCCCTGCAACGACGCGCTGTCGGCGGTGAGTGTCAGCTCGCCGCCGGCCACTGCCGTACCGCTGTGCTGCAACTGCCTCGCGGCCAGGCTCAGGTCGCCGCCATCGGCCAGCGTGTTATCGGCTTTGAGGCCGGCTGCGAGGGTACCGCTGCTGGTCAAGGTATCGGCCTGGATCGACAGCCTGCCCTGTGCAGCCAGCATGCCCGTGTGGGTCATGTCGCCAGCGTTCACCTGGGCATTGCCTTGCGCGTAGACCAGGCCAGCGTTGTCCAGCGCGCTTCGCGCGCTGAGGGCGATGTCACCCGCGGACTGAAAGGCGCCTGCGTTGTTGACACGGTCCATGTCGATCGACAGGCCGGCCGTCGATGCCACCAGGCCTTGACCGGCGTTGTCCAATGCGCCGCCGCGCAGCGTCACGCCCGCGCCGCCGATCTGGCCATCACGGTTGACGAGCGTCGCCGCCTGCAGCGCGACCGGGCCGCCGCCCTGCACGAGGCCGCCAGTGTTGTCCAACGCGCCAGCTGCGGTGAGCTGCACCGCCGAATTCGCAAGGACCTGCCCTCCCTGCAGCGTCATGCTGTCCGCATGGATCGTGATGCGATCGGCCTGCGTCGCCGCTTGACCGAGGTCGATCGCGCTGCCGGCGTTCAGCGTCAGCCCTCCATTGCCGAGAATCTGGCCCTTCGCTCCGCTCAGCGTGCCGACATCGATGCGCAGTTCGCCGCCGACCGTGCCAGCCTGGGCGATCAGGCCCTGTGTGTTGCTGAGCAGGCCCGCCGAAAGCGTCAGCGCCGTGCCGTTGCCAACAATGCGACCACCCGTGTTGTCCAGGGTGCCTCCAAGCGTCGCAGTCAGATGGCCAGCCACGTCGGTCTGACTGATTTGGCCGCCGGCGTTGCGCCAGTCGGCCGCAGCGACGTCCACACTGGAGCCGCTCAGCCGCGCGCCTTCGGTGCCGAGCATCGAAGCGGCGCGCAGGTCGAGCGGGCCGGCCGCGACCATCGTGGCGCCGTCCAGGCGCAATTCGCCGCTTCGAGCCTGGGCCGACACCAGCGCGGCCTGGACCCGGCTGCCTTGCAACTGCAGGTCGGCGCCGTCCAGGGTGGCGGCGCCGGCGGCCAGGATCGTGCCGCTGTGCTTGAGCGACTGCGTGGCCGACAGCGCCAGATCCCCGAGCGTGCCGAGGGTGCCGTCCGATTGCAGGCCAGCCGCGAAAGTGCCGCTGCTGTCGATCGCAGCGGCCCGTGCCGCCAGTGATCCGCCAGCCGCCGCAGTTCCGGTCTGTGCCAAAGTGCCGGCGTCGATCGTCGCCGCGCCCATCGCGCGGATCAGGCCGCTGTTGCTCAACGCTCCGGTGACGGCGATGGTCGCATCCGCATGTGCCTGCAAGGTGCCTTCGTTGACGAGCGCATTCGCCTGCAGGCTCAGGTTCTGCGCTGCGGCGATCAGGCTGCTGCCGGTGTTGTTCAGCTGGTCGCCATGGATCTCGACCGCTTCACCGCTTAGCTCTCCATCGCGGTTGTCGATCTGCGGTGCCACCACGTGTAGATCGCCGAGCGTGGTGACGGTGCCACCCTGATTCGTCAGCGTCTGCGCCTGCAACTGCAGCGCATTGCCGCTGGCCGCGATCCGGCCGCCGCTGTTGTCGATGTCCTGGGCCGCTAGCAATGCCGTGCGGCTGTTGGCCAGGATCGCGCCCTGGCGATTGTCGAGCTTGCCGGTCACCGCGACGTTCAAGTCGTCGGTGCCGCTGACCGCCAGCTGGCCGCCCGCATGCAGCCAGTCCTGCGCCTGCAGGGACAGTGAACCCGCCTGCAGCACCGCGCCCTCAGACACCAGCGCGCCGCTCGATTGCAGGTGCAGCGCGCCAGCGGCCTGGCCCTGGGCGCCGGTGATGTCGATACGAGCCGCACTGATAGAGGCATCGACCGCCAGGAACTGGCCGTGCATCCCCAGCTCATTGCCGGCCGACAGGACTAGCGTGCCTTGCGCGCCGACACGCCCGTCCGAACCCAGGCCGGCCGCGATCGTGGCGGTCGACGCCCCCTGCAACTGGCGGGTGGCCGTGGCGCTCAGGTCGCCCTGCGCTGCGAACAAGCCATCGACGGTCAGGTCCCCACCCGAGGACGCCGCCACCCGCCCGCCGTAGACCGATCCTGCCAACGCCACGCTGTCCGCGCCGCTCAACGACAGCGCGGCGCCTGCGGAGAGCTGCCCCCGCACGGTGATCGACTGCGCCTCGATGCTGAGGCTGCCGGAGGCGCTCGTGCTCGAATCACCGTCCTGCTGGAACGCTCCCTGCAGGCTTAGGGTCACATCTTGCCCGGCGATCGATGCGCCGCCTTGCTGGATCAGCGAGTGCCCCACGACCGAGACCGCGCCATGCGCGGCGATCAGGCCGCCGCGGCTGCTGATGTCGGCCTGTCCGCCAATGGTGATACCGCCAACGTCCGACCGCAGTTGCCCACCATCGTTGAGTAGCTGCGTGCCAGCCTGCACAGTGATGCCGCCGTCGGCTGCGACCTGGGCGTTGCGGTTGTCGATGCGATCGGCGCTCAGGCTCACCGTGCCGGGCGTGCCCAGCACGGCGCCGCGCTGGCTGAGATCGCCGTCAGCGTGCAGCGCGATCGACTGCGCCTGCAGCGTCGCGCCGTCCAGTGTCAGCTGCGCTGCCTGGGCCGATAGTGCACCGGCAGCCCAGAGCTTGGCGCCGCTGAGGTCGGCCGTGCGAGCGTCCAGCGCCAGGGCGCCGGTGCCGTACTGTTCGATGCTGGCGCCAACGCCGCTCAACTGGCCGGCCGAGATCGCCAGCGCCGAGCCGTTGCTGGCGATGCGCGCGCCGTCGGCGTTCACCGTGCCGTCGAAGCGCAGCGCCAGTGCCTCGCCACCCAGTTGCATCCATTGGGCCTGGCGCAGGTCGGCATCGGTGGCGGCCACGCTCAGCTTGCCGGCCGCGAAGGTCGCGCCGACACTGGACAGACGGGTCGCCGTCACGCTCAGCGCGTCGGAGACTGAAAGCACTACGCCATCGGCACCCAGCACAGGCGCCGATAAGGTGATGGTGTTCGCCTGCAACTGCGCCCGTGCGAGGTCAGTTGACGCACCGGCACTCACGTCGATCCGATTGGTCGCGACCAGCACCGCATCCTGCGCGAGGACGCTGCCCAATCCGCCGCTGCCACTGACTCCGATCGCTGCTGCCTGCGCTTGCACTCCGCTGAAATCGACCGAAGGCGCCTGCGCATCGATGCGGCCGCCGGCCTGCAACTGGCCAGCCTGTCGATTGGACTGCTCCGCCACCAGCGACAGCGAGCCCGTGCCAGCTATCACCGTGCCGTCCAGCGCCATGCCGGCCACGGTCACGCTGCCGGCCAGCCCTTCAATCTGGGGCGCACTGACGGCAACTGAACCGTTCGACGCCATCCAGCCGGCGTTGCGCACGCCTTGCCCCGAACTCACCGCCAGGGCCGGCGCGCCACTCGCATCCGGCTCCTGGGCGTAGACCGTGCCGGTGTTCTCCAACCAGCCATCGGCCCGCAGGCGCAGTTGGCCGCCGATGATCTGGCCGGCCTGCCGCACGCCCAAGCCGGCCTCGGTGCCCACCAGTGTGATCCGCTGGGCATAGATGCCGCCCAGCGAAGTGCTGTCGATCGCATATCGCGGCGCGGCGCCAGCGGGTGCCAGCGCCTCGTTGCCGGACGGAGGACCCGACAAGTCCGCCGTCATGAGCTGGACGCCCGTCTGCACGCGCGCGTCCTTGGCCCAGAGGCCGGCATTGAGTTCGACCGCCCGTGCCAGCAGCGCGGTGTAGTCCGCCTGCGAGCCGTCCAGGCCTTGGCCATCGATGCGGATCAGCCCCCCCTGCACCGCGAAGCCGCCGATGCTGCCATCAGCATTGAAGCGGGTCGTGCCAGTGGTCAGCACCGCGCTGCTGGCATTGATGAAACCGGCGCCGTCAACCTGGATGCCTGATGGGTTGGCAATGACGACATCAGCCCGCTGGCCCGCCACCTCGATGTAGCCCTTGAGCTGGCTGGGCGCACTGCTGTTGACCTCGTTCAGGATCACCCGCGCTCCACCCTGCGCAAGCCAAGGATTTGCCTGTACCCAACCGCCGATCTGCGTGCTGGTGTCGACGCGCGAGTTGTTCAGGATCACGCCGCTCCTGTCGATGTCGAACTGGCTGTAGGTGTTGCGAGAGACGCCGGCTGCGCTCGGCGTACGGATGTTGACCTGCAGCGTGCCATTGGCGCTGTTGAGTACCGTGGGCTGCTGAGTCTTGGGTGCCGAGGCATCGGCCTTCACCTGGGCCCGTGCATCCTTGATGAACACCGGCATGAGGGTCGACATGAACGCCAAGGCAATTGCCGTACTCAAGGCCAGCAGCGAGGGCCTGCCGGCGCCGCCGCGCGCGCCGCCGGCCCGCGCCGTGCGGGTGGTCTGGCCCGCCTTCTTGCCCTGGCTGCAGGTGGTCTCCGCAACGGCCATCAACTGGCCACGCTGCTTGTTGAAAACGATCCGGTACTGGAGGCGGTTCATAGCGAATAGCTCAGGTTGAAGCCCGTGACGGCACGAGCGGCAGGAAAACGGGATGGCTGCCACACGGGCGCACCGGCGAAGACATCGAGAGACAGGCCCTGGGCCCGCAGTCGCGAACCGAGCACGGCACCGACCAAGTGGCGTCCGGCCAGCCGCTCGGCGCCGTTGCCGCCGACCTGGCCGGCATCAACACCCATGTACAGGGAGGCTCCCTGCGACTGCGATTGCACAAGCGGCAGTTCGGCCTCGTTGCGCCACAGCAAACCGTCATCGGCGGACAGCGAGGTCTCGTTGCCGAAGCCGCGCACGGTGTAGCGTCCACCGATCAAGAAGCGGTCCTGAGGCGTCAGGCGGTTGAGCGCCATCTGGCCGCGCAACTGCGTGCTGAGCCGCACCTGCCGGCCGGCCAGCGAGATTGCGCCAGCGAGGCTGAACGACCCCTGCACCAGGTGCGGCCGTGAATCACCCTCGCCGAAAACCTCTTCCGGCGCCGGCATCGCGTGGAACAAGCCGGTGCCGCGCTTGAAGCTCAACTCACCCTCGCTACTGACGCCGTTGGCCTCGCGCTTCAGGTTCAGGCCGAATTCCCATCCGGCCACGCGGCGGCGCTGCACTTCGACCTCGGTGTCGTCGACGTAGTTGCGCGAGCTGCGGCCGAAGGCCTTCAGCCAGCCACTGAACTTGTGCTGGCCGTCGCGCCAGAGCATGGAGCTCAGCTTGGCTTCGCCGCTACTGCTGGTACCGCTGTAGACGTAGTCCTGGTTGGCACCGATGACAATCTGCTGGTAGCCACTGCGGCTGAAGGTCACGCTGACAAGCGCGCTTCCCCAAGGCAGCGAGTAGTGCAGCACGTGGCCATCGGTTCCCGCATGCGGCCCCTTGCGCTCGTCGAGCCGGCGCGACACCCAGCCGGTGTCACGGTTCAGCGTCACATAGAAGAGGTCGTTCAGCGTCAGCGCATCGTCCAGCGACACGGTAATGCCCAGCGGATAACGGCCAGTGGCATCGCTGCCGCCGTCGTCCAGCGAGATCTGCCAGCGGACCTGCCGACCGCCCTTGTAGCTGACAGCCAAGTCGCTGTAACCGGGCTCGGTCGTGCCACGCGCAGGCTCCACCTGGATATCGGCCTGAGCTCCGGGGACACGCTGGAAGTTTTCCAGCGCCTGCTCCATGTCGCGCAGGTTGAGCAGGTCACCTGGGCGGATCAGCAGCGCGTTGGACAGCCGCACCTGGGGGGATGTGCCCTCGCGCAGCCGGATTGCGTTCACCAGGCCCGGGATGACGGTCAGGACCAGCCTCCCGCTGGAGAGGTTCTGCGGTCCGGCCAGCACCCGGGTGGTGATGAAGCCGTCCGCGATCATCGCGTCCTGGACACGCATCACCAGGATCGCGACGCCGCCGGCTCCAAGGCAGCGACCGATCGGCGAGTCGTCGCGTTGCGGCCCGTCGACAGCACCGATCTCGCGCGCCAGCCGCGGATAGCGGTCGGCGCCGCGCAACTCCACTTTGTCGATGCGAAAGCAGGGAGACTCGTCGTCGCGCAAGCGCTGGCGGGTCTGCGGCGAGCTCTCGCGCAGCCGCACGTCGGGCTCGCGCTCCAGCGACTGGCGCTGCTGAGTCTCGCGCTGTTGCTGCAACTGCCGCTGGACGTCCGGATCGACGGCGCCGGGCGGCAAGGCCTGACCCTGCGCACGACCCGCGGCGGTCAATCCCACCATCCCGATCAATGATGCAGCGGCTAGCGCCACTGCGTTCTTGTACTTATGTCGCATCCCTGCCTGCCATCTGTGGGCTGGTTTTTCAACCCCAGAGCGACCAGGCGAGCGGCAATGCAATTACGGGCCGGAAGGCGCTTCCAGCACGGCAACCCCGCTATCTCCATCCTCGTTGTGCCATGCACATCGAGGGGAGACCGGAAGCTTTGCGTCGCCGGCTCGCGCCGGTTTTGCCCTGGTTGTTCGCTCCACCAAGAAGTCTTTCCGACTTGACGATGGAGGCCAACAAAAAGTTAACCAAATGTATTTTTCGAAACAGTATCACAAGATGTCGATTTAGGACTGGTGATATTGCCGATGGTTGATCAGCCTCGTGCAGCCGAGCGGCCGACGCGGCGAGCGTTGAGTACGACATGCGCGAAGACGAGCGCGTCGTGCGCATCGCGCCCGCAGCGAGGTCACAACCCTGTACCGCGTGGCCGAGGGCAAAGAGCCGTTCGCGTCACCAATGATTTCGCCTTCACCTGTACGTGCTGCGAAAGAGGCCGCGTCGCCTCGATGCCCAGGGCCGTTTGACGCTGGTTGTCGAAGATGCAACACGGCTTCATGGGCCCGATGATTGACAAGACCGATGCCGCCGCCTTTGGGCCGGGCGGCGCCCGATGGGCCACCCAGTCCAACAGTTCGACGCTGCGCAGGATGTCACCAGCCAGGAGCGACAGTTCGTTCGTCAGCGTGGACGGCATCCATCGGACCATCTTTGCGAGCAATCCAGGTGGGGAACTCAATCCGACTCTCGGCGCACTGAGGATCGACGCGAGCTGCAGCAGTCTCCTCGCTGTTCGCGACGGCTTCTCGCTCTGGCGCTTCAGTGCTCCGGGACACCCTCTTCGCCAGCGTGGCGGGCACGCTCAACGAGTTCTGAGCCAACAAGCGCTGAATGGGCGTGGCCGGTGGGCAGGCCACCTTCAGCCTGGTGCGGCACACCTCGACCCAGGACCTGCGCCAGCACCTGTACCTTCACGCCGTGATGGCCTGCGGGGTGCTCGCTCCCGATAGGCATTGGCAGACGCCGGCGCGCCAGCCCAACTTCCTGTTCCCGGTGCGTGCGCTGTCGCGCATGTACCGCGGGCGTTTCATGGCAGCGCTGCGGGAACTCGCCGCGACGCTGCCGGGCGGCGATACCGCGCTCACCGAGGAAGGCCGCAAGGCGCTGTACCGCCACGACTGGGTGGTCTGCGCCAAGACGCCGCTGGGCGGTCGGGTGCAGGTGCTGGACTACCTCAGCCGCTACACGCACCGCATGGCCATCGGCAACGAGCGCATCAAGGCGATCACGCCGCAGGGTGATGTGGTCTTCATTCCGACGACTTGACGACTGCGACGGAGATGCCCGCGCCGCCGATCAACGCGCGGAAAGCCCGAGGCGACCGGTTGTGCGCAGGCATACCCTTTCATGCGGCCTCCTGCAGCGCATGGTCGTCCGTCAGCGCCAGCGCCATCAGCTGATCGTGCGCCATCGACTCCTGGCGGAACAGTTCGAAGAGAACCGGCGACGCGCCGGCCAGCTTCAGGCGCCGCCGGACCGTCAGCGGGGACAGATGGAAGCAGACCGCCAGCTCCTCGACGCCCGCGCCGTCCCGCCCCATGTCCGCAAACGCCTGGATCGTCTCGGCTGCGCTCATCGCCCGGTGTCCCGAGTTCTCGGCCGCGCTGACCGCCGTCGCCCGTGCGGCTGGGAAAACCGAGCAGAGGATCTCTTCGTCCAGCGAGAAGCAGCCGCACACGACCAGCCGCAGCAGCGCGCGGAGCCTGCGCCCTCCAGCGATCACGCCTTGGGTGTACAGCTGACCCTTGTCATGACCCCGGCCCCGGCTTCGGCCCTTGCACCTCGTCTTCGCGGGAGCCTCGTAGATCGGTTGGTCGTAGGCGACGACCGACAGGTTTTGCAGCAGGCCCTGGGCATCGATCAGGCCGGCCAGTTCCTCGATCTCTTCCTCGCTCGGCGGATCGTGCCGCACGTTGCGCTCGTCGAGCCGCAGCGCGCCCAGCCGGATGTACTGCGGCACGCCCTCGCCTTCCTGCGCCCGCGGGGCAACTATTGCTCTTTGGTGAGGCTCGGGGGGTGCGGGGGGAACGCCCGCCCTTGCGCCGGGGCGGCCATGCGCTAGGCGTCGAAGAGAGCCGGAACCAGCGAGCGGTCTGCGCCCCTGAAAGAGGAGCGTAAGGACGGGGTTTTGAGGAACAAGCCGGCAGCGGGCGGACCCGTCGACCGGGGCCACCGCTCACGCCGCGCAGCGGTGCTGATCGAGTGCTGGGCCGGCAGGCCTGCCGGTCGCGGCAAGGATGCTCAGGGCTGCACCGCAGTCTTCGTGCAGGGAGGATGAGCGCTCACGCGCGAATCCGCAGAAGCCTGAGGCGACTGCGCATCAGGGGCAGCCACCCAGAGCGGATTCAGATCCAGGCGAATGGATGGCGCAACGGGACGAGCGCCCGGGCGAACGAACGCACGACGCGGAGGCCCATGTTCGAACGAAGGCCGGAGGCTCCGCGACAATGAACCCATGAGCGAGATCATTTTGACAACCGCAGAGAGGGCCAGCCTCTACTTCTTCCCGCCCGCCGTCGGCGGAAAAATCGTCCCCGAAGACATCCAGCAAGGCCTGCAAGAAAACGGCCTGATCACGGCCCCGCAAGCCGACGGCCGGCGCCGACTGACCCAGTTGGGCGACAAGGTCCGACTCGGGTCGGTGCAGGTGACCATCAAGGACTGATCAGGAAGCGGCGGACTGCACAACCGCAGCGAACGCCCCGTCGCGCAAGAGCGCAAGAGCGCAATGCCGCGACCCGATTCCCATATCCGAAGAGCGCACCACCGTGCCGGTGGCGGCGGTCGGCGCGCCTAGGATGGCGCGATGACCTACCCACGAGCACTCTTGATGAACGCGTTCCGCCGCAAGCTGACCCGCCGCCCGCATCGGGCTGCTCGGCCGGCCTGGGCCGCCGTTGTCGCTGTCACCGCGTTGGGCCTTCTGGCCAGCGCTTCGAACGCCTTGGCCTGGGGAGCGGACGGCCACCGCCTGGTCGCCGAGACCGCCGGCACGCTCCTGACCCCGCAGGCGCACGCCGAGATTGACCGGCTGCTGAAGCTCGAACCGGGCGCGACACTCGTCTCGATCTCCACATGGCCGGACGAAGTCCGTTCGCCGACGACGGCAACGTGGCACTACGTGAACTTTCCCCGAGATGGCAACTGCAGCTACGACGAATCGCGCGACTGCGCGAACGGCGCCTGCGTCGTGGGCGCCCTCGAACGCCAGACCGCCATCCTCATGTCGGATGCCCCCGACGACAAGAGGCTTCTCGCGCTGAAGTACGTGACCCACTTCATGGGCGACGTGCATCAACCCCTGCACGCAGGCTATGCCGACGACAAGGGCGGCAACACCTACCAGGTGCAATTCGCCGGGCGCGGCACCAACCTGCATTCGGTCTGGGATTCCGGCCTGATCCGGAACTGGCCGGGCGGACTCGAGGCGCTGCGGGCGGCGGTGCGCGCCAAAGCCGGCGACCCGAAGGACCCGTACGCACCGGACCGATGGGCAGAACAGTCCTGCCGCGTCGTCGCGGCGCCAGGCTTCTATCCGGAAGGGCACGTGCTCGACGAGGCCTACGCGACCCGCTGGGACCCGCTCGTCGTGGATCAGCTCGCCGCGGCCTCGCGCCGATTGGCCACTGTCCTCAACACGCTACCCGGCAAAGACTAGCGGTCAAGTCTCACCTCGCATGGCGCTTCGGATCGGCGCATCATTGAGCACCTGGATCGCGTCAGCTGAATTGGTAAGTGCGATCCACCTTGCTGTGGCGAGCTGCTGATCAGGGAAGGAAGACCATGGGCCATGCGATCGACCAACACGCGGACTTGACCGCGCCGGGCACAAACCCGACCGGTGCGCCGCGCCACCCTTTCCGGCTCGTCGTTCTTGCAGTGGTGGCAACCCTTGCCCTCCTCGTCGTCGGCGAGTCGGTGTGGTGGAACAGGGCACCGAAGAGCAGCTATCCGGCCTTCCTCGTGTCGGCTGCACCGAGCCATGCCAAGAACCTGCTCGACCTGCGAGACGCCTGCGGGGATTCGATCCAGGTGGCCTCGGCGACCGACGGCGAAGCGCTCGTCCGATGCGGCACCTGGTGGCCGGCACGCACAGTCTGGCGCGTACCGAGGTCCCACGTCAGGCAGGTGCTTCCAGGCTAGGCGCCTGCCTGGGTCACCACCAGCAAGAGCACCTCGACGCTGGTGCCGGGGAGCTCATTGGAGTACGGCCCTGACCAAGCCAGATCGAAACCGGGCAACGCGGTGCCACGCGCGCCGCTGGGCAGGATCGCCACCCGCCGTCCGCCCCTCCGCAGCAACGGTACCGCATGATCGAGATGGGCGCGCCACCGCCCTTGGTCGAACGGCGGATTCATGACGATCCGGTCGAGGGCCCCAGGGGGACAGAGCTGTCGATCTGGCCGGCGCCGCGCGCGGCGAAGCCCATCGGGAACGGCCTGTTCGCCAGGCGAGCCCGTTGCGCGCGGCACGAGGGAATGAGCGGGCGCCCCTCGGGCACGGGAAGGGCCGCCCAGAATCGGTCCGAATGGCAGAGCCGTCGCTACGGCACGGCACGCACTACGATCGCCAAGGACGAAGGGAGAACAACATGGGCGCAAACCACGGCGACGACGGCGGCGGATCTGTAGCGATGTACTGGGATTTCGAGAACCTGCACGCAGGCCTCGTCGACGCGAAGTATGGCGAAGGAACCTATGCCAAGCAGGACAACCGGTTCAGGCCACAGGAGCCGCTGACGGACGTCCAGGCCCTGGTCGAGTTGAGCGCTTCATTCGGCCCGGTCGCGATCAACCGGGCCTACGGCAACTGGCAGTTCTTCGGCCGCTATCGCGATGCCTTGCTGCAGAGCGCCGTCGAGCTGATCCAGCTTTTTCCGCCTGGGGCGGCGGCGAAGAATGGCGCCGACATCAAGCTCTGTCTCGATGCGACGGAAGACATCGCCCGCTTCGCGCACATCCGCACCGTCATCATTATTGGCGGCGACAGCGACTTCATGCCCGTCGCCCAGAAAATCAAGGCGGCGGGCCGAACCCTCATCGGCATCGGCACTCGCCGAAATACCAACAAGCACTGGGCCAAGAGCTGCCACGAGTTTCGCTACTACGACGCACTCATCGCGCAGGCCCCTGCGATCGAAGCGGCAAAGGTGCCCGGCGAGACAGCCGTCGCACCGGTGACGGTCAATGTGGCAGCCGACATCCTGCAGCGCGCAGTGCGTCTGCTGTCGGAGACCAAGGGCGAGCCATGGGTCAACAAGGGCGCAATCTGGCACATGATCAAGCGGCTAGACCCGACCTTCGACACCAAGGACCACGGCTACGCCAGCTTCGCGGACATGGTGAAGGCCCTGGACGCAGTGGTCGAGGTGAAGAAAGGCGAGTCAGACCACGTGCTGCGACTTCGCTGAGCAAGGGCGGCTTGGAGGGGGGCGTTTGAACGGGGGCCAACCGCTACCTCTGGCTGCTCTGATGCAGCATCATGATGTGATGGACAGGTGTCCGCTCACATGTTGGCCAACAGGCTGCGTACGTGCGCCAAAACCGTATCAGTTTCGGGCGCCGGGTGCATGTCAGCCAGCAGTTGGTAGCTCTGCTCGCTTTCGCGCAGGAATTGGCGTGATCGTGGCCCGTCACCCAATGCGTCAGCGACAGCGGCCATCTTGAACTTCGCTATGGCTATGTTTCGAAGCCGTTCGGGTGTGCTGCCGAAGCGCTCCAGTGCCCGGCTGCTGTGGGTCAAGGCATTTTCAATATGGGCGCCGGCCTGTTCAGGATCCAGGGACAAGAGATGCAGGTCTCCCAGGGTATCGTGCAACATTGCGATGTCCGTCAGGCGCTCGGCCGTTTCGCCGTGCTCAGACAGGGCCCTCTCGCTTGTCGCCAGAGCAGCACGATAGCAATCGATGCCGCTCGCCGAATCACCGATGGCCACCGACAGCTCGCCTAGCGCGTAGCGTGCTGAACTGGCCGCGCGCAAATTCAACGCGCTGGCGCCAAATGCCGATACCAGGTGCTCACTGGTGGAAAGGGCCGACTCGATCATCGGCCGCGCTTCATCGTGTTGGCCAGATCGCCGCAGCAAGCTTCCCACACGCACCTGCATCGCTATCAGGTCCTGCAAGGCTTGGGGCGTTTCGCCAAATCGGGCGAGCAGATGGCGCATCGTCGCAAGACTGTCTTCGTAAAGCACGATCGCCTCATCATGCTCACCCAACTGATTCGAAATATCGCCCAGCGCCGACTGGGTCACGGAGACGTCCCGCTGGCGTTCCAGTGTCTCGCCATAGCGCAGGGACAGCGCCTGATGGGCCTTCAGCGCGGCTTGCAGGTAGGCGCGTGATGACGCTGTATCACCCATCTTCAACAGCAGGTGGCCCAGAAAATTCTTGATCCCCGCCACGCGGCGCAAGCGAGTAGCCGTCTCTCCATAGACATCGACAACCTGCTGATGCCCTGCCAAGGCCTGTTCGAACAGCGGACGTGCGACGTCCAATGCACCCGCCTGGAGCTGCATAAGACCCAGTCTCAGTTGCCCTTCGGCAACGTCGCCGCAGCGCTGGGCGGTGGGGCCAAATCGGGCGACGAGCTGTTCAGCGCTGTTCAGAGCCTGCTGAAACAGCGCGCTCGCCTGCTCCGGCTCATCCAACACCTGAAGCACGTCCCCGAGCGCGCCCTGCGCCACCATCAGGTCGCGCAGCCGTTCCGGCGTTTCTCCGAACTCCTCGACGAGGCTCTTGCTCAAGTCCAATGACTCAACCAGCAGGACCTGGGCTTTCTTAGCCTCGCCGAGCTTCACAAGCAGGTTCGCCAGGCGGCTGCGAGCCGAGCAGAGATCGCGCAAGCAAGCGGGCGTCCTGGTGACATCCAGGCGCCGCTGCGCGAGGGCCACGGCCTTCTGGTACCAGACCTTGGCCTGCGCCCGCCTGTCGCAATCCTCGCTTGAGATCCCCAGGCGCAACAGCTGTCCCTGCTCGGCGTCCAGGCACGCCTGCGTGCGGCCGATCTTGGCAGTGACGCGCCGCTGGATCGCGAGCGCCCGCTGATACCGCACGAGGGCCTCGCCCGGATCGTCATCGTTCAGCACATCGCCCAGTACTACCTCTGCCGTCGCGACCTCGGCAAGGTAGTCGAAGGCCTTGGGAAACTGATCGGCAAGAACAGTGCTGGTATGCAGGAATCCCTCCGCAAGCATCCTTGCCGCCGCCCGCCGATCGACCATGATCAGCATGTAGACCAGATCGACCTGTTCGTTGGCAGGCAGCATGTCGATCGACACTCGGCCATCCGGTGGCAAGGCCGAAAGCAGCGCATCGGCATGGTCGCGAAGCTTGCCAAAGTAGCCGGTACGTTTGTAGAGTTGGAATAGTGCCGAGAGCAGGCGTAGCTGCAGGCAAGGAAACTGCCGCGTCACAGCTTCATCCTGCGCCAGCATGAGGTGCAGGAAGAGCTCTTGCTCGGCGTCCGACAGCGCCTCCAGGCTCATCCGGTCCAGCCAGTCGGCAGCCACGCCCAGGAGAGCCGCACCGATCTCCGGCCCTTGGTTCGCGATGTTCCTGACGCGTTCCAGCGCCAGGTCGTGGAATACGCGATGGCGGAACTCGTAGACGTGCGCGCCTTCCGCCAGCAGCACTGCATAGGGTTGCACCGCGAGTGTCAGCTGAGCGCCGTCCTCCGCGGAGGATTCCAGCTTCTTGATCACATCCAACAGCAAGTCGCCCAAGAAGCGCATGCCCAGATGGCTGGCGTAGCCCAGCAGTTGCCGCAGGCGATGATCGAGCCGACGGAAACGGCGCCGCTGCACCGCGTGCAACGCAAAGTCACGCCGCTCCATCGCCTGCAACGCCGAGGGCCTGAGCGCGCGTCCGACATCGTTGTCCTCAAAATACTCGGGCTCGCCCTGGAGCTCCAGGATGATCTCGGCCAGCAGGCGCGGATTGCCGTCCGCGCGCTCGCACAGCCACGTCACTTGCGATGGCGCGAGCCCTGGCAACTCTGCCTCAAGGACGGTGGAGAGCCCATCCACCTTGTCGATGTCGAGCACAAAGGCGGAGCCACTGCGAGGGCCCGCCCGCTCTAGCAGGGCAGTGACCCGCGCATACACGGCGGCAAAGCTTGCATTTTTGCCGTCTGCTGCCTGGAGGTTCCAATCCTGCTCCCAGTGCGTAGCGATCAGCATCAACGGCCAGCGCCCGAGATGGGCGGCAGTGAGCAAGCGCTCGACGAAGTCCAGCGAGCGGACGTCCATCCAGTGCGCGTCATCGAGCACCAGCACCACCGGCAGCGGCGAGTCGCCGGTCAGCAACGCCTTGAAATCGTCGAGGAGGCTGTCGATCTGAGCCTGCAGCACTGCTTCCTGCCGGCTTTCGAGGCTGCTGGTTTCTTCCCGGTGATCGGATCGCTCTTCACGCCATGCCATCCAAAGCTCGACCACGGTCTTGCCAGGGCCGAACATACCGAAGGTGAGAGCATCCAAGGGAGAGGAGAGAACCTCCAGGGCGACCTTCCCCAACCTCTTTCGACGCTGTGCTAGGGTCTGCAGCGCCGCCCGATGAGGTGTCAGGTGATGCAAACTGTCGATCAGCGCGCAGCGCGACAGTTCGCCGAGGTTGTGATCTTCGGGATTGGGCCAACGAGCGCCCCACCAGATCCACGGGGGCTCGATGCCATGGCCGAAGTCTGAAGGGGGCGGATTCAGGCAGAGATTGTTGGTCTCCCGGAGCAGTTGGTCGGGCCAGTAACGCGGCTGGCTCTGGATGCCGCTGAGCCAGCTGTAGAAGGCTTGCACAAGGCGTGTCTTGCCGAAACCGCTTTCCCCTCTCAACACGCAGAGCTGCGGCCCTTCCGCAAGCGCCTGCCCCCATGCCGATCGCAGCACAATCAGCTCCTTCTCGCGCCCGACCATGGGTATCTTTGAGTTCGATGCCAAGCACGCCTCCATCATCCTGTGTCAGCCACAAGGAATTGTGCGCGGAGAAGCGCCTGCAACGAACTGCGGAGAAATGCACCGTCACGACGGCGCCGGCCTGGGGCGTGCATTGAGCCACTACGACCACAGATGGTTGGCCTCCACATTGAATGCCGCAATCACAGGATGGGCATCTGCTTGCCCGCTCACCAAGCCGACAGCAGCAAAAAAGGGCTTGCCAACCGATGCTGCCAAGCCCAAACGCTGTGCCATGAAAAACGGCCAGCAACTGCAAAAGACGTCCGGTCTGTGCGCTGCAAGTGCACCTGGAGCAGTCAGGCTGCTGCGGCGAACTCCCGATGCTTCAGCTGGTAAGCCCGAATGTCGGCGTCAGAACGCAGCCTGACCTCCTGCTGCGCACGCAGTTCCCAGACCCCGGCAGCGAGCATGGCGCCTAACCCGGGATCGGATGCGATACGGCGCTGAGCTTCACGGATGGCAAAAGCGAACTGCGGCTTCGTGTTCAGGTGGAAGTCCAGGAACCCATCATGGCGAGCCGGCCACACCTTCCACCACGCGAGGATGCTGTCCGGGTCATTCAGGTCCAACACCATGGTTCTCTCCTGCTGCTTCGATACGCTCATCGCGCCAAAGTGGATACTGTATTTTCATACAGTCATTTGCGCAAGCTGCAGATGGCCCACCCCGTGAGGAACGCCAACAGTGAGGAGATCGCCTGAAGCCGCCCTACCCTCATGCCATGATCGACGCATCACCCTGGCTACCAGGGCACAGCATTTCAGAACACGGGCAGTCATGAGCAGCACCTCCACCCTTCACCCCGAAACAGATTCGAACCAGCGCTTCATTGACCGGCAGATGACCGGCGTCGTCGAGGCCATCGTCACGCACGCCTACGGCCTGGCCCACAAAGGCTTCATTCCCGCCGAGCGAGAAATCGCCGCCTACGTCGACACGCTCGACGAAGTGGCGCTGCTGCAGACCATCCGCAAACACCCCAGCGCGGCCTCCACACTCGTGCGGACGGCCAACGATGAAGATGTGCTGCGATGGACACGCCTCATCGGGCGAGCCATCAACTGAGCCAGAAGATTGTCAGATCAGCATGCGTGACGGCAGCCGCGGCCCAACGCAGCCGCCGCGCCTCCACTCGAACCGCTACGCCGCCATCAGGAAGTGCTGGTAGAACGGACGCTCGCGATCATCCAGGACCGCGTACTGCGCAGCCAGGTCGCCCCTGTCGGGTGACAGCCAGGTCGCGAGGTTTTCTCGCTTGATCGGGATGACGCAGCGATCGTGTCCGGCCGCGGCGACCTCCGGTGGCGGCTCGTCCGTGATCAGCGCGAACGACAGCAGATCGTCCTCGCCCTCGCGTTGCCAGTGGGAGAAGACGCAGGCGAACAGCATGTCCTGCGTCGGCTGCGGCCGAAACTGGATCACCGTGTTCTGCACCTCCTCCCCATCCCGCAACTCGCGGCCTTCAGCCTTGTGCAGCGGGACGTTCTCGAAGAAGGACTGGCCGAGCACGACGGCATGGGTCTGCCCGAACTCGCCGCGCCAGAAACCCTCCAGGTTGTCCCTGCGCGCATTGAAGGTCCCGGGGTATTTCACGTCGTAGAACGCCGGTGCGCGCGCCGGCCGGCAGCGATAGCGCATCGGCTTCACCACCATCTGCCCGTCCTCCATGACCAGCACCGGCGCATACCAGTCCGGAAAAATCCTCGAGTCCGATTCGCGTTCTTCCGTCCGCCACAGGTTCGCCAGCTTGCCGAGCGCAGCCTCGACCTTGTTGGTCGCGACGCGTTGCTCGTTCAGTGCCAGCTTGGTCTCCTTCACCGCCAGCTTGCGCTCCGCCTTGGACAGGCGGGTCCGCTGCTCGAACAGCTCCTGCTCGATGCGTGTGGCCTCCGCGGTCCGGTACTTCACGATGAGATCCCAGATCGCGCGCTCCTCATCGGTCTGTGGGTCGGCGAAGGCCATCTCCATCCCACGGCTCAGCAGCAGCTTCTCGCCGCTGGCCCGCCGGAAGAACAGGTCGAAGAACTCTTTGATCCCCACCTTGGCCCTGAAATCGCGCACATAGCGCCGATAGTCGGACCAGACCTGCGCGGAGTAGCACATCGATCGATCTCCTCGATTTGCTCGCCGTCAGCGCCGGCGGCGTTGCTTGCAGAACAGGATCAGCCCGTGCAGGCCTTGTTGCGCGTGCTCCGGATCAGCGACTAAGCCGCGCACGCTCCAGCAGTCCGACTCGGGCCAGTAGTCCACGATGTCGCCATGGGCCGGCACCGTCAAGTGACCGTCAGCCTCCACGGCATAGCCGATGCCTGCTTGGGCTAGCCATCGCGCGGCGTCCGGCGCCGGCGGCGCCTCGTTCGGCAGCCGGGTCAGGTCCTCGATCGCATGCATCAGCTGGACGCATTCGTCGAAGTCCAGGCCCGCAATGTGGGCCGATTCCGGCGGCAGTCTCAGCGTGCGCGCCATCCAGGCGTAGGCCTCGCTGCGCGACATGCGCGCCAGCGGCTGCCAGAGGGCGTCGAAGAGGCGATGGGTTTCAATCCGGGCCGCCCGAAGCTCCTTGTTCGCCAGGCGTCCCATCGCGACCGTGCCGTCACTGACCGTCTCGACGCCGTCGCGCCCATGCACCCGAGTTCCGGCCGCATGGCAGCCCACGTGCGCATCGCAGGCGGTGCATCGCCAGACGTGCCGGCCCGCCAGCTCGGGCCGGTGCGGATAGACGGCCGTGGCACCGACCAGCTCGACCTCCGACCCGCAGTAGGGACAGGGGCCAGGCCGGCCATCAGGTGCGGTATCGGCGACCGATGAGGCATTCGTCATGGAAGGCTGAACGAGGGCGTGGAGCGCGCTGGACAAGTCAGGCAAGAATCTATACTGTACAAATAAACAGTATCAAATACCAATCCCGCCATGCCAGCCCCTGCGGCAGTGGAACGCATTCTGCGCGCCGCGCCCTCTCCAGAGAACCCAGCCCACGAGCCCGCCATCGATGCGGACCCGCAGGCCGAGCTTGAGCTCGCCCTGGCACCGCCGCAGCAGAACGCGCGCGCGGCCGCCGGCCCGGTTCCAGGTCTGGGCGCCGGTCTGGACGATGCGATCTGGCGAGCCAATGAGCTGGGCGCCGGACGATCGTCCAGCGTGCCCACCGGCTTCCAGGCCCTCGATCGGGAACTGCCGGAAGGCGGCTGGCCCTGCGGCAGCCTGGTCGAGGTGCTCCAGGCCCAGCCCTCGCTGCTCGAATGGCGGCTCGTCGGGCCCTCGTTGCAGGCGCTGATCAGCGGAGGCCGATCGGTCGTCGTGATCGGGCCACCCAAGCGCCCCCACCTGGCGGGCCTGCGGCACCTGGGGCTGGACGAGGCCCGCCTGGTCTGGATCAAGGCCGAGGCGCCGTCCGAACGGCTCTGGGCGACCGAGCAGCTGGTGCGCGCCAACGCTGCGGGCGCCGTGCTGACCTGGCTGCCGCAGGCCCGCCCCGAGCAGTTGCGGCGCCTGCAGGTGCTGGCCCAAAGCTGCGAAGGGCCGGTCTTCGTCTTCCGCCCGGTGGCTGCCCGCCATGACCCTTCCCCCGCGCCGCTGCGCCTGCTCGCGTCCACGCTCTTCGACTGGCAGGTGCAGATCCAGATCCTCAAGCGCCGAGGCCCCGTCCACGAAAACCCGCTGGTGCTCGACTCCCTCCCCGGCGGCCTGCACCACGTCCTGACCGCCCGCACGCTGAAACCCAGCCTGCTTCTTCCCTCCAAGGAGACCCCGCATGCTGTGGGTCGCCCTGCTCCTGTCGACAGCTCCACCGCCCGCACGCCCGCCCCAGCCCCGGCCGAAGTCCGAACCGCCAGCCACGGCTGATGCCCTGCGGGGCTTGGCCCTGTGGTGCCTGCAGTTCACGCCGCGCGTCGCTCAGGTGGAAGGCGTTGCCGTGGTGATGGAGGTCGAGTCGAGCCTGCGGCTGTTCAAGGGATTGGGTGCGCTGAAGGCGCGCATCTCCGATGAAGCGCCGGACCTGGGCGTGATCGGCATCGGCTGGGCATCGTCGGCCACGGCCGCCCTGGTCATGGCGCGCTGTGGCGTGCTGGACCTCGGCCGCAGCATGCTCCAGTCGGTGCTGGACGAACTGCCGTTGGTAGCACTGTCCGCGGCGGCCGTGCATGCAGAGACGCTGAGCCGGGCCGGCATCAACACGCTGGGCCAGCTGCGCGCCCTGCCCCGTGGCGGCATCTCCCGGCGTTTCGATGCCGAGCTGCTGTCGGCGCTGGATCGCGCGTACGGGCTGCGACCAGAGGTCTTCAGTTGGGAGACCCTGCCGGAACAGTTCGAGGTTCGGGCCGAGCTGCCATCGCGGGAGGACCGTGCGCCGGCACTGCTGGCCTTCGCGCGGCCGCTGCTGATGCAGATGTGCGGCTGGCTCGCGGCCCGGCATGCCGGCGCCTACGGCTTCACGCTCCACTGGGTCCACGATTCGATGCGCGCGAAGGATGCGGGTGATGGCGGGCAGGTCTCGATCCGATCGTCAGAGCCGATGCGCGACCTGGAGCATTTCACGCGGCTGCTGGCCGAGCACCTGGTCAAGGTCGAGCTGCAGGCTCCGGTCGGCGAGCTTCGCCTGGAAGCGATCGGGGTCGAGGCGGTCACCGAGCAGAGCCTGTCGCTGCTGCCGCAGAGCCTGAGCGCGGGCGAGTCGCTGAACTTGGTCCTCGAGCGCATCGCCGCGCGCTTCGGTCCGGACCGCGTGCTGCAGCCCTACCAGGTCGATGACCACCGCGCCGAGTGGGCCGTGCACTGGGGACCGACGATCAAGCGCAAGGCGCGCAAGCAGGACGCCGTACCCGAACTGCCAGCACCGACCTTCCTGCTGGAGCAACCGCTGAAGCTCGCGGTCCGTGATGAGAGGCCGCACTACCAGGGCATGCTGACCTTGCTGGTCGGGCCCGATCGCGTCAAAGGGGGATGGTGGGACCGCCTGCCGGGCACGTCGATGACGCGCAACGTCGAGCGCGACTACTGGGTCGCGCAATCGGCGACGGCCGGCACGCTGTGGATTTTTCGGACGCGGCTGGACGACGGCGACGTCGCCTGGTACCTGCACGGCGTCTTCGCCTGAGCGCATGGATCGCCGATGCTGCCCGAGTACGCCGAGCTGCGCTGTGCCAGCAACTTCTCGTTCCTGAAGGGGGCCAGCTGGCCGCAGGAGCTGGTGGCGCGCGCCAAGGCGCTGGGGTACGCGGCAATCGCCATCACCGACGAGTGCTCGGTAGCGGGCATCGTGCGCGCGCACAGCGAGGCCAAGGCGCTCGACATGAAGCTGCTGATCGGCAGCCAGTTCGAGGTCGAAGGCGAGTTCCCCTTCACGCTGGTCGCGCTGGCCACCAATTTGAACGGCTACGGCAATCTCTGCGAGCACATCTCGCGGCTGCGCCGGAGGTCCGTCAAGGGCAGCTACGAGATGCACCTGGCCGACATCGGCCCCGGCACGCTGGACGACTGCGTGGTCATCGCCTGCCCCCAGCGGCATGCGAAGTCCGACGAGCTGCTGGTCCTGGGCCAGTGGCTGCTGACGCACTTCCTCGGCCGCGTGTGGTTCGGCCTGGACCTGCTGCGCCGCAGCGACGACGAGATCCGGCTGGCGCGGCTTCGCGCGGTCGGCGCCGAGACCGAAATCCCGCTCGTCGCCGTCGGCGATGTGACGCTGCACCTGCGCAGCCGCAAGCCGCTGATGGACGTGATGACGGCCACCCGGCTGGGGAAGCCGCTCACCGAGTGCGGCAAGGCGCTCGACGTCAATGACGAGCGACACCTGCGCACACGGGGCCGGCTCGGTCGCACCTTCCCCGAGGACCTGCTGGCACAGACGCTCAAGGTCGCCGAGCGCTGCAAGTTCTCGCTCGACGAGATCAGCTACCAGTACCCCAGAGAGGTTGTTCCCGCGGGCGAGACCCCCAGCAGCTATTTGCGGCGCATCACCTACGAAGGGGCGGGCCGCCGTTGGCCGGATGGCGTTCCGGCGACGGTGTCCGAGCAGATCGAGCGCGAGCTGACCTTGATCCAGGACCTCAGGTACGAGCACTACTTCCTGACCGTCGCCGACATTGTCGAGTTCGCGCGAAGCAAGCACATCCTCTGCCAGGGGCGGGGCTCAGCAGCGAACTCGGTCGTCTGCTTCTGCACCGGTGTGACCGAGGTCGACCCGGCGCGGATGAACACCCTGTTCGAGCGCTTCATCAGCAAGGAGCGCAACGAACCACCCGACATCGATATCGATTTCGAACACGAGCGTCGGGAGGATGTGATCCAGTACCTCTACGCCAAATACGGAAGGGATCGCGCGGCCCTGACTGCGGTCGTCATCAGCTACCGGGTCAAGAGCGCGCTGAAGGACGTCGGCAAGGCCCTGGGCTTCGAACTGCCGGAACTGGAAGGCCTCACCAGCAACCATCAATGGTGGGATGGCGAACAGCTCGATGAAGACCGCCTGGCCGAGGTCGGGCTCAATCTCGAGGACCTGGCCGTCCGCCAGCTCGTCGCGCTGGTGCGTCAGATCCTCGGCATGCCCCGACACCTGTCGCAGCACCCGGGCGGCTTCGTCCTCACGGCCGGGCCGCTCACCCGCCTGGTGCCGGTAGAGAACGCCAGCATGGTCGACCGCACCGTCATCCAGTGGGACAAGGATGACCTCGACGCGCTCGGGCTGCTGAAGGTCGACGTGCTGGCACTGGGCATGCTGACGGCGATCCGCAAGGCGCTGGACCTTGTCAGCCAGACCAAAGGCTACGACTTCGATATGCAGGACATCCCGTCCGAGGACGCGGCGACCTACGACATGATCTGCAAGGGCGACACCGTGGGCGTCTTCCAGATCGAGAGCCGCGCGCAGCGGTCCATGCTGCCCGGCATGAAGCCGCGGTGCTTCTATGACCTCGTGATCGAGGTCGCCATCGTGCGGCCCGGGCCAATTCAGGGCCAAATGGTCCACCCGTACCTGCGACGCCGCCAGGGTGAGGAGCCCGTGACCTACCCAAGCAAGGAGCTCGAGTCCGCGCTCGGCCGCACCTTGGGTGTGCCGCTATTCCAGGAGCAGGTCATGCAGGTCGCCATGGTCGCGGCCGGCTACAGCGGCGGCGAAGCCGATGGTTTGCGGCGCGACATGGCGGCGTGGAAGCGCAAGGGCGGCCTGAAGAAGCACTACGCCAAGATCATTGAGGGGATGACGTCCAGAGGCTACGAGCTTGACTTCGCGGAAGCGATCTTCAAGCAGATCCAGGGGTTCTCGGAGTATGGCTTCCCGGAGAGCCACGCAGCGAGCTTTGCGCTGCTGGTCTATGCCAGTTGCTGGCTCAAGAAGCACCATCCGACCGAGTTCCTCGCGGCGATGATCAACTCGCAGCCGCTGGGCTTCTACTCGCCCAGCCAGTTGGTGCAGGACGCGAAGCGCCATGGCGTCGTCGTGCTGCCGCCGGACGTGATGGCCAGCGACTGGGACTGTGTGTTGGAAGCCCAGGAGCGAGGCACCGCCGTGCGGCTGGGCCTCCGGCAGATCAAGGGCCTTCGGCTCGAAGCCGCGCAGGCGATCGAACAGGCGAGGCGCGACCAACCATTCGACAGCGCCGAGGATCTCGCGCGCCGCGCCAGGCTGAATCAGCAGCAGATGACAGCCCTGGCCTCAGGCGACGCGCTGCTCAGCCTGAGCGGCCACCGGCGTCAGCAAGTCTGGGATGCGGCCGCGCTGAGGTCCACGCCGACGCTCCTGCGAGATGCACCAGTGCAGGAGGGCTACCTGGAGCTACCGCAGGCGCCCGAGGGAGAAGAGGTGGTGTTCGACTACGCCTCGCTCGGCCTGACGCTTCGGACCCATCCCTTGGCCCTGCTCCGGCCGCAGTTGGACAAGCTGCAGTTGCTGACCGCCGCCCAGCTTCAGGGCGCACCCGATCGTCGTCCCGTCAAGACCTGCGGCATCGTGACGACGCGGCAACAGCCGGAGACGGCCAAGGGAACGACGTTCATCTCGCTCGAGGACGAGACCGGGGAGATCCAGGTCATCGTCCATCGGGACATCTGGGAGCGGCAGCGCAAAGAGATGCTCGGCGCGCGACTGATGCTCGTCAAAGGGACCTGGCAGCGCAACCGCGGAACCACGACTCTCATCGCCGGCTATCTGGAGGACCTGACCCCGATGCTGGGCAAGCTGAAGACGGCAAGCAGAGACTTCAGATGAGCTTCAACAACAAAAAGAATCTAGCCGGCCAGGAACCGTCGGCCTCGGTGGCCAACCCAACGACCGGTCTAGGCTGACTGCAGCCGCTCGGGGCCGATCGGCGAGTGGTCGCGATCGACCCATCAGCGACACTCGCCTTGCCGATCTCGATGCCGCGAAGCGGTCATTGGCGCCGACTACCAAACCGGTCCGTTCAGCGCTTAGATTGAGCGGACCAGCCAGCGTAGCTGGCGCAGGTCCGATCGAATGCAGGGTTGAACATCATTCGCCATGCCTGATCGATGTCGGGGTGTCTTGGCAATTCATTAGCATGGCGAACTTTCCTTCGGATTTTCCAACCAGAGAAATCGGCAGTGACGTCGCGCCGCCATCGATGGAGATGCGAACTTCCATTCCTTGGTCTTCGAACGTTTGCAGCTCTTCGATGAGTTGTGCCACAGACTTTCCACGGCTGGTCCAATCGGGATTCGGCATCTGATGTTCAACGTTCAAGATGAGCGGCAGGCAAGGCCTGGCCCCGCGAAGGCAACAATAACGAGGTGCCGCTGCGGGGCCAGGCCTTGCCTGTCCGATCCATTGACGGGTTATGCGTCAGTTGCATGTCGAGCCCTCTGCTGCGCCAACAGGTGTTTGGCCACGGCCTCAAGCGAGCTGGGTTGAATATCCACCAACTCGCGCTCGAAGTCATAGGACTTTGCGACGCGCCAGTTGACCAGGGCCTTCCAGGTCGCCGAGTAGTAGGCCGTTATAAGTGCTCTGCGCTCAAGCGGTAATTGATCCAGATCCCAACCAAGCGGGTCCCAGAAATCTGCAATATCACCCTGCGGCAGTTTGCGCGCCATGCCAAACGCCGCCTCATCGCTATCAGCAAGCGCCAGTGTCGTGATTTCGGCAAGCTGCGCGGCCACGTCATTCAACCCGGCCTCGCGCAACAAAGGCACAGTTGAAGCGCATGCTTCAAGAGCGACTGATCGATGGTCAGAAACAGCGGGTGTCATGATGCATAACGAAATAGCTCAGCGGGCGGCGAAGCCGTCCGCTGGAGCGACTGGCTATGCCGAGCCCGGCTTGCCGAGCGCACGGCGATGGCGACAACGAAACGCCGCCGAAGCGGACTGCCGCCGAAGGAAGAGGCGAGCAGGCTTCGTGGACTTGCCGGAACCACGACGACTCGCAAACCCGAGACTGCAATGCTGGCATGACCTGGCACCGCATCGCGCTTGCCCGACTCCGTGGACAGCACTGCATCCGACTCGGCGATTCCGCCGCAGTCGGCCCGAAAACCACGATGCGTTTCAGCCTGCTGCATAGCTTTGTTGTCTGGCGCAGTTTTGCTGCGTAACACCGGGCGCTGCTCCATAACACCGTCGTCACTGGCGACCGCAAAGCCGCGCCGTTGCTTGATTTCTCGCATTGTTACTGTTATTTTATACAGCAATAACAAGCCGACAAAAGCGGCACAGCGTAAGTTTCCACCGTCGGGCCCCTCCTCGGGCTCGGGGTAAATGCTTGGCTGTGCGGTCCATGGGGTTGGAGGTCGCATGCCAAGTCTGTCAGCTCCTCGTCCTCTTCCGCCACCCGCGCCGCCCTCTGCTGCTTTGCCTCCGCTGCGCTCGTTGCGCCTGCTGGACCAGGTGCGCGAGCGGATTCGGTACCTGCACTACAGCCAACGTACCGAGGACGCCTACGTCCACTGGTGCCGCGCCTTCATCCGCTTTCATCAACTCCAACATCCTCGCACGCTGGACGCCGGTGCCGTCGAAGCGTTCCTGAGCTGGCTCGCCGATGAACGCCATGTTGCGGCTTCCACGCATCGTCAGGCGTTGTCGGCGCTGCTCTTCTTGTATGGGAAAGTCCTCGGCATGCAACTGCCTTGGATGCAGGACATCGGCCGGCCCCGGGTCCAGCGGCGCATACCGGTCGTACTCACCCAGGACGAGTTGGGCCGCATCTTTGCGCTGCTCGATGGCGAGCATCGACTTCTGGCCCAGCTGCTGTATGGGACGGGGCTGCGGATCTCGGAGGCGCTCGAACTGCGTGTCAAGGATTTGGATTTTGACCATCGCGCGCTTGTCGTTCGAGAAGGCAAGGGTAGCAAAGACCGCGTCGTCATGTTGCCAGACTCTCCGGAGCAGTTGCCGCGCGAGCGGCTTAGTCCGACGGCCATAAGCAGACGAGCGCGAGCATCAGCTTTGCGCTGTTTCAATGACCGCCTGGAGCCGGGCGGCTCTTTGCATACGATTGGAGCCAGGCCGGGATTGACGAGTCAGTCGTCGCGCACAGGGCTATCGAAGTTGTTAACGGCACCATAATCGCCGCCGGGTCGGTGCCGTCACGTCTTCGCATTGAGGCAACGCCGACGTTATCGTGGAGGCCGCCTTGAGAAACCCACCGGAGTTGGATCGCGAACGCCTGTTTCAGGCGCTGTTCAAGAAGGATTGGGATTATCTGGCTGAGCAGCTGCACATCTACCGCACGCAGGTGGACCGCGATCCGTTTCTGCCGCAGGTTACCCAGCTGTTCGAGGCGGAATTCATGGCGCACATCCAGGGCCTGCCGGCCCAGGACCAACTGGATCGCCTCCGCCACATTAGCTTGGTCATCACAGACAATCGCCGGCGCTTCAAACCCTCTTTCTGGCGCCCTGTGATGGAGCTCAAGCTTCGCGCGATGTTCGAGCTGAAGCATCAGGCCTTTCCGGGTGTCGCTTCCGAGTTCATGAACGAACTGCCGCTCGCCCAGGAGTTGCTGGGACTGTTCCAGGTACAGCAGCCGGAAATGATGGCCGATGCACGTCGCAGTGGGCTTAAGGTCACCACGGTGGCCGCGGCTTCGGTGCCCGATCGGCCGTGCGCGCGTCACGTCGTGTCGCTGTTCAAGTCGCTCCAGGAGCAGGCCTTCTATGAAGCCATGTGCCGCGTTCTGCCTAGCCTTCTGGCCTACCCAAATGTTTCCATCAGCACAGCGTTGGCATTCAAAGGGCTGAAGGACGCACTGGAATCCGATGCAAAGGAGTTCTTCTTCCGTGGCGTCTTCGATTTCGTGGTGTTCGATCCTGCCAACGGCTATCTGCCCGTCTACTTCTTCGAGTTGGACAGCTCGTACCACAACGTTCCCGATGCCATTCGTCGGGACCGGCTCAAGGACAAGATCTGCGTCGCGGCTGGCATAAAGCTGCTGCGACTTCGCGCCTTTGAATCGAAGGAAGCCACACCCGAGGCTTTTGCGCAGCTTATTCGCGAATTGATCCCAGCATCGCCGCACCTCGAGCGAGGCCCGGTGTATGCAGCTGGCGCAGACTAGTTGTCAACAATCGCCCTTCTTGGCATTCAACGCGAGTTCGCCCTCGGCCACAACCAGTCGCTATCCAGCGACTGCTCCAGGCTACGGGAATCGATTGCAAGACCGAAGCATTGTCCAAGATGCGTGTCGGTGCGTCGCGGTCCACCTGAAGAGCCGGGAACCGAAGCCGTGCGGCAGCCTGATGCCGCGGAGCGGATCAACGTGCGGGGCCTAAATAACATTTCTTCTGGCGCTCACGAAGTAGGTGCAGCCGCACTACTTCGACGGCGCTCGTCAAACAGTCGCTCCACAAGTTTCGACAAGGCACCTCGTCGCGCTTCCAATGCAACAGGGAAATCATTCACTGGTTGAGGCATGGGTGGAACCACTTGGCTTTGCCCGAGGATCGCCTGCTGCCGTAAGGACCAATGCTCCATGTAGCGGCGCTCTCGTTCACTAGAAGGCTCTAGAAACTCGCGCAATAGAAATAGTAGATCTCGCCTCGTGGCGGAACTCACTTCCCCCCTTGAATCAGCAACGTCCCATTGCGCTGTCATTCGCAATAGCTCTTGGTCGACGGGATCACTTTCTCGTTCCAATATTGCGTCACCCAATGCTTGGCGACCTTCTCGACCGCTGTGACAACGCAATAGGTTTGCGAGCAGCAATACGCATGTGAAAGAGCGGATGCCAAGCACGTCCTCGGCGGCTTTTAAGTAGGCAACACTCGAGACGTGTTGGATCTCGTCGCCGAACAATTTGACGCTGATCTTCCACATCACCAAGTTTCTGGCGGCTCCACCAGTTATCCGTTTATTGCCGTCCACTGGCATCTCGCAAGATCTAAAGGCCCAAGTAAATCAACGACTTGGGCCTTTTTTCTTGTCTCTACACATCTCAGAGCATCCCCGGACAGCTCAGTGTTGACCGGGTAACTTTCCGGGTAACTCACGCCGACCGGGTAACATGCTCTTCGAGTTACCCGGTCAGGCGGCATGGGCAGGAGGACAGCATGGCGGCAAGCGACCTTCTTACAGACAAATCAATCAAGGCGGCTCTCAAGGCAGTGAAACTAGCCGAGAAGCCACGCAAGGTGGGCGACGGTGCTGGCCTTGTGCTGGATCTGCGGCCCACGGGCGTCGGCTGATGGCGGTTTCGATATTGGCTGGCGGGTAAGGAGCGGATGCTCTCGTTTGGAACCTACCCGGATACCTCACTGGCTCAAGCCCGTGTCAGGCGCGACGAGGCACGTCGACTGGTGGAAGCTGGGACCGACCCCAGCGAAGTGCGGAAGGTTGAGAAGGCGGCACAGCAGGTCGCGGCGAAGGCCATGGCCCTGGATGAAGCCGGCCTGCCACCCAAGGGTTCCTTCGAGGCTGTCGCCCGTGAATGGCTTTCCACCGTCCATGCCCTCAAGGTCAGCGAAGGTCACCATGCACGCACACGGATTCGCCTGGAGCAGGATGTTTTTCCTTGGGTCGGTCGTCGGCCGTTGAACGAGGTTGATGCCCCTGAACTGTTGGCCGTGCTGCGCCGGGTAGAAGCGCGAGGAGCCATTGAGACCGCCCATCGTGTGAAGGATGCTTGTGGGCAGGTGTTCCGATATGGCATCGCTGCGGGGTTCTGCTCTCGCAACCCGGCTGCTGACCTCCGTGACGCAATGCGCCCCGTGATGACCCGCCATCATGCGGCATTGACTGAGCCTGCCGAGGTGGCAAAGCTGCTGCGGGCTTCGCTCGATTACAACGGCCAACCTGTCACTCGTGTCGCGTTGCAGCTGTCGCCTCTGCTGCTCTTGCGACCTGGCGAACTGCGGCACATGGAGTGGGCGTGGGTTGACTTGGCGGGCGGTATGTTGACTGTGCCTGGAAGCGTCATGAAGCGCACCAAGGCTGACAAGGCGGATGGCCCTGCGCACCTCGTCCCCCTCGCTCGCCAATCGGTGGCTCTACTGACCGAACTACATGCCCAAACCGGCGAAGGCGTCTTCGTGTTCCCATCCACGACCTCGCCTAAGACCCGCTGCATGAGCGAGAACACCGTGCGAAGCGCCCTTCGGCGCCTGGGTTATGGCAATGACGACATGACGGCCCATGGTTTCCGTGCGATGGCTCGCACCATGCTGGCCGAGCGTCTGAACGTGGCACCCGAGGTTGTGGAGGCCCAGCTTGCCCACGCTGTGGCGGACTCACTGGGACGGGCCTACAACCGGACCCAATACCTGGAGCAGCGAAGCACCATGATGCAGACTTGGGCCGACTATCTTGACCGCTTGCGCCAGGGTGCCGGAGTCGTGCCCATCATTGGTCGCGGCGCCTAAAAGGGGTGCGCGAGCAGTTGCGCGTCGCCCGAGTGGTATGGGCGGGCGACGTGGCAGATGGTCAGGCCGGCGTGGAGATGCCCTATGCGCTGGAGCGCAAGTACCCGAGGGCCGGACAGTCCTGGGCTTGGTTCTGGGTTTTCCCTCAAGACCATCTATCCACGGATCCACGCACGGGGGTGATCCGGCGCCACCGCCTGTACGACCAGACTTTTCAGCGGGCTTTCAAGCGCGCGCTGGCACAGGCGAACATTGCCAAGCCGGCCACACCCCCCGGCGGCAAGGTGATGCCCGAGGAAGTCCAACAAAGCCTGCAGGACCCGGGGCTGATCACGGCAGAGCAGGCGGACGGCCGACGCCGCCTGACGATGCTGGGCAACAAGGCGCGCCGCGGCGCGGTGCCGATCACCATCAAGGATTGAACCGGGCAGTCACATCGTTCCGATGGACGGTGCGGCACGGGACGCACCCGGCCGAACGCAGCCGTGATCACCTGCATAAGCGACCCGAAGAGTGATCCTGCCCCGAGCGGCGCCGATCCCGGCACACCTCACGTGACAGCAAAAAGGGGCCTGCCGATCGAAGTCGCCAGGCCCGATGCCGTGTCAGGAAGACGCCGGCAACTGCAAAAGAAGAACGCCGACCACCTGTCGGTCCAAGGAGCGACTCAGGCCTCGGCAGCAAACTCGCGATGCCGAAGCTGGTACGCCGGCATGGCGACAGCCCCGCGCCGCTGCTGGGCATCCAACTCCCGCGCTTCTTGCACCCCGCTGGCCAGCAGCGCACTAAGCTCCGCGTCGGCCGCGACGCGCCTCTGCACTGCGCGAATGGCCGGAGCGAACTCCGGGCTCACGCGCAGCTTGGACTCCAGGAAGGCGGAATGGCGCGCCGGCCAGACCTTCCACCAGGTCAGGATGCTTTCGGGATCATTGAGATCGATCAACATGCGTTGCTCCCGCTGACGCGCGAATTGCGCGCCGATGGATATACTGTATATTTATACAGCCACAACACATCCCGGCTCACCCGTTTTTTGTCAGTAGGCCCGCAGGCGTCCCTGGCGGATGAACACCAATCGGACGGACAAGAGGCATGGCGCTGACGCCGCGATCGGCGCGTGAACTACGCACTTGGCACCATTTGCCGGCCCGTGAACTACGCACGGCGTGCCTTTTGTCCCTTGACTGAAGATCAGTGAACGCCAGGCGTCACCCCGGCTCGCGGATCGCCACGCGCAAGCCGCGCCCAACACGACGAAGCGAGTCACCCGGACGACGGCCGCCAACGGGCGGCAAGGACAAACAACCCATGGGAACTCATTCATGACCCGCCCCAGCCACTTCATGCAGCACCGATTCGCCTTTCCGATCGCCGCGGGCTTGGGTCTTCTGGTGTCGGCATTCCTTGGGCACCTTCTGGTGCGGCATCTCGGCTGGCGTTTCCCCGACGCCAGTGCGGGTGCCGGGCACACGCTCAGCGAAGCGGACAGCGCCCTGGCCTATGCGCTGCTGGGCTGCACGCTGCTGCCCATCGCGGGCGTGATCGCCACGCTGATGCTCAGCACGGTCTCCACCATTGGCAATCGCCGCGTCGAAGAGGTCCAAGCCGATACCCTGGCCTCGCGCTTCGACGCGTGACGAGGGTATTGGCGGCGCCCAACGTCAGCGACAAGATCGAGGTCTCCGCGGAACTCATCGCGCCCAGGAGACAGGCCTGTCGCAAGCCACTCACCCCGACCTGCCCCAAGGTCGACTCAACGAAGGTGGGTCAGCTCAGCGGGAAACGGCAGGTCACTGTTCGGTGGACCTCAACCCGGAACGGATTCATGGTCGCGCTGCTTGGCGACCTGTCCGTCAGGCGTCAAGCCCATGACTTGGGCCGACTCGGTCGGCTCTAGACGCGGCCGCCGGAATCGGCGGCCCGCTTTGCCTTGCCCCCACGTAGGCAAGATGATGATTGCCCCGTTTCGCTCCCAGCGTCCGCGCTCAGCCCGAGTCCTGATCGCAGTTGAATGGCATGTACAAAGTTCGTACGGGCAACGGTGCGCGCAGGTACTGCGGATATGGCGAGTTCTCCGCGCCAAAGAAACTGGCAGCATAGGGATCGCTGAAGTACCAGGTCAGGTGATGTCCGCATCGGCCGGCGATGAGCATCTGGTTCAATGCCTGGGCATAAAAGCGCGCAATCGTTGCTTGGACGCTTGCCGCGTTCGGCGTGAAGGGGAGCCAGCGATAACCGGTCTTGACCTCGAAAAGGTCTTCGGCGAGGTTCATCGCGTCGAAATCCGCAGAGACGTCTTCCGGCGTGGTGACACGCATCTCGCGCCCGGTGCCGCTTAGCGCGGTCGCAAACGCGGCATGGCAAGGGTAGGCACCGGTCTGCTGTGCGACCGATTCGTAACGGCAGCCACGCCGACGCCGGCGAGCAAGTTCAACATCGGGATCGGGCCGCGGCACCGGCGGTGAGGACTTGCGCGGCTCGGTCTTCGCTTCGGGGCGTGGGGCGATCCAGTCCTCGATGGCCTTGATGTCGTCGGGTGATGTGCGCCAGAAGGGCGACATTGGCGCACTCGGCGACAGCGTCGTGAGAGCAACTGATCGCGTTTCTGGTCGGCGCGTGCCGGGCGACCTGACCCGCTTCGAAATTACCTTCTCCTCGGATCAAGCCAGCTGACGGCGGCGATACGCACCCGGCTGCAGCCCGTTCCAGCGCTTGAAGGCGCGATGGAACACGCTGGCATCGTGATAGCCCAGGTGGGCCGCGATGTCGTCGATGCTCATGCTGCTGTTGGTGAGCCGGTCGATCACCCAGTCGTTTCGCAGTTGGTCCTTGATCTGGTGGTAGCTGGCGCCCTCGGCTTCGAGCCGTCTGCGGAAGGTGCTTGGACTGAGGCCGAACTCGTGCGCCAGTTCCTCGAAAGCGGGCCAGGGTTCCCGTGATTCGCCGAGGTGCAGGCGGCGACGCACGCGCGCCGTCCAGCTGTCCTCATTCCTGTACCGGAGGAATACCGAACGCGGCGCGGTGCGAAGGAAGCGGCCGAGACTGGCCGGGTCCTGCTTGATGCCACTGGCCAGCTGGCCCGCGTCGAAATGGATCGCGGTCCCGGGCATATCGAAGTACAGGTCTTTCGAGAACATCCGCGTGTACTCGGCCATGTGCGCCGGGCGGGGATGGGCGAAATCGACGCGGCGGATCACGATGCGGCGGCTCACCAGCCAGCACATCAGGCCGTGCATCAGCACCAGCAGGGTCTCGTCGGCGAAGCGCCGGTCGGATGGGTCAGCGATGCGGTTGGCGACGCGGATCACCGCGGATTCGCCCTCCACCACCAGCTCGCCCTTGATGTCGTCCAGGAACAGGCCGAAGGCCCGCAGCATGCGACGCACCGCGCGGCCGAGTTCGTCGCAGCCCAGCACGGCCTGGCACAGCAGCGCGAAGCTGCCCACCTTCATCGCGCGCGAGTCGAGCCCGAAGAACTCGTCGTCGAGTTCGCGTGCCACTGCCAGCCACAGAGCCGAAAACGTCGCCGCCGGCACCCTGGCATTGCCGAGGGCCAGCCAGGCCTCGGGAATGTTCAGCGAGGCCAGCACGCAGGCACGACGCTCGGGCGCCAGCTTGCGGACGGCGGCGTTGACGAAATACATCGAGACCGTGTCCCGGTTCGCTAGCTCTTTCACCGCGCGATTATCAGACTGGCAGAAAACGTCACGCGGCTGGGCGTGAATGTCATGGTGGCGGCGCGGCTGGCTGCCTACATTGTGGAGCCATGATCCAAGCCGCCATACGCCCGTGAGCCGCCGGGCCGTTCGCCAGATGAAGCGCGCGATTGCCGCAGGCGCAGGCTCCGATGCGATGCCGGGTTCCCAGACGCTGGCCTGCGAATCGGCGCTCCACCTGCTGGAGCGCAGCATCGCCTACGGGCACCGGCGGCTCGCCATCGTCCGCCTCTCCATTGCGGTGAGTGCCGGCGCCGACATCGCCGACCCGCAGTGGCGCTACTGCCGCGAAGCGGCCGACGCCAGCCGCGACCCTGCCCTGCAATCGCTGTTCCTGCGGGCCGCCACCGCGCGGCTGGCAGAAACCGCCACCTCCCACGGAGCCCATCTCCCATGACCGATCTCTCCGCCGAACACCGGGCGCTGGCCGCCTACAAGCCGCGCCACAAGGTGCGCTTCGTCACCGCCGCGGCGCTGTTCGACGGCCACGACGCCGCGATCAACATCATGCGGCGCATCCTGCAGAACATGGGTGCCGAGGTGATCCACCTGGGCCACAACCGCTCGGTGGACGAGGTGGTGACGGCCGCGCTGCAGGAAGACGTGCAGGGCATCGCGATCAGCTCCTACCAGGGCGGCCATGTCGAGTACTTCAAGTACATCATCGACCTGCTGAAGGAACGCGGCGGCGAACGCATCCAGGTCTTCGGCGGCGGCGGTGGCGTGATCGTGCCGGCCGAGATCAGCGAGCTGCAGCGCTACGGCGTGACCCGCATCTACAGCCCCGAGGACGGCCAGCAGATGGGCCTGCAAGGGATGATCGGCGAGATGGTGATGCGCTCGGACTGGGACCTGTCCGCGCAAGCGCCGGCGCAGCTGGACGGCGTGGCCGGCCATTCGCCGGCGGCCTGGCGCCGACTGGCCCAGCTGATCACAGCGGTGGAGGCCGGCACCCTGCCTGCACCGCTGTTGGACGAACTGCGCCAGCGCGCCGCCGCCACGAAGATCCCCGTGCTGGGCATTACCGGCACCGGCGGCGCCGGCAAGTCGAGCCTCACCGACGAGCTGATCCGCCGCATCCGCCTGGACCAGGACGATGCGCTGAGGGTGGCCGTCATCTCCATCGATCCCTCGCGCCGCAAGAGCGGTGGCGCGCTGCTGGGCGACCGCATCCGCATGAACGCGATCGCACCGTGGCGCCAGGGGCCGCGCGTCTACATGCGCAGCCTCGCCACGCGCGACACCGGCAGCGAAATCTCCGCCGCCCTGCCCGACGTGCTGGCCGCCTGCAAGCTGGCCGGCTTCGACCTCGTGATCGTCGAGACCTCGGGCATCGGCCAGGGCGACGCGGCGATCGTGCCGCACGTGGACATCCCGGTCTACGTAATGACGCCCGAGTTCGGCGCGGCCAGCCAGCTCGAGAAGATCGACATGCTGGACTTCGCCGACTTCGTGGCGATCAACAAGTTCGACCGCAAGGGCGCACTCGATGCGTTGCGCGACGTCGCCAAGCAGGTGCAGCGCAACCGCGAGGCCTTCGGCCAGGCGCCGGACACGATGCCCGTCTTCGGCACGATGGCCAGCCGCTTCAACGACGACGGCGTCACCGCGCTGTACCAGGCGCTCAAGAGCCGTCTGTCCGAGCTGAGCATGGTGCTGGGCGACGGCCGCCTGCCGCGCGTGAACACCCGTCACAGCACGCACCAGACGCCCATCGTGCCCGGCGCCCGCGCGCGCTATCTGGCCGAGATCAGCGACACCGTGCGCGGCTACAAGCGCCGGGCGCGCGAACAGGCCCGGCTGGCGCGCGAGGTGCAGCAGCTGAGGGCGTCCAAGCGCATGCTCCAGCAGAGCGTCGCCGATGTGAACCCGGTTTCGGTCGGCGACCTGCTGGCGGGCCTCGCCGACCAGCGCGAGGCGCGGCTGGACGCCGATGCCTTCCAGTTGCTCGCAGCCTGGCCCGAACTCGTCCAGGCCTATGCGGGCGACGAGTACGTGGTGAAGATCCGCGACAAGGAAATCCGCACCGCGCTGACAACGTCGAGCCTGTCCGGCAGCAAGATCCGCAAGGTCGCCCTGCCCCGCTACGAGTGCCATGGCGAGCTGCTGAAATGGCTGATGCTGGACAACGTGCCCGGCGCCTACCCCTACACCGCTGGCACCTTCCCCTTCAAGCGCGAGGGCGAGGACCCGACGCGCATGTTCGCCGGCGAGGGCGACGCCTTCCGCACGAACCGCCGCTTCAAGCTCGTCAGCGAAGGCATGGCCGCCAAGCGCCTGAGCACCGCCTTCGACTCGGTAACGCTCTATGGCAACGACCCTGACCCGCGGCCCGACATCTACGGGAAGGTCGGCAACTCCGGCGTGTCCATCGCCACGCTGGACGACATGAAGGTGCTGTACGACGGCTTCGACCTGTGCAGCCCGAGCACCTCGGTGTCGATGACGATCAACGGCCCGGCGCCGACGATTCTCGCGATGTTCATGAACACCGCGATCGACCAGAACCTCGACAAGTTCCGCGCCAAGGAAGGCCGCGAGCCGACGTCCGAGGAAGCCGCGACGGTCCGCGCCTGGGTCCTGGCCAATGTGCGCGGCACCGTGCAGGCCGACATCTTGAAGGAAGACCAGGGGCAGAACACCTGCATCTTCTCGACCGAGTTCTCGCTGAAGGTGATGGGCGACGTCGCCGAATACTTCGTGCGCAACGACGTGCGCAACTTTTACTCAGTCTCGATCAGCGGCTATCACATCGCCGAGGCCGGCGCGAATCCGATCAGCCAGCTCGCCTTCACGCTGTCCAACGGCTTCACCTTCGTGGAGGCGTACCTGGCGCGCGGCATGCACATCGATGATTTCGCGCCCAACCTCTCCTTCTTCTTCAGCAACGGCATGGATCCCGAGTACACGGTGATGGGCCGCGTGGCGCGCCGCATCTGGGCCGTGGCGATGAAGGAGAGGTACGGCGCCAACGAGCGCTCGCAGAAGCTGAAATACCACATCCAGACCTCGGGCCGCTCGCTGCATGCCCAGGAGATCCAGTTCAACGACATCCGAACGAGCTTGCAGGCGCTGATCGCGATCTACGACAACTGCAACAGCCTGCACACGAACGCCTTCGACGAGGCGATCACGACGCCGACCGAAGACTCCGTGCGCCGCGCGATGGCGATCCAGCTGATCATCAACCGTGAATGGGGCCTGGCGAAGAACGAGAACCCCAACCAGGGCGCCTTCATCATCGAGGAGCTGACCGAGCTGGTCGAGGAGATGGTGCTGTCCGAGTTCGAGAAGATCGCCGAGCGCGGTGGCGTGCTCGGCGCCATGGAAACCGGCTACCAGCGCAGCAAGATCCAGGAAGAGAGCATGCACTACGAGATGCTCAAGCACACCGGCGAGCTGCCCATCATCGGCGTCAACACCTTCCGCAATCCGCATGCGGAAGCCGAGCCCACGCAGATCGAACTGGCCCGCTCGACCGACGAGGAAAAGCAGTCGCAACTGCAGCGCCTGAACGAGTTCCAGCAGCGCCACGCGAGCGACGCACCCGCGATGCTCGCGCGCCTGCAGCAGGCCGTGATCGCCAACACCAACGTGTTCGAGGTGCTGATGGACGCGGTACGCGTCTGCTCGCTCGGCCAGATCACCGATGCCCTCTTCGCCGTCGGCGGCCAGTACCGCCGCAGCATGTAATCCAAAGGAGACCACGATATGAGCAGCAACAGCAAGGACATCTTCGTCATCAGCGCCGCCCGCACCGCCATAGGCTCTTTCGGGGGCGCCCTGAAGGACGTGCCGATGACACAGCTCGCCACCACCGCCGTGCGCGAGGCGCTGCGGCGCAGCGGTGCCGACGCGAGCCGCGTGGGCCATCTGGTAATGGGCAATGTGATCCCCACGGAGCCGCGCGATGCCTACCTGTCGCGCGTGGCCGCGATGGAAGCCGGAATCCCGCAGGAGGCGCCCGCCTTCAACGTCAATCGCCTGTGCGGCTCGGGCCTGCAGGCGATCCTGATGGCGGCGCAGGCGCTGCAGGCGGGCGATGCGGACATCGCCGTCGGTGCCGGTGCCGAATCGATGAGCCGGGGCGCCTATCTGATGCCCAACGCGCGCTGGGGCGCCCGCATGGGCGATGCGCTGGTGCAGGACTACATGCTGGGCATCCTGCACGACCCTTTCCACAAGATCCACATGGGCATCACGGCCGAGAACGTCGCCGCCCAGGAAGGCATCACGCGCGAGATGCAGGACGCACTGGCCCTCGTCAGCCAGCAGCGCGCCGCGCGGGCGATCGCGGAAGGCCGCTTCAAGTCGCAGATTGCGCCGGTCGAGATCGCCGGCCGCAAGGGCACCGTGATGTTCGACACCGACGAGCATGTGCGGGGTGATGTGACGCTGGAACAGCTCGCCAAGATGAAGCCCGCGTTCAAGCCCGATGGCTCGGTGACCGCCGGCAATGCCTCGGGCCTCAACGACGGCGCGGCGGCGCTGGTGCTGGCCACCGGCGACGCCGTCAAGGCGCAGGGCCTGAAGCCGCTGGCACGCCTGGTCGCGCACGGCCATGCCGGCCTCGACCCGAAGCTGATGGGCCTCGGCCCGGTGCCGGCCACGCGCACCGCGCTGCAGCGCGCCGGGCTGCGCGTCGGCGACATCGACGTGATCGAGGCCAACGAGGCCTTCGCGGCCCAGGCCTGCGCCGTCAACCGCCTGCTGGACTTCGATCCCGAGAAGGTGAACCCGAACGGCTCCGGCATCTCGCTGGGCCACCCGGTGGGCGCCACCGGCGCAATCATCGCCACCAAGGCCATCCACGAGTTGCACCGCAGCGGCGGCCGCTACGCGCTGACGACCATGTGCATCGGCGGCGGCCAGGGCATCGCCGTGATCTTCGAGCGGGTGTGACGATGAGCTACACCGGACTCAAGCTCGAACTGCGCGACCACACCGCGCTGGTGACGCTGGCCAACCCGCCGGCGCACACCTGGACGGTGGACAGCCTCACCGCGCTGGCGGCGCTGGTGCGTGAACTGAACGAGCGCCGCGAGGTCTACGTGCTGGTCATCACCGGCGAAGGCGAGAAGTTCTTCAGCGCCGGCGCCGACCTGAATGCCTTTGCCGATGGCAACAAGATGCGCGCGGCACAGATGGTCAAGCGCTTCGGCGAAGCGTTCGAGGCGCTGGCCGCCTGCCGCGGCCTCAGCATCGCCGCGATCAACGGCTACGCAATGGGCGGCGGCCTGGAGTGCGCACTGGCCTGCGACCTGCGTGTCGCGGAGAGCCATGCCCTGATGGGCCTGCCTGAAGCGGCCGTCGGCCTGCTGCCGGGCGCGGGCGGTACGCAGTGGTTGTCCTGGACCGTCGGCGAGAGCTGGGCCAAGCGGATGATCCTGCTGGGCGAGCGCGTCGATGCAGAAACAGCCCTGCGCATCGGCCTTGTCGACGAGCTGGTGCCCGAGGGCCAGGGCCTTGCCCGCGCGCTCGCCATGGCCGAGCAGGTGCAGAAGCAGAGTCCCTCCAGCGTGGCGGCCTGCAAGCAGTTGATCAACGGTGCGCGCCACCTGCCACCGCATCAGCAGCTGGCGGCCGAGCGCACGGCCTTCATCCGGCTCTTCGATACCGAGGATCAGCGCGAAGGCGTCAGTGCCTTCCTGCAGAAGCGCGCGGCGCAGTGGGTGAACCGCTGATGCATCGGTGAGGCAACAAAGAACCTGCGATTGCTGCTGAAGAACCCTTTGACAAGGGTTTTACCCGTATACCAATTGCAATGGTCAGACCAAAATTGCAGCCACAATGATGGCAAAGCAAATGCGGCGAGCCTCACCATGTTGAACATCGAACAAGTCAATGTCCCCCGCGCGGCGCACGTCCTCGCGGACCTGCTGCGCGAGAAGATCTTCAAGGGGGAACTCGCGGTAGGTGCGGAACTGCCGGCCGAGCGAGATCTGGCAGAACGCGCCGGTGTTTCCCGTGCCACGGTACGCGAGGCATTGCGCCTGCTGGAGAGTGACGGACTGGTCATCACTCGCGTCGGCCGCAAGGGCGGCTCGGAGGTCGTCCAGTTGAGCGTCGAGGTTGTCGAGCGTTCGCTGCAGACCTTCATCCGCGGTCGCCGCATCCGGCTAGATGCGATCCTGGAGACGCGTGCGGCCATCGAAGGCCCGTCCGCCGCCTATGCCGCGGCCCATCGCACGGAAGAGGATCTCGACCGCCTGGAGCTGTGCCACGAGCGCGTCGAGAAGGCCTCCAAGGATGCAGACATGCAGGCCTACCTGCAGGCCAACCTCGACTGGCACATCCAGGTCGTGCAGGCCGGCCACAACGAGCTGCTGGTCGCGTTCATGTCGGCCATCGCTCAACCGATATTCGAGGCATCGGACCTGAAGGGGTTCATCTCTCCTCAACTGAGGGTCGCCGCCATCCGCGCCCACCGGCGCGTGATCGATGCCATCAGGGAACGCGACGGGGAAGCGGCCCGTCGCCGGATGGAGCGCCACGTCGATGCCTACGTGGCCACCGCGAAGAACGTCGGCATGCCCGCGGCTGTCGACGACATCAAGGAATGGACCGGCAAGGCGAACTGAGCCTCTCCGCTCAGCCCGGCAGTACCTCGCCTTCCCGGCACTGAGCCGAGTTGGGAACGCGCGCCTGCGCACACAGGGTTGTCTAGAACGAGCGCTATCCGAATAGCGCCCAGGGCAAACGCTGCCCGTGACACGCCGCATCGCGGCGACTGCTGACCACGACGAAATCGATCCGGGACCGGGTGGCCCGATGGATCGCTGCGCGCTCACCAAACGTGATGCGTATCAAGTAGTACCTCGAGACCCATCGAGGTCTGGCCGCTGCATTGACTTTTCCATTTCAACTATAGACGGAGACAAGGCGTGAAGAAAAAGACATTGGCACTACTCATCGGTGCCTGCGGGGTACTGCCCGCGCATGCACAGGGTTCGGTAACGATCTATGGCCTGCTCGACCTCTCCATGGGTCGCAGCGACAACGGCTCCGGCGTGACGCTGCCCAGCGGTGTCGTGCCATCGGCCCCAGCCCAGAAGATCTACCGGCTCGACACCGGCGTGGCCTATGGCTCGCGGCTCGGCTTCCGTGGTACCGAAGACCTCGGTGGCGGCCTCAGTGCCAACTTCCTGATGGAGATGGGTGTGGCCATGGACACCGGCGGCCTGAACCAGGGCGGCCTCGCCTGGGGCCGGCAGATCTACGCGGGCCTAGGCACCTCCAGCTGGAGCCTCACCGCGGGCCGTCAGTACACGCCGATGAACTTCGCCATCGCCACCAGCGAGGCGCTGAACGGCGGCTACTGGGGCAACGTCACCGGCGAAGCCGTCAGTGCCTACGAGAGCATCGGCTCCTCCGCGGGCGACGGCGCACCGGTCGGCGGCCGAGCCGACAACTCGGTCCTCGGCATGTTCACGACCGGCCCCTTTACCGCCAAGCTGATGGTCACCGCCGGCAACGAGAACGCCCGCGGCACCGGCCGGCTGATCAATGCCTCCGTCCTCTACAAGGACGGCCCCTTGATGGCGACGGCCGTGGCCGGCAAGGTCCGCCAGCCGGCCACGATGATCACGGCCACCGCCTCGCCCGAATGGATGGACTCCTGGATGGTAGGCGGCAGCTACGACTTCAAGGTCGCAAAGCTGTTCGTCGGCGCCTACCAGTTCACCGGCCCGCAGAATCTCGCCAACTACAGCCCCGCGGCCACGCTGGGCTCGCCGACCGCCGTCGGTCAGGCCTACACCTGGGCGAAGAACAAGATCGTCTGGGTCGGCGCCACGGTGCCTGTCGGCAACGGCCAGATACTGGCCCAGGTCGCGCGCGAGACCTTCCCATACGCTGGTGCGGCCACCGGTGCCGGCACGATCATCGGCCTCTCATACGACTACTTCCTGTCCAAGCGCACGGTGCTTTACACCAGCTACGCCCAGGTGAACAACAACGACCGCTCGCGCGTGCCGCTGTACGGCGCGATCCCGCTGGTCGGCCCCAACGGCTTCGGCTCAGATCCGCGCGCGCTGTCGTTCGGCCTGCGCCTGAGCTTCTGACGAACAAGAAGGCCCGCCGATGGCGGGCCTTGTTTCGGGTCACGGGCCGCTCAGGCTTCGTCGCGGTGCAAAGTGAAATAGGCCGCATTGGCCGCCACCGTCTCCTGGATGCGCGCCAGCTCGGCCTTTGCCACGACGCCCAGGTGCACTTCGTCCGGCCCGTCGATGAAGCGCAGTGCGCGGCCCCAGCCCCACAGGCCCGCCAGCGGCGTGTCGTTGGTCAGGCCCATCGAGCCGAAGACCTGGATCGCGCGGTCCAGCACGCGCGTCTGCAGGCGGCCGGCAAGCACCTTGATCGCCGACACGTCCACGCGCGCCGCGCGGTTGCCTTCGCGATCGATCCGGTCCGCCGCGCGCAGCACAAGCAGCCGCGCCTGGTCGATCTCGATGCGCGATTCCGCGATCCAATCGCGCACATTGGCCTGGTCGGCCAGCCGCTTGCCGAAGGCCCGCCGCGCAAGCGCCCGCCCGCCCATCAAATCGAGCGCCAGCTCGCACTGGCCGATCGTGCGCATGCAGTGGTGGATGCGGCCCGGCCCCAGCCGCGCCTGGGCCAGCGCGAAGCCCGCGCCCTCCTCGCCCAACAGCGCCTCAGGGCCAACGTGCACATCGCTGAACAGCAGCTCGCAATGACCGTCGGTCGCCAGGTGCCCCATCACCGGCAGGTTGCGCACGACGCGCAGGCCCGGCGTGTCGATCGGCACGATCACCATCGAATGGCGCTCGTGCGAGGGATGGCTCTCCGCATCGCCGCGCAGCCCCATCACGATGACGAAGCGGCAGTGCGGATGCAGTGCGCCGGTGGCGAACCACTTGCGCCCGTTGACGACGAAGCCGCCCTCGGCCGTGCGCCGGATCGTGGCCTGCACATTGGTGGCGTCGGACGAGGCGACGTCGCGCTCCGTCATCGCGAACACCGAGCGGATGCGACCGCCGAGCAGTGGATCGAGCCAGCGCTCCCGCTGCTGCTGCGTCGCGAACAGGTGCAGCAGCTCCATGTTCCCGGTGTCCGGCGCATTGCAGTTAAACACCTCCGAGGACCAGGGCAGGCGACCCATGATCTCGGCCAGCGGTGCGTATTCGAGGTTGCTCAGGCGCGTGCCCGGCTCGTCGGCGCGCAGCGCCGGCAGGAACAGGTTCCACAGGCCCTCTTGCCGCGCCAGCGCCTTCAGACCGTCGATCAGCTCGACCGGATGGCGCCCCTGCTCGCTCTCGTCGAACCAGCGGCGGTGATTCGGCAGCACGTGTCGGTCGATGAAGGCCTGCACGCGGCCCTGCATCGTGCGGGTGGTCTCGTTGTATTGGAAGTCCATGGCGATCGGGTTTCAGGAGGAATGCTTCAGGAGGAGTGGAAGCGCGGGCTGCGCTTTTCCTGGAAGGCCTGCAGGCCCTCGGCGAACGAAGGCTTGTCGAGCAGCTCGCACTGGCGCAGGCGCTCGTGGTCCATCTGCGCCGCCAGCGAATTGAGCTGCGCCGCGGCGAAGGTGTGCCGCACCTCACGGCAGATGCCCGCCGGCGCGTCGGCCAAGCGGCAGGCCAGCGCCATCGCTTCGTCCCGCAGTGCAGCCGCGGGCACCTGGCGCCAGATCAGCCCCCAGCGCTCGGCCGTCTCGGCCTGGATGCGCTCTCCCAGCATAGTCAGGGCCTGGGCCCGCGCCCAGCCGATCAGGCGCGGCAGCTTCCAGCTGGCACCGAGATCCGGCACCAAGCCCAGCTTGGGCGCGAAGGTCAGCACGAAGCTCGCGCTGTCGGCGGCGATGACGATGTCCGCCGCCAGCGCGATGCTGACGCCCGCGCCGGCGCACACGCCGTTGACCGCCGCGACGATGGGCACCGGCAAGTCGTGCAGCGCCTGGATCACCGGGTTGAAGTACAGCTCCATCAGGTGCGACTGCCGCGTGCCCAGCGACTCGTTCGGCAGGCCGGGCACGCCGTCACCGCCCAGTTCCCAGCCGGCGCAGAAGGCGCGGCCCGCGCCGGTGATCACCAGCGCGCGCACCGAGGTGTCCAGCGCGAGCGCACGCAGTTGCGCCAGCAATTCCTTGATCGCATCAAGGCTGAGGCTGTTCAGCGACTCGGGGCGGTCTAGTGTGAGGACGGCGATCACACCGTCGCGCGTCAGAACGATCGGATGACTCATCACCGTGCTCCTGCCGCCGCCGGCGGCTTGCCCATGCTGAAACCGCTATCCACCACCATCAGCTGGCCCGTCATCAGGCAGGCCGGATCGAGCAGCCAGCAGATGGCCGAGGCGATGTGCTCCGGCGTCGCCACGCGGCCCAGCAGCGAGGAGTCGGCGTACTGGTCCCTGACCCGTTCGTAGGCCGCGTCACCCAGGCCGTCGCGCATCCAGCGGCCTTCGATCAGGCCCGGCAGCACCGCGTTGACGCGCAGCTTCGGCGCCAGCGCCCGCGCCAGGCCCAGCGTCAATCCGTTGAGCGCCGCCTTCGACACGACATAGGGCAGCGAGCTGCCATTGCCCGACTGCGACGAGATCGACGAGACGCTGACGACGGCGCCGCCCGGCCACATGTGCGGCGCCGCCGCGCGGGCCATCTGGAACGCCGCGATGGTGTTGACGCCGAAGATGTCGTGGAAGTCCTGCGCCTGCACGCCGTCGAGGTTCGACACCGGCACGAAGCGCGTGGCCCCGGCCGAGTTGACCAGCGCGTCGACACGCCCCCAGCGCTGCGCCGCCTCGCGCACGACCGCGCGGCAGACCTCGTCGTCCGACACGTCGCCCTGCACGGAGACGGCATCGGCCCCCGCCGCGCGGCAGGCCGCCACCGCCTCGGCGGCCAGGCCGGCGCTGCGGTTGAAGTTCAACAGCACGTCGTAGCCTCGCTGCGACAGCATCAGCGCGGTGGCGGCGCCGACGCCGCTGGCCGCGCCGGTGAGGATGGCGACAGGTCGCGTCATTTCGCGGTCTCCAGGCTGGCGATCAGTTCGTCGCGTATCGCGCGCTTCAGCAGCTTGCCGTTCGCGTTGCGCGGCAAGGGCTCGGTGGACAGGGTGTAGCTCTCGGGCACCTTGTAGTCCGACAGCAACGGGCGCACGAAGGCGGTCAACTCGTCGGCGCCCACGCCGGCCTGCTTCAGCACGACGAAGGCATGCACCCGCTCGCCGAGCACCGGGCAGGGCTTAGCCACCACCGCGCACTCCTGCACCGCCGGGTGCGCATAGAGCGCGTTCTCGACCTCGATCGTGTAGATCTTGTAGCCGCCACGGTTGATCATGTCCTTCATGCGGTCGGCCACGCGCACATAGCCCGCCGCATCGATCGCGCCGATGTCGCCCGAGTGCCAGTAGCCGCCGGTGAAGCTGGCGCGCGTGGCCTCCTCGTTGTTCCAGTAGCCACGCACGACCATCGGCCCCTTGATCCAGATCTCGCCGGTCTCGCCCGGCGCGCGCTCGCGGCCCGCCTCGTCCACCACGATCATCTCGACGCAGCCCAACGGTGCGCCGACGGTGTCCAGGTGGGCCTCGGTCTGGCCCGGCGGCATCAGCGTGGCCGGCGAGGTGGTCTCGGTGGAGCCGTAGCAGTTCATCAGCGTCAGCCGCGGCAGCTTCGCGGCCAGCGCGGTGATCGTCGCCAGCGGCATCGGCGCGCCGCCGTAGGCGCCCACGCGCCAGTGCGAGAGATCGTGCCGGTCGAAGTCCGGCCGCAGCAGGCACAGGTTGTACATGGCCGGCACCATCAGCGTGTGGCTCACGCGCTCGCGCGCCGCCAACACGAGGAAGTCGGCCGCCTTGAAGGCCGGCATGATGACCAGCTTGCCGGCGCTGCGCACCATGGTCGTCACCATCGCCACCAGGCCGGTGACGTGGCTCAGGGGCACGGCGGCAATCGAACAATCCTCGGGACCCAGCGCCATGGCGATCTGGTAGTGCATCGACGAGTGGACGATGCCCAGGTGGCTCAGCATCGCGCCCTTGGGCCGCCCGGTGGTGCCCGAGGTGTAGAGCAGCGCCGCGGTGTCCTCCTCGCCGACGGCGGCCGGCTCCGGCCCCTCGCCCGCCTCCAGCAGCGCCTCGAAGCGCTCCGAGCCCTCGCTGGCACCGCCCACCGAGAGGCGGCTGCGCAGCGTCGGCACGTCCCCGGCCTGCGGCAGCACGGCCGCAAGCTCCGCCTCGTGCACCAGCACCACCGCGGCGCAGTGCTGCAGCATGTAGGCCAGGCCCGGCGTCTGCTCCCGCGTGCTCAGCGGCACCACGATGCCGCCCAGCCGCGCGACGGCGAACAGCGTGGTGACGAACTCGATGCGGTTGCCCAGCAGCATCGCCACCCGCTCGCCCACGCGCACGCCGCGCGCTGCCAGACCCGCCGCGAGGCGGGACGACCGGGCTAGCAGCTCGCGGTAGCTCAGCCGCGCATCGCCGCAGACCAGGGCATCGCCCTGCGGATTGCGCCGCACCGCTTCTTCCAGCATCGCGTGCAGGCTGCGCGGCCGCTCGGCGAAGCAGGCCACCACGCGGTCGCCGTGGTGCGCCTCGAGCCGCGTCTCGAGCCAGCAGTCGCGCCAGTCCGGGTGAATGCGCTGGGCTGTCATGTCGATGGAACTCCTTCTTGCATCAGGCTTTCGAACGGAGCGACGCTCGCCGCGCCGCTGACGAACTCCATCGCGCGCCGCGCGAATGCCGCCGCCAGCGTGCCGACCTCGCCGGCGTTGTCCGACACCGCGTTGCCGGCCGCCGCCCGTGCCGCGATGCCTTCGAAGATCACGGCCATGCGGAACAGCGCGAAGGCGAAGTGAAAGGCCGTCACGCCGTCTTGCCGTCCCGCGGCGCGGTAGTAGTGGCGCAGGTACTCGTCCTCGCCGGGGATGCCCAGCGCGTCCAGGTCGAGCCCGCGGATGCCGCCGTACTCGCCCGACAAGGTGCGCCAGGCCATGCAGTTGAAGGCCACGTCGGCCAGCGGATGACCCAGCGTCGACAGCTCCCAGTCGAGCACGGCCACCACGCGCGGTTCGCTCGGGTGGAACATCAGGTTGCCGAGGCGGAAATCGCCGTGGCAGACGGTGGTCTCGCGCTCATCGGGCAGGTGCAGCGGCAGCCATTCGCGCAGGCGTTCGATGTCGGCGTTCTCGCGCGTGCGGCTGGCTTCCCATTGCTTGGACCAGCGCGCGATCTGGCGCGAGAAGTAGCCGCCGTGCCGGCCATAGTCCGACAGGCCCGTGGCCGCCCAGTCCACCCGGTGCAGGCGCGCCATCGCGTCGCCCATCGCCAGGTAGATCGCGCGGCGCTCGTCCGGCGCCATGCCGGGCAGCGAGCAGTCGGAGAACACCCGCCCCGGCACCCGCTGCATCACGTAGAAGGGCGTTCCCACGATCTCGCTGCCGGCATGGAACAGCAGCACCTCAGGCACCGGCAGTTCGGTGCGGGCCAGCGCCCGCATCACGCGCGCCTCGCGGTCCACCGCATGGGCGCCGGGCAGCAGCGCGCCGCCCGGCTGCTTGCGCAGCACCATTTCGCAGTTGTCGAAGCTGACGAACCAGGTCGGGTTCGACTGGCCGCCGCCGATGCGCTCCAGCCGCATCGGCCCGCCCAGTCCGGCGATCTTCCCGCGCAGGAAGGTTTCGAGCGTGCTCGCGTCGAAATCGATCATCAGCGCCCCCACCAGGGATAGAAGTCCGGCATGGCGGACGCCTTCGACCCGAACCGCGGCGCACGCTTTTCGAGGAAGGCGCGCACGCCCTCCTTGCCGTCGCCCTGGCTGGTGTGCCAGATCCCCAGCGACTCGACGCGATGCGCCTCGAAGGGGTGCGGGGCCGCGCTGTTGCGCCACATCATCTGGCGGATCAGCGCCGTCGAGACCGCCGAGCGCCCGCGGCTGAATGCCAGCGCCTGCGCGCGTGCCTCTGCAAGCACCTGGTCCGCCGGCACGACCCGGTCGACCAGCCCCGCTTCCAGCGCGACAGCGGCACCGAACACCTCGCCGGACAGCGTCCACTGCAGCGCCTTCGGCAGCCCGACGATGCGCGGCAGGAACCAGCTGGAGCAGGCGTCCGGCACGATGCCGACCGAGCCGAAGACGAAGCCGAAGCGGCCCGAATCGGCGGCCACGCGGAAGTCCATCGGCAGCACCAGCGTCGCGCCGACACCGACCGCCGCGCCGTTGATCGCGGCGACGACCGGCTTCGTGCAGGCGTAGATCGCCAGCGCCACGCGGCCGCCGGTGTCGCGCAGGCCCTGGCCGGCGGCCGGGTCCTCGGGCGACATGTCGTCCAGCGTCGGCTGCAGCGACTCGTCGAGTCCGAACACATTGCCATCGGTGGCGGAGAGATCCATGCCCGCGCAGAACGCACGGCCGGCACCGGTGACGACGATCGCGCCCACCGCATCGTCCCCGTTCGCCTGCTCGAAGGCAGCGACCAGTTCCTCGGCCATGCTCACGGTGAAGGCGTTGAGCCGGTCCGCCCGGCTCAGCGTGATCGTCAGGATGCCGTCTTCGTCCCGCACGCAGGCGATGTCACGAGTTGGCGTTCGAGACCACATGCCCGCCTCCCGTGTCGATCACCAGGTCCAGCAGCAGCCAGATGGCCGCCTTTTGCCAGTGCATGCCGGGCCTCAGCGAGGCATAGACGCCGCCGGCCAGCGCCTGCGGCAACACGAACTTCAGCGCACGCAGGCCCGGCACCTCGAAGCGCTTCACCGGCCCGGGCACGACCCGGTTCAGCTCGCGCTGCACGCTCTGCGCATCGAGCGCGCGTGACAGCAGTTCGTACGTCGCCTCGTCCTGCGCCACCAGCGTCAGGTCGAGCACGTCGCCCTTGTCTCCGGCCCGCCCGCTGGCCAGGTCTCCCACTCGAATCATCATGTCGCGGTGCTCCATTCGATCTGCGGCGCTATGCGCTCCACCGGGATGTAGCCGTCGATCACCTCGATGCGCGAGCGCCGTTCGCTGCGCACGCTGCAGCCGCCGGCGGGGCCGGACAGCGTCATCGCGTAGATCTCGTCCTCCACCGTCTGCGCGGCCTCCAGGTCGTCGCAGCGCGCCGACACGTGGACCCGCACCTCGGCCGGCGCGGCCAGCGTGGGTGCCGAGCCGGCACGCAGGATCGAGTCGACGCCTACGATGTCCACCGCCAGGTCGTCGCCACCCCGGTTCGACAGGCGCAGCCGCAAGGTCTCGGCGGCGCGGCGCGCGCGGTCCAGCGCGCCGGTGCCGGCGAAGCCGATCTCGCAATCGGCGATCCAGCCGGGTAGTTCCATGAAGCCGGCCACCTTCAGTGTCGGCGGGCTGCCGCGGCCCCGGGCGCCGCTGATTCGCACGCGGTTGTGGCCCACCGGCTCGAAGCGGATGCCGGTGAAGTCCAGCACCACGTCGGGCGTGATGTAGCGCGCCGGGTCGTGCACCTCGTAGAAGAGCTGCAAGGTGCAGGTCTCCGGCGTCAGGATGCCCGGCGCGCCGTCGAGCAGGCGGATCTCGGCGCTGCCGTCGGACTGAACTTCCGCCAGCGGAAAACCGAGCCACGCATAGCCCTCGGCGCTGAGCATCGCGCCGCCGACGGGCGCGAAATTGCCGCCGCTGAGCTGGCCCGAGCACTCGAGCAGGTGGCCCACGGTGATCGCGCCGGCGAGCCCTTCGCTGCCCTGGTCGAGCCGCTGCAGCGCCGGCGCGGCGAACAGCGCGGAGTCGGCCACGCGGCCCGCCACGACGACGTCCGCGCCCTCCTCCAGCGCCTGCGACAGCGCCTGCGCGCCGAGGTAGGCATGCGCGCCGATCAGCTCGCCACCGACAGGCCGGTCCCAGGCGATGTGCTCGCGCTGGCCCATCACGTCGTCGCCAATGACGGACGCGACGCGCAGGCCCCTGCAGCCCAGCTCGGACGCCAGCCGGGCAATGGCCCGGCCGGCCGCACGCGGGTTCGCCTGGCCGAGGTTGGAGACGACGCGGCAGCGGTTCGCATGGGCCACCGGCAGCAGTGGAGACAGGCGCCGGCGCAGGCGCGGGTCGAAACCCGCTTCCGGGTCCGCGGCGCGGGCCTTCAGGGCGGGCAGCAGCGTGCGCTCGGCCAGGCATTCGAGCGCGATTGTGTCGACCTGGCCCGAGGCGGCGAGCGTCACGGCGGGGTCGATCCGGTCGCCGGCGAACCCCGCGCCGGCACCGATGCGGCAAACGACGGGCGCGCCCATCACAGGCCCATGTAGGTGCGCTGCACCTCTTCGTCGCGCAGCAGCAAGTCGGCCGACGCCTCCTTCACCAGCCGGCCGTGATCGATGATGCAGCCGCGCCGGGCCAGCCGCAGCGCATTGCCGACGTTCTGCTCCACCAGCAGCACCCCGAGGCCCTTGCTCTTCACCAGCTCGGCCACCCGGTCGAACAGCTTGTCGACCATGATCGGCGCGAGGCCCAGCGAGGGCTCGTCCAGCATCAGCAGCTTGGGCAGCGACATCACCGCGCGCGCCACGGCGCACATCTGCCGCTCGCCGCCCGAGAGCCGGCCCGCCAGCTGGTGGCGGCGCTCGGCCAAGATCGGGAATGCGTCCATCACTTCCTCCAGGGTCTGCGCTGTCCGCTCCCGAGCAGCACGGTGGTAGGCGCCGAGCTGGAGGTTCTCCAGCACGGTCATGAAGGGGAACAGGCGCCCGCCTTCGGGCACCATCACTAGGCCGCGCGGCGCGGCCTGGTGGGCCGGCATCGCGGTGATGTCCTGGCCGTCGAAGGTGATGCGTCCGGAGAAGGCGCGCAGGTGGCCGCCGATCGTCAGCAGCAGCGTGCTCTTGCCGGCGCCGTTGGCACCGACCACGGCGACGATCTCGCCCGGCGCGATCTGCAGCGAGACCTTGTCGAGCACCGGCAGCTGACCGTAGCCGGAGCAGAGCGCGTCGACGCGAAGCAATGGATGACTCATGTCTTGTCAGCCCTCGTTGGTGACGGATGCCGGCAGCTCGCGGCCGGAGCCCATGTGGCCGGCGCCCAGGTAGGCCTCGATGACGACGGGCGAGCTGAGGATCTCGTCGGCCGTGCCCTCGGCGATCAGCCGGCCTCGGTCCAGCACGACGACGCGGTCCGAGAAGGCCCGCACCACCTTCAGGTTGTGCTCGATGATCAGGAAGGTCAGGCCCTGCGCATGCAGCTCCTGCAGCAGTTCGATCTCGTGCGCGACCTCGGACTGGTTCAGTCCCGCCATCACCTCGTCGAGCAGCACGATCTGCGGCTGCAGTGCCAGCGCCCGGGCCACCTCCAGCCGGCGGCGTTCGGACAGCGTCAGCTCGCCGGCGCGGCGCGGCGCCAGGTGCGCCATGCCCACCCGCTCCAGCACGGCCATCGCCTGGTCCCGCGCGGCGGACAGCGCGCCGGCCTGCATGAAGGCGCCGATCATCACGTTCTCCAGCACGTTCAGCGCGATCAGCGGCTTGGCGATCTGGAAGGTCCGGCCCATGCCCAGCCGGGCACGGGCGTGCGGCGGCAGCGCGTTGATCGAACGGTCGTCGAAGCGCACCTCGCCCTCGCTCGGCGCAAGCTGGCCCGTGAGCAGGTTGAAGAAAGTCGTCTTGCCGGCGCCGTTGGGCCCGATGATGCTGACGATCTCGCCCTTGCGGACCGACAGGGAGACGTCGTCGACGGCGCGCAGCCCGCCGAACTGCTTGCCGACCTTGTCGACGCGGAGCATGGCCTGGTCGCTGCTCATCGCTGGCCCCTTTCCTTGGCGCCGCGGCGGCGCTTCATCAGGTCCTCGAAGGCGCCCATCACGCCGCGCTTCATGAACAGCGCGGCCAGCACCATCACGAGGCCGAGGATGGCCAGGCTCACGCCTGGCAGCGAATCGGCCAGCTCGGCGCGCAGCCAGTTCTCGAAAGGGATCACCAGCGCCGCACCCAGCAGCGGGCCGGCGATCGTGCCGATGCCGCCGATCAGCGAGAGCAGCGCAAACTTCACGCCGACGTCGGGCAAGGTGAACAGCGTCGGCGGATCGATGTAGCGCAGGTACATCGTGAACAGCGTGCCGCCGATCGAGGTCAGCCCGGCGGACAGCGCCATGCCCTGCAGCTTGACGGCCAGCACGTTGATGCCGGCCGCGCGGGCGGCGTCCTCGTCCTCGCGCACCGCCAGCAGGTAGTAGCCGAGGCGGCTGCGGCGCAGCCACACGCTGATGCCGATGACCAGCGCCGCGAAGCAGAACATCAGCAGCGCGTACTGCCAGCGCTCGCGGAAGATCATGTTCACGAAACCGACCTTGAAGGGGATCATCATGCCGCGCGGCCCGCCGGTCAGCGACTCCAGGTGGTTCGCCAGCACGAAGGCCACCTCGTTGAACGCCAGCGTGGCGATCGCGAAGAAGGGCCCGCGCAGCCGGAAGGTCGGCCAGGAGAGCAGCATCGCCACGCCTCCCGCCAGCACGGCGATCGGCAACATCGTCAGCCAGGGCGACCAGCCGAAGCTGATGAAGAGCCCGCCGGTCATGTAGGCGCCGATGGCGAAGAAAACGCCGTGGCCCAGCGAGAACTGGCCGCCGAAGCCTCCGATGATGTTCCACGCCGCGGCCAGCCCGCCCATCAGGTAGGTGACGGCGATGATGTTGATCCAGTGCGAATCGTCGATCAGCAGCACGAAGGGCGCGAAGGCGATCGCCATGCCCACCAGGTACTTGCCCCAGGCGCTGCCTGCGGAGGCGATCACGTCGCGCCGCGGCGCCGGGCCGGCCGGCACCGGGCGGGTCCTCGTGCTTGCGGTCGCGCGCACGCGCATGATGTCTTCAGTGCTGTTCACGGAAACCTACCTCCTCGGCGCCCACCTGGCCCAGCAGGCCGGCCGGTCGCACGATCAAGACGACCAGAAAGATCACGAACCACACGGCACTGCGCAACGAGGGGTCGATGTAATAGCCCGCGAAGGCCTCGACGACGCCGACGATCAGCCCGCCGATATAGGCGCCCCACACGCTGCCCAGGCCGCCCAGCACCACCACGGCGAAGGCGGCGAGTATGAAGTTGCCGCCCACCGCCGGCGTGATCGAGTAGATCGGCGTCAGCAGCGCGCCGGCCATGCCGGCCAGCGCCGCGCCAATGCCGAAGGTGATCAGGAAGGTCCGTTCGACGTTGATGCCCATCGCGCGGGCGGCCCGCTTGTCCTGCGTCACCGCGCGGATGGACTTGCCCATCAAAGTGCGCGAGAGGAAGAAGTGCAGCCCCACCGTGATCAGCGTGGACGCAGCGAAGGTCACCAGCCGCGCGGTGCTGAGCTTCAGGTCGCCGATGGCCAGCGCGCCGTCGCTCGACGTGCTCGCCACGCTGTAGGCCTCGCCGCGCGACACGGCCAGCATCAGGTTCTGGAAGAACATCAGCAGGCCGAAGGTGGCGAAGATCTGCATGTTCGCTTCGCTGGTCAGCGGCTGGATCACCAGGCGCTGGATCAGCATGCCCAGCACGCCCACCAGCGGCGCCACCAGGAAGACCGACAGGTAGGGGCTCAGGTGGAGATAGGTCGACGCGTAGTAGCTGCCGTACATGCCGAACATCACCAGCTCGCCCTGCGCGAAGTTGACGATGCGCACGACGCCGAAGATCAGGTTCAGGCCGATGCTGACGAGGCCGTAGATGCCTCCCAGCAGGATCCCCACCACCAGGACGGTGACTAACTGCTCCATGGCTTCATGCCTCCTGCAATTGACGCAAGGACTGCACACGTTGCCGCGCGGCGCCCAGCATCAGGTCCCATTCGATGCCCGCGCTCAGGAAGCGCGCACCTGCCGCGATGACCCGGCGCGCCACCGCCGGTTGCCCGCCCACGGCGCCGATGCCGGCCACCTTGCCGTGGCGCCGGCAGGCCGCGATGACGCGCTCGAAGCAGGCCATCACCCGCGGGTCGTCGAGCCGACCCGGCAGGCCCAGCGCGTCGCACAGGTCTACCGTGCCGACGTGCAGGATGTCGACACCCGGCACGGCCGCGATCTCGTCGGCATGCTCGATGGCCTCAGGGCTCTCGAGCATCACGGCCACCGTGGTCACCGCATTGAAGGCGGCTCGCACCGCGGCGGCGTCCCCATGCACGCGGTAGCCGAGGTGCGGCCATTGGTACGAGACTGAGCGCCGGCCCTGCGGCGCGAAGCGGCAGGCCGCAGCGACGGCCCGTGCCTCCTCGGCCGATCCGACGTGCGGCGCGATCACGCCGAGCATGCCGGCGTCGAGCAGCCTTGTCGCGACATGCGCGTCGTGGCTGGCCAGGCGCACCAGCGGCGTCACGCCGGCCTGCATCGCGGCGATGCCGATCTGCGCCGCGGCCTGCTCGGGAATCACCGAGTGCTCCAGGTCCACCGTCACCGCATCGCAGCCGCAGGCCTGCGCAGCGACGGCGATGTCGACGCAGTCGACCTTCTGCACGATCAGCGCGAGGCCGACGCGCCCGGCGGCCAGCGTCTCGGCCAGCGGATTGCGGATCAGCGGCTTCATGCCGGCACTCCCTGCGGCGCGATCACCAGGTCGCCCGGCGGCAGGCCCTCGCCGCGCAGGAAGCGCTGGATGTTGCCGAACGCATGGCGCACCACCGGCTCGACGTTGTCGAACACGCCGCCGCCCGAGTGCGGCGTCGCCACCACCTGGTCCAGCGCCAGCAGCGGATGGTCGGGCGGCGGCGGTTCCGGATCGAAGGCATCGAGGCCGGCGCCGCGCAGCTTGCCGCTCGTCAGCGCATCGGCGAGCGCCGCCTCGTCGATCAGGCCGCCGCGCGCCGTGTTGATCAACACCGCGCCGTCCTTCATGCCGGCGATGGCCGCCGCATCGATCATCCGCGCCGTGCGCGGCGTCAGCGGCAGGTGCAGGCTGACGATGTCGCTCTGCGCCAGCAGCGCGTCCAGCGGCAGCCATTGGGCGGCCAGCGCCGCCTCGACGGACGGCTCGGCCCGCTGCGGATCGAAGTAGACGATGCGTACCTCGAAGCCCGCCAGGCGTCGGGCCAGCATGCGGCCGATGTGGCCGAAGCCGACCAGGCCGATCGTCTTGCCCTTCAGCTGGAAGCAGGTCTCGCGCATCTCGGGCGTGGGCCAGCGGCCCTCGCGCAGCGCCTTGTTCACGTACGGGATGCGGCGGTAGACCGACAGCATCAGCGTGACCGCCAGCTCGGCCACCGGCCCCGCATTGCAGCCGGCGGCGATGGCCAGCGCGATGCCGCGCTCGCGCAGCGCCTGCTGGTCGATCGCGTCGATGCCGATGCCCCACTTCTGGACCATGCGCAGGCGCGGCGCCCCCTCGACCATCGCCGCGTCGACGCTGGCGAAGCCCGGCACCAGGAACTCCGCCGTGGCCGCCAGCTCGCGCTGGTGTCCGGCCTCGTACGAGGACGCGAAGCCCAGCTCGAACTCCGGCGGAGCGCTGCGGCGCACGACATCGCGCACCGCCTCGGCCCAGACGTCGAGGCAGATCACTCGGTGGCTCATGGCTCGGGTCTCAGGGGCGGGCCAGCGGCTTCAGCGTCACGCCCGCGCCCACCGCGTTCTTCGGGAACACGGTGACCATCTGGCCGCCCTGCCATTGCGAAGCGGTGAACAGCGCGCGGACGTTCTGGAAGTTCTTGTCGAACTTCGCGCCGAAGCCGGACGGCGTGCTGCCCTCGGGCAGGTTCATCTTGGCCGCCGCCGCCTGCACCTTCTCCATGTCCAGGCTGCCGGCGGCCTTGACCGCCTCGGCCATCAGCATGAAGCCCGAGAAGGCCGCCATGCCCTGCGGCGCCACCGGGTCCGCGTTGTACTTGGCCTTGTAGGAGGCCAGGTAGGCGCGGTTGCCGGGGCCGAAACTCTCGCTGGCGTCGTAGCGCGGATAGCCGACGATGACGATGCCTTCCAGGTACTCCTTGCCGAGCGACTGCAGCGTCTCGGGCGTGTCGCCGGTGCCGACCAGCACGATCGCGGCGGGCTTGAAACCCTGCTCGCGGAAGGTGCGCAGCAGCAGGTTGCCGTCGGGCACGTAGCCGGTCTGGATGTAGACGTCGGGCGCGGCCTGCTTGGCGCGCAGCACGGAGTCGTTCAGGTCGATCGACTTGGACGGGTGCGCGCCGACGCCGACCACCTTCGCCCCGAAGCCCTCCAGCAGGCGCTTCTGACTGGCGACGATGGAGGTGCCGTAGATCGAGTCCTCGCTCTCCAGCCAGACCTTCAGATCCTTCAGGTCCTTCTTCAGCGCCGGGGCGACCAGCTCGCGCACCGTGGCCGCGGAGGTGGTGGCGAAGGCATTGCTGTCGGGGCCGCTGCGGATGAAGTTGGGCAGGCCGCGCTCGGTCAGCGACTGGGCCACCGCATTGGTTTCCCAGTAGAGCTTGTTGTAGCGCAAGGCGGCGTCGCTGGCGGTGAGCGAGATCGCGCTGATGTAGGTGCCGATGAAGGCGTCGACCTTGTCGCGGGAGACCAGTTGTTCGACGGTGGCGATGCCCTGCTGCGGCGTGCTGACGTCTCCGCGGATCAGCTCGATCTTCTTGCCGAGCAGGCCGCCGGCGGCGTTGACTTTGTCGGCCGCCAGCTCGTAGCCGCGCGTGACCTCGGTGCCATAGAGCGCCAGCGGGCCGCTGTAGGGATTGAGCGCGCCGATCTTGATCGTCTGCTGCGCCCAGGCGGCCGGTGCCAGTGCGGCCGATGCGGCTGCGAAGACCGCCGCAGCGGCCCAGGATTTCAATCCAGTCATCGTCTGTCTCCTGTGGTTATCGTTGGCTCAACTCAAATGCATGTCACGACGTCATGAGGGATCGGGGTCTCGATCGCGCCGACCGCCTGCGCCACCTGCCCATAGAGGCCGGCGCCGGTGATGCCGCCGTCGACCGCGATGTCGGCGGCCGTGATGTAGGACGCCTGGGGCCCGAGCAGGAACAGCACGACCTCGGCGATCTGCTCGGCCGCGGCCATCTGCCGCAGCGGGATCACGCCCTTCAGCGCGGCCAGCAGGACCGGGCTGTTGCGGACCATCTCGGTGTCCACCACGCCGGGGCACACGCAGTTCACGCGGATGCCCTGCGGCGCCAGTTCGAGCGCGGCGCTGCGGGTGAGGCCGCGTAGCGCCCACTTGCTCGTGCTGTAGGCGGCGCTGTGGTAGCCGGTCATGCCCACGGTCGACGAGATGTTGACGATGGCCGCGCCGCGTGTCATCGCCGGCGCCAGCGCGCGGATGCCCAGCATCGCGCCGGTGACGTTGACCGCCATCACCCGCTCCCACTGCGCCGGCTGCGTGCGGGTGACGGTGTCGCGCGGGCCGGTGATGCCGGCGTTGTTGACCAGGCCCAGCAGCGTCTCGCCGCGCCCGGCGATCGCGGTGGCGATCGCGTCCCAGGTGGCGGGATCGGACACGTCGCCGTGCCAGGCCCGCAGGATCCCGGCCTGGTGCAGACGGCGCCACGCGGGGTCCGCTCCGTCCAGCGTGTCCACCACGTGTACGAAGGCGCCGGCTTGAAGCAGGTGGAGCGCCACCGAGGCGCCCTGCCCGCGCGCGCCGCCGGTAACGACCGCGGACTTGCCCTGCCAGTGGGAACGGAGCGCCTGGTCCATGTCGCGGCGTCCCGGCTCAGGCGGGCGCGAAGCGGGGAACGGCGATGCCGTCCTCTGTCTCGACCACGAGACGCAGCGGCTGGTCGATGCGCAGGGCCGCGGCATCAACGTCACCGGTGATATTGCTGATCATCTGCGGCCCCTCGGCCAGGCGGACAACGGCCACCGTGTACGGCAAGCGCGGCGCAAAAGCCGGGTGGTAGGCATGGCGGTAGACAACCCAGCTGACCAGCGTCGCACTGCCGCTGGCGGGTTCGCGCGACCAGGCGTCGCCGAGGCAGTTCGGGCATTCGCTGCGCGCCGGCAGCCAGGCATGGCCGCAGCTCGCGCAGCGCTGGAAGCTCAGCGCGCCGCCGTCGAGCGCCTGCCAGAACGGCCGGCTCAGGTCGCTCAAGCCTGGCGCGGGCAGTTTCAGGGAGTCCTCAGTCATCGCGCTAGTTCCCAAGGATCAGGGTCGAGTGCGTGTGCATCACGCCGCCCTGGTTGCTGACGATGCAGCGGCGTGCGCCCACGACCTGGTTTACCGAGTCGCCGCGCATCTGGCGCACGCCTTCCAGCACCAGCTGAAGGCCCGGCATGCCGGTTTCCGACAACAGGCCGCCCGAGGTGTTGATGGGCAGCTCGCCGCCCAGCTCGATGCGCCCGCCCTGCACCCAGTGGCCGCCCTGGCCCTTGGCGCAGAAGCCGTAGTCCTCCAGCGTCATCAGCGCGGCGATGGTGAAGCAGTCGTAGATCTGCGCCACGTCGATGTCGGCCGGCGTGAGGGCCGCCATGCGGAAGGCCGCCTGCGCGGAGACCTTGGCGGCGGTGGTCGTGAGGTCGGGCCGCAGCGCCACGTCCCAGGAGGTCTGGCCCTGGCCGAAGCCCAGGATGGGCACGGGCCTGGCGACGTTCAGCGCGCGGGCGTGCTCGGCGCTCATCAGCACTACGGCGGCAGCGCCGTCGGAAACGAGGCAGCAGTCGTCGCGCCGCAGCGGCTCGACGATCATGCGCGACTCGCGGTACTGCTCGATCGTCAGAGGCTTGCGCAGCTGCGCCTGCGGGTTGGCCGCGCCGTGGCGGCGGCAGGCCACGGCGATGGCGCCCAGGCCGTCGTTGGGCGTGCCGTACTGCTGCAGGTGGCGCTGCGCGATCATCGCGTAGCCGGCCGGCGTGCCGAACCAGCCATAGGTGGCGCTGTCGTCGTCGCCGTAGGATTTCTCGTAGGCCTGGCGCGAGCCGGTGGCCGGGTTGTCCGCCAGCGCAACGACGGCGATCTCGCATTGCCCAGCCTCGATGGCCATGGCCGCGTAGCTGATCATGCTGATGTTGCTGGCGCCGCCGTGGTCCCAGATACCGCCGATGCGCGGCTGCAGGGCCGTCGCCTCGGCGAGCTTCTGCGCGTACATCATCTCGAAGCGCGAGGTGGGCGCCTTGGCGAACAGCGCGTCGACCTGGCCCTTCTCGACGCCGGCGTCCGCCAGCGCCTTGCGGATCGCTTCGACGTTCAGCGACACCGTGCTGCGGCCCGGCAGCTTGCCGAAGGCCGTATGACCGATGCCGGCGATGACGACCTTGCCGCTGAGGGAGGACGAGGGCATCAGATGTCTCCCTCGGCCATCAGGCGCTCGATCTCGGCGTCGGACAGGCCGAGCCAGTCACCATAGACCTCGCGGTTGTCGCGGCCCAGTTCGCCGCTGGGCTTCAGCGGCATCGGCTCGACGCCGCTGAAGCGCAGCGGGGAGTTCGGCAGGCAGACGCGGCCGTACAGCGGATGCTCGATCCACTCCAGCGCGCGGCGCTGGTGCATGTGCGTGTCGTTGACCACCTCGTCCAGGTTGCGCACCGGCGCGCAGGGCACGCGATGACCCATCAGCAGGTCGAACAGCGCCTGCTTCGGGTGCTGCGAGGTGAAGCCACTGACGAGTTCGTCAATCTCGTCCATGTGCTCGACGCGGCTCTTCAGATCGGCGAAGCGCGGATCGCTGCGCAGGTCCTCGCGCTGCATCGCCGTCAGCAGCGACTGCCAGTGCAGCTCGCTGACGCAGATGATGGCCAGGTGGCCGTCCGCCGTCGGGTACACGTTGTAAGGCGCCTCGGCCAGGCCGCCGTGGCGGTTGCCTGTGCGCGGCGGCACCTCATTGCCGCGGCTGTAGTGCAGACCGAGATTGGACGACAGGGAGGCATAGACCGCCTCCTGCATCGAGACCTCCGCCAGGCGGCCGACGCCGGTCTTCTCCCGCTCGTACAGCGCGGTGACGATGGCGCCGTAGAGGTGCACGCCGCCGAAGAAGTCGGCCAGCGCTGGGCCGGCCTTGACCGGCGGACGGTCGGGGAAGCCGGTCACGTTCATCACGCCGGCCATGGCCTGGACGGTGAGGTCCATCGCCGGGTAGTTGCGGTTCGGGCCGGAGCGGCCGTAGCCGGAGCCCGAGCCGTAGACCAGGCGCGGGTTGTACTCGCGCAGCACCTCGTAGCCAAGGCCCAGCCGCTCCATCGCGCCGGGCGCGAAGTTCTCGACCAGCACGTCCGCCCGTTCCACCATCGAGCGCAGCAACTGGCGGCCACGCTCGCTCTTCAGGTTCAGCGTGGCGAAGGTCTTGTTGGAGTTGAGCATCGCGAAAGGCAGCGAGGCTCCGCCGACGACGCCGCGGCGGCGCAGGTTCTCGCCGCCCTTGGCTTCGATCTTGATGATGCGGGCGCCGGCCATCGCCATCAGGAAGGTGCAGTACGGGCCGTTGTAGATCTGGCCCAGGTCGACCACGGTGAGGCCTTGCAGGGGGTAGTTCGCCATGGTGCTCAGCGCCCCTTGAAGTTGGGCGGCCGCTTAGCGGCGAAGGCGGCCGGGCCTTCCTTCGCGTCCTCGGTCATCGACAGGATGCGGTGGATCACCGCCTCCATGCGCAGGCCCGTCTGCAGGTCCATGTCGCGGCTGCGCAGGGCCAGCTCCTTGGCCGCCTGCACGGCCAGCGGCGCGTTCGCGGCGATCTTGCGGGCATAGGCGAAGGCGGTGTCGAGCACCTCGCCCGGCGGCACCACCTTGTTGACCAAGCCCCAGCGCAGGGCCGTCTCGGCGTCGATGCCGTCGCCGGTCAGCAGCATCTCCATGCCGATCGCGTGCGGCAGCTGCTGCAGCAGGCGCTGCGTGCCGCCGTTGGCAGCGATGATGCCGCGCTTCACCTCGGCCAGGTTGAAGGTGGCATGAGTGGCGGCGACGCGGATATCGGTGGCGAGCAGCAGCGTCATGCCGCCGCCGAGGCAGTAGCCGTTGACTGCAGCGATCACCGGCTTCCAGACCTCCAGGCCGCGGTTGAGCAGTTGGCTGCGCTGCGTCAGCCACATCTCGGAAAGCTCGGGCGGCCGCGGCAGGAAGGCCTTGATGTCCGCACCGGTGGTGAAGGAGCGATCACCCGCGCCGGTAACGATGGCCACGCGAATGGCGTCGTCATCGCGCACGCGGCTCCAGGCCCGCGACAGCGCCTGGTAGTGCGCCGCGTCCATCGCGTTCAGGCGCTCCGGGCGGTTAATCGTGACGAGGGCGATGCCATCGTCGGAGACTTCGAATTCGATCGACATGGCCGCCCTTCCCTCAAGCCGCGCTGCTGCGTCCGCCGCCGCCCAGCAGGTCGCGGGCGATCACCATGCGGTGGACCTCGGAGGGGCCTTCGCCGATGCGCTTGATGCGCATCTCGCGATACCAGCGCTCGAACGGCAATTCACAGGCAACGCCCATGCCACCATGGATCTGGATGCAGCGGTCGATAACGCGGCCGGCGGCCTCGGTGCCGTAGACCTTGGCGATGGACGCGTCGACCTTGATGTTGCGGCCCATGTCGGCATTCCAAGCGGCCTGATAGACGAGCAGCCGCGCGGCCCGCAGCTCGACCTCGCTGTCGGCGATCATCCACTGGATGGCCTGCTTCTCGGCCAAGGTGCTGCCGAAGACGCGGCGCTCGCGCGCCCATTCCTTGGTCAGCTCCAGCGCGGCCTGGGCGATGCCGATGGTGGCCGCCGCGTAGGGCGGGCGCGCATGGATCAGCCATTCCTCGGCGAAGGCGAAGCCCTTGCCTTCCTCGCCGAGGCGGTCCTCGACGGGCACCTCGTAGTCGTCGAAATGCACCTCGTAGGGCGCATACGAGCGGATCACCGGGATCTTCGACAGGCTGATGCCCTTGCGGCTCTTGTCGACGACGAAGCTGGTGATGCCCTCGCGGCCCTTGCTGTCGCCGACGCGGGCGAAGACGATGCCCCACTTGGCCATGCCGGCGCCGGAGATCCAGATCTTGGTGCCATTGATGACGTAGCGGTCGCCCTTTCGCACCGCGCGGGCCTGGATCGCGCGGCCAGGGTCGGAGCCGCCGCTGGGCTCGCTGATCGCGACGAAGGCCTTGGTGCCCTTCTCCACGTCCTCGCGGGCGAAGCGCTGCTGGTCATGCGTTCCCTTCCAGATCACCACCGGGGGATCGAAGCCGAAGGCGCCGCAGCCGGCGATATAGGCGCCCATGCGGCACTTGGCGGCCTCCTCGGCCGCGATGCACTGGCCCAGCAGGTTCAGGCCGGCGCCGCCATGCTCGGCGGGCGTCTCGAAGCACCACAGGCCGATGGACTTGGCCAGGCGCTGCAGGCGCTCCAGGTCGGCGGGCTCGGGCGTGTAGGCGTCGTGGGGCAGCTTGTCCTCGACGGGCTTGACTTCCTCGCGCATGAAGCGGCGGATCGTCTCCTGCAGCATGCGGAACTCTTCGGGCAGCTCCCAGCAGCCCGTGAGGTCGTTGTTTTGGCTCATGTGCTTCTTCTCTTCTTCAAGCGGCCTGCATCTGGCGGCGGCGTTCGGCGCTCGCCTGCGCATCGAGGCGGTAGGTCGTGTGGCCCGCCTTGGCGGTGTGGGCCTCTTTGACGACGACGCCGTAGACGGTCTCGGCCACCTCACGGCTGACATAGCCGCGGTTCAGGTCCAGCTCGACGGCATCGAGGTCCCGTTCGATCGGCCGGCCGTAGCCGCCGCCGCCCGGCGAGGCCGCGCGGATCGAATCGCCGGCGCCGAGTTGCTCCTTCTCGGCCTTGCTGCGCATGGCCGGGGTCCAGGTCTTGCCCTGGGTGACGAACTCGACCTTGTTGGGCGCCGCCGACTGGCCGCCGCAGATACCGAACGGTGCATGGTCGACGCGGTCGCCGAGCGCGGAGATCGTCATGTCGGCCCAGGCGGTGAAGCCGTACTCGGTGCCGCAGCCGCCGCGGTGCCAGCCGGCGCCGCCGGAGTCCTCGCGGATGCGGTAGTGGTCGAAGCGCAGCGGGAAGCGGTGCTCGGACATCTCGATGGACATGAAGTTGGCCATCGACTGCGGCGGCGTGCCGTTGACCAGCCCGTCGCTCGCGCGGGTGGCGCCGTAGCCGCCGGGATAGGGGAACACGCCGACGAAGTACTGCTTCGACTTCGGGTGCGTGCCGCTGATCGCCACCACGCCGACGGTGCCGAAGAAGGCGGCCGGCGCCTTCTCGGGCAGCGCCTTGCTCATCGCGCCGAAGACGACGTCGATGACCCGGCCCATCGGGTCGAGGTAACCGCCGCAGGCTGACGGGTACTCGGCCGCCAGCACCGTGCCCGTGGGCACGTTGATGCTGATCGGGCGGAAGGTGCCACCGTTAACCGGCACGTCCGGGAAGATGTGCTTGATCGCGACGAAGACGGACGACAGCGTCGTGTTGCGCGACATGTTCAGCGGCCCGCGCGACTTTGGGCCGGTGCCGGTGAAGTCGAAATGCATCTGGTCGCCCTTGACGGTGATCGCGAGCTTCACCGGGATCGGCTCGTCGACGATGCCGTCGTTGTCGATAAAGTCCTCGTAGCTGTAGGTGCCGTCGGGCAGGTCGCTGACGTAGGAGCGCATCTGGCGCTCGGAGTAGGCAATCATCTCGTCGAGGCACTGCGACAGCGTGGCGCGGCCGTAGCGCTTCACGAGCGCCTCGACGCCACGCGAGCCGACGCTGAACACATTGCTCATCGCCGCCATGTCGCCGGTGATCTCGGCGGGCAGGCGCACGTTGGCGCGGATCATCGAGACCAGCGCCTTGTTCAGCCGGCCTTCCTCGTAGAGCTTGATCGGTGGAATGATCATGCCCTCCTGGTGGATCTCGGTCGCCTTCGGTGCCCAGCCGCCGGGCACATTGCCGCCCATGTCCATCCAGTGGCCGGTGGTGGCCATCACGGCGAACAGCTCGCCCTCGGTGAAGACGGGCGCGATGATCTGCACGTCCTGCAGATGGCTGCCACCGAGGTAGGTGTCGTTCATGATCCACATGTCGCCGGGCTTGAAGCCGCCCTCGGCGGTGGCCAGCTCAATCACCTTCTGCACGGTGAACTGCATGTAGGCGAGAAACACCGGCAGGCCGTAGCGGCCCTGGGCGATGGTCTCGCCGGTGGTCGGGTGGAAGATGCCGTTGGCGCAGTCGTTGGTCTCGGAAATAATCGGCGAGATCGCTGCATGGATCAGGTGCAGGTCCATCTCGTCGGCAATCTGCTCGAGGCTGCCGCGGACCACGGCGAGCGTGACGGGGTCGATCGCCTGCGGGGAGTTCTTGGTGTTGCTGCTCATGTCACTTCACCTTGACGAGGAGGTTGCCGATCTTGTCCACCGTGAGCGCCATATCCGGCTCGATGACCGTGGTCGTGTCCGCCTGCTCGACGATGGCCGGGCCGTCCAGCTGCATGCCGGGCGCGAGGTCGTTGCGCGCGTAGATCGGCGTGTCGAACCAGGCCTCGCCGAAGTGCACCTGGCGGCGGGACACCGGCTGCGGCACGCCGCCGCCCTTCACCTCGCCGAGCGGTAGCGGCGCGCTCGAGCGCCGGCCCACCACGACGGTGCGCAGGTTGACGATCACCACGGCCATGTCAGCCAGCGTGTTGCCGAACTTGTCGCGGTAGGCGTCGTTGAAGGCCCGCTCCAGCCGCACTGCGTCCCAATCGCCCTCGATGGGCACGCGCAGCGAGTGAATCTGGCCGGAGTACGCCATGTCGGCGTAGTGCGAGATCGTGGATGAGTCGATGGGCACCTGGCTCTCGTCGAGCTGCTTCGCGCCCTGGGCGCGCTGCGCGGCGACGATGCGGGCCAGTTCGCCGGGAGCGAGCCGGTCGATGCGGCGCTCCAGCGTCTGCGAGAGGTCGTAGCGCAGGTCGGCGTAGACGCAGCCGAGAGCGCATAGAACGCCGGGGTACAGCGGCACCAGCATCGTCGAGACGCCCACCTCGCGGATCAGCGCGCCGCCGTGCAGCGGGCCCGCGCCGCCGAAGGCGACCAGCGCGAAATCGCGCGGGTCGAGGCCGCGCTCGATCGACATCAGGCGGATCCGGCCGGCCATGCGCTGATTGACGATGGCGAGGATGGCCTCGGCCGTCTCCTCCATGCCGAGGCCCAGCTTCTCGCCCAGGGTGCGCACGGCGGCCTGCGCGCCGGCGACATCCAGCGTCGCGTCCTTGCCGTTCATCCGGCTCTCGGGGTTGATGCGGCCGAGCACGACGTTGGCATCGGTGACGGTGGGCTCGGTGCCGCCGCGGCGGAACGCCGCCGGCCCGGGCATCGCGCCGGCGCTGCGCGGGCCGACCAGCAGCATGCCGCCGCGGTCCAGGTGCGCGATGCTGCCGCCGCCGGCGCCAATCGTGTGGACGTCGATCATCGGCAGGCGCAGCGGCGTGCGGAAGTCGAGGTTGGTCAGCTCCGCTACCTTGGGCTCGCCGTTGATGATCACGGCCACGTCGAAGCTGGTGCCGCCCATGTCACCGGTGATCACGTGGCTGAAGCCCGCCTCGGCCGCGATGCGCGCCGCCGCGGTGACGCCTGCGGCCGGGCCGGAGCGGACGATGTAGGCGGCACGCTGGCCCAGTTGGCGCAGCGGTGCGACGCCGCCGTTGGACTGCATGATGGCGACCTCGCGGTCGAAACCCCAATCGTTCAGCTTGGCGGCGAGATTCTTCGCGTAGCGCGCCACCAGCGGCTGCAGGAAGCCCTGGACCACGGCGGTGCTGGTGCGTTCGAACTCGTAGTACTCGCGCACCACCGAGGTCGCCGTGACCAGCTCCCACTGCGGGTTGATCTCGGCCAGGATCCGGCGCGTGCGATCCTCGTGATCGGTGTTGGCATACGCGTGCATGTACGCGATCACCACCGATTCGATGTTCAGCGACTTCAGCACCTCGCCGAGGTCGCGCACGCCCTGCTCGTCGAGCGGACGCAACACCTTGCCTTCGTAGTCGATGCGCTCGTCCACCTCGAAGCGGTGCTCGCGCGGGATCAGCGGCTCGTGCGTGCCCTCCAGGCCGTACATCTCGGGGCGGTCGCGCCGGCCCAGCTCGATCAGGTCACGGAAGCCCTGCGTCGTGATCAGCGCGCAGCGGGCGCCGCGGCGCTCGATCACCGCGTTGGTGGCGATGGTGGTGCCGTGCAGGATCGCATCGAGCTCCTCGGGCTTCAGACCGGCGCCCTGCAATGCGTCCAGCAGGCCAATGGACGGATCCTTCGGGGTCGACGGGACCTTGAGGATCTGGTGCGGGCGGTTCTTATTGCCGGAGAAGTAGAGGTCCGTGAAGGTCCCGCCGACGTCGATGCCTACGATGCTGCTCATTCAGTTCATCCTCGGTTACGCGATCTCACTCGTTCACACGGGACATCGCGGCCGGGCTGAGAGCAATAGGAGCGGCTGGGCTCCATCTGTCATCTGTCGCACCGTTCGTTTGTCTCCGTCACTGCCGTGAACCCGTTTCGCACTCTGCGTTGCGCTCGGTCCGCGGCATCCGGCACCTTTGTCGACCGCGGCATCTGCTGGGGTTGATGCCGAGGTCCATCGGGGCCTGATGTGAACTATTATGGTCAGACCATTTGATTGGTCGTACCAGTGATAACCCGAGCTTTCACTTCCACGATGAAGAACGTTGTTCCCTTCAAGTCCGCATCCGAGGTCCACGCCGCCATCGGAAGCCAGGTCTGCGTGACCGACTGGCTGCTGATCGACCAGGACCGTATCGACAAGTTCGCGCAGGCCACCGGCGACTTCCAGTGGCTGCATGTCGACCGGGAGCGCGCCCGCAGCGAATCGCCTTTCGGCGGCACGATCGCGCACGGCTTCCTGACGCTTTCGCTGCTGGGCCACTTCTACGAGGACTACCTGACAGCCGCCTTGCCGTTCTGCGACCGCGGTCTGAACTACGGCCTCGACCGCGTGCGCTTCACGCAGGCCGTTCGCGAGGGCAGCCGGGTGCACGGCCTGCTCGTGCTGTCCAAGGTCAGCGATATCGACGGCGGCCTGCACCTGGGCTTCACCGTCACCGTCGAGATCGAGGGCGTCGAAAAGCCCGCGTGCATCGCCGAATCGCTCATTCGCCGCTATTTCCGCAAGGAGGCCGCATGAAGGCCGTACGTTGCATCCAGCATGGCGGCCCGCAGCTGCTGGTCGTCGAAGACATCCCCGTGCCGCAGCTCAAGGCGGGCGAAGTGCTCGTCACGGTAAAGGCCGCCGGCGTCAATTTCCCGGACGGACTCATCATCCAGAACAAGTACCAGTTCAAGCCCGAACTGCCCTTCACGCCGGGCGGCGAACTGGCCGGCGTGGTGAGCGCTGTGGGCGCGGGCGTGACGCGGGTGAAGGTGGGCGACGCGGTCATCGGCTTCACCGGCTGGGGCGCCTTCGCCGAGCAGGCCGTGCTGCCCGCCGACAGCCTGATCCCGATGCCCGCCGGCATGCCCTTCGAGATCGCGGGCTCCTTCCTGATGACCTACGGCACCAGCCTGCATGCGCTGCGCGACCGGGCGCAGCTGAAGGCCGGCGAAACGGTGCTGGTGCTCGGCGCGGCCGGCGGCATCGGCATCGCGGCCATCGAGATCGCGAAGGCTCTCGGAGCGAAAGTGATCGCCGCCGCCTCGTCAGCGGAGAAGCTGAAAGCCTGCCGCGACCGAGGTGCCGACGAGACCATCGACTATTCGACCGAAGACCTGCGAAAGCGATTAAAAGCCATCACCGGCGGCCGCGGCGTTGACGTTGTTTGCGATCCGGTCGGAGGCCGATACACGGAACTGGCGCTTCGCTCGATGGCCTGGCGCGGCCGGTTCCTCGTGGTCGGCTTCGCCGACGGCGAGATCGCCCGCCCGCCCCTCAACCTGCCTCTGCTAAAGGGCTGCGCAGTTGTCGGAGTCTTCTGGGGCGACTTTGTCAAACGCGAACCGCTCGCTGCACAACGAGATCTTGCAGACCTCACTCAGTTCTACATAGACAAAAGGATCACGCCAATGGTGTCACTGCGATGCTCGCTCCCAGAAGCTGGTAATGCAATCGAAGCACTCATGCGGCGGCAAGTTGTCGGCAAGGCCGTTGTGCTTCCTTGATCGTAGTACGTGCAATGCACTTACTGCTACAAGGGCAAGTAAGACGACCGAAGTAGCGTCCCGTGGCGCAGGCCACGCTGGAAGTCGCTGACATCTTCCGCACCCACGGCCCGGCCTGGCGAGTCGCCCAGCGCGGCCACCTGAGCCTGGGCCAGCTCAAGGTCATGTTGGCCATCGAACAGTGCCGCAGCGCGGCGCTGGGTGGTCACGTCTTGCGCTGCGAAGGCTGTGGGGCAGATCAGGTCGCGCAGACGAAGGACAATCGCAAGGGGGCGTTCTTTCCGTACGCAGAGGAGCCGGCGCTTCCCGCAGTCATCATCGTCACCGCGCCCTCTCCGAGCGCGCTTCCGTCACAGCCTCATGAATCCCCCGGACATTTCCTCCACCGACGAGGACCTGCAGCAGATCGTCAAGGTCATTGCCGACCTCGATCAGTTGGTGGGTTTGATGCTGAAACGAGTGCCGCTCACCAAGCCGTGGCAGCGGCAGTTGGCGGAGGGTTTGTCAAAGGCTGAGCGCGAGGTGCAGGTACTGCGGATCATGATTTCGCTCGAACGCTCCGCGGCCGACCTGATGATCGCCACCGCGGACCTGAACCAGACCTGCCGTTCGATCGACGCTGCCCTGCGCGCCAGCCGCGCTGACATCACGACACGACAGGCGGTCCGCCTCCTCGTAGGGATGAGCGACTCGATCGTACAGGCGATCTCAAGCCTCGCTGCCGCCCGTGTTGGCCACGGTCATGGGCGGGACCATCGGGATCGAGCATCTGGAGGCGCAGCCGATCCGGCGCCGGTACTGCGCGACGCGAGCGAGAGCACCTCCGAGCGCTGAACTTCGAAAGCCGAGGGGAGGATCAACCTCTGCATCTCGCCGATGACGAAGCGTCTTCCATGCCCGCTGGGCTCTGCGAGCCTCAATCAGGTTGACAGCCAGGCCTGAGTACTTCGGCAGCAGGAATGCCCCTTGTCGCTGTTGCGCGGACAACG
>Ga0247779_1000084_pt1 | contig 77642 bp, 65 predicted proteins | sample UWRJL221509R5_FD_179925 | JGI IMG/M metagenome (GOLD analysis project Ga0247779, IMG submission 179925) | Plant litter microbial communities from Arlington Agricultural Research Station in Wisconsin, United States - UWRJ-L221-509R-5 | ecosystem: Environmental > Terrestrial > Plant litter >... | reverse complement strand
GTGACCGTGCTGCTGCAGCCCGGCGACAACTGGATGCTGCACGTCGCCGCCGAGCAGATCCGGCCCGGCGACATCGTCGTCGCGGCAGTGACGGCCGAATGCACCGACGGCTACTTCGGCGATCTGCTGGCCACCAGCTTCCAGGCGAGAGGAGCGAGGGCGCTGGTGATCGACGCCGGCGTGCGCGATGTGAAGACGCTCACCGAGATGGGCTTCCCGGTCTGGAGCAAGGCGATCAGCGCCAAGGGTACGGTCAAGGCGACGCTCGGTTCCGTGAACGTGCCCATCGTCTGCGCCGGCATGCTGGTGATGCCCGGCGACGCGGTCGTGGCGGACGATGACGGCATCGTCTGCGTGCCGCGCGAGCGCGTGGCCGAGGTGCTGGCCGCCGCCCAGGCTCGCGAGGCCAACGAAGGCGCCAAGCGCGAGAAGCTGGCAACAGGCGTGCTGGGCCTGGACATGTACGGGATGCGCGAGCCGTTGGCCCGGGCAGGGCTGCGTTACGTCGATTGAGCGCCGCTGGGTAACATGCCGCGGCATGAAGCTCACCAACCTGCGCGCACTCGCCGCCGCCATCGAGGAAGGCAGCATGCGCGCGGCGGCCCGGCGCATCGGCGTCTCGCAGCCCGCACTGACGAAGATGATCCGCGAGCTGGAGCGGGAGCTGGCCACCTCGCTGCTGCTGCGCTCGACCACCGGCGTGCTGGCGACCGCGCAAGGCATGGTGCTGTACGAGCGGGCTCGAGCCGCGGATCGCGAGCTGGCCCATGCGGTAGACCAGATCCAGCAGCTCGACGGGCGCATGACCGGCACGCTGAAGATCGGCGCGGTGCCGCTGGCGGTGATGCTGCTGGTGCCCGAGGCGCTGCGCACCTTCGGGCAGGAATTCCCCGACATCCAGCTGAGCATCTTCGAGGAGCTGTACATCGCGCAGCTCACGCGCCTGCGCAAGGGCGAGGTGGACATCGCGCTGGGACCGCTGCCGGAGCATCTGCCGCCGGGCGAGTTCATCGTCGAGAAGCTGATGCCGATCGACATGGTCATCGTCGTGCGCAAGGGCCACCCGCTGGCGCGCGCGAAGCGCCTGGCCGAGCTGGGCGACTCGCCCTGGGTCTACACGGGCGCCTCGTCCGATGCCGGGTACGCGAAGCGGCTGTTCGAGAGCAACGGCCTGAAGCCGCCGCCCGCCGGGGCGCTGGTCAATTCGACCCTGGGCCTGCTGTCCGTCATCGCCAGCGGCAATATCGTCGGCCTGCTGCCGCACCAGATAGCGATGAACGCCTTCGCGATGCAGCACCTGCAGGTGGTCACGGTGGAAGAGGGGCCGCTGAAGCTCACGCTGAGCGCGCTCGCACGGGCGGAGATGGGCCTGAAGCCCAGCGTCAGGCATTTCCTCGCCCACCTTCATCGCGCGGCGCATTCGTTCACCTCAGCGAAAGTGACTTGAGGACGGCTAGGCTTGCCACACCGCATAGCCCGCTTCGCGCAGCCCGATGGCGAGTTCCACCTCCATCTCGCACGCTGCCTGATACGGCATCGGGTTGTAGACCTCGTAGAGTTCGGGCACCAGACGAAGGCCGTACTTCAGGACGAAGCGGTTGGCCTGCACACCGGCCATGTGCTTGTCGAAGCGGGTGTCGGGGTCCAGGCCGGTCATGCCCACGTAGACGCAGGGCTTGCTGATGTCGTGCTGCGGATTGGCATGGCGAAATGCCGGCTCGTTCCACACGCTGTCCGACAGCAGCACGACGTAGACATGATGGTGATGGCTGGGGCGTCGTCGGGGCATCGCGAGCGGATTCTCCACCAGCCGTTCGAATCGCCACCTGGCGACCCGCTCAGATGATGGAGGTTTCCGACCGGTGCCCCGAAATCGACAGCGACGCGCGACTTGTCGCAGATGGTGTCTCACGGCATGTTGTGGACCGGGGGGCGTCGGCAAGGCCGTGCGCTACTCCATCAAGGTGTCGGGGTGGTCGCGTGGCGAAGGGGCTGCTGCCGGAGATGGCAGGGCGTTGACTTCCGCATCATCGGTCTGGGTCGGGCTGCTCGACTTCCATGAATGCGACCAGGAAGCGGTCGCCCGCGGGATCCCTGCTTGCACTGGCCTGGACCGCAACGGGCTGCTGCTCCGCGCCCAGCAGGTCCAGCTTGCAGGTGATGCGGCTCCTTCCTTCTCCCACGCGTTTCAGCAGCGCCAGCAGTGCATCGGCGCTGCCCTGCGTGAGGAAACGTGTCAACGGCATGCCCAGCAAGGTGTCGCGAGCCCCGCCGAGCAGGCGGGCGGCGCCCAGGTTCATCTCATGCAGGCAGGCTTCGGTATCCACCGTGAACCACGCCACCGGGGCGCCTTCGTACAACTCGATCTGACGGGCCAGCGCAGCTTCCAGGTCGACCCGGGATTCCCGAAGCTCTTCTTCCTGAAGCTCCAGCTCGACCTGATGCACCTGCAACTCGTGAAGCAAGGCGAGTGCATCGGCCGCGTTCTGGGGCGATGACGCCAGTTCGAAGAGGACGCGCATCGCCTCGCTCGGACTGGGGCGCTTGAGGTTCGGCTCGTGGCCGGTCAGTCGTGCGGCGGCGCGTGACCTCAGGTCGATCCAATTGCGGGAGGACACGATCTCGCTAGCCATGATGAATACCCTTCGCGATCGGGACGGCCGACCAAGGTCCACTCTAAGCGCTGCGCAGTCGCACCTCCAGCTCTTTCGCGGCGGTGATGTCAACGAAGGTGATCACGACACCCTGGATCACGTTGGCCACGGTGCGGTAGGGCATGATGCGGACCGTGAACCAGCGCTCGTCCGTCGTTCTGATCTGCTTCTCGGAGGCGACCAGCGTGCGCAGGGTCTCCCGAGCGTCGACATGCAGATCCGGATAGATCAGCGTGCTGGCAAGCTCGCTCAGGGGCCGGCCGACATCGCTCTCGCGCAGGTGAACGATGCGCTTGATCTGCTCGGTGAAGCGCCGGACATTGAGCGCGCTGTCCAGGAAGAGCGTGGCGATGTCTGTGCTGTTGAGCAGGTTCTGCATGTCGCTGTGAGCCAGTGCAAGGTCTTCCAGCTTCGAATGCAACTCTGCGTTGATGGTCTGAAGCTCCTCGTTCATCGACTGGGCCTCTTCCTTGGACGTGGTCAATTCCTCATTGGCCGACTGCAACTCCTCGTTCGTGGACTGGAGTTCTTCGTTGGAGGCTTGCAGTTCCTCGGCCGAGGCGCGCATCTCCTGACGCAGCGCGCGGATTTCCTCGTTGGCGCGGGAGAGTTCCTCGAGAACGGCAGGGTCGTCCGTTGCTTGCGCGTTGCGGCGCTGCTCGCCCGGCGCAGATGAAGCCCAGTGTTCCCGGAACACGATCATCGCCATGCCTGCCAGGGCATTGGGCTCCTCGATTCGCATCACCGTGACGTCCACCGTCCATTGAAACTCGCCCTCGGGCTTCAACCCTTGCAGCGCCACCGGTCCGCCGGCCTGCAGGGCCTGGCGCAATGCCGCACCCACCTGAGCGCGGATGCCCGGGCGCGCCATCGCGTGGATATTCCAGTTGGCCTTGCCGGCAGCGGGCTCCAGATACCGGCCGGTGCGTCCGCTGATGTAGATGATGTCGCCCTGCTCGTTCACAAGCACGGCTGGCGGGGCGAACTCCTGCAGCAGGACCTGATCGGCGAGCACTTGCAGATTGGCCGCTTGCGGCGTCGGTTGGGACACGAGGGACTCCTGCGCTGTGGGGCGCAATGGGAAATGGCGGTTGACGGGAAAGGCCACCGACTGGATAGGGACGGCATTCTCGTCGCGGCGATAGAGACGTGACTTGGCGCCCAGCGGCGTGAACAGCGAGCTTGCGCGCCCGACCGTCTCCGAGCCCCCCAGCAGCAGCGTGCCTCCGGGCTTCAGGCTGTAGTGGAACAGGGGGATCAAGCGGCGTTGCAGCGCAGTGTTGAAGTAGATCATCAGGTTGCGGCAAGAAAGCAGATTCAGTTTGGTGAAAGGCGGATCGAGGATCACGTCGTGCTGGGCAAACAGCACCATGTCGCGGATCTCCTTGGCAATCGCAACGCCTTGCCCCTGCGGGCTGAAGAAGCGCGCAAATCGTTCCGGGCTCATGTCGGCCGCCACCTTGGCGGAATAGGTGCCGCGGCGTGCAACGGTGATGGCATCGGCACTCAGATCGGTGGCAAAGATCTGCAAGCTCACGGACGATGGCAGTTGCATCGCGTCGGCGGCCTCCCGGAACACCATGGCCAAGGAATAGGCCTCCTCGCCGGTGGAGCAGCCGGCCACCCAGGCTCGCAAAGGCGTGCCTTGCACGGCACTTTTCAACAGGCCTGGAAACACGTTCTCCTTCATCTCGTCCCAGACCGCCGGGTCACGGAAGAACGAGGTCACGCCGATCAGCATCTCCTTGAACAGCAGGTCCAGTTCACGCGGGTTCTGCCGCACGAACTCCGCGTACTGATGCATGGAGCCGAGGCTGTGGACGCTGATGCGGCGCTCGACCCGCCGGGTCAAGGTGCTGGTCTTGTAGGGCGACAGGTCGTGCTTGCTGTGCTCGCGCAGCAGGTCGAGGATCTCTGCCAGGCCATGCAACTGCCCCGCCGCGGGCGCGAGCGTCGTCACCGCGGTGGCAGTGGCGGCCAGGATGCGTGCGGGCATCTCCGAGGGCAGGGACACGATGTCGACGGCGTCCGCCTTGATGGCGCTCGTGGGCATGGCATCGAACTGGGCAGAAGGCGGCTGCTGCGCCAGCGTCAGTCCGCCGTGCGCCTTGATCGCCTGCAAGCCCTGCGTGCCATCCGAGCCCATGCCCGACAGGACCACGCCGACGGCCCGTTCCCCCTGGTCGCGAGCCAGCGAGCCAAACAGCACGTCGACCGGCAGGCGCATGCCTCGCGGCTGGATCGGCCGGGCCAGGTGAAGATGCCCGTTGACGACGGTCAGGTCGCGGTTCGGCGGGATGACATAGACGCAATTGACGTCGATGCGCAGCGAATGGGTCGCCTCGATGACCGGCATCGTCGTTGATCGCTGGAGCAGTTCGACCAGCAGCGCCTTGTGGTTCGGGTCCATGTGCTGCACGACCACATAGGCCAGGCCGCTGTGGGCCGGCACGTGGGCCAGGAATTCCTCCAGCGCTGCAAGACCTCCGGCCGACGCGCCCAGGCCGACGGTCCGCATCGGGCGGGGAGGTTCCGAGGAGGCGTTGGCTGCGGGAATGAAGCTCATGCGGCAGTATCGGTCCCTCGCCTGGGCACCTACGCGCCGAGGCTCTGGCAGCCGTCCGGGCGTTGCGGCCCTTGCCAGCGGCGCTTCATCTGCTTTGCGCTTGGCGGCGTCGGGCAATCGTGCCAGAGTTCGCCCACTCCCATGCTAGGGCGCCGCCATGAAGGATGTAGAAGTCATTTCTGCGGACGAGGACGGTGGCGCCACACGCGAAGCCGAACTGCAGCGTTTGGTTCATGAACTGCAGGTGCACCAACTCGAGTTGGAGGCGCAGAACGAAGAGCTTCGCCTCGCTCAGGCGGAATCGCAGCTCGGAGCGGCGGTGTTTGTCCACAGCTATGACGGCATCATGGTCTGCGGCTCCGATGCAATGCTCGTCGACGTCAACCCTGCCTTCACCCGGATCACCGGCTACGCCAAGGAGGAGGTGGTCGGCCGCCTGCCTTCGGTGCTGGCACTGGATGCAAACAGCCCGGGGCTGATCGAAGACATGTGGCGATCGCTCGCCGAGCACCGGTGCTGGCGGGGCGAAGTCATCAACCGGCGCAAGGACGGCGTGCTCTACCCGCAGTCCATGTCCATGGCTGCCGTGGTGGACGAGGCAGGCATCGTGCACAACTACGTGGCCGTCTTCTCCGACATCAGCAAGCTCAAGTTTCATGAGGCCGAGCTCGTTCGCATCGCCAACTACGACCCGCTGACCGGCCTGCCCAATCGGCGCCTGTTCTCCGACCGGCTGCAGCTTGCGCTGGCACGCTCGAGTCGTAGCGGCAAGCCGCTCGCCCTCTGCTACCTGGACCTGGATGGTTTCAAGGAGGTGAACGACCAGCACGGCCACGATGCCGGAGACCAGGTGCTGATGAACATTGCGCGAAACCTGACCGCCGCCTTGCGGGCCGAAGACACCGTCGCGCGGCTCGGCGGCGATGAGTTCGCATTGCTCATCGATCTGGACCACGAGGAGCATTGCGATGCGACGCTGAAAAGGGTGCTTTCAGCCATCCGGCTGCCCGTCTTTGCCAAAGGCAAGTACCACTCGGTCTCAGGCAGTATCGGCATCACGCTTTACCCCGCCGACGATGCAGACGCCGAGACGCTGCTTCGCCACGCGGATCAGGCCATGTATCTGGCCAAGGAAGCCGGCAAGAATGGTGTGCACCGCTTCGACTTGGCGCGGGACCGAGGCGTTCAGTCGGTGAAAAGGCAACGCCAGCGCCTCCAGCAGGCGCTGCAAGGGGGCGAACTGGTGCTGCACTACCAGCCCAAGGTCGATCTCGGCACGGGGCGGGTGACCGGGGCCGAGGCCCTCATTCGTTGGCAGCATCCCGAACAAGGACTGCTGCTGCCTGCGGCGTTCCTCGGTGTCATTCAAAACACCGAACTGGAAGTCGTGGTCGGCGAATGGGTGGTGGACCGCGTGCTCACCCAGATCGAGACTTGGCGGAGGATGGGCCTGGACATGGGCGCCAGCGCAAATATCGGCCCTTTTCATCTGCTCCGACCTGACTTCGCCCCCCGCCTGGCCGCGCTGCTCAAGCTGCATCCCTGCGTCGATGCCAGTCTGCTGGAGATCGAGATCCTCGAGAGCGCGGCCCTCTCGGACGCAGTGCAGGCGGCCGGGACGCTGGCGCAATGCACCGCGCTGGGTGTGAAGGTCGCCCTCGACGACTTCGGTACCGGCTACTCATCGCTGGCATTGCTGCGGCAGTTGAAGATCGATGTGCTGAAGATAGACCAGACCTTCGTCCGCGGCATTCTGGCCGATGCGGGCGATCGAGCGCTGGTCGAAGGCGTCATCCATCTGGCGCATGCCTTCGGTTGCGAGGTCATTGCGGAAGGCGTGGAGACTCCGGAGCACTGTGCCGCCCTGCTGTCCAACGGCTGCCACATCTGTCAGGGATTCGGCATCGCGCGCCCGATGCCTGGAGACCAGGTGCCGGCCTGGGCAGGCGACTGGACCCTCAAAGCGCGCCTGGACATGCACTGAGCGCGCTCAATGCGCGGCAGATCCTTGCATGCGTACGGCACCGAACAGAACCCGAGATCACCGCGTCCTAGAGTTGATTTCCATCAGCTTGAGTCCGCGCCCATGACCGTGGTCGGCAAGTCAGTCTCGTGTCCGGAGCCGAGTTTGGAGGCCGAGCGGTGCCTGCTCGCCCTGAACAGTGGTTCGTCGTCGTTCAAGTTCGGGCTGTACCGCATAGGGCCGGGCACGGTCGAGTGTCTTCTGGCGGGCGAGACCGAGCGAATCGGCGCTACGCAATCTCACACTGTCGCCACCGACGCCGAAGGTCTCACGCTGCTGAGCGAAGTGTCAGCCGTGCCCGATCATCGATCCGCCGCGGCGCGTCTCTGGAAACTGCTGGATGCGCGGCGACTGCCTCCACCCGATGCAATCGGACACAGGATCGTTCATGGAGGCCCAAGGCTTCGCGACCACCATCTGATCGATGCGTCGGTGCTTGATGAACTCCGCGCCGCGTCCTCGTTCGCGCCGCTTCATACGCCCGCGGCTATCGCCGTGATTGACTACTGCGCCGAACACTTCCCGGCCGTTCCCCAGGTGGCGTGCCTGGATACCTGCTTCCACGCCAGCATGCCCAGGGTGGCCAGCACGCTACCCTTGCCGCGCGAACTGCGGACGGCGGGCATCCAGCGCTACGGCTTTCACGGTCTCTCGTGCGAATCGATCGTGCGGCAACTGGCCGACGCGCTTCCACAGCGCCTGATCATTGCCCACCTCGGCAACGGCGCCAGCCTCACCGCCGTGAGCGGCGGGGTCTCGATCGACACCAGCATGGGCCTGACGCCCGCGGGAGGCGTGGTCATGGGAACGCGCAGCGGTGACCTCGATCCGGGCGTGCTCGTCTACCTGATGCGCGAGATGAAGCTCGATCATGTGGCGATCGAGACGCTGATCAACCACCGCAGCGGGCTGCTGGGCCTGTCCGGTGCCAGCGGTGACATGCGGTCCCTGCACACGCTGGCCGCATCCGACGGCGATGCCCGACTGGCCATCGAGATGTTCTGCTACTCGGTGGCCAAGGCACTGGGTGCGATGACGATCGTCCTGGGTGGCGCCGACATGATTGTCTTCACGGGCGGCATCGGCGAACACGACGTGGCCGTCCGCGCCGAAATCTGCGCCCGCCTGTCCTGCCAGGGTGTGGTGCTTGACGATGCCCGCAACCGCCTGGGCAGTGGCCTGATCAGCCCCGATGCGGCAAGGTGCAAGGTGATGGTGCTGCCCTCGCAGGAGGACGAGCAGATTGCGCGCCACACCTGGGCGCTGTGCCGCCCGGGCCGGGACGCCACGCCAGCGCCGGTCATCGACCGACTGTCGGAGGCTTCGGCACGGCTTCAGGATTCTGCCAACCACCGTCCGCGGCGATGAAATGGTTGGCCGCCGCTGGCCCCCAACTGCCGCGTTCGTAGACGATGACCGAAGCGTGCTCGTTCAGCACCGGTTCGACGACCGCCCAGGCCGCCTCGATGGCGCCTTCGCGGCTGAAGAGCGCACCGTCACCGTTCATCGCATCGGTCAGCAGCCGCTCGTAGGGGGAGGGGTCCGCGGTGTCTTCTTCGAGCAGGGTGAACTGACGCTGCTCGCCCAGGAATGCCTTGCCGGCACGTTTGACACGCGCCTCCAGCGTGATGGCCGAATGCGGTGACAGGTGAAAACGCAGGCAGTTCGCCTCATCCCCCTGGGCGGAATCGCCGAACAGGTTCTGCGGCGGCGGCTTGAAGCGCACCACCACTTCGCAGGCCGTGACCGGCAGGTACTTGCCGGAACGCAAATACCATGGCACGCCGCCCCAGCGCCACGAATCGACATGCAGGCGCAGCGCGCAATAGGTTTCGACGTCGGAATTGTTGGCGACCTGCGGCTCGTCGCGATACCCGAGGTACTGGCCGCGCACGATGTCGCCGGGGCTCAGCGGACGCATCGCATCGAAGACATCCGCCTTGTGGCGGTTGACCGCTTCGAAATCGCGGCTGGCCGGGGGCTCCATCGCCAGCAGCGCGACGATCTGGAACAGGTGGTTCTGCATCACGTCGCGCAGGCAGCCGGCGCTCTCGTAGAACGCACCCCGGCCGACAACACCAAAATCTTCGGACAAGGTGACTTGCACGCTGGCCACGTGGTTGCGGTTCCAGATCGGTTCGAGAAACGAATTGGCGAAGCGAAAGTAGAGGATGTTCATGATCGCTTCCTTGCCCAGGAAATGATCGATCCGAAAAATCGAGTTCTCGTCGAACGCCGTCCGTGCCAGGCGATGGAGCTCACGCGCGGAGGCCAGATCCCGGCCAAATGGCTTCTCGACGATGACGCGGGCATGTGCGGCAAGCCCCGCATGTCCCAGGCCCTCGATGACGGCGGGGAACAGGGTGGGCGGGATGGCCAGATAGTGCGCCGGTCGCTCGGCCGCGCCCAGGGCCTTCTTGAGCGCCTGGAAGGTGGCGGCATCCCTGTAGTCGCCGCTCACGTAGTGCAAGGAGTTCAGCAGATGCATCAGTGCCGCTTGATCGCAGGCAGGCTGATCCGGCTCGATGCTTTCGCGCGCTCTTGCGCGCAGATCCTCGATGCTCAGGGGTGACGACGCCATGCCGATCACCGGCACGTTCAAGGTGCCGCGCCGGCTCATCGCGTAGAGCGCAGGGAAGATCTGCTTGCGGGCCAGATCGCCAGTGATGCCAAACACCACCAGTGCATCGGACGCTTGCTGGACATGATTCGGGTCGCGTTGCATTGGGCTCCATCGCGCTGCAGACGGCCTCCCGGCGAGCTGACTTGCACGAGAGGTTGATACCGCACGACTGTGTGTTCCCGGTCCCCGGGTGTCTGTTCGCTGGCGCACCACGGCGCCGATGCCGGGTCCACGGATTTCAACGCAAGCGCCGTGTTCACCAACGCACAGACCGGCTCTGCAGAGCAATCTATGTTCTCGGCATCCACCGTCCTTGGGAGCCTCAGATCGATGAAAACCGAAGTTCTATCGCCGAGCCTGCTCTACAAGATCGACGCGTACTGGCGCGCTGCCAATTATCTGTCGGTGGGTCAGCTCTATCTCTACGACAACCCGCTGCTGCGCGAGCCGCTGAGCCTGGCCCACATCAAGCCACTGTTGGTCGGCCACTGGGGCACGGTACCGGGGCAGAACTTCATCTATGCGCATCTGAATCGCGCGATCCTGAAGTACGAATTGAACATGCTCTACATCTCGGGCCCGGGCCATGGCGGTGCGGCTCTGGTGTCCAACGTCTACCTCGAAGGGACCTGGAGCGAGGTCTATCCCAGCGTCACGCAGGACCTGGCCGGACTGAAGAAGCTGTTCAAGCAGTTCTCCTTTCCAGGCGGCATCTCCAGCCACGTGGCACCGACGACACCGGGATCGATCAACGAAGGCGGCGAACTCGGCTACTCGCTCAGCCACGCCTTCGGCGCGGTCTTCGACAACCCCGGCCTGGTTGTCGCCTGCGTCGTTGGCGACGGTGAGGCCGAGACCGGCCCGCTTGCTGCGGCCTGGCACTCGAACAAGCTGCTGAACCCGGTCAGCGACGGTGCGGTGCTGCCGATCCTGCACCTCAACGGCTTCAAGATCAGCAACCCGACCTTGCTGGCCCGCATCGGGCACGAGGAGTTGAAGCAATTCTTCCTTAGCTGCGGCTGGAACCCGATCTTCGTCGAGGGCGATGACCCCTTGACGATGCATCAACTGATGGCCGCAGCGACCGACCACGCCATCGAGAGCATCCAGCAGATCCAGGGCGATGCGCGCAAGCTTGACAAAGACCGCAAGGTCAACACTCGGCCGCACTGGCCACTGATCGTGCTGCGCTCGCCGAAGGGCTGGACCGGCCCTCGTTCCGTGGACGGCCTGCAGATCGAGAACACCTTTCGCTCGCACCAGGTGCCGCTGCTGGTCAGCCCCGAGTTCCCGGAACATGTGCAGTTGCTCGAAACCTGGATGAGGAGCTACAAGCCCGAGGAGCTGTTCGACAAGGAGGGGCGCCTGGTGCCCGAGCTGGCGGCGCTGGTGCCTCACGGCGAGCGCCGCATGGGCGCGAACCCGCATGCCAACGGCGGGCTGCTGCTGCGTGAGCTGCAACTGCCCGACTTTCGCTCCTACGGGGTGACGGTCACGACGCCCGGCGCGGCCCAGGGGCAGGACTCCATGGTGCTCGGAGTGTTCCTCCGCGACGTGTTCAAGCTCAATCAGGACGCGCGGAATTTTCGCCTCTTCGGGCCTGACGAGACCTTGTCCAACCTGCTGGGTGCCGTCTTCGAAGTCACCCCCCGCCAGTGGGACGCCGAGATCCTCGCCAACGATGAATTCCTCGGGTCCGAAGGCCGGGTCATGGATTCGATGCTCAGCGAGCACCAGTGCCAGGGCTGGCTGGAGGGCTACCTGCTGACGGGTCGTCACGGCCTGTTCAACAGCTATGAGGCCTTCATCCGCATCGTCGACTCGATGTTCAGCCAGCACGCCAAGTGGCTCAAGGTCACGCGCGAGCTACCCTGGCGCCGGCCCATCGCGTCGCTGAACTACCTGCTCACCTCGCATGTCTGGCAACAAGACCACAACGGTTTCACGCACCAGGACCCCGGCTTCATTGACCACGTCGTCAACAAGAAGGCCGACATCGTGCGTGTCTACCTGCCGCCGGATGCCAACTGCCTGTTGTCGGTGGCGGACCATTGCTTGCGCAGCCGCAACTACGTCAATGTGGTGATCGCCGGCAAGCACGCGCTGCCACAGTGGCTGACGATGGAGGAGGCCGTCCTGCATTGCACCAAAGGCATCGGCATCTGGACCTGGGCCAGCAACGACCAGGACGGCGAACCCGACGTCGTGATGGCTGCATGCGGCGACACGCCGACCTTGGAAGTGATGGCGGCTGTTTCGATCCTGCGCCTGCACCTTCCAGAGTTGAAGGTCCGCGTCATCAACGTCGTCGACCTGATGAGGCTGCAATCAGCCAGCGAACATCCGCACGGGCTCGACGAGGCGGACTTCGACTCGCTCTTCACGCGGGACCGGCACGTGATCTTTGCCTTCCATGGCTACCCGTCGCTGGTTCACCAGCTGACCTACCGCCGTGCCAACCGCAAGCTGCACGTCCATGGCTACAAGGAAGAAGGCACCATCACCACCTCCTTCGACATGCGCGTGCAAAACGAGCTGGACCGTTTCCACCTCGTCCAGAAGGCACTGGAGTGCCTGCCCCGGCTGGGCAGCCGGGCCGCCTACCTGAAGCAGCTGTGCAGTGACAAATTGATCGAGCACAAGCACTACATCGACGAACACGGACAGGACCTGCCCGAGATCCGCGACTGGAAGTGGGCCGTTGCATGCAGCAAGGCCTTGCCTGCTACATAACTTTTCACGACGCACCGCTTGCCGGTGAGCGGCTTGCGCGTTGGGTCGCTTCTTCGAAGTCCGCCGCACGGAGAACCCACTTTCGAAGCTCGCTGAACCAGAGCACACCGCTGGCAATCACGACGCACACCAGCCATTGCTGCACGGACAGCGGCACGGTGCCGAACGTCCGGTTGAGGAGCGGCACATGGATCACCGCCACCTGCAGGGTCGCGGAAAGCACAACCGAGGCCCACAGCCAGCGGTTGGCGAAGAGGCCGTTGAAAGCACTTTGCGTCTCCGACCTGGCATTGAAGCAGTTGAACAACTGGGCGAGAACCAGCACGGTGAATCCTGCGGTGCGCGCCAGCATCAGGTTCTCGTGCCCCTCAATCAGGCCGCCCGGCAGGAACAGGTCGATGGTGACGAGGCTCAGCAGCGCCATCACGATGCCGATGCCGGCGATGCCGGCCCACATGCGCGCATCGATCACGCGTGTGCCGCGCGGGCGGGGTGAGCGCGCCATCACGTCGTCGGCGATGGGGTCCACGCCCATGGCGAGTGCTGGCCCGGCATCGGTGATCAGGTTGATCCACAGGATCTGCGTGGCCAGCAGCGGCAGCACCAGGTCGCTGCTCGAAGCTCCGGCGCTCAGCCCAATGAGGTCCGCGGCGGCCACGCCCAGGAAGACGGTCAGCACCTCGCCCAGATTGGAGGACAGGAGGTAGCGCAGGAACTTGCGGATGTTGTCGAGCACACCGCGGCCCTCGCGCACGGCGGTCACGATGGTGCTGAAGTTGTCGTCGGCCAGGATCATGCGAGCTGCCTCCTTGGTGACCTCAGTGCCGGTGACACCCATGGCGATGCCGATGTCGGCCGCCTTCAGCGCCGGAGCGTCGTTGACGCCATCACCCGTCATCGCCACCACATCGCCGCCGGCCTGCAGCGCATGCACGATCTGAAGCTTGTGGCGGGGTGCAACGCGTGCGAAGACCGATGTCTTGCGAACCGCTTGAGCGAAGGCCTCTTCGCCTTGCTGAGCGAGCGCATCGAGCTCGACGCCCGTTAGGGCCTGAACAGGCCCTAGTGCCTGCGCGTCCGCAGTGACGATGCCCAGATCGATGGCGATCCGCAGCGCCGTGCGCGGATGGTCGCCGGTGATCATGATCACGCGCAGGCCGGCGGCATGCGCTTCGCTGATGGCAAGCGCCACTTCGGCCCGCGGGGGATCGATGATGCCCACCGTGCCGACATAGATCAGATCCTGTTCGAGACCGGCATGCGCCCGCGGGTCCTCGCCAGCGGCCAGCGGCCGGTAGGCCACCGCCAGCGTTCGCATGGCGGCATCCGCCAGCCCGTCGACCTCGTCCAGGATGCGCTGCCGGGTAGCGTCGTCCAATGCGCGGGTTGCCGTGCCCACGCGCACCTGCGTGCATCGCGCGAGCAGCACGCCGGGCGCTCCCTTGGTGATCACCACCGGCGCGTCGCCGTGTTCGTGGTCGGCCTCGATGGTGGACATCATCTTGCGGTCCGACGTGAACGGGATCTCGCCCAGGCGCGTGAAGCGCTGCTGGCGGCGGGTCGCGCTGCCGAGCTTGTGCTCGGCCACCAGGAAGGCGGCCTCGGTCGGGTCGCCCTGGATCTGCCATTCGCCGCTCGTTGCCCGCCGCCACGCCGCATTGCCGGCCAGGCTGCCACCGCTCAGTGCGGCCACGTTCTCGGCGTGCTGCGCTCCCGGTTGCAGCGTCACGCCGGCCAGTTGTACCTCCCCGCCGGGCTCGTACCCTACGCCGGTGACATCGCTGGTGCCGGAGGCGGTGACCACGCGCACGAGGGTCATCTCAGCGCGGGTCAAGGTGCCGGTCTTGTCGGTGGCGATCACGGTGGCCGAGCCCAGCGTCTCCACCGAGGCCAGCTTCTTCACGATGGCGTGGTGCCTGGCCATGCGTTGCACGCCCAGGGCCAGCACCATGGACAGAATGGCCGGCAGGCCCTCCGGCACGACCGCCACGGCCAGCGCCACGCCGAGCAGCAGCACGCGCACGATATCCGCGGGCGCACGCACATGGTCGACTGCCAGGATGGTGCTCACCACGATCACGGCAATGACCAGAGCCGCCAGCCCCAACACCCGTCCGACGCGCGCCACTTCGGTCTGCAGCGGCGTGGACTGGTCTTCGGTGGCATCGAGCAGGCTTGCGATCGCACCCATCTCGGACCGCATCCCCGTGGCGGTGACGACGGCGCGCCCGCTGCCCTGCGCCACGGCCGTGCCCTTGAAGACCAGGTTCAGCCGGTCGCCCAGGGCGGCGGCCGTCTTCAAGGTGGTGGCGTCTTTCAGGACGGGTTCGCTTTCTCCCGTCAAGGAAGACTCGAGCATGTGCAGCTCGGCGGTTTCCGCCAGGCGCGCGTCGGCGCCCACGGCGTCACCTTCGCTCAGCACCAGCACGTCACCCAACACGAGCGTGGCACTGGACACGCGCGCCAACAGGCCGTCGCGCACCACGCTCGAGCTTGTCTCGGTCAAGCGTGCCAGGGCCGCCACCGCGTCTTGCGCCTTGGCCTCCTGCACCCAGCTCAGGACCGCATTCACTACGACCACGGCCAAGATCACGATGACGTCTGTCGGCCAGCCATGCCGTCCTTCCACGGCCCATGCCGCCAGAGCCACGGCGGCAGCGACGAGCAACAGAAGGACCAGAGGATCTCGAAGCAGGAACCAGGCGCGGCGCCACGCGGATAGCTTTGCCGCGGCGCGAAGCTCGTTCGCGCCGTCGCGTGCGAGGCGGCGTTCCGCTTCTGCGGCTGTCAGTCCGAGCCTCAGATGGGTCTGGCAAGCGGCGACCACCTCACCGGCATCGGCCAGGCTCGGGTCGGCGATCTGGAGCGGTGTCGTCGCCATCATTGGCGTCGCAATGCCGATTGCAGGCGCTCGATTTCGGCGAGCAGGTCCAGCACCAGGGCGACGCCGGACAGGCTCAGTTCGAGATCGTGCGCCAGCCGCAGCGCGCGTCGCGTCTGCGGCAAGGCGTCGCCGCCGAACTGCCAGTTGTCCGTGCCTTGCCCTGCCGGCTGCAGCAGGCCTTCGCCGACAAGTTCGTGGACTTGGCCGGGCTCCGCACCGCTGGCCCTGCACAGCGATACCAGCGTGAACGACACATGCTCTTCAACCACGACCGGCGACGCGGTGACGACGGAAAGGTCAGCCATGGTTCAGGGCCTCCAGAGCGGCACGGGGGTTGTAGGCGGCAAACGTGCGAGCAAATGCGCCGTAGGCCGCCCTCTCGGGATCGGAGGCGGAGGGCGGCAGGGCGATGGTGACCACGGCGTAGAGGTCGCCTGGCACCTTCCCGGACATGCCCTTGCCCTTCAGCCGCAGCTTTCGCCCCTGCAGGGAATTCGGCGGGACGCTCAGCTGCACGCTGCCGTCGGGCGTCGGCGCCGTGACCGTGGCCCCCAGCGCGGCCTCCCACGGCGCGACCGGAAGGTCGAAGTAGATGTCGCCCCCGTCCAGCCGGAATACCGGGTGCGGCAGGATCTGGATCACCAGATACAGATCGCCGGCCGGCGCGCCGTCTTGACCGGCAGCCCCTTGACCCGCCAGCCGCAGGTGCTGGCCCTCGCGGATGCCCTTGGGGATGGTGACTTCAAGCTGTCGCTCCCGCAGCACGGTTCGCCCCGAGCCGTCGACGACAGGCATATGCAGCGTGATCGTGCGTTGCGCGCCGCGGTAGGCGTCCCGCAGTTCGATGGCCACCTTGGCGTGGTGGTCGCGGCCCTGCGCAGGCCGGGCAGGCCGAGCAGTGGCACCTTCGAAGCCACCATACCCGCCGCCGCGCCCGAACAGCGATTCGAAGAAATCACTGAAGTCCTCCGGCGCCCGACCGGCGTCGTGGGAATGCCGACCCGGCATCCCGCCGGCGCCGCGACCGCTGTACTCGAAGCCGCTGTCCCAACCCGGTGGCGGCTCGAAGGCCTGTCCGCTGGCGTGACGCTGCGCGATGTCGTCGTACGCGGCGCGGCGTTCGGTATCGATCAGGGCCTCATGCGCTTCGGCAATCTCCTTGAAACGAGCCTCGGCGTCAGCCTCCTTGCTGACGTCGGGGTGGAACTTGCGGGCCAGCTTGCGATAGGCGCGCTTGATCTCGTCATGCGTTGCCGTGCGCTCGACACCGAGCGTGGCGTAGTAGTCCTTGAATTCCATGCTTGGATCTCTTTCGCTTATTGCCGGCCGCTATCGCCAGTCCTATTGCCAGCCAAACCGCCGGATGTAGACGCGCTTCATGCCGGTGATCAGCGTGCAGTAGCCCAACAGAATGGCGGCCAGCCAGGCGTAGTAGGCGAGCGGCAAAGCGTGCAGCCCGAAGTAGCCGGCCAGCGGCCCGCTCGGCAGCCACAGGCCCAAGGCCATGACCACCAGGGTCATGCCCATCAACGGTGCCGACGCGTGGCTTTGGACGAAGGGCAGCCGGGGACTGCGCACCATGTGCACCACCAGCGTCTGGGTGAGCAGGCCGACGACGAACCAGCCCGACTGGAACAGCGCCTGCTGGGCGAGGCTGTTGGCGCTGAAGACCCACCACATCACGCCGAAGGTGACGAGGTCGAACAGCGAGCTGATCGGCCCGAAGAAGAGCATGAAGCGGCCGATGTCCGACGGATGCCACTTCAGCGGCTTGGCCACCAGCTCGGGGTCGACGTTGTCGAAGGGGATGCCGGTCTGGCCGATGTCGTACAGCAGGTTCTGCACCAGCAACTGCAGCGGCAGCATCGGCAGGAAGGGCAGGAAGGCGCTGGCGACCAGCACGCTCAACACATTGCCGAAGTTGCCGCTCGCGGTCATGCGGATGTACTTCAGCATGTTGCAGAAGGTCTTGCGGCCTTCGACAACGCCATCGTCCAGCACCAGCAGGCTCTTCTCGAGCAGGATGATGTCGGCCGCTTCCTTGGCGATATCGACCGCGCTGTCCACCGAGATGCCGATGTCGGCGGCGCGCAGCGCCGGAGCGTCATTGATGCCGTCTCCCATGAAGCCCACCACGTGGCCGCTGGCGCGCAGCGCACGCACGATGCGCTCCTTGTGCAGCGGCGTGAGCTTGGCAAAGACCTGTTGCGTCTCGGCGGCGGCTTTCAACTCGTCGTCGCTCATGGCATCGACCTGCGCACCCAGCAGGACCGCATCGGCAGGCAGGCCGACTTGGCGGCAGACCTGGGCCGTCACGAGATCGTTGTCGCCGGTCAGCACCTTGACGGTGATGCCATGCGCCGCCAGCGCCTTCAGCGCTGGCGCAGCGGACTCCTTGGGCGGGTCCAGGAAGGCGATGTAGCCGATCAGCGTCAGGCCGGTCTCGTCGGCCACCGAGTAGGTCGCCTGTGCGGGCGGCAGCGTCTTGACGGCCACGGCCACCACGCGCAGGCCCTCGGCGTTCAGGCCGGCGGTGACCGCCCGCGTGCGGCTCAGCAGCGCGGCGTCCAGGGGCCGGGTGGGCATCGTGCGTGCGCCGTCCAGGCTGGCGTCGACCGGGTCCCGAGTTCGGACCTGCGTGCAGGCGGCGAGCACTTCTTCGACGGCGCCCTTGCAGATCAGCTCGTGGTGCCGATCCTGGCCGCCCCCGATCGCCGCGACCACCACCGACATGCGCCGACGCTCGAAGTCGAAGGGCACTTCATCCACCTTGCGGTAGGCATCCTTGAGCCGTAGCTCGACCGCGGCGTCCATGCGCGCCAAGACGGCGCGGTCGAGCAGGTTCTTCAGCCCCGTCTGGTAGAAGCTGTTGAGGTAGGCGAAGTTCAGCACCTCGTCGGTGTCCTGGCCCCAGGCATCGGCGTGGCGTGCCAGGGCGATCTGATCCTGCGTCAGCGTGCCGGTCTTGTCGACACACAGGATGTCCATGGCGCCGAAGTTCTGGATCGCATCCAAGCGCTTGACCACCACCTTCTTGCGCGAAAGCAGCACCGCGCCCTTGGCCAGCGTGGTGGTGACGATCATCGGCAGCATCTCGGGCGTCAGGCCCACCGCCACCGACAGCGCGAACAGGAAGGCCTGCAGCCAGTCGCCCTTGGTGTAGCCGTTCACCACGAAGACGATGGGCACCATCACCGCCGCGAAGCGGATCAGCAGCCAGCTCACGCTGTTGACGCCGGCCTGGAACGCATTGGGCGTGGCTTCCGGGGCGGCGGCGTGTGCTGCGAGGGTGCCGAAGTAGCTGCGCGCGCCCGTCGCCACCACCAGGGCGGTCGCGGTGCCGGAGACGACGTTGGTGCCCATGAACAGCAGGTTGCGCTGATCCAGCGCCACGGTGGCGTCGGGGGGCTTGTCCCGCGGGGCCGTACGCTGCACGAACTTCTCCACCGGCAGTGATTCCCCGGTCATCGCCGCCTGGGCCACAAACATGTCGCGTGCGCTCAGCACCCGGCAGTCCGCAGGGATCATGTCGCCGGCGGACAAGGCGACGATGTCTCCCGCGACCAACTCGCGGACAGGTATTTCCCGAGGTTTCGGCGGTGTGGCGGATGACGCCTCGTCGATGGCACGGCGGATCACGGTGGCCGTGTTCGTCACCATGGCCCGCAGCCCCTCGGCCGCACGATGGGAGCGGCCCTCCTGCACGAATCGGATGCCGGTGCTCAGGGCCACCATGACGGCGATCACCACCGTGGCCTTGCTGTCGGCGCTCAGGAAGGAGAGCAGGGCCAGGGCCGTCAGCAGCAGGTTGAACGGATTGAGATAGCAGCGCCACAGCCGCAACCAGCCCGGCAGCGGCGCTTCGTTCTGAACCTCGTTCGGCCCGTCGCGGGCCAGGCGCCGTACGGCCTCCGCGGCGTCCAGCCCGTCGGGCCGCGAATTCAGACGAGCCAGTGCCTGCGCCGGCTCGCTCAAGGCGGTGGCCAGCAGGTCCTGCCCAAATCCTGCCGGGGCCAGGCCGGCGGGCTTGTCGGCCTGAGCCGCCGCCAGCGTCTCCAGCAGGGGGCGGCGCTCGAAGTGCTGCTGCGCCCGACGTCGGCGCAGGAACGCGCTGAAACCCTGGGTGAGTGCCTGACGCATGGTCGTTCGGCTGCTGCGACTGCTAGGCCAGTGGCCCGCTACGGTGGGTGCCTCGACGGCCGGTTCCTGCTTCAAGCGGGCGCTGCGATTTCGCGCCTCGGTCGCGCCGACGCAGGTCGTGTTTCCCCGGCTGAGCCCGGTCGCTGCGCAGTGCGGATGTCGCAACGGCAGTCCGACGACAACGCAAAGATTCCGGTCATGGGTCACTCCAGTCAGGCAGTGCAGCCCTTGTGTTCAATGGGCGCAGCCAGAAGGACAGCCTATGCACAAGGCGTGCTTCTGACAGTGCGGCAGCGCACACGCGGGCCCTCAGATCTTTCGACGAGTATCCGCATCGCCCTGACCGGCGAAGCGGCATTTCAGGCGGCGTCGCCAAGCGCTCTCGGCCTTAGAGGCCTTTTGCATCCAGTGCTTTTTGGCATACCGCCTCGAAGCTGTCGGGATCGAAAGGTTTGATAATGAAGGCGTCGAAACCCGCGTCGAACGCCCGCGCCCGGTCGGCTTGCGTGCCGTATCCGGTCAACGCGATCAGCACGACCTTGGCACCCGCGGGATCCTGGCGGACACGACGCGCGACTTCCAGGCCGTCGAACCCGGGTAGCCCGATGTCGACCAAAGCAACGTCGCTGGGGCCGCTGAGGATCATCTGCACACCCGAGGGACCGTCGACTGCCTCGTTGATCCGCCGTCCCTGCGCTTCCAGAAGCAGCATCAGGGCCTCCCTGTTGTCCGCAATGTCCTCCACGATCGTGATCAGGAGCTTGTTCGAGGGGGCGAGCTTCGACGCAGCGAGCTCGGGCAAGGGCGGCTCGGCGGCCGGGAACGTGACGGTAAAAGCCGCTCCGTGCCCGGGCCCGTCACTGGAGGCGGAGATGGCACCGTCATGAAGCAGGGTCAGTCGTTGAGCGATGGCCAATCCGAGGCCGAGGCCGCCCTGCGATCGATCGATGCTTCGCTGCCCCTGGGTGAATGCATCGAACATGCTCTTCGCAACGTCTGCTGCAATCCCGGCGCCGGTGTCCTTGATCCGGAGCACGCTCCGGTCGGGCTCGCCCTTGACTTCGATCATCACGGTGCCGCCGGGCGGCGTGTATTTGCAGGCGTTGTCGAGCAGGCAGGTGATCAACAATTCCAGGCGCGCTTCGTCGGCGTTGATCCAGGCGGGGACGTGCTCGGTGCGCATCTGGAGGTGGGTGCACCTGCCGGTGTCCTCGAATCGCGTCAGCACCTTTGCCGCCACCCGCGCCAGATCCAGGTGGGTCTTGTGCAGGACCATCTCGCCCGAATCGAGTTGCGCCACGTCCATCAAATCGTTGATCATGGCCGCCAGATGGTCGGTTTGCCGTTTGACGATGTCTCGGCTGCGACTCAGCGCCACCGGCGACGCATTGCCGGTCCCCAGGATGTCGACCGCCGCCGTGATGGCGCCGACCGGATTGCGAAGTTCGTGCCCGAGCATGGCAAGGAACTGATCCCTGGCGCGACTCGCGTTTTCTGCCTGCTGGCGCGCACTCGCTTCGCGTTCCAGGGACTCGCTCAGCGCGGCCTCGCGCGCGAGGAGTTGGTCTCGTGCGTTGACCAGTGCGTTTCTTACCGTTCGGGCCTCCCGGATCGGCAACTCCGTGCCAGGTTCGAAGGACTTGTCGCTCAAGGTACGGGCGGTGTGCAGAAGGCCGACCAGTGCGACATTGATCGCCTTGCCGAGACGCCATGCAGCGAGCAAGGCACCGAGCATCGCGACGGCACAGATCAGCATCACGGCCAGACTTTTCCAGTACAGCTCCTGGTCAACTTCATCCTGGGGCACGCCGGTGGCCAAGACCCAGCCACTGGCAGTCGAGCGGCTGAAGGCGGCATAGAAAGGCGTCCCATCGACGGCAAGCGTCTTGAAGGCGCCCTCGGCCTGTCCGGTGATCTTGGCCCAGTAGTCCGCACGCGCCTTCTTGCCTGCCCATTGCGCGTCGTTGAGCGTGCGGGCGATGACGGTGCCGCTCCTGTCCATCAGGGTCAGCGTTCCACGCTTGCTGACCGGGTAGGTGCGCAGGAGGTCCAGCCAATGCGAATGTTCAATGGCGGCGTAGACCAGACCCAGGGTCGCACCCTCATGCACAACCGGTGTGGCGACATAGACGAAATGCCCACCATCGCCGGCCGCGAGCACATTGGAGATCGCCCCGGTTCCGGAAGCCAGTGAACGACGAATGCTGTCTTCGTCGAGCACCGGCGGGGCCGGTCGGCTGGAACGCGCATAGGACACCGTCACGCGTCCCTGTGCGTCTGTCAATGCAAGCGCCGCCCAGTCCGGATAGTTGTCGAGGACTCCCCGAAAGCGACGCAGCAACACGGTTTCCGCATCGCCGGGCGGAATCTCCGTGCCATCTCCGGTTGCTCGCAGAATGCGAAAGACCGCATCGAACTCCGTATCGAGCGCAAGACGCACCGCGCTGGCGCGTTCCAGGAACTGCTGCTGATAGGCCTGGCGCTGCTGCTGGCACAACTGATAGGTGAGAAAGCCGGCGAGCAAGGCCAAGGGCAGAACCGTGCCGGCGACGAGTGCCATCAACTGACTTTTAATTCTCATGGCGCGCGTACCAATCGTTCTATCCAGGCAAGCGAGCCGATTCGAACGCTGGGGCGGGGCGTCCGGACGGAGGCTCTGCAAGCCCCTTCCGTGGATGGCCCAGTCTAGTTTTTGCGGGTAGGAAGATTTGTAGGACCGTGCCGCGCGCAAGAAAAAGAAAGCTGAGACGAGTGGGTCGTCCGGGGACGGTTCCCTGGACTCGCTATGCCAGCATGTGTGCTGGCAGGGCGATGGTGAAGACGCAGCCGATACCCGGCATATCCCGCACCGTCAGTCGGCCGCCGTCGGCCTCGACGCTGCGTTTGGCGATCGACAATCCAAGCCCCAGGCCCCGCTTGTCGTCGAAGCCTTGCCTGAACGGCTTGAACATCGTCTCGGCACCACCGTCCGGCAGGCCGCCGCAGCGGTCCTCGACGTCAATGAGGATCCACGCGTCCGACACGCGGGCTCGCAGCGAGACTTCACTGCAGGGCTGGGTGAACTTGAAGGCGTTCTGCAACAGGTTCCCGAGCGCCGCGGAAAGCAGTTCGCGATTGCCTTCGAGCGCGAGCTGCGCGTCCACCTCCATGATCCGGAGCGCGCAGCCGGTATCCGCCGCGTAGAGCTTCGCCACGCGGCCGGCGTCGGCAAGGAAGATCGCGAGGGAGAAGACGCACGAACACGGGGCCGCGAGCGTGGCATCGCGGACGGTCGCGAGCGAGCGGTTGATCAGGCCCTCAATGGAGTTGAGGCTGCGCTTGAGCACCGCACCCGTCGAGCCACCTACCGGAAGCTTGCCAGACTCCAGGGCGGCGAACGCAAGCTTGGCGACCTGGAGATGGTTGCGCACCTCGTGTGCCAGGGAGCCGAGTCGCTCGTTCTCCGCCGCCGTCTGCTGCCGCGCCAGATCGAGGTCGCGCTGGGCGGCGAACTCGGTGACCGCCTCGGCAATCGCGTTGTCCAGACAACGATTCAAGGTCCGGAACTCGTCAACCGAGAACGGCGCATCGCGCTGAACGGCCAAGTCAGTGATGGCCTGGCACAGGTCACCGTAGTCATGGACCACCTGGTCGATGGTGTAGCCCAGCCCGAGCAGATCGCCGCCATGAATAGTGGCCGAGACGCCCATTTCCGAGAGCGCCGCGCCGTCCCCGCCGGACGGGCCGGAAATCCGCAACCCGGCGGCCACGTCGCCATAGTCCTCAGCCTCGAGCGTGCGCGTCAGTTGGTCGAGGAACATCGGCACGCCGTTCGCGAGTTGCTCGCGCGTGGCGCCTCTTGACGGCCTTAGGGCGACCTTGTCCTTGCATCGCCGGATGAGCTCGTCACGATTGTTCAAGAGGAAGTTGCGCATGTCGATGGCCCGGGACGGGCTGCGGCGTGGCGCCGGTCGCAGCAGCGTGATGGCGGAATCTTCTCGCTTCGCCTGGAATCGGAGCAGAGTATGCGCTTTTGGTGTGGCAGCCGGCGGCCATACTTCGGATCGCAGCCTGGATAGGACGCGCGCGGTTCGTGAGCGCCCGCTGATGGCGGCGCTGGCTCAGCTGGCGCCTCGCCCTACGAGGCGTGCCCATCGCAGGACCTCCTCATCGGTGGCGGTCCGAACCGGCGTGGAGGCGGCGCTGGGATGCTTGCGGATCGTCTGCAACAGGGTCGCCTCGTCGAGGGTGTCGACGTAGACGGCGATCTCTCGCTCGGCAGGAATGAAGCCCTTGTGGGCCAGGCTGTAGGCGTGCGTGACGATGGCCTCGATGACGCCGGTCATCTGCCGGTCGATGAAACGCTGGTTCGAATCCGTCTCGAAGTTGAGGATGGGGATGCTGCTCATGACTGCCTATTCTCGAATTCGTGTGCCCTGCTGGGCAGGGTGTTGCCTCGATGATGGCATGAGGCGGGTGCGGCCTTGGGATCCGAGGGGCCATGTGCGGCCTGCTTGAATGTCCCGCCCCGTCCGTTTGTCTACAGCGACCCGCATCGGCGCCATGCGCGTGCGGGCCTTTCGGCTTTGCCGGGAGCCTGCACCACTTCTGGTGCGGCGCAAACCGCAAAGGGCACGATGCGCGGAAGGCTGCGCTCGGGTAGGCTGCGCCGCCATGCCTCGGATCTTTATCAGCTACCGGCGGGACGACAGCGCCGGCCAGGCCGGCCGCCTGTACGACCATCTCGTGCGCCACTACGGCGAAGACGAGGTGTTCATGGACGTGGACGGCATCGACCTCGGCACCGGCTTCGCCGCCGCGCTGGAGCGGGCGCTGGCCGACTGCGAGGCCCTGCTCGTCGTCATCGGCCGCAACTGGACCCAGCTTGCCGACGCTGCCACCGGCCGTCCGCGCATCCTGCTGGATGACGACTGGGTGCGCCGCGAGGTCGCCACCACGCTGGCGCGTGACCTGCCGGTCATCCCGGTGCTCGTGCAGGGGGCCTCGCTGCCCGCCGCCGACGCACTGCCGCCCGACCTGCAGCCGCTGCTGGGCCGCCAGGCCACGACGCTGGACGACCGCAAGTGGGCCGCCGACGTGGCCACCCTCGTGCGGCGGCTGGAGGCCGCACCGCGGCGCCGGCGCGAGCAGGCCCTGGCGGCCCGCCTCGCTCGCATCGGGCCCAGGCGAATCGCTTTTCTTGCGAGCTTGCTGCTCGTCGTGCTTGCCGCGGGCGGCTGGCTGGCCTGGCCCGTGCGCATGCCGGACCTGACGGGCAAGCCTCTGGCCGCGGCGCAGTCCGCGGGCCTGCCTGGCGGCGCTCCCGAAATCACCGAGCAGGAGTCGCTGACGGCGCCGCCCGGCCAGGTGATCGACCAGAGCCCCGAGGCCGGCGTGCGCGTGAGCCGCTTCGAGCGCGCCCGCCTCGTTGTCGCCAAGCTGCCGCCGGCGGTGGACTTGTCGGCCCACGTGCGCATCCGCGACATCGGCAGCGAGGGCACCATCGCTGCCGCGGCCCTGGTGGTGGCGATGGAGGTGGCCTATGCGGCTGGCGGCCGCAACGTCGAGCTGTCGGAGCGCTACCTGTACGAGCGGGCCAAGTGGTCGGAGAGGGACAAGGCCACGGAGGGCAGCTTCATGAGTCTGCTGGTCGCCACCGCCGAGCAGTACGGCGCGCCGCCGCTGGCGCAATGGCCTTACGTCGTCGGACAGCACAGCCCGCCCGCCGGCCAGACCTGGGACAAGCTCGACGAGGCGGCCACGGGCCACACCGTGCGCTGTATCCGCCTGGACGGCCTCGACGACGTGTACGCCGCGCTGCGGCGCAAGCGCCCCGTGCTGGCCGCCGTCGCCCACAGCGAGGTCTGGGGCGGCGACACCGCGGTGAAGACGGGCGTCGTCAAGATTTCGGGCGAGCTCAAGGAGGAAGGCACCATGGCTATCACCCTCATCGGTTTCGACCCGGCGCACGGCGTATACCGCTTCGCCCACGGCTGGGGCGCCACCTGGGGCGATCGCGGCTTCGGCAGCATCGATCGGGCATCGCTTCAGTCCATCCTGCAGCCCCACGGGCTGTGGGCCGTCGAGCCGGAGGCGCGACCCGGCGCCCAAGCTGCTTCGGCCGCCGGCCTCTGAATGTGACGCCTCGATGGACCTGCGCGAGCTCTCGGATCAATCGCGGCCGGAACGCGTCATGCGCGCAGCTCCACGGCTGCATCCCGCAAGGCCTCGACGAGCGCAATCGTGGAGGGTTCCGGAATCCATCCGGACAGCGCGATGCCGACGTGCGCCGGATCGCCGGACGAAACGGCCACGACATGGTGGTCGCGGTCGTCCGCCACATGCACACGTGCGTAACCCAACTGACGGACCTCCGCCAACTTGGCCAACAGCTGCGGCAGGCCCTCGGGGAAGTTCGGGATCTCCGTGCGGTCCCGGTAGATCTCGCTCACCCGCTCGTCGCCCAGCTCGGCCAGCAACACCATGCCGATGCCGCTGATCGTTGCCGGCAGCAGGCCGATCCGGCCCAGGCCCCGCGAGGCCTCGATGCCCGGCGGCGCGTGGAACAGATAGCTGACGCTGTCGTTCCACAGCACGCCCAGGGCCACCGTGTGCCCGAAGCGCCGCAGGCCTTCCAGCAGCGGCAGCGCGCGCCGCATCAGCCCCGAGGCGAACAGGCTCTGCGCCGCCAGCACGTGCATGCCGGGGCCGGAGGTGTACTTGCGGTTGGCCGTCTGGCGCGCGATGCCCAGGTAGGTCAGCGTCTTCAGCAGGCGGTTGACCTTGGTCGGGTCCAGGCCGATGCGCCGGGCCAGCTCGCGGCAGCCGACCGGCTCCGGCGCGGTGGCCAGCGCCTGCAATGTCGCGATGCCGTCGATGAGGCTCTGGTTCGGCTGGGCGCCTAGTAGCGACGATTGCATACGGTCGGGGCTGGAGGGCGGGTTGGGGCTGCGGGCAGCGGATGATGCCACCATCGTCAGGCTACGGCCTGCGCATGGTCCCAGAAGCGCGGTCCCGGCACCGCGCCCAGGCCGGGGCCGCTCGGCGGCTGGTAGGCGCCGTCGCGGTAGGCCATGTCGGTCTCCAGCAGCGCCAGGCTGCGCTCGAAGATCGAGTGCTGCCACTCGTGCTTCCACAAGGAGGCGGCCACGCAGGAGGCCTGCACGCTGGCGGCCAGGAACAGCCCGGTGCCGATCGTCGCGTGCGGCGCGAACCGCGTGCCGGCCGCCTCGCCGCGGCGCGCGATGCGCAGGAACTGCGTGATGCCGGTGTGCCCCATCTCCGGCTGCAGATAGGCCAGCGCCGCGCGGCCGAGCCGGTGCTGTGCCTCGTACTGCGTGGCCCATTCCTCGCCGGCGGCCACCGGCACCGGGCTGGCTGCGCAAACCTCGATCAGGCCGTCGATGTCTTCCGGCTTCACCGGCGCCTCGATGAAGCTCGGCTTCAGCGGCGCCAGTGCGCGGGCCAGTTCCAGCGCCTGTGGCGCATCGAACTTCCAGTGCAGGTCCACCATCAGTTCCGCCTGCGGCCCCAGCGCCTCGCGCAGCGCGGCGAACTCCTGGGCGATGCCCTCGTGACTCACCACCGCGGCGAACTTGAAGGCGTTGACGCCGCGCCGCTGCCAGTCGCGGGCGAGCGCCACGCGCTCGTCCAGCGTGGCCGCCGGCAGGCCGGACAGGTAGCCGGGCACGGCCGAGCGCTGCTGCGGCCCGAGCAGTTCGCGCAGCGGCCGGTCCAGCGCCCGCGCACGCAGGTCCCACAGCGCGATGTCCAGCGCCGCGATCGCATCCACGTAGGCGCCGCCGAAGCTGCCTCGCACCCGCATCAGCCCGTACAGCTCGTCCCACAGGCTCTCCACGTCGCCGGGCAGCCGGCCGATCAGCACCGGGGCCAGCAGGTCGTTGACGAACTCGCAGGTGGCGCGCGGCGCGCAGATGCCGTAGGTCTCGCCCCAGCCGACGGCGCCGCCACGGGTGGTGATGCGGACCACCACCGAACGGTCGACGCTCGGGTAGATCGTCCCGTTGCCGCGCCGCACGATGTAGCCGCGCTCGTTGATCGATTCGCCGGGGCCCAGCGGGCCGAGGTAGGGCGTGTCGCGTGGGACGGTGACGATGAAGGTCTCGACCTGGGCGACCGCCTGGTCCGGATGGAAATCGGGGGTGACCATGTTCAGGAGAAATCGATCAGGCCGCGTGCGCGCAAGCGGGCCAGCAGCGCATCAAGTTCCTGGACATCGTAGCGATCCAGCTCCGGGCCCGGCGCGCGGGTGAAGGGGCTCTCGATCAGCCCGCGCCGCTGCAGCACCGCCTTGGTCAGCCGCCAGCGGAAGTTGGCCTGCATGCTCAGCAGCGGCAGCGTCTGCTCGAACAGCTCGCGCGCCGCCTGCTCGCGGCCTTCGATGAAATCGCGGTGCATGCGTACGTGCAGCTCGGTGATCTCGCTGGCCGGCATCGTGCCCTTGCTGCCGCGGGCCAGCTCGTCGATCAGGTAGCGGGCGCCCGCGCCGCCGAAGACGGCATCCAGCGATCCGCCGGCCAGCTCGCCCAGCTGCGTGATGCGCTGGCCCGAAGGGGCGGCCTCTTCCTTGACATAACGGATTCCCTCGACGGTGCGCGTCAGCTCGGCCACCGCCGGCAGCGCCATGCCGATGCCCATCGGTGCGGGCGCGTTCTGCACCATGATCGCCAGGCCCGAAGCCTCGTGCAGCTCGCGGTAGAAGCGGGCCATCGCCGCGGTGTCGCCGGCGTAGGCCTTGGGCGTCAGCACCATCGCCGAGACCGCGCCCGCCGCCGCGCCGGCCTGCGCGCAGGCCAGGGCTTCGGCCGGCGTCGCGGCGCTGGCGCCCACGACGAAGGGCACGCGCCCGGCGATCCACTCGCCCAGGCGCGCGGTCACCTGCAGCCGCTCGTCCAGCGTCAGCGTGTCGTACTCGCTGGCCAGGCCGGGGAAGACCACGGCGCTCGCGCCGGCCGCGATCACGTACTCCAGCACGCGCCGGGTGCCGACCTCGTCGACGGCGCCGCTGCTCGTGAAGATCGTCGGAAGAATGGGCATCACGCCCTGAAGGATTGGCATTTCGTCTCCGTGAATGTTGCTATATAAGCATACTTATATGGTGCTTCATTAGCAACGATTTGGCGTTTAATTGAGGGTAAACGCCAGATTGCGGACATTGCTTCGTCAAAAACGTTGCTTTAATATATACATAACGACGGCGAGCTTTGTGGTCCTGCGCGCCTCGGTACATACCGATAACGGAGACAGAAAGGATCGAGCATGGGTAAGAAGAGGGCAGTGGTCCGTGGGCTGTTGGCGTCCACGGTCATCGGTTCGGGGACCCTGGGCGCCGCGCTGGCGCAGGAGGCCGCGGCACCGGCTGCGGCACCGGCGGCGGAATCGCAGCAGCTGGACAAGGTCGAGATCACCGGCATCCGCCAGAGCCTGGAGTCCGCGCGCAACCAGAAGCGCAACGCCACGCAGTTCGTCGACGCCATCGTGGCCGACGACATCGGCAAGCTGCCGGACCGCAACGTCGCCGAGTCGCTGTCGCGCGTCTCCGGCATTCAGGTGGACCGCGGCATCGGCGAGGGCACCAACGTGTCCATCCGCGGCCTGCGCCAGAACGTGTTCCTGTTCAACGGCCGCGAGATCGTCGACAGCACCGGCCGCGGCGGCACCGGGCTGGATCAGTTGGGCACCACCACCTACGGCATCATGGCCCTGGTGCCCTCGGAGCTGATCTCCAACCTCGAGGTCACCAAGCTGGCCGGCGCCGACCAGATCGCCGGCGGCCTCGGCGGCATCGTCGACATCCGCTCGCGCCTGCCGCTGGACGGCCCGGACCAACTGGTCGGCAAGTTCGGGCTGAGCCGCGACGCGCTGCCCGGCAAGAACGGCGACGAGCTGTTCGGCCTGATCTCCCGCCGACTGGACGGCAACCGCCTGGGCGTGATGGCCTCGGTCTCCTACGACCGCCGCCAGCTCTCGCAACAGGGCCTGGACACCTTCTCCGGCTACCGCCAGTTCACCGACCCGAGCAGCAGCGCGCCGACGCAGGTGCGCTTCGGCGACCAGGACGTGCGTGCCACCGACATCCAGGAAGACCGCCGCAAGAAGGGCTTCAACGGCGCCGTCCAGTGGCGCCCCAGCAAGGCCTTCGAGCTGATCGCCGACACCTTCGTCTCCAAGCTCACCTCGGCCCGCGACCGCTACTGGATCGGCTTCAACCCGACCGCCGGCCTCAGCAATGCGACCTACTCGGACAACGACATCCTGATGTCCGGCCACGCCGTCGTGCCGGTGCAGACCAACACCGAGTACGCGGACGTCAAGGCCAGCGTGGTGTCCAGCGCGCTGCGCGCAAAGTACCTGATCTCCGACAGCCTGCGCGCCACGGCCGAGATCTCCGGCGGTCGCTCCACGTCGAGCTACCACCAGCGCTACCTGCGCATGCAGCCGAACTCGGGCATCACGAGCAGTGTGGACTTCGACCTCGGCAAGGGCCCGTTCGGCGCCTTCACGATCAACGGCGTCAACCTGTCCGATCCGACGCAGATGACGCAGACGATCATGTTCGACAGCTACTTCAACGCCGTCTCCGAGAACAAGGCCGCCCGCGTCGATTTCAAGAAGAGCTTCGAGGATGCGTGGCTGGACTCGGTCGAGTTCGGTGCTCGCTACTCGCAGCTCGATTCGTCGCAGAACCCGCTGGTCGCCGACATCCGGCCCGCCGGCGGCATTCCCGCCAGCAGCCTGGCGGCCTTCATGACCACCTACTCGAACCCGAACTTCGCCAGCGGCGCCTTCGATGGCCTGCCGCGCAGCTATCTGGTGCCCTCGCGCGACGCCTTCACCAGCTGCCATGCGTTCACGGGCTTTCCCGCCATCTCGCAGAACGCCGCCTGCCTCGATGCCGCCAGCCAGCTCACCTCGGTGGCGGCCACCTTCGACATCAAGGAGCGCTTCGACGAGGCCTACGCCAAGCTGAACTTCGACACCGACGCGCTGGGCCGCAACGTGGCCGGCAACGTCGGCCTGCGCGCGATCCGCCGCAGCATGACCTCGATCGGCAACCTGATCAACACGGCCGGTTCCACCTCGCCCAACACCGCCACCCGCGACGACAACGAACTGCTGCCCTCGGCCGTGGCCAAGATCGACCTCAGCTCGCAGACGCTGATGCGCCTGGGTGCGGCCAAGGTCGTGGCCTTCCCGAACTCGGCCGACCTCAACAACGGCCTGCGCCTGTACGCGCCGACCTACGCCAACGGCGTGCTGGTCAACCCCGGCACCGGCACCGGCGGCTCGCCCCAGCTGAAGCCCTTCAAGGCCACGCAGTTCGACGTCTCCTTCGAGCACTACTTCGGCAAGCAGGGCCTGGCCTCGCTGGGCCTGTTCGACAAGGACGTGTCCAGCTACATCATCCAGAAGCAGATCTCCGAGACCTACGGCAGCGACACCTACCTGGTGAACCGCAAGGTCAACGGGGAGGGCGCCAGCGTGCGCGGCGCCGAGCTGCTGCTGCAGCTGCCCTTCTACTTCCTGCCCGAGGCCTTCCAGGGCTTCGGCACGATGATGACCTATTCCTACATCGACTCGAAGACGCCGGTGAAGGACGCCGCCGGCCGCAGCCTCACCTTCCCGGGCCTGTCAAAGCACAACTTCAACTTCGTCGGCTACTACGAGCAGGGCCCGTTCAGCCTGCGCGTCGCGCTGAACTGGCGCGACCCCTATCTGGTGAGCCTCTCGGCCGCCAATACCGGCATCTACACCGACAGCTACACCGACCTGTCCGCCACGCTGCGCTACGACTTCTCGCCCAGCGTCTCGCTGGGCCTGGAGGCCAACAACCTGCGCAACAGCAAGCTGCGCACGTACGATGGATCGAGCGAGGGGCTGCGGACGAACGCGATGTTCGGCCGCGTCTACAAGGCCAACCTGACCCTGAAGTTCTGAAGAAAAGCATGACGGAAACGAGAGCAGAACTGGCCGGCCGCCGCGCCTTGGTGAGCGGCGCGGCGAGCGGCATCGGCGAGGCCATCGTGCGGCGGCTGCAGAGCGAGGGCGCGACGGTGGCGGGGCTGGACCTGCTGCCTTCGCCGGCGGCGGACTGCCAGCTGCAGGCCGACCTGCGCGACGGCGCGGCGCTGGCGGCGGCGCTTGCCGACATGGAACGGCAACTCGGCGGGCCGGTGGACATCGTCGTGCACGCCGCCGCGCTCAGCGCGAACGGCGGCGTGCTGGACGTCGAGCCTGAGCGTTATGTGCAGATCTACGAGGTCAACGTCGTCGGTGCCGTGCGCCTGCTCCAGCATTGCGTGCCGGCGATGCGAGCGGCGGGCCGGGGCGTGTTCGTGCTGCTGTCCTCGATCAACGCGGACTTCGCCACGCCGACACTGGCGGCCTACGCGGCCTCCAAGGCGGCGCTGAACAACCTGGCCATGACCGCGGCGCTGGAGCTGGCGCCGCAGGGCATCCGCGTCAACGCGATCGCGCCGGCCTCGATCGACACGCCCGCGCTGCGCGCCGGCATCGCCCGCCAGCCCGACCCCGAGGCCGCCGCCCGCGCCAACTGGAACCGCCACCCGATCGCCCGCTGGGGCACGGCCGAGGAAGTCGCCGAGCTGGCGCTGTTCCTCGCCTCCGACCGCGCCGCCTGGATCACCGGCAGCATCCACCGCATCGATGGAGGCGCCAGTGTCACGCGCCGCTGACGAGCAAGCGAACCCGCACGACGAGGCCGACATCATCGGCATCAACTGGGGCAGCAGCAATTTCCGCGCATACCGCATCGATCCGGCCGGCCGCAAGGTCGATGAGTTCGCCAAGCCCGCGGGCGTGGCGGCGCTGGGCCGCGAGGGCATGGTCGAGGTGATGCGCGAGCTGCGCCAGCGCTGGCCGGTGCCGGCCGCGCGGGTCTATGCCTCGGGCATGGTCGGCTCCAACATCGGCTGGCGCGAGGCGCCATACGTGAAGGCGCCGGCCCGGCTGGAGGAGCTCAAGCGCGGCCTGGTGCCGGTGGAGATCGGCGAGACGGCCGTGTCCATCGTCCCCGGCGTCAGTTGCCGCCGCGCCTTCGACGACGGCCCCGACGTGATGCGCGGCGAGGAGATGGAGCTGTTCGGCTTCGCCGCCGCCAACCCCGAGTGGAACGGCCTGATCGCGCTGCCGGGCACGCACACCAAGTGGGCGCGCTTCAGCGCCGGCCGCATCGTCGACTTCTTCACCAGCATGTCCGGCGAGATCTTCGACCGCCTGACCGCGGCGGGCCTGCTGGCCTCGATCGTCGACGGCCCGGCCAGCGACGGGCCGGCCTTCCAGGAGGGCGTGGCGAGCGGGCGCAAGCGCCAGCTGGGCCTGGCCACCACCTTGTTCGGCGCGCGGGCGCGGGTGATGCAGTCTCGCCTCGCCCGCGCCGATGCGGCCTCCTACCTGCGCGGCCTGCTGATCGGCGCCGAGATCGCCGATGCGCTGGCCATCCATCCGGGCCTGCAGCGTGCGCCGGTGCCGCTGGTCGGCAGCGGACCCTTGTGCCGACTCTATGCGAGCGCGCTGGAAGGCGCGGGCATCACCGGCATCGCCATCGAATCGGGCGAGGCCTGCGTCAGCGGCTTCGCGAAGCTGCACGCGGCAGCCACGGAGACATTCTCATGAAGATCGCCCACATCGAAGCCATCGCGCTGCGCGTGCCGCGCCCGCTGGCGCCGCACATGGGCCATGCGCTGCAGCCCAACGAACGCGGCTACCTGATCGACCCCGACAACGGCACGATCTACCCGGCCGACGACCGCACGCTGCTGATCCGCGTCGAATGCGAGGACGGCACGGTCGGCTGGGGCGAGACCTACGGCATCGTCGCCGCCGGCGCGGTGCGCGAGCTGGTGGACGATGTGATCGCCCCCTTGCTGCGCGGCCGCGACCCGCTGGACGTGCAGCGCATCTGGGAGGCGCTCTACAACATGATGCGGGTGCGCGGCTACACGACCGGCTTCTGGCTGGACGCGCTGGCCGGCGTCGACATCGCGCTGTGGGACCTCTGCGGCAAGCGCCTCGGCCAGCCGGTCCACAAGCTGCTCGGCGGTGCGGCGCGCGCGACGATCCCCGCCTACCTCACCAACATCCAGGGTGCCGACGAGGCCGCCAGGCTCGACTTCATCGCGGCCCAGCACGCGCAGGGCTACCGCGCGTTCAAGGTCCATGCCTCCTCCGCCTTCGACGCGGTGGCGCTGATCCACAAGATGCGCGAGCGCCATGCCGACATCGAGATCATGCTGGACCTGCACTGGTGCCATACCGCGGCCGAGGCGATCGACATCGCGCGCCGCATCGAGCCCTGCGGCATCGCCTTCCTCGAAGCGCCGGTGCGGGTCGAGGATGTGGACGGCCTCGCTCGCGTGGCGGCCGGCACCCGCATCCCGATCGCCGTCGGCGAGGAATGGCGCACCGTCTTCGATGCCCACACGCGGCTGAAGACCGGCGCGGTGGCGGTGGTGCAGCCCGAGATGGGCCGCACCGGCATTACCCAGTTCATGCGCATCTGCCAGCTCGCCGAGCTGCATCACGCGCGCATCGCGCCGCACGCGACGATCGGCTTCGGCGTCTTCATGGCGGCCAGCCTGCAGGCCAGCGCGGCGGTGGAGAGCCTGACGAGGCACGAGCTGCAGAACCACTTCTTCCCGCGCTACCTGCCGCTATTCGACACGACGATGAGCTGCGCGGCCGGCGCCTACTCGCTGCCCGCCGAGCCGGGCCTGGGCATCGCGCCGAAGCCGGCGCTGTTCGAGCATCGGATCCCATGACGATGACGAACCGACGCTTCCTCGGCGCCCTCGTGCTGGCGCTGCTCGCCGCCTCCACCTTCCTCAACTACCTGGATCGCCAGGTGCTCTCGCTGCTGGCCCGCCCGGTGCAGCAGGCGCTGGCGATGGACGACAAGGCCTACGCCAGCGTGGTGACGGCCTTCATGCTGGCCTACACGCTGGGCAATCTCAGCGCCGGCTGGCTGATCGACCGGCTGGGTGTGTTGCGCGCGGCACCGTTCTTCGTCGCTGCCTGGTCGATCGCCGGCTGCCTGAGCGGCCTGGTGCAGACGATGCCGCAGCTGGCGGCGAGCCGCTTCGTGCTGGGCATCTTCGAGGTCGGCAACTTCGTGGCCGCGCCGCTGCTGGTGGCACTGTTCCTGCCGGCGCGGCAGAAGGCCTTCGGCGTGGGCGTCTACACGGCGGCGGCGATGTTCGGCGCGGCCGTCTCGCCGCCGCTGATCACCGGCATCGATGCGGCGCTGGGCTGGCGCGCGGCCTTCCTGCTGCTCGGTGGCGCGGGCCTGGCCTGGGTGGCGTTGTGGGTGCTGCTGGTGCCGCGGCGTCCGCCTGAGGAGGCCGGCTCCGCGGAGGCGGATGCCGTTCGCAATGGTGCGATCGAGCTGCCGCGCTGGCGCGATGCGGTGGCCGAGCCGCGCGTCTGGGCCCTCGGCCTGGGAACGATGCTGAGCTACCCGGTCTGGTTCTTCTACCTGAACTGGTTTCCCAAGTACCTGACCGACGAGCGCGGCCTCAGCACGCTGGAGATGGGCCAGCGCGCCTGGGTCGTCTACCTTGCCGCGGGCCTGGGCTGCCTGGCGGCCGGCGGCGTGATCGCGCTGATCGCGCGGCGCGGCGTCGACCCGGTGAAGGCGCGGCTGCTGGCGATGGCCGGCGTGGCGGTCTTGGCGCCCAGCGGCGCGATCAACTTCTTCGCGCCGCCGGTCGCCGTGAGCCTGGCCTCGGCCGCCTGGGTGGCCTTCATCCACATGATCTGGCAGGTCACGATCACCTCGCTGCCGCTGGAGCTGTTCGCGCCGCGCAGCCTGCCCAAGGTGTTCTCGGTGGCCGGCATCGCCAGCGGCGTCGGCGGCATCGCCAGCACCTGGCTGATCGGCCAGTTGGTCGGCAGCGTCAGCTACCGGCCGATGTTCGTCGTGATGGGCTGCGCCTATGCGCTGGCGCTGGCGGTCTTGCTGGCCTTGTTGTCGGCCGGACAGCGGCGTGCGGAGATGGCCCATGTCTGAACAGCGTTTTGGCGAAGCACGCTTTCGCGCGGCGCTGCAGGAGCGGCCGCTGATCGCGATCCTGCGCGGCATCGGCCCGGACGAGGCGGTCGACGTCGTGCAGGCGCTGTACGACGAAGGCATCCGCATCGCCGAGGTGCCGCTGAACTCGCCCTGGCCCTTCGAGACCATCGGCCGGCTGGTGCGGCGCTTTGGCGAGCGCATGGTGATCGGCGCGGGCACTGTGACGACGGTGGTGCAGGTGCGCGAGCTGGCGGCGACCGGCGCGCTGCTGAGCGTCTCGCCGAATACCGATGCGGCCGTGATCGCCGAAGCGCTCGCGCTGGGCCTGGTGCCGCTGCCCGGCTACCAGACCCCCACCGAGGCCTTCGCCGCGATGGCGGCCGGGGCCCGGCAGCTGAAGCTGTTCCCGGCGGCGGGGCGCGAGGCCGACATTGCCGCGCTGCGTGCGGTGCTGCCGAAGGATGTGACGGTGATCGCCGTCGGCGGCGTGACGCCGCAGACCCTGGCCGCCCAGCTGGCCGCGGGCGCGGCGGGCGCCGGCGTGGGCTCCGATCTCTACAAGCCGGGCATGTCGGCCGAGGCCGTGCGCGAGCGGGCGCGTGCCTGGGTGCGGGCCCGCGCACTGCCCGAGGTCGAACTGAGCTGGAACCCGCAGTGCCAGATCGGCGAGGGGCCGGTCTGGCGCGCCCGTGATCGCACCGTGCATTGGGTGGACCCGGTGCGCTCGAAGCTGATGAGCTGCGGCGAAGGCATGCAGCGGGAGCTCGCGCTGGACACGCCGATCTCCGCGCTAACGCTGGGCCTCGACGGACAGCAACTGATCGGCTGCTTCGAGACGGGTATCGGTCTCGTCGACGAGGCCAGCGGCCGAGTGAGCCAGCGCGCAACGATCCCGCTCGATCCGGGTTGCCGCTTCAACGACATGAGCCGCGATGCCGATGGCGGCCTTTGGCTCGGTGCGATGCACAAGGGACTGCTGGCCGGCCGCGGCGCGCTGTACCACGCGCCCTCAGCTGATGGCCCGCTGCGCCGCGTCGCCGGCGGACTGGGCGTGCCCAACGGCATGGCCGTCACGCCAGAGCGCCTCTACCTGATCGACACGCTGTCGCGCCACCTGCTTGCGTATCCGCGCAGCGGCGGCCAGCTCGGCGAGCCGCAGATCGTCACCGACTTCCTCGACCTGGCGGGCAAGCCCGACGGCATGGCGCTGGCGCCGGACGGCGGCCTCTGGGTGGCCATGTGGGGCGGCGGCTGCGTGCTGCGCGTGGACGCGCGCAGTGGCGCGATCGAGCAGCGCATCGAGATCCACGGCACCCATCACGTCAGCAGTCTTTGCTTCGATGATGAGGGCGCGCTGTGGGTAACGACGTCGAGGATGCGCCAGAGCGCGTCGCAACTCGCCGCCGCGCCGCGAAGCGGCGGTTTGTTCCGCATCAAGCCGGTGTTGAGGAACGCGTGATGATGGACGGTGTTGTTGCTTGCACGCCGAGCGCACGGCGCGGCGTGCTCGAACCCCGCATCCCAGATCGCTTCCCAGCTCGCATCACAGCTTGAGATCGGCAATCAGCGATTTGATCGCGTCGGTGCTGACGGGTTTGACCAGATGGGCATCGAATCCGGCCGCGCGTCCGCGCTGGCGGTCCTTGTCCTGTCCCCAGCCAGTCAGCGCAACGACAACCATCGCTCGCCCCGACGGCGTGGCCTTGAGCTTCTCGCAGACCTCATAGCCGTTCAAGCCGGGCATGCCGATGTCGAGGAACACGAGTTCGGGCTGGAAACCTTCGGCTGCGACAAGAGCGTCCGGACCGTTGTGTACTACTTTCGCTTCGGACCCCATGAGCTCCAGCAAGGTCGCCAGGCTGGACGCAGCATCGACGTTGTCGTCGGCGATCAGGACACGGCGACCCGCCAGCGTCTCAAGCTCTGCCTCCTGCTGTCGATCCACATCGGTCCCTACAGGCGCCGGCGCTACGGGAAGTCGCACGATGAACTCGCTGCCGTGCCCCGGACCCTCGCTGTGCGCCTCGATGCTGCCGCCATGCAGCACGACCAGTCCGCGAGCCAGGCACAGGCCGAGGCCCAAGCCGCTCTTCTCGCGCTCCAGCGAGCGATCCACCTGGACGAACATGTCGAAGATCTGCGTGAGCATGTCGGTCGGGATGCCTTCGCCATCGTCGCGCACGGTCACGGCGACCTCGTTGCCTGTCTGATGGGTGCTGATCCGTATGTGCCCGCCCGGAGCGGTGAACTTCGCTGCGTTCGCCAGCAGATTCGACAGCACCTGGGCCAGCCGCGTTGCATCCGCGTCGACGAAGACGGGGCGACCGGGCGACACGATGATCAGTTCATGATTGAACTGGTCGACCAGCGGCTGGCTGGTTTCGGCGGCGGCCTTCACCACGTCTGCCAGCGCGATCCGTTCCCGGTTGATGCGGATCTTGCCGCTGGAGATCCGCGTGACGTCCAGCAGGTCGTCGATCAGCCGCACCATCTGGACGACCTGGCGATCCATCATTTCGCGTATCTGCTGGATCCGGGTCCCATCGGTCGCAGCGAGGCGGCGGATGATGGCCAGCCCGTTGCGCAGGGGCGCCAGCGGGTTGCGCAATTCGTGCGCCAGCATGCCGAGGAATTCGTCCTTGCGCCGGTCGCCTTCGCGCAGCAGCTCCGCCTGGGTGCGCAGCGTCTCTTCCATCTCCTTGATCTCGGTGATGTCGCGCGTCGTGCCGGCCACGCCGATCACCTCGCCGCCCTTGCCGAACACCGGCACGAAGATGTAGTCGTAGATGCGGCGGCCGAAGGCGCCGGCGAAGGGGACCTCGCCGCGGATCGGCTGCCGCGTCTGGACAACCTGATCGATCTCCCGGTCGTGCATCTCGGCATGCCAGGGCTCGTACCCCAGCTCGAGGCAGGTCTTCCCGATCGCCTCGTCCCACGACTTGCCCCACATGCGCAGCAGGATGTCGTTGGCATAGACGAAACGGTGCGAGAGATCGAACACGTAGGCCAGGTCCGGCGTGTTTGTGAGGATGGCCTCGTAGAGGCGCCGCTGCCCTTCGGTCTGCTGCCGGGCGGTTTCCAGCTCGGCCTCCATGGTCTTGCGTGCGGTGATGTCGCTGGCCGCGCCGAACCACTCGACGATCTCGCCGTCAGCATCCAGGATGGGCACGGCGCGCGAGAAGGCCCAGCCGATCGAGCCGTCCGCCGTACGCACCGGGTGTTCCAGCTGGAAGGGGCGCTTGCCGCTGACCGCCTCGCGGATCGCCGCCAGCACCGTCGGCTGGTCCTGCGGCGGCACATAGGCGTCCAGCCACGCCCTGTTGGCCACGCGGGTGTCGGCCAGGAAGCCACGGCCGTCCAGCGTGCGCATCTCCGACCAGTCCGGGCTCATGCCGTAGATCACGTTGGAGGAGGAATTGATCAGCGCGCGCAGGCGCTCCTCCTGCCGCCGCAGGCCGGCCTCTGCGCTGCGCTGCGCGGTCACGTCGAAGCCCTCACAGAAGACCCCGATGATCCGGCCTCCGTCGTCACGGATCGGCGCGTAGATGAAGTCGAGCAGCCGCTCCTCCTCGGGGCTGTCGGGGGCGAAGCGGTAGCGCACCGGCGCGGAGGACGCGACAAAGCGCTCGCCGGTCCGGTAGACCTCGTCCAGGCGTTCGAAGTAACCCTGGTGGGCGAGATCCGGGAATGCCTCCCGCGCCGACTTGCCGATCCAGGCCGCGCTGTTGAACAGGGCCAGGTGCGAGCGGTTGACGAACTCGAAGACGTGCTCGGGGCCCTTCATGATGCAGACGAAGCTGGGCGCCTGCTCGAAGATGCGGCGCAGTTCCACCTCGGCATTGGCGCGCGAGTGTTCCAGCTCCAGCGCCTTGAGGTCGGCCAGGGACCGTGCGATCTGGCGGGCGATCAGGGCAATGAACTCGCCGTAGGCCGGATCGAGCGGCCGTTGCGGGTTCAGCATGACCACCAGGGTGCCCAGCGGCTCGGCGCGCTCGGAGGTGCGGATGTCCACCGCGAGCGAATGCGGACCGAAGTCGTGCGAGTCACTGGGCGCGTCGAGCCATGGCGCGGGAGCGGCGGATGCGCTCTGCGCAGCCAGCCTGTTGGCTCGGCCGGCATCGCGCAGGTAGATGGCAGCATGCCGGACGTCCGGCGTCGCGTCGCCGATCTCGGCCATAGCTTTCGTGCAGACCTCGGCCGCAGTGGCGGCACCGGCGGTCGCGTCGGCGAGCGTCTTGAGGAAGGCAAGCCGGCGCTCGCTGACGATGCGCTGGGTCGTCTCGATCGTGACGGCCAGGATGCCGCCCACGCTGCCGTCCTCGATACGCACCGGGCCGAAGGAATAGGAGAAGTACGTCTCCTCGGGCGCGCCATGGCGCTCGAGGGCCAGATAGCCATCGGGGATCCAGGTCGCCTCGCCGGTCGCCAGCACGCTCTCCATCAGCGGGGCGATCACATCGGCGATCTCTGCCCAGACCTGCCGGATGCTGCGGCCCAGCGCCCAGGGGTGCTTGTCGCCGAGCAGCGGGGCGTAGGCGTCGTTGTAGAGCATGGTCAGTTGCGGCCCCCACAGCACGACCATCGGGAAGCGCGAGCCCAGGCAGATGCTGACGGCGGAACGCAGGCTCTGCGGCCAGTGCGGCAAGGGGCCCAGCCCGGTGTGGTCCCAGTCCATGGCGCGCATGCGGGCGCCGGTGTCGCTGCTTCCTGCGAGCCAGGGCGTCGCATCGGCCGTGCGGGCCAGCGAGGGAGGCAAAACGCCGGTGATCGGTGAGGCTGACATCTTCGTTGTGTCTGGGTTTTCTACGACCTCCGGCCCGGGCAGACATGCACCGACCCCGGCGACGGCAAGTCCGAGCGCTCGAGAGGGGCCGCCGGCTTGGCGAACCCGTCGATCCAGGTGCGCCGTGCCGTTCCGGCGCTCCAAACCAGCGAACTGTGCAGCAGGCGAGCCCGGGAGGCTGTAGGACGTTGCCGCGTCGCGCTACAGCGCCGGACGCCGCGAACTCTTCTTCTTAAAGTAAATTCGAAGATCGACCACTCCCAGCGGAGGTTCAGATGGCCAGCGGCGGCAAGCGCAGCGACAGGCGAGAGGTGCCGGGCATACGGCGATACGACGGACCCGCCGGCGGTTGGGGGGCGCTGAAGGCCACTGCCAATGCCGTGCGCCAGCAGATGGATGCGCTAGAGCTGCTGGAGGCGCCCATCGTGCTGATGCGCACCAACCAGCCCAGCGGTTTCGATTGCCCGGGCTGCGCCTGGCCGGACAAGGAGCACAAGTCCACCTTCCAGTTCTGCGAAAACGGCGCCAAGGCCGTCATCTGGGAAGCCACCAGCAAGCGCGTCACGCGCGAGTTGTTTGCCCGTCATACGGTGACAGAGCTGCTGCGGGAGTTCAGCGACTACCAGTTGGAGGACTTCGGCCGACTGACCGAACCGATGGCCTACGACGCGGCGACAGACAGGTTCGTGCCCGTCACGTGGGAGGCTGCGTTCCAGCGCATTGGCGAGGTGATGCGCAGCCTCGATTCGCCGGACCGTGCCGAGTTCTACACCTCCGGACGCGCCTCGAATGAGGCGGCCTACCTGTTTCAGCTCTACGCCCGCGAATTCGGCACCAACAATTTCCCCGACTGCTCGAACATGTGCCACGAGGCCACCAGCGTCGGATTGCCGCAGTCCATCGGCATCGGCAAGGGAACGGTCTCGCTGGCTGATTTCGATGAGACCGAGCTCATCATCTCGATGGGCCACAACCCGGGCACGAATCACCCGCGCATGATGGGGACGCTGCACGAGGCCGCGCGCCGCAAGGTGCCGATCATCGTCTTCAACCCGTTGCGCGAGCGCGCGCTGGAGCGTTTCGCCGACCCGCAGGACGTCGTCGAGATGGCGACCTTCCGGTCCACCAACATCGCCTCGACCTATTTCCAGGTGAAGGCCGGCGGTGACGCGGCGGCGCTCAAAGGCATCATGAAGGCGGTGCTGGCCCTCGAGGCCGAGCGCGGCGGTGTGCTCGATCACGCTTTCATCGCCGAGCACACGCAAGGTTTCGGCGTGCTCGCCGCCGACCTGGCCGCCACCACCTGGCAGGACATCGAACGCGAAAGCGGCCTGATGCGCGCAGACCTCGAGCTGGTGGCCGAGGCCTATGCCAAAGCAGAGTCCACCATCGTCACCTACGGCATGGGACTGACCCAGCACAACACCGGCACCTGGAACGTCCGCCTGATCGCGGACCTCTTGCTGCTGCGTGGCAACATCGGCAAGCCGGGTGCTGGCATCTGTCCGCTGCGCGGCCATTCCAATGTGCAGGGCAATCGCACCGTGGGCATCAGCGAGAAGCCCAGCGATGCCTTCCTCGACCGACTGAAGGCCGAGTTCGGCTTCGAGCCGCCGCGCCGTCATGGCAACGATGCCGTCAAGACGATGCAAGCGATGGTGTCCGGCTATGCCAAGGTGCTGATCTGCCTGGGCGGCAACTTCGCCGTGGCGATGCCTGATCCGGAGCTGAGTTTCCCGGCGATGCGCAAGCTGGACCTGAGCGTGCACATGGGTACCAAGCTCAACCGTTCGCATCTGCTGGTCGGCAAGGAGAGCTACATCCTTCCGGTGATCGGTCGCACGGAGATGGACGTGCAGGCCAGCGGCCCGCAGTCGATCACGGTCGAGGATTCGATGTCGATGGTGCATGCGTCGGCCGGCCGTCTGCGGCCCGCCTCGAAGCAGCTCCGTTCAGAGCCGGCCATCGTCGCCGCCATGGCTGCAGCGACGCTTTCCGCCAGCCAGGTGCCCTGGATGCAGCTGGTGGAGGACTACGACCGCATTCGCACCTTGATCGAGCGAACCATCCCCGGCTTCGACGACTACAACGCCCGCATCCGTGTGCCTGGGGGCTTCCGCATGCCTCTGCCGCCGACAGAGCGCCAGTGGCCCACGCCGACCGGCAAGGCGATGTTCTCCGTCTTCCCCGGCTTGCGGCAAAGCTATGTGCCCTGGGATGAGGGCGTGCTGTGCCTCGTTACGATCCGCAGCCATGACCAGTACAACACGACCATCTACGGCATGGACGACCGCTACCGAGGCGTCTTCGGCCGCCGCGACGTGCTGTTCATGAACGCGACCGACATGAGCGATCGCGGTCTGGCGCATGGCGATTTGGTCCTGATCGAGACCATGGCGGGCGGCCGCACTCACCGATTGGACGGTCTCACGGTGATCGAGTACGACATCGCCCGAGGCACGGTGGCGGCCTACTACCCTGAGGCCAACGTGCTGGTGCCGCTGGACTACATCGACCAGGAGAGCGGCACGCCATCGTACAAATCGGTCCCGATACGCATCACGCGTTCGGCCCTGGCCGTGGAGTCGGCTGTCGCCTGATGGCAGGGGGCGTCAAGTTCCTCAGCGTTTGAGAGGGTGCAGCAATTGAGCGCGCAAGGCCCGAATCTCTTCGACAAGATCGACGACCAGGGCTGCCAGTTCCGGATTGGCGTCGAAGTCTTGCTCTACTGCCCACAGATGCCGAGCACGATGCAATTGTGGACTGCCGAATCGGCTGTCCGACCCTTCACCACTGCTGCAGATGAGCAGCCCTGCCGCCAGGCGCGCACGCAGCCAGTCGTCGCTGACACCGCAGGCGCAGGCCAACTCCTGCGACGTCAGTAAATTCTCGTCCACCAGGATTCCGACGAGGGTAGGTTCTTCGTCCATGTCCGGCTCCTTGAGAATCAGCGTTGGGCGGGCGCGCGCGGTTTGAAACTGTGCCCCAGCGTTTCAGCCATGGTCTCGTAGACGTCGCGTGCACCCGGCAGGGTCGAAGGAGGCAGGACGACCTCCACTTCGAGCAGCATGTCTCCAGCCGGCGCGCCGGCCCGCCCGCGCCCTTTGAGGCGCAAGCGTTTGCCATGCGGGGTGTCCGGCGGCACCGTGACCCGTACCGGCCCGGCAGGGGTTGCAGCTGTGACTTCAGAGCCGAGGGCCGCCTCCCAGGGCGCCAGTGGCAGCTGTTCGTGCACATCGCGGCTTGGCGCCTGCACGGCGTCGGGCTTGAGCTGTATCTCGAGGTACAGGTCGCCGGCGTCTGCACCGCCGCGTCCGGCCGAACCTTGTCCCGGCAGGCGGATGTGCTGGCCCGGCTTGATGCCCTTGGGAATCGCCACCTGGACACGGCGATGAACCACCGCTCGATGCCCCTGATCGTCGGGGGCAAGCCGCCGTACCGTGACCGAGCGGACGGCGCCCTCCATGGCGTCCTTGGCGTCGATCTGCAGTTTGACGTGTTCATCGCGGCCGCGTTCCGGCTTGACGTCGGGGGGCTCCGCCGCGGACGCGCGGCCGAACATGCTGGTGAAGAAGTCGGTGAATCCTTCGCCGCTGCGGCCCGCGGTCGGTGCGCCATCGAAACGGAATCCTTGCTTCCAGTCGCTCGGCAAATCGGGCGCATCGGTCGCTCGTGAAGGTGCCCCAGCGCTCGCCGGAGGGCTGTGCCGTCGTCGCACGCCATCGTAGGCACTGCGGCGCTGCGGATCTGACAGCGCTTCATACGCCTCATTGATCTTGAGCATGGCGGCGTTTGCCTCGGCGCCCGGGTGCAAGTCGGGATGATGCAGCCGCGCCAGCCGACGGAATGCCTGTTTGATTGCCGACGCATCGGCGTCAGCGTCGACGCCCAGTACTTCGTAGTAGTCCTCGAATCGCATCGCTGGTGCCTCAGCTGCATTCAATCGAGAGGGTCGACACGAAGGCTGGCAGCAATGCTGCGGTAGCGCGGACGAAGATGGCTCTCATGACTCGCTCCAGGAAGTCTTTCACTTGATCGGCGTGGCTGCAAGCCGACCGACCGGCATGGCGCGCCATGGGTAGCTGCTACCGATCCCCGCGCTCGGGCGGTAGGCCTGTGTTGGGGTCCTCCAGTGCAGCCTCCTCCTCCTCCTCGTCCAGCGGGTCCGGGGCCATGGCCCTGTCGATCGCATCGGGACTGATGTCGCCGGCCGCGCGATCCGAAAACGGATCGAAGCTTCCATCCACCGAAATGTCTGCCGCGAGATCGTCATCGTCGGCGTCTGGATCGGTGCCTTCGATCGGTGCATAGGCAATGTCGCGTTCGAGGATTTGATCCACTGGCTCGGACGGATTGGCGCTCGGCCGCCGATTGGCTCCGACCGTATCGCTGCCACTGTCCGTGCCGTCACCCGGGCCCAGTAGATCTTCGCTGCTGCCCGCAGGGCGCATCGGGGCGGGATCCGTGCCCAGTATGCTGCTGTGTCCCATGGCGTCCACCTTCAAATCTATGGAGATGCACCGTCAGGGCAATGCGCAATCCCGCCCTCCGGGCCTGCCGCCGCTGAAGACAAACATATGACTGGAGAACGGGTCCTCCGCCCGGGGGGCGTGCCGATTGAAGGCAGCGCGCCAGCAAGGACGGCCGGCTTGAGGAACTCTTCCGTCCGTGAGGCCCTCGATCGGTGACAACTCCAAGGCCTCGATCCGTCTGGCCTGCGACGAGCCATGCTTGCGCTCACGGTCTGTGGGCGCTCGCCCTTTTCGTTCCGATCGGGACGAAAAAATTTCAGATCAAGGGCTTGTCGGATGAATTCGGGAAGCCTCGGGACCTCCCGAAAACTCACTCGATGTTTTGCACCTGCTCCCGCAGCTGCTCGATCGCCACCTTCATCTCTACGGAGATGTTCGTGAGTTCCAGCGCGGAGGCCTTGGAGCCCAGCGTGTTGGCCTCGCGCAGCAGTTCCTGGATCAGGAAGTCCAGCCGCTTGCCGACCTCGCCGCCCTTCTTGAGCAGGCGGGTGATCTCGTCCAGGTGAGCGCGCAGGCGGGCGAGTTCCTCGGCCACGTCGATGCGGATCGCGTAGGCGGCGGCTTCGTTGAGCGCGCGTTCGCGCAGGGCGTCTTCCGAGATCGTCTGTGCGGCACCGCTGGCGGCCAGCGCTTCCTGCCAGCGTTCCAGGAAGCGCTGCTGCTGGCGGGCGACGACGGCTGGCACCAGGGGCTCGGCTTCGTTGGCGAGTTCGCGCAGGCGCTTGACCCGCTCGCTCAGGATGACGACCAGCTTCTCGCCCTCGCGCTGGCGTGCTTCAGCCAGGCCGGCGACGCAGCGGCGCGCTGCGTCCAGCGTGGCTTCGTCGAGCTTCTCGACGGCTGAGCCGCCGCTCTTGCACCACTGCAGCACTTCGTGGACCGACAGCCCGGTCGCCTTCGGCAGCCAGCCCTGGATCGTGCTCTCAAGCCGCGACAGGCGGTTCAACTGCTCCGGCTGCGGTTGGGGCCAGTTGTTGTCCCCGTCGCGCTGAGTGTTGATTCGCATCTCGATCTTGCCGCGCTTGATCTGGCCGCCGATCAGGTCTCGCAGCGCGGGCTCCAGGCCGCGCAGGTCCTCCGGCATGCGGAATCCGAGGTCGAGAAAACGGCCGTTGACGGACCGGAGCTCGACGGTGACGCTCGCGTTGGAAGAGGCGGCGGTATCACCGCTGGAAGAGGGCTGCGAGCTGGCGCTGGCATAACCCGTCATGCTGTAGACTGGCATCTAGCACTCGGTTAGCAAAGCAAAGCGCGATTATGTCAAAGCCGAAACCGGCCCCCTTGCCGGCGGGCACGGTGGTCGGGGGCTATCAGATCGTCAAGCGCCTGGCCGCCGGTGGTTTCGGCGTGGTGTATCTGGCCGAAGACCCCGAGCACCATCTCGTCGCCATCAAGGAATACCTTCCGTCCAGCCTGGCCGAGCGATCGCCCGGCGAGTTGACGCCGCGCGTCAAGCCGGAGAAGCAGCCGCTGTACCGCCTGGGCCTGAAGAGCTTCTTCGAGGAAGGCCGGTCGCTGGCGCAGATCTCTCACCCGAGCGTGGTCTCGGTGCTGAACTTCCTGCGCGAGAACGAGACGGTGTACATGGTGATGAACTACTTGCAGGGCGACACGCTGCAGGACTTCATCGTCACCGCGCGCGACATGAAGCGCGACAAGGTCTTCCGCGAGTCGACGATCCGCTCGCTGTTCGACGAGATCCTGCGCGGCCTGCGCATCGTCCACCAGCACAAGATGCTGCACCTGGACATCAAGCCGGCCAATATCTTCATCACCAACGACAACAAGGCGGTGCTGCTGGACTTTGGCGCGGCGCGCGAAGTGCTGAGCAAGGAAGGCAACTTCATCCGCCCGATGTACACACCCGGCTTCGCCGCGCCGGAGATGTACCGTCGGGATGGTTCCTTGGGCCCCTGGACCGACATCTACGCGATCGGCGCCTGCATCTATGCCTGCATGCAGGGCTACCCGCCCAACGATGCACCGCAGCGCAACGAGAAGGACCGGCTCGCGCTCTCCCTCTCCCGCCTGCGCAACGTCTATTCGGACAACCTGATCGAAGTTACCGAGTGGTGCATGTCGCTCGATCCGCTGTCGCGGCCGCAAAGCGTGTTCGCGCTGCAGAAGGAACTGGCCCGCGAGACCGAGCGGCGCTACACGAAGCTGAGCTTCAGCGAGCGGCTGAAGCTGCAGCTCGAAAACCTGAAGTCCGGAGCGAAGGCTTGAGCCCCCACGCTCACATTCGTTCGCTGTCCCCCGAGGGGGCGCCCGGCCTCCTTGAGGCGGCTCGGCGGAGGCCGGCTTGAAATTCCAGGTCTTCCAGGTGAGCCGCAAGGGCGGTCGCGAGAAGAACGAAGACCGCATGGGCTACTGCTACACGAAGGAAGCAGGGCTCTTCGCGTTGGCCGATGGGATGGGCGGGCACCCCGAGGGCGAGGTCGCTGCCGCGCTGGCGCTGCAGGCGCTGGCAAACCTGTTCCAGCGCGAGGCCAAGCCGGTGCTGCCCGATCCGCTGCGCTTCCTGCATGACGCGGTGATGATCGGCCACAAGCAGTTGCTGCGCTATGCGCAGGACAAGAAGCTGCCCGACACGCCGCGCACGACGGTCGTCGCCTGCGTGATGCAGGGCAACAGCGCCTACTGGGCCCACTGCGGCGATTCGCGCCTGTACCTGGTGCGCGGCGGCCGGCTGATCGCCCGCACGCGCGACCACTCCTACAGCGAGCTGCAGGAGGCGCTCGGCCGCGCGGCACCGGGCGCGGAGCGCTTCAACCGCAACGTGCTGTTCACCTGCCTGGGCAGCCCCGGCAAGCCGATGATCGACTGCACCGGCCCGCTGCTGATGGCGCCCGGCGACAAGATGCTGCTGTGCTCCGATGGACTCTGGGGCACCGTCCCGGATGCCGAGATCACCGCGCAGCTCGGCACGCGGCCGATCACCGACGCGGCGCCGGAGCTGGTCGAGCAGGCGCTGCGCAACGGCGGCGTGCGCTGCGACAATGTGACCGTGCTGGCCGTCGAGTGGGAAGGCGCGGAGGCGCCTGCCGCGAATGCCCAAGCCGGTGAGCTGGAGGAACTGGACGAGGAGGGCTTTGCCTCCACGATCCAGGCCGGACCCGGCTCGGTCGACGAAGCCAAGGACGCGATGGATGATGAGGAGATCGAGCGCTCGGTGCGCGAGATTCAGGAAGCCATCACCCAGCGCGCCGTCAAAAAAACTCCCTGAACCGCTGAGATCAAGACTGAGATGACTGCCAACGAAAAGACGCTGCGCAGCGAAGGCCGCGCGGCCAGCGCATTGCGCCCGGTGACGATCACCCGCCACTACACCCGCCACGCCGAGGGCTCGGTGCTGATCGAGTTCGGCGGCACCAAGGTGCTGTGCACCGCCTCCGTCGAGGAGAAGGTGCCGCCCTTCCGCCGCGGTAGCGGCGAAGGCTGGGTGACCGCCGAATACGGCATGCTGCCGCGCGCCACGCACACCCGCAGCGACCGCGAGGCCGCCAAGGGCAAGCAGAGCGGCCGCACGCAGGAGATCCAGCGCCTGATCGGCCGCTCGCTACGCTGCGTGTTCGATCTCGCGCTGCTCGGCGAACGCACGATCTCGCTGGACTGCGACGTGATCCAGGCCGACGGCGGCACGCGCACCGCGGCGATCACGGGTGCCTACGTCGCCGCGCATGACGCGGTGACTTGGCTGCTGTCGCAGGGCAAGCTCGCGCGCAGCCCGATCAAGGACGCAGTGGCGGCGATCTCGGTCGGCATCGTGAACGGCGTGCCGCTGCTGGACCTCGAATACACCGAGGACTCGGCCTGCGATACCGACATGAACGTCGTGATGACGGCCGCCGGCGGCTTCGTCGAGCTGCAGGGCACGGCCGAGGGTGCGGCCTTCACGCGCCAGGAGATGAACGCGCTGCTGGACCTGGCGGAGAAGGGCATAGGCGAACTGCTGGCGGCGCAGAAGGCGGCGCTGGGGAGCTGATGCGCATGAAGATCGTCCTGGCGTCGAACAACGCGAAGAAGCTGGTCGAGCTGCAGGCGCTGTTCGCGCCGCTGGGCGTCGAACTGGTGACGCAGGGGGCGCTGGGCATCCCCGAGGCCGAGGAGCCCTTCCACACCTTCGTCGAGAACGCGCTGACCAAGGCGCGCCACGCGGCGAAGCTGTCGGGCATGCCGGCGCTGGCCGACGACTCGGGCCTGGCCGTCGATGCGCTCGCCGGCGCGCCAGGCGTGCTGTCGGCCCGCTACGCGACGCTGTTCGGCCAGCCGAAGAGCGATGCCGACAACAACCGCGTGCTGCTGGAGAAGATGCAGGGCAGGGCTGAGCGCACCGCGCGCTTCGTCTGCGCGCTGGTCGCGGTGAAGAGCGAGGCCGACCCTGAGCCGCTGATCGCGATGGGCCGCTGGCAGGGCCAGCTCCTGCAGTCGTTGGAAGGAGAGGGCGGCTTCGGCTATGACCCGCTACTGTTCATCCCGTCGGAGGGCCGCAGCGTCGGCCAGATGAGCGCCGAGGAGAAGAACCGGCTGAGCCACCGCGCACTGGCTTCGGTGGATCTTGCCAGGCAGATGAGCGAGGTCTGGCACCTTGGCTGATGTCATCCGGCTGATGCGCCCAGGCACCCTGAACCTGAGCGCACTGCCACCGCTGTCGCTGTACGTGCACCTGCCCTGGTGCATCCGCAAGTGCCCCTACTGCGACTTCAACTCGCATGAGAACAAGGGCGAGGTGCCGGCTGAGGCCTACCTCGCCGCGCTGCGCGCCGACCTGGAAGCTGCGCTGCCGCTGATCTGGGGCCGGCACGTCGTCAGCATCTTCATCGGTGGCGGCACGCCGAGCCTGTTCGCGCCGGAGCAGATTGCCGAACTGATCTCCGACATCCGTGCGCGCCTGCCGCTGGAGCCCGGCTGCGAGATCACGTTGGAGGCCAACCCCGGCACCTTCGAGAAGGACCGCTTCAAGGGCTTCCGCGATGCGGGCGTGACGCGGCTGTCGATCGGCGTGCAGAGTTTCGACGATGCCAAGCTGAAGGCGCTCGGGCGTGTACACGACTCGGCGCAGGCGCGCGCGGCGATCGCCGAAGCCGCGGCCGCCTTCGACACCTTCAATATCGACCTGATGTATGCGCTGCCGGGCCAGACGCTGGGCGAGCTGGCGCTGGAGCTCGATACCGCGCTGGCCTACGCGCCGCCGCACCTGTCGGTCTACCACCTGACGATCGAGCCGAACACGCGCTTCGCCGTGCAGACGCCCGAGAACCTGCCGGACTCCGACCTGGCCAGCCAGATGCTGGACCTGATCACCGCCCGAACGCAGTCCGTCGAGATGGACCGTTATGAGGTGTCCGCCTATGCGCGCACCGGCCATCGCTGCACGCACAACCTGAACTACTGGCAGTTCGGCGACTACCTCGGCATCGGCGCGGGCGCCCACACGAAGCTGTCGTTCCCGAACCGCGTGCTGCGCCAGGTGCGCTGGCGCGAGCCGGCGGCCTACATGAGCAAGGCGGGCGAGGGCGTGGCGGTGTCCAACGAGCACGAGGTGGCGCGCTCGGAACTGCCCTTCGAGTTCATGCTGAATGCCTTGCGCCTGCGCGAAGGCGTGCCGATCACGCAGTTCCTGGAACGCACGGGCCTGCCGCCGTCGTCCATCGCCAAGGCGATGGAGCAGGGGCGCTCACGCGGCCTGCTGGTGGAAGACCCGGCCCGCATCTGCGCGACCGCCAAGGGCTTCGACTTCCTCAGCGATCTGCAGGAACTCTTTCTCTGATCAGACCCGGTTGGTCGAGATGCCGGAGGTCGCCCTCAGCCGCTCGATCAGCTTCCCGGCGATCTGGTTCAGCGGCAGCACCTCGTCGGCCGCGCCGGCGTTGATCGCCTCGCGCGGCATGCCGAAGACGACGCAGGTGGCCTCGTTCTGCACGAGGTTGTAAGAGCCGGCGTCCTTCATCACTTTCATGGCCTTGGCGCCGTCGCCGCCCATGCCGGTCAGCATCACGCCGAGCGCGTTCGGTCCGACGACACGGGCCGCCGAGTGGAACAACACCTCGACGCTGGGCTTGTGACGGTTGACCGGGTCACCGTCCTGCACGCGGGCGATGTAGTTGGCGCCGCTGCGCTCCACGCTCAGGTGGAAGCCGCCGGGCGCGATGTAGCCGTGGCCGGGCAGGATGCGCTCGCCGTCCTGCGCTTCCTTGACGCGGATCTTGCACAGCCCGTCGAGCCGCGTGGCGTAGCTTTTCGTGAAGCCGGGCGGCATGTGCTGGGTGATGACCACGGCCGGGCAGTCGGCCGGCAGGTTGACCAGCACTTCCTTGGTGGCCTCGGTGCCGCCGGTGGAGGCGCCGATGAAGATGATTTTCTCGGTGGACATGCGGCCGACGCTGGCGATCGTCACCGGCTTGGGGGGCGGGGTGCCAGGGGCAGCAGCCGCGGCCGGTGCCGGCGCGCGGCGGATGTGCGCCTTGGCGGCGATGCGGATCTTGTCGGTGATGTCGTCGGCCAGCAGCCGGATGCCGTCTGCCACGCCGATCTTGGGCTTGGAGACGAAGTCGATCGCGCCGAGTTCCAGTGCCTTCATCGTCACCTCGGCGCCGCGCTCGGTCAGCGTGGACACCATCACGACCGGCATCGGCCGCAGCCGCATCAGGCGCGAGAGGAAATCGAGCCCGTCCATGCGCGGCATCTCGACGTCCAGCGTGATCACGTCCGGGTTGAGGTTGCGGATCATCTCGCGCGCGACCAGCGGGTCCGCGGCGGCGCCGATGCAGGTCATGTCGGGCTGGCGGTTGATGATCTCGGTCAGGATGCTGCGCACCAGCGCCGAGTCATCGACCACGACGACGGTTGTCTTGGCCATGTTTGCTACTTTGATTGTCAGAACAGGTCGATGGAACCGCCGGTGGACGCGACCGGCTGGGCCTTCTGGGCGGCCGTGCGGTCTTGCTGCACCAGCGCGTCGGTGTTGGTCGGGGCGAGGCGCTTGACCATTGCCTTGCCGCTGTGCGGCAGGAAACAGACCTTGCGCGGATAGACGTCCATCACATCCTTGGAAACGATCGGGATGCGCTCGACCTTCAGATAGTCGATGACGAAGTTCGTGTTGCGCTCGCCGACGTTGATCGTGCTCATGCCGGCGATCACCGCGCCGCCGCCGAAGATCTTGGCTTCCATACGGCTCTTGTTGGCGCCACGCTTCATCAGTTCATTGATCAGCATTTCCATCGCGAACGAGCCATAACGCCCAGAGTCGCCGGAGCCTTCGGGCAGCATGAAGTGGTTCATGCCGCCGATCTGCGCATGCCGGTCCCACAGGCAGGCGGCGATGCACGAGCCCAACGTCGTCATGATGAGGATGTCCTCGTTGTCGACGAAGTACTCGCCGGGCAGGATCTTGACGGCGGCGTTCTTGAAGTGCGCGTCGTAGAAGAAGAACGAGGCCTCGCCCTGCTTGCGCGGCAGCGCCTTCAGCCGCGCCACGCGCGCCGCCCCCGCCGTGCTGGCCGTAAGCGCGCTGGCGGTGCCGGCGGAAGCGGGGGATATGCTCATGAAGGATTCGGCCTGGTTCGGGGTGATGTCGGGCGATTGTCGTCCGCGTCAGACTCGTTCGTAGATGGTCTTGCCGCGAAGCCGGAACAGATCTCGCGATTCGGTGAAGTTTTCCGAGTGTCCGACGAAAAGCAATCCTTGCGGGCGCATCACGCGGTGGATCCGCTCCAGCACCTTGCGTTGCGTCGGGGCGTCGAAATAGATCATCACGTTGCGGCAGAAGACGATGTGGAAGGGATCGCCGAGCGACCACTGTGCGTCCATCAGGTTCAGCGGGCGGAAGTCGATACCGCGCTGCAGCTCGGGCTTCACGCGGATGCGGCCGGCGTTGGCGCCGGTGCCGCGCAGGAAGAAGTTCTTCAGCCGGCCGGCGTCCAGGCCGCGTGCGTCGGCGTTGTAGACGCCGCGCCGCGCGGTGTTCAGCACATTGGTGTCGATGTCGCTGCAGATCAGCTGAATCTGGGCGTTAGCCCCCAGCGCCTCGTGGCAGGTCATCGCGATCGAGTAGGGCTCCTCGCCGGTCGAGGCGGCGCAGCACCAGATGCGCACCGGCTTGCCCGCCAGCGGCTTCAGATCGTCCTTCAGCGCGTGGAAGTGGTGGTCTTCGCGGAAGAAGGAGGTCAGGTTCGTCGTCAGGCAGTTGACGAACTCCTGCCACTCCTGCTCGGCCTGCGCGCCGGTCGTCGCTTCGAGCCATTGCAGGTAGGCGGCGAAGGACTTGTGGCCGGTGTCGCGCAGACGGCGCGACAGCCGGCTGTAGACCATCGCATGCTTGCCTTCATGCAGGCTGATGCCGGCGTGCTTGTAGATGAGTTCGCGGACCCGATCGAAGTCGGCGCGGCTGAAGCTGAACTCGTGGTCGATGGCTTCGCCGGCGGTGGCGTTCGGGGCAGCAGGCATGGAGGAGTGCTCGGTTGTTCTTTCCTGGCACCGGTGCAGCGGCAGGCTGGCCGTGATTTTGCATCGGTTGTACCGCCTCTGAACCCGCGCGTCGACAGGCATTGAGAGAACAAGTGCCGGAAGGAGACACTGTCGACGCCATCGGCACCGGGGTGCCCCTGCTAGACTTCGACCGCTCTTCGCGCCGCACCTGTCTTGAAGCCCAATCCGCCCCCTGTCCCGATGGACGCAAGCTGCCTGCAATTCGATTCGGCGTTGCAACTCTTGCAGCAGGCCGGTGTCGTGCTTCCGGACGGGGAACCGTACGGCGCCGTGTGGATCCAAGGCGTGATCGATGCGCTGTGCGATCTGTCCAGCAAGGATCCGCTGACCGGCCTCGTCAATCGCCGCAGCTTCGAGATGGGGCTCTCGCGCGAGGTGGACCGCGTCGCCCGCTCCGGCGAGTCGGCGCTGCTGCTGGTGCTGGACATCGACTACTTCAAGGCCGTCAACGACAACTACGGGCACGGCGCCGGCGACTTGGTGATCCAGGCCGTGGCGCGGGTGATCAACCACGTCGTGCGGCCGATGGACACGGTGGCGCGCGTTGGAGGGGAGGAATTCGCCATCATCTTGCCCAATTGCGCCGGCGGCTTCGGCGCTACGGTGGCGGAGCGGCTGCGCGAGCGCGTGTCGGGCCAGCGTGTCGAAATCGCTGCGGGCAAATTTTTGAACATAACGGTGAGCATCGGCGGAGCCTTCGCGCCGCAGTGGGTACGTTCATCTCCGCTGATATGGATGGAGCGCGCCGACCGCCAGCTGTACCGCGCCAAGGCCGAGGGAAGGAACCGGACCTGCCTTGAGCATCTGGTCGACTCCACGGTCACGGCAGAAGAGAAGGGCATGCTCTTCGCGATTGCGCAGGACGGTGCGATCGCCGAATCACAGCAACAGGGAACAGAATGAGTACGACTGCTGCTGCACCTCAACAACAAGGCCGCCCGCCGCGCGCCGGCGCGCGGACGCTGGCCGTCACCAGCGGCAAGGGCGGTGTCGGCAAGACCTTCGTCACGGCCAATCTGGCCGCGGCGCTCGCCGCGCACGGCAACAAGGTGCTCGTGCTGGATGCCGATCTGGGCCTGGCCAATCTCGATGTCGTGCTGAACCTGCACCCGAAGCTGACCCTGCACGAGGTGTTCACCGGCAAGTGCACGCTGGAGCAGGCGATCCTGCCGGCACCGGGCGGCTTCTCGGTGCTGCTGGCCGGCTCCGGCATGGTCGAGTATTCGCGCCTGACACCGGACATCCGCGACAAGCTGCTGCAGATCCTCGAAGAGGTGAAGCCGCATTTCGACTGGGTGCTGCTGGATACCGGCGCCGGCATCTCCGACGTGGTGCTCTTCGCCATCTCGCTGGCGGCGGACGTGCTGGTCGTCGCCACGCCCGAGCCGACCTCGCTGACCGATGCCTACGCCACGATCAAGGTGCTGTGCACGCAGCAGGAGCGCCGCCATGTGGGCCTGCTGGTCAACCAGGCGAATCGCGTGGGCGAGGGCCGCCTGATCTGCAGCCAGCTGCAGCAGGTGCTGCAGCGTTTCGTCGGCGCGATACCGGGGCAGGCCTTCAAGCTCGAACTACTGGGCGAGGTCAAGTCCGATCCGGTCGTGCGCCAGGCGGTGCTGAAGCGCCAACTGATGCTGGAGCATTTCCCGGGCAGCGATGCGGCGCAGGCGATCAAGGCGCTGGCGAACAAGCTGATCGGCTGACGATGAGCGGGGGTCTCGACGCATCCGGCGACGCCGAGGTAGCGAAGCCGACCACGGCCTTCGAATGGGTTGGCGGCGAGGGGGCGGTGCGTCGTCTCGTCGACCGTTTCTACGACTTGATGGACCTGGAGCCGCAGTTCGGCCAGCTGCGCGCCGCGCATGGGCCCAGCCTGGATGGCGCCCGCGACAAGCTGTTCTGGTTCCTCTGCGGCTGGCTCGGCGGGCCGAACCACTACGTCGAGCGCTTCGGCCACCCGATGCTGCGGGCCCGCCACCTGCCGTTCAAGATCGGCATCGCCGAGCGCGACCAGTGGGTCGGCTGCATGATGCAGGCGATGGACGAGTGCCAGCTCGACCCCGTGCTGCAGGAGCGCCTGACGGAGTCCTTCATGGGCACCGCCAATCACATGAGGAATGTCTAGGCGCCGCGCCTAGGCTCCGGTCAGCAGGACCATCAGCGCCCCGGCGCCGCCATCGCTGGCCCGCGCCTGCACGAAGGCCAGCACCTCCTGCTTCTGCACCAGCCAGCGCCGCACGCGGCCTTTGAGCACCGGTTCGCGGCCGGGCGAACCATGGCCCTTGCCGTGGACGACGCGCACGCAGCGCAGGCCGCGGTGAGAGCAGTCGTGGACGAACTGCCCCAGCGCCTCGCGTGCCTGATCGCGGCGCAGGCCGTGCAGGTCGATCTGCGCCTGCAGGCTCCAGTGGCCCCGGCGCAGCTTGCGCACCACCTCGATGGCGATCTCGGGACGGCGGAAGGACAGGGTCTCGTCGGTCTCCAGCAGCGACTCGACATCGAAGTCGTCGGACAGCGCCTGCAGCAGCACCCGCTGCTCGTCGGCCTGCCGCTGCAAGGGCTCCGGCGCGGGGAGGCGGCGCGTATGGATCACGCGCGGCGCGTGATCCAGCGGCGTCACCGGTCCGACGCTGAGCTCGAAAATCCGCCGTTCCTGCTCGGCCAGGCGCAGCGCGGCGGCCTCGCGCTCGCGCCGCTCCTCCTCGAGTCGGCGGCCGAGCGCCAGTTCGCGCTGCAGTGCCTTCAGGTCCTGCAGGCTGTTGAAGCTGGCGGGCTTGCTACCGTCCATCGTCACATCAGCCCCCGCTCGGCCAGGGATACCACGTCGCCGCTGCCGACGACCAGGTGGTCGATCACCCGTACATCCACCAGCGCGAGCGCTTCGACGAGCCGTCGGGTCAGCAGTTCGTCGGCGTGCGAAGGCTCGGCAACGCCGGACGGATGGTTGTGCGCCAGAACCACCGCGGCCGCACTGAAGTGCAGCGCACGCTTGACGACCTCGCGCGGGTAGACGGCCGTCTGCTGGATGGTGCCTCGGAACATTTCTTCAATCTCGATCAGGCGCAGCTGGCTGTCCAGGAACAGCACCGCGAATACCTCGTGCGTGTGCGCCGACAGCTTCAGCCGCAGGAAATTCTTCACGGCCTCGGGCGAGCTGAACACGGGCCGCTGCGCCATCTGCTGCGCCAGCGAGCGCCGCGCGATCTCCAGTACCGCAGCGATCTCCGCGCGCTTGGCCGGGCCGAGGCCCTTGACCTGCGCCAGGTCGGCAACGCTCGCATGCAGCAGGCCGTGCCAGCCGCCGAAGCGGTCCAGCAGCGTCTGCGCCAGCTGCAGCACCGGCAGGCCCTGCAGGCCGGTGCGCAGCAGCAGCGCCAGCAGCTCCGCGTCGGCCAGCGCCTGCGGGCCGCGAGCGAGCAGCTTTTCGCGGGGGCGGGCATCGGGCGGGAGGTCGTGCAGGGACATGGGTACAGCCGGGACGGCCGGCACGGCGCAGGCCTTAAAATCCGCCGAGTCTATCGAACAATCCCACCATGAATCGCATCGAAGCCGGCTCCTTCCTGACCTTGCATTACCGTCTGTCCGGGCCGGACGGCGCGGCGCTCGTCAACACCTTCGACGAAGGCCCCGCCACCTTGTCGCTGGGCACCGGCGAGCTGTCGCCGGCGATTGAAACGCGCCTGATCGGGCTGGAAGAGGGCACGCGCACCTCGTTCCAGCTGGCGCCGGGCGAGGCCTTCGGCGAACGCAACGACGATCTGCTCCAGCGGGTCAAGATGAGCCTGATGCGCGAGCTGAGCGACCCGGACGAGGAATACAAGGTCGGCGACGTCGTCCAGTTCCCGACGCCGGACGGGCAGGGCAGCTATGCCGGCCGCATCCAGGAGGTCGGGGACGACTGGTTGCTGTTCGACTTCAATCACCCGCTCGCCGGCCAGCCGGTGAGCTTCGAAGTGCAGGTCATCGGGGTGCTGTGATGGAAGACATCGTCCTGGCCGAACCCCGCGGCTTCTGCGCCGGCGTCGACCGCGCGATCGAGATCGTCGAGCGAGCGCTGCTGAAGTTCGGCGCGCCCATCTACGTGCGCCACGAGATCGTCCACAACACCTACGTCGTCAACGACCTGAAGGCGCGCGGCGCGATCTTCATCGAGGATCTGGCCGAGGTGCCGCCCGGCGCGACGCTGGTGTTCAGCGCCCACGGCGTCAGCCAGGAGGTGCGGCGCGAAGCGGCGGCGCGCGGCTTCAACGTGTTCGATGCCACCTGCCCGCTGGTGACCAAGGTCCACGTCGAGGTGGCCAAGCTGCACCGCGAGGGCTACGAGTTCATCATGATCGGCCACAAGGGGCACCCCGAGGTGGAGGGCACGATGGGCCAGCTGAGCGAGGGCATCTACCTCGTCGAAGAGGCCGGCGACGTGGCGCACGTGCGGGTGGCGGATCCGTCCAAGGTCGCGGTCGTGACGCAGACGACGCTCAGCGTCGACGATGCCGCCGAGATCCTCTCTGCCGTGAAGAAGCACTTCCCGCAGGTGCGCGAGCCGAAGAAGCAGGACATCTGCTACGCCACGCAGAACCGCCAGGACGCCGTCAAGGTGTTGGCGCCACAGGTGGACGTGGTGATCGTTGTCGGCAGCCCGACCAGTTCCAACAGCAACCGCCTGCGCGAGCTGGCCGAGCGGCTGGGCACGCCGGGCTATATGGTCGATGCGGCGTCGGACCTGAAGCCCGAATGGTTCGAAGGCCGCGGCACCGTGGGCCTGACGGCCGGTGCTTCGGCGCCCGACGTGCTGGTGCAGGCCGTGATCGACCGCCTGCGCGAACTCGGGGCCACCAGCGTGCGCAGCCTGCCGGGCGTCGAGGAGCATGTGCGCTTCCCGCTGCCGCTGGGCCTGGGTGACAAGTCGATGGCGGAAGTCAGTTCGTCCCGATCGTGACGCCGGCGCTTGAAGAATAGAAATCAAGACGCGGCGCCTCCCTCCGGCGCCGTTTTGTTTGCCCAAGAATCTGACGAGGAATCTCAATGCTAGACATCACCCTGCTGCGCAAGGACCTCGACGCCGTCGTCGCGCGGTTGAACACCCGCAAGACTCCGCAGGAGTTCCTGAACGTCGAGCGCTACAAGGCGCTGGAAACCGAGCGCAAGAGCCTGCAGGTCCGCACCGAGGAACTGCAGGGCAAGCGCAACACGCTGTCCAAGCAGATCGGCATGCTGAAGGGCAAGGGCCAGGACGCCTCGGCGGTGATGGCCGAGGTCGGCGGCATCGGCGACGAGCTGAAGGCCGGCGCCGAGCGCCTGACCGCGATCCAGCTGGAGCTGGACACGATGCTGATGAGCGTACCCAACCTGCCGCACGAGAGCGTGCCGGTCGGCTCGGACGAGAACGCTAACGTCGAAGTTCGACGGTGGGGCACGCCCAAGCAGTTCGACTTCGAGCTGAAGGACCACGTCGACCTCGGCGCCCCCCTGGGCCTGGACTTCGACACCGGCACCAAGCTCAGCGGCTCGCGCTTCACCTTCCTGAAGGGCAAGGTTGCGAAGCTGCACCGCGCGCTCGCCCAGTTCATGCTGGACGTGCAGACCGAGCAGCACGGCTATACCGAGTGCTACACGCCCTACATCGTCAACCGCGAAGTGCTGGAAGGCACCGGCCAGTTGCCGAAGTTCAAGGAAGACATGTTCTGGGTGCTGCGTGGTGGCGACGAGGAACAGGCCGAGCAGTACCTGATCTCCACCAGCGAGATCTCGCTGACGAACAGCGTGCGCGAGCAGATCCTCGACGAGGCCAGCCTGCCGATCAAGCTGACCGCGCACAGCCCCTGCTTCCGCTCCGAAGCCGGCAGCGCGGGTCGCGACACGCGCGGCCTGATCCGCCAGCACCAGTTCGACAAGGTCGAGATGGTGCAGATCGTCCATCCGGAGAAGAGCTACGAGGCGCTGGAAGAGATGGTCGGCCACGCCGAGGCGATCCTGCAGAAGCTGGGCCTGCCCTATCGCGTGCTGACCTTGTCCACCGGCGACATGGGCTTCGGCGCCACCAAGACCTACGACCTCGAAGTCTGGGTGCCGGCCCAGGGCGTCTACCGCGAGATCAGCTCCTGCTCGAACTGCGAAGCGTTCCAGGCCCGCCGGATGCAGGCCCGCTTCAAGAACGCCAACGGCAAGAACGAGTTGGTCCATACGCTGAACGGCTCGGGCCTGGCCGTCGGCCGCACGCTGGTCGCGGTGCTGGAGAACTTCCAGAACGCCGACGGCAGCGTCACGGTCCCGGAGGCGCTGCGTCCGTACATGGGCGGTGTGGCCGTCCTGCGCGCTTGATGGTGCGATGAGCGCGCGGTCTGCTTGAAGCCCTGAAAAACTGGGCTATACTAGCGGGCTCAACACGCACCAGATACCGGAGAGGTGGCAGAGTGGTTGAATGTACCTGACTCGAAATCAGGCGGACGGTAACGTCTCGGGGGTTCGAATCCCCCCCTCTCCTCCAAGAAGTAAGTAGAAACGGGCCCTCGCGGCCCGTTTTGCTTTTTCTGCCCGCGATATGTCGCGGCGTGCTGCTGGGATCAGATCGCCTTGACCAGCGTCTTGGCCGCTGCCACTTGCACGCCGTCTGCCGGGAGCGTGCGGCGGCCTTCGATGACGACGCGCGGCAACTGGGCCACGGTCGGCGTGCGCTTGCCTTCGATGACAACGCGCTCCAGCTTGACGACCTCCTGCGGCGCCGGCGTTGCGGCCTGGGCCAGTTCGAGAGCCACCGAGCCGAAGATCGCGACGATGCCGACCAGGCCGATGGCGAAGTATTTGTCGTTGCTGCTCATGATGGGCTCCTTGCTGCGGTGGGTTTGTCGGGTCAGTGATTGCAGTTTCGGCGCCAGCGAGCCGCATCGCCAGCGGCTGGCGACGGGCCGCCGGATCGGGCCGACGTGCTGCAACTGTGGCCGACGAGCCGCGCGGAGCGATGCAGTGAACGTTCGTTGCCGCCGCTGACCGACAAGGTTGCCAAGACCCTGCGCGAAACCCATAGCGGCGTGCTGCAGCTGACCGGCTGGATGCGCGTCAGCGGTGCGTCCAGCGATGCGGCGGCTTCGGTGACCGTCCAGGCGGCCGACACGGCGCTGTTCACGCTCCACACCGACCTGCTGATCGGTTCCTTTAGTGCCTGCCCTCTTGCTTGTCCGGCGGCTTTTGCTCGCCGCCGCCGGGCCGGCCGCCTGCATGTCCTGGCGGTCGACCTGCCGGTGGGCCAGGCGGGCGCGCCGGCTGCTGTGCCTGCGGAGGACGCGCAGGTGGCTGTTGCCCTTGCGGCGGCCTGGGTGGTAGTGCAGGGGGGCGCGCGTGGCCGGGGGGCGGCTTCGTCGCATGCGGGGGAGGCGGTGGTGAGGGACGCGGCGGCGGTCGATGATGCGGCGGCCCCGGCGGAGGCCGGTGATCCCAGCGCGGCCGCTGGCCATACCAGGGCCGCTGGCGGTAGTAGTCGTCCCAGTAGCTGCCGATCGAGAAGGCGATGATGGGCAGGCCGATCCGCGAACCCCAGCCGAGGATGGGCACCGGCCGATCCCGGTAGACGTAGCTCAGGCGCTGGGCGTAGATCCAGCCGCGATCGGGGCCGATGCTGACGTCGCACCACTGGTAGCCGGAAAGGCAGCCTTCCACCTGCAGTGGCGTGTTCGGCTCGATCCGGGCGACGAGTGGATAGTCCGCGCCGGGGCCCGCGCGCAGGTTCGCCCAGTCGGTCGTCATGGCCTGCTGGGCCACGGCCGGCAACGTGAGCGCCAGCGCCATTGATGCGAAAAGATGGGTCTTCATGACAGCTCGAGGGGCAAGCGCCGTACCAGCGCCGCTGTCAGCATAGGCTTGCGGAATGCAGAACGGGCCCTTGCGGCCCGCTTTACTTTCTATTCACGATTGATCGGAGCATTGGCTCAGATTGTCTTGGCCGCCGTCTTGCCGGCCGCCACCTGCACGCCGTCCGCCGGGAGCGTGCGGCGGCCTTCGATGACGACGCGCGGCAACTGGGCCACGGTTGCGACGCGCTTGCCGACGACGATCACGCGTTCCAGCTTGACGACTTCCTGCGGTGCCGGCGTTGCGGCCTGGGCCAGTTCGAGAGCCACCGAGCCGAAGATCGCGACGATGCCAACCAGGCCGAGGGCGAAGTACTTGTCGTTGCTGCTCATGATGGGCTCCTTGCTGCGGTGGGTTTGTTGATCCAGTGATTGCAGTTTCGGCGCCGGTGGCGGGCATCGCCAGCGAGTCGCGATGGATCGCCGGAATGAACCGACGCGCTGCAGATGAGCGCGACGGACTGCGCCGTTCAGGGCAGCTTCAGCTCCACCCAGCGGCCGGTGTCGTCGAACTGGCAGCTGAAGGCTTTCCTCCCTTCGCTGCCGAGATTCGCCGTGCCCTCGACGTGTGTGCCGCCGCCGGGTTCGGCAATGGGGCGGTCCATGCTGACGGACTCCGGCTTGATGGAGAACTTGCCGGCCACCTCGTTGCGGCAGTAGGCGGCGCGCAGCACCGGCGCGATCGAGGGCTGCGACGCCGTTGCACTGGTGGGCGGCGGCACCACGGCGGGAGCGGCCGCGGCCGGCACAACCGGGTCCGCCAGCGTGCAACTCGCATGAGCGCGGCCGGGGCCGGTGGTGGAGACGACGGGCTGGCCGTCCTCTCCGATGCTCAGCGACACGACAACGCCGCCCTGGGCTGCGGCGGTGATGGCCTTGTCGTTGAGGCGCTTGGGCTTGGCGGCCTTGCCGTTGATGCGCACGGCGCCTGCGTCGTCGGTGGCGATCACGAGGCCGGCAGGGCAGTTGGCATTCAAGGCCGGGATTGCAGGCATGGCGGGCGCGGTTTTCGTGGCGGCCAGGGTGGGCGCTGCGGCGCAAACCAGAGCGGCGGCCAGGGTTGCGATCGTGTTCTTCGTCGTCATGTGCTGATCCTCGTTCACTTCCTCGTTCTCGCGCAACTGGGCAGAGCTTCGGTTTGTGGAGCAAGCGGCTGGGTAAAAATCGCTTTGTCGTCCGCCACATCCGATTCCCGTGCTCACCGGTCCTCCTCGTCCCCGTCTTTTCGCATTGGCCTGGCCCTTGTTCGTCGAGCTGTTGCTGGGCATCGGCATCGGTGTCGTCGGCACCGCGCTGGCGGCGCGCACGTCCGACCACGCCGGCGCGGCCTTCGCGGTGGCGAACTATGTGTCCGGCAGCTTGTTCCTGCTGTTCCGGTTGGTCGCCGTCGGCGTGAGCGTGGTCATCACGCAGAGCCTGGGCGCCGGGCGGCGCGACCGGGCCGACGCAGCCGCCCGTGCAGCGCTGGGTGCCAGCAGCTGGCTTGGCGGCTTCTCGGCCCTGATGGCCTTGCTGTTCGCAAAACCGCTGCTGCGGCTGCTGAATGCGCCGGAGGAAAGCGTGTTGCCGCTGGCCGCGCCCCTGCTGATGTCGCTGGCGCCGGCGCTGGCGATGGATGCCTGGAATGCCTCGATGAACAGCGTGATGCGGGCCCACCTGCGCACCCGCGAGACGCTGGTGGTGATCCTGGCGATGCAGGTGATCACGCTCGGCCTGGCCGTGCCGCTGATGCCATGGCTGGGCCTGCCGGGCTATGCATTGGCCTTGTTCGCCAGCCGGTCATCCGGCCTGGTCATGCACCTGATGCTGTGGCGCTCTCGCCTGGGCTTGCGGCCCCAGCGGCATGACTGGTGGCGCGTGCCGCGCGCGGAGCTGGCGGCCATCATGCACATCGGCCTGCCGGGGGCGGGCGAGATCCTTTGCTACCGGCTGTCCTTCATGGCGAGCGTTGCCGCGGCGGGCACGCTGGGGGCTCAGGCGCTGGCGACGCAGACCTACGTCATCCAGGCGACGTCCGGAACGATGCTGTTCGCGCTGGCCAACGGCTTTGCCGTCGAGATCATCGTCGGCCACATGGTCGGTGCCGGACATTTGCGTGACGCGCATCGGCTGGTGCGGCGTGCGCTGGGGATCGGGCTGGTCATCAGCCTGGTGGTCGCAAGTTGCGTCGCGCTTGCCGGGCCATGGCTGCTGGGCTTCTTCACGCAGGACCCGGCCATCATCGCGCTCGGCGCACGCATCATCTGGATCGGCGTGCTGCACGAGCTGGGCCGCACGTTCAACATTGTCGTTATCAACGGCCTGCGCGCCTCGGGGGACGCGCGCTTTCCGATGATGGCTGGTGCCGGCTCCATGCTGGTGGTTCTGGCGGGAGGCAGCTGGCTGCTGGGGGTCCGGTTCGGCCTCGGCCTGGAAGGCGTATGGATCGCCTATGTTTGCGACGAATGGCTGCGTGGCCTGATCATGTGGCGCCGCTGGCTGACGCTGGGCTGGACGTCGAGCGCGCGGGCGACGCATCGACGCTTGCAAGGTGTGGCTCAGCCGTCCTGATGGGGAAGGTCGCGTAGTCCATCCTGGAGAGGTCTTCCAACAAGGTCGGGCCCGTCGGCCTCCAGTCCAGGCGTTCACGCGTCGCCTTCGAAGAAGCAGGCATGTCCATGGCCGCGAAGGCCGCCAGCCAGCCGAAGTGATCGGCGGCTTCATCAGCGTTCAGCGACACGGCGGGAACGTTCAGGCCACGCGCCAAGCTCTCCACGACCTCGCGCATGGCAACGCCTTCCTCGGCGACCGCATGCCAGCGTGCGCCTGAAGAATGGTGTTCCAGCGCCAGGCAATACAGGCGGGCGACATCATCGACGTGAGCCGCAGGCCAGCGATTGAGGCCGTCTCCCAGGTAGGCACAGACGCCTTTGGCCCTGGCCACGGCGATCAGCGGCGTGATCAAGCCCTGCCGGACGGTGTCGTGCACCTGCGGCAGTCGGACCACGGCGACGGAAACGCCCTGCGCCCGCAGGGCCTCACCGGCCTGTTCTGACGCGATCCGCGGGTTGGGGTGGTGGAGATCCAGGACATCCTCAAGCGCCAGCACACCGGGCCCACCGCCGCCCATGCCGGTGCCCGATGTGATCAGAAAGGGCTTGTCGGTGCCGATGAGCGCCTCGCCCATCGCGTGGATGACGCGGCTGTCCTTCTGCGTGTTCTCCACGAACCTGGAGAAATCGTGGTCGAAGGCCGTGTGGATGACGGCATCGGCCGCCTTGGCACCCGCGGCCAGGCTCTGGGGATCTTCGAGCGTGCCGCGATGCGCCTGCGCGCCCACGCCCTGCAGCCAGCGAGCGCCCTCGTCGGAGCGGCACAGCCCCAGCACCTCGTGGCCGCGCTGGAGCAGCAACTGGGTGATTCGGGAGCCAATGAAGCCGGTCGAACCGGTCACGAATACGCGCATGTCACACCTCGGAATCAGATTGAAAACTGATTGAAGCGCGAATGCTTAAACTGGTAAATGCGTGAGATTATCCTGTTATAAAAACCACCCCTATGACGACAGACCTCGCTCCGCTGGCTTCCTATCTGCGCAACAGGCGCGCACGGCTCGATCCGGCAAGCTTCGGCTATCCGACCGACCGGCGCCGTACGCCAGGCCTGCGGCGCGAGGAGGTTGCCCAGCGCGCCAACATCAGCCCGACCTGGTACACGTGGCTGGAGCAGGGGCGGGGCGGTGCGCCCTCGGCCAGCGTGCTCAATCGTCTTGCCGAGAGCCTCATGCTCACGGAACTGGAGCGCCAGCACCTATTCATGCTGGCCCTGGGCCGGCCCCCGGAAATTCGCTACGGTGCCGTCGAAGGCATCACGCAGCGGCTGCAGCGGGTTCTGGATGCCTTTCCCACCAGCGCCGCCATCGTCAAGACGATGACCTGGGACGTGCTCGCCTGGAACCGGGTCGCGGCCGTGCTGCTTACCGACTACGGCAAGCTCGCTGCGAAGGATCGCAACATCCTTCGCCTCATGTTCGGCAGGTCCGAGGTCCGGCAGGCGCAGGAGGATTGGGAGAAGGTGGCGCGGGTGGTGGTGGGCGCCTTCCGCGCGGACGTGACCCGGGCCGGCACCAGCGAGGAGGCGTCCAGGCTCATCGAGGAACTGTCCGCAATGAGCGCCGAGTTCAAGGCCCTGTGGGCGGACACGGAAGTCGTCGGCATGAGCGAAGGCCTCAAGCGCCTGCACCATCCGGTTGCCGGCGTCATCAACCTCGACTTCTCCACCTTCGCCGTGGAAGGCCGACCCGAACTCGCCATGGTGGTGTTCAACCCCGCGGGGCCGAAAGACGTCAGCCGGGAATTGATGTGAATGTGGAAGCCTGAGCGGCCCACTTTCCCGATGTCGCGCGGCGGGCCGGTTATCGTCCGGCTCCAACAAGAGCTTCACGATTCCGGGCGACACCTTCATGGACAAAGTTGATATCGGCAACCGTCTCGACCGCTTGCCGGTCTCCTATCTGCACCTGGCGGCGGTCGGCATCTGCGCTTTCGGTTTCGCCTTCGATACGCTGGAACTCGCCCTGGGCGGCATCCTGGCGGCGGTGTTCTCGGCGCCGCCGCACGCCATCGGGGCGCAGCAGTTGTCGCTGCTGCTGGCCTCGGTCTATATCGGCGCGACCGTGGGGGCTCCCGCACTGGGCTGGGTGGCCGACCGCTTCGGCAGGCGCAGCACGGTCACGGGCCTGCTCATCGGGCTGGGCATCACCTCGCTGGCCGGCGCGCGAAGCGACTCGGCCGAGGCCCTGACCTTTTGGCGCTGCATCGGCGGCGTTGCCATGGGCGCCTACCCGCCGATCGTGATTGCCTACCTGACCGATCTCTTGCCGCCGGCGCGCCGCGGCATGCTGATCTTCGTGACCACGGCGCTGGCGACGCTGGGCCCGCCGGCGGGCATCTTCCTGGTCCGCTACCTGACGCCGCTGCAGCCGCTGGGCCTCGAGGCCTGGCGCTGGGGCTTCCTCGTCGGCGGCGTGGGCACCTTGATCGTCGGGCTGCTGTTCCGCTTCCTGCCCGAGTCGCCGCGCTGGCTGCAGGCGCGCGGCCGGCATGCGCAGGCGGAAGCGGCCTGCAGCGCCTTCGAGCGATCGGCTGCGGTGCAATGGTTGCCGGCGGCCGGGCTTCCCGCGCCTTCGCGGCAACGCAGGCCGGCGGGCGAGGTGGCGACTGCACCGAGCCGGCGCCAGCAGCTCGTCGTGGCCGCCATCTTCCTGCTGAGCCCCTGGGCGACCGTTGCCTTTCCTATCCTCAAGGGCGCCGTCTTGACGCAGAAGGGCTTCGAGGTCTCGGACGCGCTGCTGGTGCTAGGCCTCTCGTGGTTCGGACCGATGCTCGGAACGCTGGTGGCTTCGACCTCGATCGACCGGCTGGAGCGCCGCACGGCGCTGGCGCTCAGCGCCTTCGCGATGACGGCCGCGGGGGCCTGTTTCGTCGTCGGCGACAGCGCCGCCTGGGTGACCGGATCGAGCATCGCGTTCGGCCTTTTCGCGTCGCTCTACGTTCCCACCTTGACGATGTACGGCGCGGAGCTGTTCCCCACCGAAGCCCGGGCCCGCTCGGTCGCCGCGGCCTGGGCGCTCAACCGTGTCGGCGCCGCCGTCGGGCCCCTGCTGTTGCTGCCGCTGCTGCATTCGGCGGGCGCGATCACGATGTTCGCCCTGATCGCCGTGACCCTGCTGCTGAGCGTTGCCCTGCTCTTGCTGGCGCCACGCGGCAGGCAGCAGTGGGCGATGAGCTGATCAGGCGAGCAGGGCCGCGGCGGTTCGCAGGTCGCGTGTGGCGAATCCCTCGGTGAAGCGGCCGTAGACCGGCTCCAGCAGCGCGCGCGCCTCGGCCGCGCGCTCCTGCCGGAAGCGCAGGCGGGCCAGGCTGGTCGCGGCGCGCAGTTCCCAGGCCGGTGCCTGCTGAGCCACGGCGACGGCGAGCGCCCGTTCGAACCAGTGCGCGGCCGCGTCCTCGGCGCCAGGGGTCCGCTGCGTCAGCAACTGCTCGCCATGGCTGCGCATCGTCTCGGCGGCACACCAGCCGGCCGCTCCGCTCTCGGCGCGGGCGAGGGCCGCGGGCGTGACCAGGTGGCCGTAGGCGCTCAGCAGATGGTCGCGCTGCAGCAGGCTTTTGACATTGGCGAGCGAATCGCTCTGCCACCACGGGATCGTCGCCGTCGACGGCAGCCGCACGCCGCCCGACTGATGGCTGGCGGCCAGCGCGCGGAATTCGGCGATGCGCTGATGCGCGTCCGCATCGCCGCGCCACAGCGCGATCGGGCAGACGCAGGACGAGAAGGCCTGCGTCTGCGCCAGCGCATCGTCGTGGCGGGCAAGTTCCAGCGTCTCCTCGGCCAGTGCCGCGGCCTGGTCCGCGAAGCCTTCGATCCAGAGCGTGCGGCTGAGCATCATGCGCATCGAGATGCGGTGATCGAGGCCGGCGCTGATCGTGCCGACCGGGCCGCGCGGCAAGGGGTGGTTCAGCACCCGTGCGGCCAGCGTCCGGCAGCGCGCGTTGGCGCCGGTGAAGTGGGCCGTCTGCGCGCCGATGCGGTCCGCCACCGTGATCAGCACCGGGCTGCCGGCGCGCCGGGCGGCGAGCGTCAGCCGCTCCTGCAACTGCGCCGCCGGCAGGTAGTCGCCCATCGCCATCGTCGTGATCACGATGGCCATCAGGGTCTCGGCCTCCGATTCCGCGCTGCCCACCCGCTCGGCAATCGCCAGCGCCGCCGCGTTGGCGGCGTGCGCGTCGGCCGTGCGGCCATCGCCGACGTGGTTGGCGGCCAGCGCCAGCATCAGCCGCATCTGCAGCGCCGCCGGAGGGGCGTCCATGCGCTCCAGCGCGGCCAGTGCGCGCTCGATGGCGCCCGGCTGGTCGTACGGGTTGACGACGTTGACGATGCTCCACATCGATGCGGTCAGGGTGCAGCCGGTCAGCACGTCGCCGCGGCCGCCGAAGGACCAGGCCAGTGCGGCGCGCATCTCGTCGATCAGCCAGAGGTGGGCGGCAAACCACTCGCGCTTGTCGGAGCTGATCCAGGCGTCGGCGGCGCCGTGCACCAGTTGCAGGATGTGCGCCGCATGGCGGGTGGCCAGCGCGGGGCGCTCGCCGAGCCTTTCCACCTGGGCGAGCACGAAGGCCCGCGTCAGTTCCAGCAGGCGGAAGCGCACCGTCTCGCCGCTGGCGTCGCTGGTCAGCAGCGACTTGGCGGCGAGGTTGGCGATACCCTCGAACACCTCTTCTTCGCCCAGCGCGGCCGCGGCATCGTCAGCAGACCTGATGAATACGCTCGCCGCGTCGAGCGGAAACCAGCCCTGGAAGACGGCGAGCCGGTTCAGGATCAGCTGTTCGGCCTCGGGCAGCAGGCGGTAGCTCCACGCCAGCATCGCCGACAGCGAGTGGTGCCGCGCCGGCGCGTCGCGGCGGCCGCCTTCGATGTCGAGCACGTGTGCATCGAGTTCCACGGCCAGGCCGTGCAGGCCGTAGAGGTCGACACGGGCCGCGGCCAGTTCGATCGCCAGCGGATTGCCGTCGAGTCGATCGCAGAGATCGACCAGCAGCTTCGTGTCACGGTCGGCGATGACGAAGTCGTCCACGCTGGCCATGGCCCGCTCGACGAACAGCTCGATGGCCGGATAGGCCAGCGCCTCGGCCGCGCTGAGCCCGGCGCATGACGGCGGCAGCGCGAGGGCGCCCAGGCGGTGCAGCCACTCGCCCTCGGCCCGTATCGGCTCGCGGCTGGTGGCCAGCACGTGCAGGCCGGGCGCGACCCTCAGCATGCGTTCGATCATCGGCGCCAGCGCATCCAGCACGTGCTCGCAGTTGTCGAACACGAGAAGCTGGCGCCGATCGCGCAGGAAGGTCTCCAGGTGATCGATGCCGTGCCCCCGCGGCGACAGGCCCAGGCTCGCCATCAGCACCGACGGGATCAACTGCCCGCTGGCGAGCGGAGCCAGGTCCACATAGCAGACCGCGTTGCCGAAGGCGACGGCCTGCGCTTCCGCGACGCCCTGCGCCAGCGTCGTCTTGCCGATGCCGCCAGGCCCGACGATGGTGACGAAGCGGCCGGCGGCCAGTTGCGCGCTCAGCGCCGCCACCGATTCCGCCCGGCCGATCATTCGAGTCAGCCGGGCCGGCAGCCGACCGAGGCTTGCCCTGGATTCTTCGGCGCGATTCTCGGCCGGGTGCTCCATCAGCTGCGTGACCGGCGCCACGAAGCAGTAGCCGCGGCCGGGCTGGTTCAGGATGTAGCGCGCACCGGCCTGGCCGTCGCCCAGCACCTTGCGCAGCGCGGCGACGTGAACGCGCAGGCTGCTTTCCTCGACCACCGTGCGCGGCCAGGCGATGGCCACCAGCTCTTCCTTGCTGACCAGTTCGCCGGCGCGCTCGACCAGCGCGATCAGGATGTCCAGTGCCCGGCTGCCCAGGCGGACCGGCTGCCCGTCTTCGAGCAGCAGCTTGCGGGCGCGATGGAGCTTGAACGGGCCGAAGCCGAAGGCACGGTCGTTGGCGGCGAATGAGGGCAGGGCGTTCATGTGGGCGCCTGCTGTCCGGGGCTGGTGGTCTTCACGATGCAGGCATTGTCGACGGCGCCGCCGCATTTTTCGTCCCGGCAGGCACGCCTGCCCTTCCCGAATGGGAGAGCCGGCCGCGCTCCCGTCTGGCGATGACGGCGCGGTGACGGCCCCGCAGACTGCGCCGACAGATCGACTCAATCCCCAGGAAGGACCCCCATGCTCCCCTACATACTCCGGCTGACCGTCATCTCCTGCGCCATCGGCTTCGCGCTACCCCAGGGCCTGGCGTCCGCGGCAGTGCCTCCGGCGCCCCGGCCGACCATCGTGCTGGTGCATGGCGCGTTTGCCGAATCGGCCAGCTGGAACGGCGTGGTCGACGAGCTGGCGGAGGAGGGCTACGCCGTCATCGCGGCCGCCAATCCGCTGCGGGGCGTTGCCAGCGATGCGGCGGCGGTCGCTGCGCTGCTGAAGACGATCAAGGGGCCGGTGGTGCTGGTCGGGCACTCGTACGGCGGGGCCGTCATCTCGGCCGCTGCCACCGCGGCCGACAACGTGCGCGCGCTGGTCTTCGTCGCGGCCTTCGCGCCGGACGCCGGCGAGAGCTGCCTCGCGCTGACCGCCCGCTTCCCCGGCTCCACCCTGCCGCCCGCGCTGGCGGCGCCGGTGCCGCTGGCCGATGGCGGCGAGGACCTCTACATCCAGCCCGACAAGTTCCCGCAGCAGTTCGCGGCCGACGTGCCCGCCGCGCAGGGGCAGGCGATGGCGGCGACGCAGCGCCCGATCAAGGCCAGTGCGCTGGCCGAGATTGCCGGCCCACCGGCCTGGAAGACGATCCCCTCCTGGGCGATCTACGGCACGGCCGATCTCAACATCCCGCCTGCCGCCATGGACTTCATGGCGCAGCGGGCGAACGCGAAGCGGACGGTCGTCATCGACGGTGCTTCGCATGTGGTGATGGTCTCGCATCCGCACGAGGTGGCCGCGCTGATCCGGGACGCGGCCAAACGCTGATGGAGGCCGATGCCACCGGCGCGCGGCCGGACATGGTGACCTCGGTCATCCTGCATCAGGTCGCCGCCGGCATGCGGCCGCGCTACGAGCAGTGGCTCGCCCGCATCATCCCGGTGGCCGCGACCTTCCGCGGCCATCGCGGCGTCGACGTGATCCGCCCGCCCGAGGGCTCGCACACCTACACGGTGGCGATCCGCTTCGACGACCTTGCCTGCGCGCAGGCCTGGTTCCAGTCGCGCACACGGCAACTGCTGATCGACGAGGTCGAGCCGCTGCTGGCGCAGGCCGAGCAGGTCAACACGGTGACCGGGCTGGAGTTCTGGTTCGACCATCCGAAGGGCCTGAAGGGCATGAGGCCGCCGCGGCCCTACAAGCAGTTCCTGCTGACGCTGTCGGTCATCTATCCGCTGACCTTGCTGGTGCCGCTGGCCGTGCGCCGGCTGATCGGCGGGATGCCGCTGCTGCAGCCGGCATGGATCGAGCGGCTGATCGTCGCCGTCATCATCGTCTCGCTGATGAGCTACGTGATCATGCCGCGCTACACGCGCTGGCTCGCGGCCTGGCTGCGTCGCTGAACCTCGGTGAGCTCGCGCGGGTCTGCCTCGATCGGGAGAGACCGGTGGCTCCTGTCCGAGGCTGGGCGGCGAGCCGCCCCGGGGCGACAGTGGATCGTCACCACAGCGAGGACCCCGTCCATGAAATCTCCCCTGTCTTCCCCGATCGTGCGCAGCCTGGCCCTCGCCGGGCTGCTGGCGCTGGCCGCGCCGGCGATGGCCGTGCCGGTGCAGTCCGCCGGCGCGCTGAACTTCGTCGACGCGAACACGCTGGTCGTCGCCGACTGGCGCGGCGGCCAGCTGCACGCGCTGACCCTGGCGCCGGCACCAGCCGGCAAGCCGGCCGCCTTTAACCTGAAGAACGTCTCGGCCTCGATCGCCCGCGCGCTGCACACCAGCACCGACAGCCTGCGCTTCGAGGACATGGCCATGCGCCCCGGCAGCGAGACCGCCTACATCACACTGTCCATCGACAAGGGCGCCGGCGTGCCAAAGCCGGCGCTGGTGACGGTCGATGCGGCGGGCAAGGTCGGCGTCGTGGACCTGGGCAGCGCGCAGCGCGCCTCGGTGGAGATCGGCAATATGCCGGCCGCCGACAAGCGGCTGTGGCGCGACACGCCGCAGGCCGCCTACACGGTCACCGACATCAGCTACTACGACGGCAAGCTCTACGTGGCCGGCCTGTCCAACGCCAGCTTCGCCTCTTCGCTGCGGGTCTTCGATTTCCCGTTCAAGGGCAAGGCCGCCGTCGCCAGCATCGAGATGTACCACCCGGTTCACAACCAGCTCGAGACCCGCGCGCCGATCCGCAAGATGGTCATCGCGAACCTGAATGGCGAACCCACGCTGGTGGCCGCCTTCACCTGCTCGCCGCTGGTCACGATCCCGCTGAAGGAGCTGAAGGACGGCGCCCACATCGCGGCCAAGACGGTGGCCGAGTTCGGTTGGGGCAGCGCGCCGGTGGGCATGGTGAGCTTCGATGCCGGGCAGGGACCGATGGTGCTGCTGACGCACTCGCACAAGTCGGCCGACCTGATGTCGGTGGCCGACATCGCGGCCGCGTCGACGCAACCGGGCATCGCCACGCCGATCAAGTGGCCCAGCGAACCGACCTTGGGCATCAAGTCGACCTACGTGCCCATCACCGCGGTGGCGCACCTGAGCAACCAGGATGCCGAGTTCCTCGCCGCGCTGCGCCGCAACGAGGCCAGCGGCGCGATGGAGCTGGTGTCGATGCGCAAGGGCCTGTTCCTGCGCCTGAGCGACTTCGTCAACGAGTACGACTTCGCCGACTTCCGCTACCCCGCCAACGACGGCTGGCGCGACGTGCACCGGATGCTGCGCACCGACGAGGGCTACGCCGACCTGGCACCGCCCAAGCCATGACGGTGCTGCTGCCGCTGCTGCTGCTGGCGGCGCAGGCGGTCGAGGTGCATCCGGCCGGGCCGAGCGTGCCGGAGAACCTGTTGCGCATCGAGCTGCGCTTCGCGCGGCCGCAGCCGCTGCCCTTCGACGTCGGCCGGCTGGCCTTGCTCGACGAGCGCGGCCAGCCGCTGGATCGGGCCTTGCTCGACCTGGCTCTGCCCAGTGCCGATGGCCGGCGCATCACCGTGCTGATGGACCCGGGCCGGGTCAAGAGCGGCGTCGGCCCCAACCTGGATGCCGGCCGCGCGCTGCACGCCGGCGAGACCGTGCGGCTGCGGCTGGACGGCGATGCGGTGGTCAAGCAATGGGCGGTCAGTGCGGCTCTGTTGCAACCGCTGCAGCCCGCGGCATGGCGGATGAGCACGCCGCGTGCGGGCAGCCGCGATGCGCTGCGCGTCGAGCTGGGCGAGCCGATCAGCTCGTCCGGCGAATCGCTGATCGCGGTCGTCGATGCGACCGGCCGCCGGGTCAGTGGAACGATCGCGTTAGCGGACGGCGACACCGTCTGGCGCTTCACGCCCGCCAGGCCTTGGCGCGCCGGCGCCCACGCGCTCGTCACGCATCCCGCGCTAGAGGATCCCGCCGGTAACCGCAGCTGCGCCGCCTTCGAGCAGGTGGATGCCAGCGCGCTTGAATGCGAGGCCGGCGTGAGCCTGCCCTTCGAGCCCGCGGCCCTCCCGGGCGGGAGAGGGCGCCGGCATCCCTGAGCACGAGCTGCGGCGCCTCCACACGCCGGATGTGCGGGGCCGGCGCCGCCGCGATGCTGGCCCTGCCTGCTTCATCGGAGACTCCCATGCGCCATCCGTCCTTCGCTCCAAGCCTGCCGCCGGCCGCCTGCCAGATGCGCATCGGCGGCCTCTGTGCCGGCGAGCACTTCCGCAAGGTGCCGCGCGAACGCGGGCTCGCCGAGCTGCGGTCCGCCTTCCAGCGCTGCGGCGGGCTGGCCAGTGGCGACGAGCTGGCGGGGCTGGTGCGCCCGCACTGGGACCAGGCCGTCTCGACGGTGGCGCGCTGGATCGTCACGCGCAGCGTGCTCGCCGTCAGCTGGCAGGCGCAGACGCTGCTGCCGCTGTTCCAGTTCGAGGGCCCGACGATGCTGCTGCGCGGCTGCATGCCGGCCGTGCTGGCCGAGCTGGCGCCGGTATATGACGAGTGGGATCTCGCGCTGTGGTTCGCCGAGCCCAACACCTGGCTCGACGGCGCCGTGCCGGCCGAGCTGGTGGCCCGCCGGCCCGCCGCCGTGCTGGAGGCGGCGCGGGCGGACCGCTTCGTGGCGCGCGGTTGATCGTGCTGAATCAGCGCGGGCCGGCCGTGTCGCCGTCCGGTCCGGCGCAGTCGCCCGCATGCAGGGCGGCGCGCGTGCAGAAGCGATCCATCGCGAGATAGCCCAGGGTCATCGAGACGACCAGCAGCGCGCCCGCCAGCACCGGCGGCGCGGGCGACGGGATCCGGCAGGCGCGGCAGGTGGCGCCGATCGCCACGCCCAGCATCAGCCCGGCCGCCAGCTTCAGGCGGCGCTTCAGCAGCGGGCTCATAAGTTCACCGCCAGCCACTGGTCCGCCGCCGCGAAGCCCAGGGTCATCGCCAGCACCAGCAACGCGCCGACCAGCTTGGGCGGCGCCGGCAGCGGCAGGTCGAACCAGCGGCAGGCGCTGCCGATCCCAAGGCCCAGTGCGATGGCGATGATGAGGTCACGCATGAGAATCTCCGTTTCGTGCGAGTGAGGCCTGCCTCAGCATCGCCTCATGCGGATGCGCAGGCGCCCCGCATCAGGGCGAACGGGCGGCCTTCCAATCGGGAGAGGCCGGTTCGCGCGCGGCGCTCTCCAATGAATACCTCTTGAGCTGACGGAACAAGCAATGAACAAGCAGAACGCACCCGAGCTGATCCTGCATGGCGGCCGCATCACGACGCTGGATCGTGCGCGGCCGGTCGCCTCCGCCGTCGCGATCAGCGCCGGCCGCTTCACCCAGGTCGGCAGCGACGCCGAGGTGCTGGCGCTGGCCGGCCCGTCCACGCGCCGGATCGACCTGCAGGGCCGCACCGTGCTGCCCGGACTGATCGACAACCACATGCACATCATCCGCGGCGGCCTGAACTACAACATGGAGCTGCGCTGGGACGGCGTGAAGAGCCTCGCCGACGCGATGTCCGTGCTGCGCCGCCAGGTGGCCGTGACGCCGGCGCCGCAGTGGGTGAGAGTCGTCGGCGGCTTCAGCGAGCAGCAGTTCACCGAGAAGCGCCTGCCCACGCTGGACGAGATCAACGCGGTGGCGCCCGACACGCCGGTCTTCATCCTGCATCTGTACGACCGCGCGCTGCTTAATGCCGCGGCGCTGCGCGCGGTGGGCTACACGCGCGACACGCCCGAGCCGCCCGGCGGCCAGATCCAGCGCGACGCCGCCGGCGAGCCGACCGGCCTGCTGCTCGCCAAGCCCAACGCGGCCATCCTCTACGCGACCCTGGGCCGCGGCCCGAAGCTGCCGCCGGAATACCAGCTGAACTCCACCCGCCACTTCATGCGCGAGCTGAACCGCCTGGGCGTGACCGGCGTGATCGACGCCGGCGGCGGCATGCAGAACTGGCCCGAGGACTACGACGTGATCCGCCAGCTCTCCGAGGCCGGCCAGCTGACCGTTCGCATCGCCTACAACCTGTTCACGCAGAAGCCCAAGCAGGAGAAGGAGGACTTCCTGCGCTGGACCGCGAGCACGAAGTACAAGCAGGGCGACGACTACTTCCGCCACAACGGCGCCGGCGAGATGCTGGTGTTCTCGGCCGCCGATTTCGAGGACTTCCGCCAGCCGCGGCCCGACATGTCGCCGGAGATGGACGGCGAGCTGGAAGAGGTGGTGACCCTCCTCGCGCAGAACCGCTGGCCCTGGCGCATGCACGCCACCTACGACGAGACGATCACCCGCGCGCTGGACGTGTTCGAGCGGGTCGACCGCGAGGTGCCGCTGGCCGGGCTGAACTGGATCATCGACCACGCGGAGACGATCTCCGACCGCTCGATCGACCGCATCGCCGCGCTCGGCGGCGGCGTCGCCGTGCAGCACCGGATGGCCTACCAGGGCGAGTACTTCGTCGAGCGCTACGGTGCACGCGCCGCCGAGGCCACACCGCCGATCGCGAAGATGCTGGCCCGTGGCCTGCACGTCTCGGCCGGCACCGACGCCACCCGCGTGGCCTCGTACAACCCCTGGGTGTCGCTGGCCTGGATGGTGACCGGCAAGACCGTCGGCGGCCTGCAGCTCTACCCGCAGGCCAACTGCCTGGACCGGATGAGTGCGCTGCGGATGTGGACCGAGAACGTCGCCTGGTTCTCGAATGAGGAGGGCCGCAAGGGCCGCATCGAGGCCGGCCAGTTCGCCGACCTCGTCGTGCCGGATCGCGACTACTTCGGCTGCGCGGAATCCGACATCGCCGACACCACCGCGCTGCTGACCCTGGTCGGCGGCAAGGTCGTCTACGCCAGCGGGCCTTTCGCCAGCGAAGACGAGGGGCAGTTGCCGCCGCCGATGCCGGACTGGTCGCCGGTGCGGCGCTTCGGTGGCTTCGGCGCCTGGGGCGATGCGGAGGGCCGCCCCTTGCAGGCGGCACTGAAGGCCGCTGCCGCCTGTGCCTGCGCCAGCGCCTGCGGCGTGCACGGCCATCGCCACGCGGCGGCCTGGGGCGCCGATCTGCCGACGGCGGATGCGCGCAGCTTCTGGGGCGCGCTCGGCTGCGCCTGCTGGGGAGTCTGACGATGAACACGATCCGCACGAAGACATTCGCCGAGCGTTCGAACGGCTCGCGGCTGCTGCATGGCGCCGGCCTGCTGCTGCTGGTGGCCGCCTACCTGCAGGGCGGCCTCGACAAGCTCATCGATTTCCCAGGCGCCATCGGCGAGATGCGCCATTTCGGCCTGGAGCCGGCGCTGCCGATGGCGGTGGCGACGATCGCGCTGGAGCTGGGCGCCTCGGCGCTGATCCTGTCGGGCCGGCTGCGCTGGCTCGGCGCGCTGGTGCTGGCGGCCTTCACCCTGGCGGCCAGCTTCCTCGCTAACCGCTTCTGGGCCGCGCCGCCGGCCGAGCGCTTCATGCTGGAGAACGCCTTCTTCGAGCACCTGGGCCTCGTCGGCGCCTTCCTGCTGGTGGCGTGGTGGGACTGGCAGGACTGGCGGGAGGCCGGGCCGTCGCGCTGACGATTCACGAGGATTCACACGCGGCCGGCCGGAGTTTGGGCGAAGATTTCTCTCGATGACTTTCCAGTATTCGAGAGAAGAACCTATCGCCATGGCGCCCTCCTGCAGCGCACGATTGTTTGCCCTGGGCCAGGGGCCCCAGCAGCGCCTGGGTGCGATGGTGGGGCGGAGCGCCGCGCTGTCGACGCTGAAGGCGATGCTGGGCAACCATCGCGCGGTGACGATCGTCGGTCCCGGCGGCATGGGCAAGACGACGGTGGCCCTGGCGCTGGCGGCCGAGGTCGGCCAGAACTACCCGATGGGCACCGTCTTCGTCGACCTGAGCGCGATCGACCATGGCCGCGAGCTGCCCGGCGCGATCGCCAATGCGCTCGACCTGCCCCTCTCGATGCAGGACCCGCTCGGCTCGCTGGTGCAGGGCCTGCGGGACGCGCGGGTGCTGATCGTCCTCGACAACTGCGAGCATGTCGTCGATGCGGCCGCCGAGATGGTCGAACGCCTGCTCGCCGGCACCACGGTGGGCCTGCTGGCCACCAGCCGGGAGCCACTCGGCACCGAGGGCGAATGGCTGCACCGGCTCGCCCCGTTGGGCCTGCCGCCGCGCGACCGGCTGCCGCTGGCCGAGGAGGCCATG